>Ga0137314_1000692_pt1 | contig 9804 bp, 9 predicted proteins | sample EasRivERMZT199_2_FD_102289 | JGI IMG/M metagenome (GOLD analysis project Ga0137314, IMG submission 102289) | Soil microbial communities from meander-bound floodplain in the East River, Colorado, USA - East River MetaG ERMZT199_2 | ecosystem: Environmental > Terrestrial > Soil > Floodplain ... | reverse complement strand
CATAGCCGCTTACGGCGACCCCGCGCGACGCAAGGTCGCGAGCGATCGACCCGCCGATCAACCCCAATCCCACCACTGCCGCGCGGCGCGTCGGCATCACGCGCTGTCCTCGGGCGCTCCCTCCTCCCCCTGCTGTACGCGACGCGACATGCCCACGATCTGCCAGAACACCTCGCGCACGGGTTCGGCGGGAACGCCGATCTCGCGCGCGGCGGCCGCGGCCCGGCGGATCACCGCCGCCTCACGGGTCGGGTCGAGGATCGGCAGGCCCGCCGCGCGCTTGAGCTCTCCGGTCTTCTTCCCGAGCGTCAGCCGCGCGGCGAGGAGGTCCACGATCTGCCGGTCGATGCGCTCGATCTCGTCGCGGCAGCGCGCCAGCTCGGTGAGCGCCTCGCCATGTTTGCGTTCGGTCATGCGACCGCTCCGACCGAGGAGCGCGCGCGGGCCCCGGGCACGGTCGCCATCGTGCGCCCGGCCACGGCGGCGAACTCGGCGACACGGCGCATCATCGTGGAGAACGCGTCCGGCGCGAGCGACTGGTCGCCGTCGGAGAGCGCATGCTCGGGATCCGGGTGCACCTCGACGATGAGGCCGTCGGCTCCGGCGGCGATCGCGGCGAACGCGAGGGGCGCGACCAGCTCGGCGTCTCCCCCGGCGTGACTCGGATCGACGATCACCGGAAGGTGCGACTCGCGCTTGAGCACCGGAATGGCCGCGATGTCCAGGGTGTTGCGGGTTGCCGTTTCATACGTGCGAATCCCGCGTTCGCACAGGACGATGTCCGGGTTCCCGTTCGCCATGATGTACTCGGCGGCCATCAATAATTCTTTAATGGTCGCCGACAGACCCCGTTTGAGCAGCACCGGTCGGCGCACGCGTCCCAGCTCGGCGAGGAGGGCAAAGTTCTGCATGTTGCGCGCCCCGACCTGGAGCATGTCGGCGTGTTCAGCCACGAGATCCACCTGCCGTGTGTCCATCACCTCGGTCACCACGGGCAGGCCGGTCGTGGCGCGAACCTCGGTGAGCATCTTCAGCGCCGCGACGCCGAGCCCCTGGAACGCATACGGGGACGTCCGCGGCTTGAACGCTCCGCCGCGCAACATTGCCGCACCGGCGTCACGGACGAGCGTGGCAACGTCCACGAGCATGTCGCGATTCTCCACCGAACATGGGCCGGCGATCACCGTCACCGCGGTACCGCCGAAGCTCGCCGATCCGCCCCGCCCACCGACATGGACCACGGAGCGCTCCGCAGCGAACTCCCGCGACGCGAGTTTATACGGCTTGAGAACGGGTGTGACGGATTCGACGCCAGGGAGCGACCTGAGCGGCACACCCTCGAGCAACGACTCGTCGCCGATGCAGCCGATGATCGTGCGTTGCTCGCCGCGAGACAGGTGCGTGCGCATGCCGGCCGCTTCGATGCGCTCGCGGATGTGGTCGAGCTCGGCGTCGGTGATGTGGGGGCGGGTGATGATGATCATGGCGGTGACAAGACCTGAGGAAACCGGAAGACAAAAAACAAAAAGGACTCGTGAGGGTCACGAGTCCGGGAACCAGGTTGCGGGTTTTGCTTGATTCGCTACCGCGTACACCTCGTCCGACGGCCCGTGATCGGGGTCGCGTAGTAGTAATAGTACGAGGGCAGGTGCGCAGCGCGGAGCATGACGGACTGTAGGAGAGGTAGAGAGGGCTGTCAAGCGCGGACGTTGACAGCCAAACGACCGGAAACGATTGTTGCCGATCCCTACTCGGTTTCCCGGCCATGCCCATTCTTCACGACTCCACCGTACGCACGACGCTTCGATCGCGCATCGCCGCGCTCTCGCCGAACGCCACGCGGCGGTGGGGGAAGATGACCATCGACCAGATGTTGTGGCACTGCAATCAGGCGCTCGCCGACGCGATCGACGGTAATCTGTCGAAACCCAACCCGTCGCCCATCCCGCGCCCGCTTCTGCGGTTCCTGGTCGTCAACACGCCCTGGCCCAAAGGAGCGCCGACGAATCCGGCGTTCATGGCCGGAGATCGGCACGACTTCTCGGCGGAGAAGGCGAGGTGCCTCGACCTCATCGACCGCTTTGCGCAGAAGCAGATCGATGGCGAGTGGCCGGAGTCTCACACTTTTGGGCCGGTATCGGGCCGGTTCATGAGCCGGTTGCAGGCCAAGCACCTCGACCATCACCTCAAGCAGTTCGGGGGCTGAGCGACGGGAGAGGAACACGATGGCCCCGGGAGCGCACGCGCCCGGGGCCGTGTCATTCCCGTTGCCGTCCCGACATTAGTTTGACGAGCCAAACTAAGTGCGTTATCGTCGAGGCATGTCCGACGTCCGCCGGCTCCTCGACGCCTACCCCCGGATCTTCTTTGCCTGCCATCGACGCCACGTCCGCGATTCCGCGAGCGGGCGCACGCTCAGCGCTCATCAGGCCAGCATTCTCGACCATCTCGACACGGTCGATCCGATGAGCCTCGCCGATCTCGCGGCCCACATGGGCGTAACGGCGAGCACCATGTCGCTCGCCGTCGACCGGCTGGAGCGCGCTGGGTACGTCGTGCGGGAGCGTAACGACGCCGACCGGCGCCGGCTCGACCTGCGGCTCACCGACGCGGGGGCTCGCGTGAAGGACGCGAGCTCCGTCCTCGAGCCCGACATCGTCGGCGTGCTCCTCCAGCAACTCTCGGCACAGGACCGTCGCGACGCGTTACGCGGCCTGGAGCTACTGGCCGGTGCCGCCGACGCGACGATCCGCAAACTCGGGCGCGGCATTCGCGGCGCGCCGCCATCCTCTACCACGGAACGTGCGTCATGATGAAGTGGACTCTCATCATCATCGGGTCGCTCGTCGCAATCGTGCTGCTCGTGACGGTCGTCGGCGCGCTGCTCCCCAGAGACCACGTCGCCCGCTCGTACACGCTACTCCGAGCGGCTCCGGACACGGTGTGGCAGACGATCACGGATGTCGCCGGCGCACCAGCTTGGCGCGACGTTCAGAAAGTCGAAGTGCTCACGGACGGAGCCGGTCCGTTGCGGTGGCGGGAGCATGGCAAGTATGGCCCCATCACGTTCGAGCAGATCGAATCTGTGCGGCCGTCCAAGTTCGTCGCCCGCATCGCCGATACCGACCAGGGCTTCGGTGGAACGTGGACCTACGACATCGTACCCGAAGGTAAGGGGAGCCGGGTGACGATCACCGAAAACGGGTTCGTCACCAATCCGATATTCCGCTTCATGTCCCGTTTCGTTTTCGGCTACCACGGCACGCAGGAGGAGTACCTGCGGGCATTGGGGAAGAAGTTTGGCGAAACGGCGGACGTGCAAAGAAAGTGAGAGGGGGGCGAGCCGCACCCCTCTCCCCTCTCTCTAAAAGAGTCCAACGATCTCGCCGCTCGGCAGGCGGGCCATTCGCTCCGCCGCCGGCTCTTTCGGCAGGCCGGGCATGGTCATGATGTCTCCGCATTGCGCGACCACGAACCCGGCGCCCGCGGCGGGGCGGACTTCGTTGACCGTGATGCGGAAACCGCGCGGCCGGCCCAGTTTGGTCGCGTCGTCGGTGAGCGAGTACTGCGTCTTCGCCATGCACACGGGCGTGTCGCCGAGTCCGATCGACTCGAGGTAGTCGATCGACCGGCTGGCCTGCGGTGAGTAGTCGGCGCCTTCACCACCGTAGATCTGCTTGACGATGATGTCGATCTTTTCGCGGATCGGCAGGTTCGCCGGATAGAGCGGTCGGAATTCGGCGCCCTTCTTGTCGAGGAGCGTGAGGAGCTCGCGACCGAGGGCTTCCCCTCCGGCGCCGCCCTTTTCCCACACCTCGGTGAGCGCGAGCGGCACGTTGAGCCGTGCCGCGAAATCCGCGATCAGCTTGAGCTCGCGGTCCGAGTCCGACGTGCGCCGATTCAGCGCGACGACCGCCGGGACGCCGAAATGCCGGACGTTTTCGATGTGTTTCTCCAGGTTCGGCAGCCCGCGTTCCAGCGAGGTGAGGTCCTCGGCACCGAGGTTCTTCTTGTCGCCACCGCCGTGCATCTTGAGCGACCGCACCGTCGCGACGACCACCGCCGCCTCGGGCATCAGCCCGCCCATGCGACATTTGATATCGAAGAACTTCTCGGCGCCCAAATCCGAGCCAAACCCGGCTTCCGTGACCACGAGATCGGCCAGCGCGAGCGCCGACCGGGTGGCGAGAAAGCTGTTGCAGCCGTGCGCGATGTTGCCGAACGGACCGGCGTGGACGAATGCCGGTCCACCCTCGAGCGTTTGTACGAGGTTGGGACGGATGGCGTCCTTGAGCAGCAGGGCCATCGCCCCCGTCGCCTTGAGCTCCCCCGCCGTGACCGGGCGTCGACTCGCGCCCTCCGTGGCGCCGACGATGATGCGCGACAACCGCTCTTCCAGATCCTGCGGGCTCCGCGCCAGCGCGACGATGGCCATCACCTCGCTCGCCGGAATGATGACGAAGTGCTCCTCACGCGGTATGCCGTCGCCAACGCCGCCCAACCCGATGATGCAATTGCGCAGCGCGCGGTCGTTCATGTCGATCGTACGCGGCCACGTGATGCGGCGCGGATCGATTCGCAGCTCGTTTCCCTGCTGGAGATGATTGTCCAGCATGGCGGCGAGCAGGGCGTGCGCGCTGGAGATCGCGTGGAAGTCGCCCGTGAAATGGAGATTGATGTCGTCCATCGGCACGACCTGGGCGTAACCGCCCCCCGCCGCACCCCCCTTCACGCCGAACACGGGACCGAGGCTCGGCTCGCGAATACAGAGCGCGACCTTGTGCCCCATGCGGCGGAGTGCCTGCGACAGGCCCACCGAGACGGTGCTCTTTCCCTCTCCCGCCGGCGTGGGGTTGGTCGCCGTAACGACGACCAGTCGGCCGCGCACAGGGCGCGTCGCCACGTCGAGCGAGATTTTGGCTTTATACTTTCCGTATAGGTCGAGCTCGTCGCGCTCGAGTCCGAGCTCGGCGGCGACGTCCTCGATCGGGCGCATCTTCACGCGTTGGGCGATCTCGATGTCCGATGGCACGACTGCGGTGGTCAAAATGGCTGCTCCTTTCAAGATGACGTCATGGTTATACGGCTAGCCCCGCTGTACACGTTGGCCGAGCGACCCCGGAGGAGACCCACCAGCGTCATCCCCGCGCCCTCGGCGAACCGAATCGCCAGACCGGTGGGCCGCGAGATCGCCGCCAGCAGCTCGATCCCGCACGTGGCTGCCTTCTGAACGAGCTCGTAGCTCGCACGACTCGTCACGATCACGAAGCCGCTCGCCGGGTCCACCTCCGACGACCGGTTCACGGCGCCCAGTACTTTGTCCAGCGCGTTGTGGCGTCCCACGTCCTCGCGCGCGATGTGCAGACGCCCGTCGGCGAACGCCCAGCCGGCCGCGTGAATCGTGTTGGTCCGGCTGTTGAGCTCCTGCGCCTCCGAAAGCGCCGCGGCCGCGGCCCAGAGCGCCTCTGGGCGCACGCGCAGCGCGTTGCGCACGACGGTGGGCATCCGCAACGCCTCGTTGATCGTCTCGACGCCGCATAGACCGCAACCGGTGCGCGACACCATCCCGCGCACGCGCGATGTGAGACGCTCGGCGTTCGCTTCCGGGATCTGGATCTGCAACTCGATCCCGTGGCTCGCCCGCACGACGTCGACCCGTTCGATCGCGCCGCGCTCGGCCACGATCTGCTCCGTCACGGAGAACCCGATCGCCAGGTCCTCGAGGTCCGCCGGAGTGCCCATCACAACCACGTGCGGGCGCCCGTTGTACACCAGCGCGATCGGCACTTCCTCCGCGACGTCAGCCTCGGCCGTCGTATCGCCGTCGTCCGTCAGACGGATCAGCGGATAGGCGCTTACCGGCTTCTGGTAGCCGAGGCCGAGGAGCGGATCGTCAGCGACGGCCATCGCCTGCGGCCTGGTTCTGCACGAAGCGCCAGCCGAACCGGCCTTTGATGCAGAGATTGCCCTGGGTAATCGAGTTGTCGAGCGGGGACGTCGCTTTCACGATCTCACCATCCGACACGTGAAGGCGAAGGGTACAGCCGACGCCACAGTACGGGCAGATCGTGTCCGTCGTCGTCACGCGGGATTCGTCCCATGTTCCGGCGGCGCGGCGGTCGAATTCAGCCTTCGCCATCAGCGCTCCCGTGGGACACACCGCGATGCAATTGCCGCAATACACACAGGCGGAATCGGGGAGCGGAACGGCGAACTCCGTCGAGATGTGCGCGTCGAAGCCGCGGCCGGCCACGGCGATCGCGAACGTGTTCTGGTGATCGGGCCCGCAGGCCTCTACGCACTTGTAGCAAAGAATGCACTTGGCGTAGTCGCGAACGTAGAGATCGTTGTCGATCTTTACCGGCTCGGCGACGGTCGCGGCGTATCCGGGATCCGGGGGCGTGTGATGCCCGGGTATCGACGCGTCGCGCGTGCCCGCCGGGGAGGGCGGCGCCGGGGGGCCAAACCGTTCCGGCGCCGCGCCATACTCCGCGATCCACTCCGCCACGTCGGGCGTCGTCGACAGATCGACCGACGAGGCAAGCATTTCGATCACCAGCTTGCGGCTGAGGTCCACGCGCTCGGAGCGCGTGCGCACCACCATGCCCGGCTCCACCGCGCGCGAGCACGACGGCACCAGCACGCGCGCACCTTCGACCTCCACGACACAAACGCGGCACACGTTCACCGGGTGAAGCGTGTCGAGGAAGCACAGCGTCGGGATCTCGAGGCCGATCTCGCGGCATGCCGCCAGAATGGTCGTGCCCTCGGGAACGCGTACGGGCCGTCCGTCGATCGTGAGCTCGACCAGGCGCTCAGTCGCCTTCTTCTTGAAGGTCGACCGGGAGAGTTGGACGAGCGGCGTGGCGATGGCGGTCATGTGGTCATCCTCGCTGGCGCAGCCAGCGGGGATCTGCTGTTCTGGCGCCGCGTCATGATCCCTTTCCGTTGAACAGTCCGAGGCGGTGGATCGCCGACTCGACGGCGGCATATGCCGTCTGTCCGAGACCACAGATCGACGCGTCGCGCATGGCGACGCCGATCTCGTCGAGCAGGGCCACCTCCTGTGCTACGCTGCCGAGCGTGCGCCCGCTGACGATCCGGTGCAGCGCCTCTTCCTGGCGGACCGTGCCGACCCGGCACGGCACGCACTGCCCGCACGATTCGTCGCGGAAAAACGAGGCGATGCGCAGGATCAGATCCCCAAGATCGGCCGTCTCGTCGAGCACGACGATCACCCCGGAACCCAGCGTCGCCTTGGCCGCGCGCGCTCCCTCGAACGTGAGCGGCATATCTAGATCCTCCGCTCCGACGAACACGCCGGCCGCGCCGCCGAGCATGACCGCCTTGAGCGTGCGCCCCTCGGTGACCCCGCCGGCGAGATCGATCAGATCGCGCAGCGTTTTCCCGAAAGGCACCTCGTACACGCCGGGGCGACCGACGCTGCCGCTCAGGCAAAAGAGCCGCGTTCCCGTGGACTGCTCCGTTCCGATGCGAGCGAACGCGGCGCCGCCCTCGAGAACGATGAACGGAATGTTCGCCAGCGTTTCGACGTTGTTGACGACGGTGGGCAGCCCGAACAGTCCGGCCTGCGCTGGAAACGGCGGCTTGTTGCGCGGTTCGCCGCGATACCCCTCGATGGAATTGAAGATCGCCGTCTCTTCGCCGCAGATGTACGCGCCCCCGCCGCGGCGAATCTCGATATCGAATCCGATGCCGCGGCCCAGGATGTTCTCGCCGAGAAAGCCGTGCGAGCGCGCCTGATCGATGGCGTTCTGAAAACGCTCGGCGCCGAGCGGGTACTCGCCGCGAATGTAGAGAAAGCCGCGATCGCAGCCCGTGGCGAAACCGCCGATCGTCATCGCTTCGACGATCGCAAACGGATCCCCATCGAGGAGCTCGCGATCCTTGAACGTGCCGGGCTCGGATTCGTCGGCATTGCAGATCAGGTAATGCGGACGCGCCGGCTGCTTCGCGACGGCGTCCCACTTGCGTCCTGTGGGGAACGCCGCGCCGCCGCGTCCCATCAGCCGCGACTCCGTCACCTCCCGGATCACGGCCTCCGGCCCCATCTCGATCGCCTTGCGCAGCGCATCGAAGCCTCCGCTCGCGCGATACGCGTCGATGCTCGTGGGATCAACGACGCCGATGCGTTTGAGCAGGCGGAGCGAGGGCTGGCCCTGCTGCGGGATGATCGTCGTCGGAATGTTGCCCGAGGTGTTCATGAGCGACCGAAGGGCGCCGAGAATCTGGTCGGGACCCTGGGTGCGTCGCGACCCGTTCCCCTCGTGCGGCCGGCAGAGCGCGATCGACTCAGCCGAACTGAGCTTGCCAATCGAGATCTCCGCCGGCCGCTCGCCGGCCTGCTGGACGAAACCCGCCGGCGCCTGATCGCATAGGCCGAGACACGGAGATCGCATCCACACGACGTCGTCATCGCGAATCGCCACGTGGTCGCCGGACGGCCCGTGCGTGTGCGCCGGTCCGACCCGCTCCTCGAGATCGGCGATGATTTCCTTGGCCCCTTTGCAGCGACAGACCACGTCGTCGCAGACATGGAGAACGCGGCGCGGACGGGGCGTCGTCGAGAGGAGAGCGTAGAACGTCGCCACCCCCCACGCGTCGGCCGGCGGCACGCCGAGTCGGAGACACACGTATTCGAGCCCCGACTCGCTGATCCACCCGACCCGCGACTGCAACGCCTGCAGCGCCGGGAGGAGCAGATGTCGCATCTCGCGCTGTCCGCGACCGCCGGTGGCGGTGTGTGCGTCTCGTGCGCTCCCGCGATCGCCACCGTCCCACGCCGACGTCGGCGCGCCCAGCAGTGCATCGACCGCTTCCCTCTCCTCGTCAGTCGGTACGGCGCCGTGCAGATGCAGATCCATCAATCATCTCCCGCGGCGGCGAGTCGCTCCGGCCGTTGCGACCGCAGTTCCGGTCTGGTCGCGACCGGCTCCACGCGCACCGCGCACGCCTTGAACTCCGCCGTCCCGGACTTCGGGTCGCTCGCGTTGATCGTCAGGAGATTCGTGGCGACGTCGTCGGGGAAATGGAGGGTCATGAACACCATGCCGCGGCGCAGACCGAAGTCGATGTGCGCCGGGACGACGAGGGTACCGCGACGCGACGTCACGCGCAGCTCGTCCCCCGTTCCGACGCCGAGTTCCTCGGCGTCCTCCGGCGAGATGTCCAGCGTTTCCCCGCGCCGCAGCGGCGAATCGTACCCCGCCGTCTGCACGCCGGTGTTGTACGACTCGAGCCGGCGCCCCGTGGTGAGTGTGAGAGGATACTCATCGTCCGGCAGTTCGACCGGGCCCGTGTGGTGCACGACCGAGAACGGCGCGGCGCGGCCGCGCTTGGCGGGATCTTCTTCCCACAGCCGCGCGTGGAGGAACTGGGTCCCGGGATGCGACTCGTCCGGGCACGGCCACTGCAGGCCGTTCAGCGCCTCCAGTCGTGCATAGCTCATCCCCGCGAGTTGTGGGGACAGCGCCCGGACTTCGTTCCAGACGTCCTCCGCCGTGGGCGTGCCCCAGTCGTGGCCCATGCGCCGGGCGATCTGGGAGATGATCCACAGCTCGTCGCGGGCGTCGCCCGGCGGATCCACCGCCTTGCGGCATCGCTGCACGCGACGCTCGCTGTTGGTGACGGTGCCTTCGCCCTCGACCCAGGTCGCGGCCGCGGGAAGCACGACGTCGGCCAACTCGGCGGTGCGCGTGAGAAAGATCTCCTGCACGACGAGATGGTCGAGCCCCTCGAGGATCTTCGACACGTGGTGCGTGTCGGCGTCAGACTGCGCCGGAT
>Ga0137314_1000687_pt1 | contig 9843 bp, 15 predicted proteins | sample EasRivERMZT199_2_FD_102289 | JGI IMG/M metagenome (GOLD analysis project Ga0137314, IMG submission 102289) | Soil microbial communities from meander-bound floodplain in the East River, Colorado, USA - East River MetaG ERMZT199_2 | ecosystem: Environmental > Terrestrial > Soil > Floodplain ... | reverse complement strand
CCTGCCCATGACTATGCTCGCAAACACCCGGACATAGACTTCCAGGTAAATGTAACTGGCACTCATAATATGCTGGAGCTTGCGCGTAAGTACGCCCTAGAAGCTCCATTTATCTTCACGTCCAGTTCGAAAGTGTATAACACTTATAATCTCGACTTTGTAGAAACTGAGACTCGGTATAATTGCCCTGCCTTTCCGAATGGCCTACCAGAGACGTTCCCTATCGACCATATTGGCAAGAGCCTATTTGGAGCCCACAAGGCTGCGGCTGACATTATTGCCCAGGAGTATGCTCTGTACTTTGGTATGAAGGTCGGCGTCTTCCGTGGAGGATGCCTGACTGGTCCAAACCATAGCTCCGTAGAGATGCACGGGTTCCTCAACTACCTTATCAAGTGCATCAAGTACGACAAGCAGTACACTGTCTACGGGTACGGTGGCAAGCAGGTACGGGACAACATCCACTCTGAGGATCTTATCGAAGCGTTCGCTGCGTTCTATGCAGACCCTAAGCCTGGGGTATACAATATCGGTGGTGGTCTACATTCAAACTGTTCCATTCTAGAGGCCATTAAATTTACCGAAGAGTTAAGCGGCAAGATGTGTCACGTTGGCTTTGTAGCAGATCACAGAGGTTACGATCACCAGTGGTATATTTCTGATACGCGGAAGTTCCAAGAGGCTTACCCTTTCTGGCGCCAGACGTGGGGTATTGAGGATTTAATCGAAGATATTTATAAGGGAGTATAAGATGGACTGGAATACGCACTATATGAATGGATGTCATTGGGTTCGTGAGAAAAGCAAGGACCAGAGCACCAAGGTAGGTTGTATCATCGTAGGACCGGACCATGAGGTTCGATCTACAGGATACAACGGTCTACCTCGTGGCGTGAATGACTCTGTGGAAAAACACCCTGAGCGGCATGATCGTGTGAAGGACAAGTACTCTTGGTACGCGCACGCGGAGGAGAACGCTATAGCTAATGCGGCACGGATGGGTACTCCGCTCAAGGGTTGCACGGCTTATATTACAGCTATGCCCTGCCCTGGCTGTGCGAGAATGTTAATCAACGCTGGAATTTCAACTGTTTACTGGGCAATGGATCCGAGCTTTGTCAGTACCCCAGAAAGAAAAATAGCCTTCGAGAAGATGTTATCTACCTCGAAGGCTATGTTTGGTGAAGCAGAAGTGGCTTTTATGAGCTTAGCCGCGACCGTCGATAATGTCTGGGTAATTAGAACCAGTAGCACTGGTCCGGCCACGAGCCCGGGCGCGATCGACTGATTGAACGTCCATATTGTTCTTGTAGGCATCGACGCCACAATTGATAATATCAATTAAGGCGTCTGCTTGTCCAAATTGGAAAGCTATAAATACTACAGATTTGTCGTCATTACGAGCAAGTTTATGGAACCCGTCTTCGCTAAATGTAACGGTAAATGGGCCGTCGGTAACGGTTGGAGGAAGAGCCTTCAACTCCGACATTCTTGAAGCCCATACCAATACACTAGCTATTTTAGCTACCTCCCCAGGAGAGAATCGAACCCCGCTGATAGAAAGGAATTGGGGGGTTATTTCTACCCGGAAGCCGTTTCTCTCTATAGAAGTATTCATTACTTGTTTGCCTGTACGAATGCTTTGTGCTGTTCCTTGATAGCAGGGTTTTCATCTAGGAACATTGCTAGGGCAGTCTTTGAAGGAAACTGTCTAGGAGGCGAAGTAGCGAAGCATGTCCGCTCAGGGTCCAGTCTTTCCTTAACATAACCACGAGTAGGATCGCTTTCAACGGCTTTTTTCAAAAACTTCATTCTTGCCTGTAGCGCGTCTAGCTGACCTTGAATACCAGGGATACCTGTTCGGGTGTTAACTTTTACACCATAACCAGCCGACTCAATAGCTTCCTCAAGGGTGCCGTCGTCAATAGATCGGCCTGATGCGATTCGGTTATCTCGTAGTCTCTGGATGAACTCGTCTCTATACATTTTCTTGCTCTTGTGTGATGCATCTAGAGACTTAAGAGCTTGAAGATCGTAGCTAAGGTCAGGGTTCAAAATGAACAGCCCAGCATTGTCGAGCATCTTTCGAACTTCTTCTGAGCCAGGCTGTCCTGGTTCAAAGTCTCTCTGCATATCTACAGATGTAAATTCATATTCACCGTCACCGGGCACTACAATAGACAGGCCCTTGTCATAAGGGATCTTGGCAGTCCAAGGTGTTGGGTTAATAAGTTTGTTTATATAAGACATTATGTTTTATCTCCAAAGAACGTTGTGTCTTCCAGTTTTTGTATTTTATTTTTCCATTCATTAAATTGAAGCTCTGACCAACCCTCTATAGTTTTAAGGTTTATTTCTTTTTTTCGCCTAGCTATATCGAGCTGTTGAAGACTGATTAAATCTTCTGTCTTTTTTCTCAAGGTTCTAGTCATGTAGACCGACCAGTAAAGTTTCTTGGTAGTTATTCCTGCTACTCTAAAGTATTCTAGGAAGTTGTGCCATTTAATTTTAAGCTGTTCCATTATTACCTCTCGGTCCTTTTCGCCGCCGCACTACGCCTTTAACCTGTAGGAGAGAGGAAACAGTAGACGGAGAACAGTCATGAATCTTGCCTAGTTCAGCAAGAGACATACCGCTCTCATACGACGCCACAATTTGGTCAGCTATTGGTTCTAGTTTTTTCAGAAATCGTTTATCCATCTATATTTTACTCTCCTATTTAATTATCTGTTATTTTTTCAGAAAAGTCAAGTATTTCTTAAGTTTCTGGATTTTTGCTTCTAGTATGGCACTTCCTTGTTCGGAGGGCCGACTAATGTCTTGACTAAATCTACATCGTTACCTCGTGCGTCTCGTGCATATGCTAGACTTTGGGCCATACGGTCATAATCAACCGGGGCCGGCTCAAGCTTAGCAATTCTAGCTTCAAGCGAATCTACGCTGCTTTTAATATTGTTCTGGAATGTCTTTAAATGTTCAAGACAAATTAACTGAACCTGGGCGTCTATAGTAACAGCCATCCGGGTAGCCGCAGCCCGAACCTTTTCAATCTGATCTAAGTTCATTCCTACATTGGTGCTTCGAATTAAGTCAAAGAACAATTGAAATAAAACCTGCTCAAATGGGACTAATTTATCCATTAGTTTTCTCCTTAAATATACCTTGTAACCATTCTTCAAACACCTTAGCGGTCTTTTCGCCAAGGTCTTGTCTAACCACCACTAAGAAACTCTTCTGGCTCTCCTTAGTTGGATTACTACGGAAGCTACGAAGAGATGCCATGATAGGGCCTGTAGTAATATCATAGTACGCCCTAGTGGTGGTCTTACCTTGCCCTATTTTTACTGCTAGAAGCTCATTGGCAATAAGCTGTAGCTGCTGCCTTAACTTTAAATGTTCCACCTCATAGTTTGGTGCTGTCACCTTGGAAGCAGGTACAACCTCAGCAAGTCGGTCTTTTATATTTTTTATCTCTTTGTCAAAATCTACGGTCTTCATCGTGAAAACTTCCTGTCAACGAAGTCCTGGGCTCGCTCTTCTTTCTTTTTAGCTATGTCGGCTTTACGTTTCTCCGACTTGGTTAGTTGCTTGAAGCAGGGGTGGCATACTTCCATACCCTCAAAGACCTTACCAGCAGGCTCCTCAAAGCAGTTTTCGCACAGATCAGTATACTTGTTCATTTAAGAAACTCCAAGTCCATTTTCTCCTGAGTACTCGACCAATAAATGTTGAGAGTAGTGCTAAGAGCACTATGCCCTAGCACCTCCTGAACCTTCTTAGGGCTTGTTCCAGCCTCTAGAGCTAGGGTAGCGAACGTATGCCTAAGAGCGTGAAAGTTTACAACAGGTATGTTACTTTTTTTACATATAACTTTCAATAGAGGGTTAGGGTCAAACTTATCCTTAACTATATGGGAGGTTTTTATAAGACCGTGTTGAAGCCTAAGGGTTCTTTCCAATAGACCACTCATGGGAACATATCTAACTTTACCGCTTTTGGTAGGGCCTTCATATGAACCTGACACAAGGATTCGGTTTTTATTCCAGTCAATATCGTCCCACGACAAGCCCCAAACCTCTCCTCTTCTCATTCCTGTATGCAGAGACAGAAGAACTGGAATATAAAGCTTGGTTCCCCAGCAACCATCTAGTAGAGCAGTGGACTGATCCTTGGTTAGGGCTTTAACGGGCTTGTCCTGTACGTTTTTCATTACTTGTCTGGTAACAGAAGAACTGTCTAGTAGTAGACCGTACTTTTTGCCTTCCTCACAAAGCAGGCGAAGGAGGATTTTAACTGTCCGTGGAGCTAGTCCAACATTGTACAACCACCAATGGGCCATCTTGTTGAGATAAGCCTCATCCATAGTTTTATGAGTACAACCTGTAATCCATCTAGCACGAAGAGAATTGTAAGTTCGGTTCGTTCCAGGTCTAAGGAGCGAATTGTTCATGTTTCCCTCAATTCCCACTAATTATCTGCATTCTTTGGCTGGAAGTCAAGTCCATTTTGTTGGTTTTTCTAGAGAAAACGCAGATAATTAAATAGGGAGACGTGTATGGATAATTTAGTATTGGTAGGTTTCGGAAAACAAAAACTTACAGAATTAATAGAAAAGATTGGCGACCCGGAAGAGGAAGAGAAACTTCTGAACCTTACTCTAGGTCAGCAGGTACCTCCTGTCTACCGAATCGAGAAATCCTGTACCCAGGAAGAGAAGCTAGCCTTTGTGGAATATGTAGGCTGGCTCACTTCTCTATTACAAAAATATAAAGAAGAGGAAATTTAATGTCAGTACAATCATTTGCTCCTATAGTAGAGCGAAATGTGCTTACCGCAGCAGCAGCCGCTACTACAATTGGTGACGGCGCCAACTTCAGAGTTTACGGTATAGTAGCTACAGCAGCCGCTACAGCCATTTTGAATGTTTTAAATGCTGCTGGCACTGCAACATTGTTCACAGTTAACCTTATCGCTGGTGTTCCTTTTGTTATGGATATATCGTTCATAGCAGACGCGGGCTTATCTATTTCAGCCACAACGGCTAATGTTAACTGCACTGTTCTTCGTGGGCACGCTGGGACTTAAAGTGTGGCCGGAGGCGGTTTCTATTTAGGTAGCTACTTTCTACAAGAGTTCGAGACTGAAAACCAGTCCGACTATCAGCTATCTCAGGGTGGAGACTTTGAGCATCTACGAGAAACAGCTAACGTAGAAGAGCTTTGGATTAATCCTGAAGACATGGATATCCCACCTGAAGAGATTCAGGTAGGCCCGGTCCAGTGGGTTACATTTTCCCCATCTGAATTTGGATTTTATGTTAGCCCTCAAGGCCCTGTAGGGTTTTACCTTGGCTCACTAGGTCCGGTTGGGTTTTATGTACAACCTATAGGAATTTAAATGGCCCCACAGGCTGAAACAACACAAGAAGCTACTTTCTATAGTCCGTGGCCTTTATTCGGCCGACGTTTCTCATCCCAGTTAGATGAAGGAAGGCACAACTTTGAGGCTCTGCATCCTTTAGTACGGGCGGCCGGGCTGGATGATGATAATGTAGCTACTGCTCTAAAGAACCAAGCTGTTCAGTCATGGGAAATTGGTGAGGACGGTTTTCACAATAAGTATCGAATGTTCTGGGATAAGGACAACGATACTTTTAGAATTCAAGAGAACTCTGGGACAACTGGAGTTCCTTCTTGGGTTGACAAGCTTATTATAGATTCTTCTGGTGGCATCTCAGGAGACTTCTATATTTCTAGTAATTTAACTGTAAGCGAAACTGGATCATCGCCTGTTTCTGCTGCCGGTGTTTTGACTCTATTTTTGAATAGAGAGCATTTCTATCTAACTAAAAACACACAAGGCCAACCTATCGTTAATGCTTTGGCTGTTTCTGGTGGGGGCGGCGGAGGTGTTACAGACCACGGAGCTTTGACTGGTCTTGATCCAGACGACGACCACGCTCAATACCTTCTAGCTTCGGCTGCTGGTGGACGAGCCGCTTTTGCTACCAACTGGACAGACCTGACTGATGCAGGCTCAACAACACTTCATACGCACGATCATGGTGATTTGGGCGGTCTAGCAGATGACGACCACACCCAATATCTTCTAATAAACGGCACCCGGGCTATGACCGGGGACTTGTTGATGGGAGGTAAAGATGTTCTAAATGCTGCTGCTGGGTTGTTTAACGACAAGGTTGTGGCAGAGGCGTTCTATACTTCTACTCTAAGTATACACTCGACTCCTATTTCTGCTGTCATAGAGTCTAACTTGTCTATTAATAGTGAAGCTGCAAACGCCATAAACTTTACAGCCGGGACAAGTATAGGATTTACCGCGACAGACGATATCGATATAACTTCTATTACTGGAGAAGTGTTCTTAAACAGTAGCACTAAAATAGTTCTTAGTGCTAGCTCTGGTATTAAAGAAGACGTTGTTGTAGGTAGGGACGGACTATCGGTTCTTGACAAAGTAAAAGCAGAAGCGTTTTATATTCCTGGTGGTGAGGTTGTTCATTTCGTTACAGCTACAGGAGGAACTACTCCAGAATTTAGAAAGCCTGGCTTGAAGTTCAACCGGTCAGACTTTTACTTGAGCCCTGATTCTTTTGGTAATCCTGTGGTAAATTTGGCTGGTTCTCCTCCTATATCACGAATTTTGCTTAGCCAGTCCATTGCTCAATCTTTTGCGATTAACACAGCAGATGAAATAGACAATTTACAGACAGTAATAAGTGTTGGTAATTGGACCCACAACGGAACGCTAGTAACTATTCCAAGCGGAATAAATGCAGTTCGAGTAATAGGTCAAATTGAATGGGAAGAAAACGTAACTGGTGTTAGAGTTATAAGAATAGGAGTAAACAGCGAACAAACTATAGATGGAGTACAATGGTCTACTGCTATAAGACCTTCAGCGGTAGTAGCGGGCGGGATATCAAACTCGGCAATAATACAAGCAACTTCTGGTATATTAGATGTATCTCCTGGAGATACTATAAGTATTTTTGGTGTTCAAGACAGCGGTACTTTAAATACTGTTGCTGCTGGCCTTACTCTTCTTTATATAGAAGAAGTAAGAGTAACTTCCGGTGGTGGCGGCGTAACAGACCACGGGCTTCTTTCTGGGTTAACTGCTGATGACCATACTCAATACCTTCTAGTCAACGGCACCCGGGCTATGACCGGGGACTTGAATATGGGAGGCTTCGACCTTCTAAACGCTTCTGCGGGTGTATTTAACGACAAAGTTGTAGCTGAGGCATTCTATCTTATCCCAGGCGGTGATGTATTTGCATACGGGTTCAACAGAGACAACTTCTACGTTTCTTCATCTAAGGCTACCCCAGGCAAGAAAGTAGTCAATCTAATAGCTCCAAGTACTGGAACAGCTCTAACCATTGCTGACCAAGAAGCTCCTACATTTACAAATACTTCAAAAATTACATTTGATAGTAACTTCTATCTGACTCCTGATACAACCGGCCAGCCTATTGTAAACTTTATAAACAACTACAGTGCAGTGTTAATATCTCAAACAGGATTCCAAACTCTTACACAAGGCGTTTCTACTGTCTTAGCCTTTGGTCAAACAGTATATAATATAGGAAACTGGGGTGTTAACCTAGGAGCCGGGGAAATAACAGTTCCAGCCGGTGTTACTCACGTTAGAGTGTTTGCTTGCACAAGAACAGATGTTCCTACTCAAGCTGGAACTATTAGTAATTCAATTAGATTAAACGGTAGCACAACACCCCCAGGGCAAGGTAGAGGATCCGCTATTTACCATTTCTCTATAGGAGCTAATTTTAGTGCTCCGTCTATCCAAACATGGACTCCGCTTTGGAGAGTAGTAGCAGGCGATGTTATTAGTGTTCTTGTTTTTCATACTATATCAGCAACTACAATAAATACAGATTTTGTTAATAATAGTACTTTTCTTTCTGTAGAAGGCTATAATTACGGATAAAGGAATTTAATATGGGACTCTTTTCAGGTAAAACAAAAAAGAAGATGGGTCTTCTACGCCCAGAAGATTTGGAGAAGAGTTTTGACCGGCGAATGTCGATCATTTATCCTACTCAATCTCCCATAAACAGTCTTGCCGGGCCTCCTGAAGAGACAGAAGAACCAGAACCAATGATTCCCAAGTTCTCTGGCAGATTCATGAAGAGACTGTTAGAGTCCAGAGAAGACCTAGAAAAGGTATATTCTAATGGTTACTTTCAGACTCACTACCCAGAAGCAGATAAGAATTTAAAAGAATTTCTTCACCAGCAAACTATGAACTCTTGGGCTAAAGCTCTAGATAAAGAAGATGACGACCATAAGGAACCAGATGGAGACGAAGCTCCTAACTTTACAGTGGTAATCAATATAAATAAATAATGGCAAAAAGATTTACAAAAGAGCAAGAAGAGGTTTTGAATAGTTGGGCTCGGACAGCTTCCGAACTCAGAAGGGCATTCCCTTATACTACAGGCTCTCAAACAGAAACTAGAGGATTTGGATATCATTTAAATAAAGAAGTAGACCCTGACGGAAGATTTTATATTGAAGTTCGGCAGTCAGACGGTCTTGTAACAAATCCACTTACTTCAGTTCTTTCATTTAATTCTGAGAATTTCTACCTGGAGCATACTACAAACCCTAATGAGATAATGGTCAATCTCCGAGGATCTTCTGGAGGTGGAGTTACAGACCACGGAGCTTTGACTGGTCTTGATCCAGACGACGACCACGCTCAATACTTATTGGCTTCTGAGGCTGGAGGCCGAGTAACATTTGCAGCTAATTGGACAGATTTAACGGATGGAGGCGGTACAACTCTTCACACGCACGATCATGGAGCCTTGACTGGACTAGGAGATGATGATCACCCACAATATGCTCGAAAAGCTGCATCACAAATTACATTTGATGGCGTAGTTACTGCTGAAGCTTTCTATATGTCTTCGGGTGGTGACCTCTCCGCTATAACCCGTAACATTACACTTCAATTTCCTAGCAGACGAGATACTATTACATTTTTCAGTGCTGAGGCTGATTTTAATGTAAAGAAGATGCGAGCGATCCTAAGGAGCGATGATACAGGATTCTATCCTTCAGTAAAGTTTACTTTGAGGCATGGAGCGACGTTTCCATCTAGAGGTTTTGGCACTGAACTGGTTACGGGCGGCTGGTTATGTGGTTTCTATAGTGGGCATCCTATATTGACAGCAGACAAAAACCCGTTGGTGGTTACAAGTTTTGATAGCGACACAATCCAGAAAGATGACTGGGTGACGTTAGAAACTTTAGATTTAGGGGAAGGCAATGGTATTGAGGAGGAGCTTGCCATTAGTCTCTGGCTCGAAAGGTAAGAAGATGCTGAAATATCTATCAGACAAATTATTCCAGACCAAAGTCTTGAACGCCTGGACTTTGGTGGATTATCGGGCACTCAACACTGTTCAGAAGAACACGTATTGGAGCATACTCGTTGAGGCGATGAAAACTGCTACTCCTAATATTTTGTGTGGAGGATCAGAGACAGAGCACATAGCCCTTGCTATCCAGAATGAAATATCATCAGGGCTTGATGACGCAGATGCCTTTCTGGCTACATACAGAACAGAGTCTAACCTGCGAACTACAGATAATGATTTCAACGGTGTAGGACACATTAGATTCGCACTGTTCAATAATACTGATTTGATTGGCTCCGTGGTAATTACTCAGGCTTCGATTCTGAATAAGCAGGGAGGTGTAGTAAGCGTCAGGATTACTCCACTACTACACAGGCAAGGCGTTAGGGTCTTCAACCGAGCGCGTACAGCCATTACCGCAGCGTGGACTT
>Ga0137314_1000674_pt1 | contig 9945 bp, 8 predicted proteins | sample EasRivERMZT199_2_FD_102289 | JGI IMG/M metagenome (GOLD analysis project Ga0137314, IMG submission 102289) | Soil microbial communities from meander-bound floodplain in the East River, Colorado, USA - East River MetaG ERMZT199_2 | ecosystem: Environmental > Terrestrial > Soil > Floodplain ... | reverse complement strand
GACGACGATTTCTGCCCTTGCCGCGCGCACGCCCGTCCGCATCGCCCGGCTCTGCCCGAGATTGCGCGCATGCTTGAGGATGCGCAGCGGCAGCTCGGGACGCAGCGCGAGCAGCTCTGCCGCCGTCTCATCGCTCGAGCCGTCGTCGACGAAGACGATCTCGAATTCGCCTTCGTCCTTGAGCGCCGCGGCAATCTCGCGCGCCAGCGACGCGGCATTCCCGGCCTCGTCCTTGACCGGCACGACGACGGAGAGCGAAACCGTTTGAGGCAATAAGTTCTCCACTATGATTCGATCGTCATCCTGAGGAGCACTGCCGGCCTTGGCGGCAGTGCGTCTCGAAGGATTGCGTCCCGAAGGACGCGGGCCTTATACAGGCGGCTCGCTGGCGGAAACAGAACATAAGGCCGCATGGGAAATTTTCTTGTCGCGCAGGTCCACCGCCGGCCCCTGGCGGCGCTTCTGCTGATCTGCCTGCTGGCCTGGCTGCCGGGATTCTTCACGTTGCCGCCGCTCGACCGCGACGAGAGCCGGTTCGCGCAGGCCAGCAAGCAGATGCTCGAGACCGGGGACTTCATCAATATCAATCTCGGCGACGGCCCCCGCTACGAGAAGCCTGCCGGCATCTATTGGCTCCAGTCGGCCTCGACCGCGGTCTTCGGCCATGGCACGCGCAACCAGATCTGGACCTACCGCCTCCCATCGCTCATGGGCGCGCTCGCCGCTGTCGCCGCGACATTCTTCCTCGTCCGCCTCTTTGCCGGCGTCGAAGCCGCCTTCGCCGCAGGACTCCTGCTCGGCATGAGCGTGCTCCTGATGTCGGAGGCCAAGATCGCCAAGACCGACGCGGTCCTTTTGGCCTGCATCGTCGTGGCGCAGGCCGTCATCATGCGCGTCTATTTGAGCGTGCGCACGCCTGAATCCATCACGCCGCCGACTCTGGGCCTCGTCATGCTCGGCTGGGCGGCATTCGGGTTCGGCATTCTCATCAAGGGTCCGGTGATCGCGCTCGTTTGCGGCGCGTCGGTCATCGCGGTCTCCCTCTTCGACCGCGACTGGCGCTGGCTGTCGAAGCTGCACGCGCTTCCGGGCTTCGCACTGACGCTCTTGATGGTCGTACCCTGGGTCATCGGGATCGGGATCGCGTCCGAGGGCCAGTTCTTTCAGCAGTCCTTGGGCAAGGATTTTGCGGCGAAGCTGATCGGCGAGCAGGAGACCCATGGCGGCCCGATCGGCTACTACGCGCTGCTCATGCACCTTACATTCTGGCCCGGCAGTTTCGCGCTGCTGCCCGGGATCGTGCTCGGCATTGCGCGCCGCCGCGAGCCCGCGATCCGCTATCTGTTGCTGTGGGCGGCGGCGGCATGGCTGATGTTCGAGTTGGCGCCCACCAAGCTCCCGCACTACATCCTGCCGGCCTATCCCGCGCTCGCGGCGCTGTGCGGCCTGTGGCTGACGAGCGGTCCCGCGATCCCGTCCCGCGCCCAGCGCATCGCGGCAGGCGTCTCGCTGACCCTGTTTGTCATCGCCGGCATCGCGCTCGCCGCCTTTGTCGCCTGGGCGCCGGAGCAATACGGCAGCGGCGGCACGATCGCGCTTTATCTCGCGGCCGCGGCCGCAATCGTCATCGTGTTTGCGGTGCTCGTGCCCGCGCTCAAGGGTCGCAAGCTCGCTGCCGCAGGCCTCGCGACGCTCAGCGCCGTGATTCTCTACTACGCGGCGGGCTTCCTGGCAGTGCCGCACGCGAACGAATTGTGGCTGTCCCAGCGGCTCTCCGACAGCGTCGCGCGTCATGCCATGCCCGGCGACCCGCCCGTCGTGACCGCCGGCTACGCCGAGCCCAGCATCCGCTTCCTGCTCGGCACCAAGACCGCGCTCGAGACCGGCGCGGGAGCCGCCCTCATCGCCGCGACCTCCGGCGGCCTTGCCCTCGTCGACTCCGAGGATAACGACAATTTCCTCGCGCTCGTGACGGCCGGGGGCGGCCGTGCCGAGGCGCTCGATGAAATCAGCGGCCTCAATTATTCCCGCGGCCGCGAGACGAGAATCACTCTCTATCGAGTCGTGCCGCGCGAGCGCTGAGTCCGATTCGAATCGTTCGCCGCTCCGATCGTCCTCCTCAGCGCCGGTGATTCCGCTTCGCGATCGTCGCGCATGCGCCTCGCGCGATGACTTCGCGATGACTGCGTTCGCGCGCGTTGAGTCGCCTTTGAGCGCGCTTCGGCGGAATCGTCGAAGGCTTCCGCGAGTTGAGACGAGTAGGTTTGCTTCCCGACGTTTTCGTTTGTCTTCCGGATGGAGGCCGGCGAACACCGTCAAACTTTCGTTTTTCTTCTTGAGTTGTTCAATAATCCCGTCATGCAACACGGTCGTATATTTGCCGTTAAGAACCTGTTCACAGTATTCGACGGCATTTCTCTTGACGAAAAAGAAAACCCTTCTAAATAGACTCTCCATCGTTGGACCGTTTGATGGACGTATCCATTGGGGGCGTCGAGGTCCGGCTTAGTAGAGCACCATGAGATACCGATGAATCTCCAGCTCTTGAGGGGGCGCGATCTTCGCCCTCCGTCGCGGCATGAGCGAACTACAAGCGCCGCGGTTTCCCAAACATCCATACAAAGCAATATCAGCCCATCACCGATCGAGGCGCCCGCCAGGAAGAAAGCTCTCCGCTTCCCCGTCAATCCTGAGACCCGGGCCTTTTACCGACGCTTCTACCCCGACACGACGACCGCCGAATGGAACGACTGGCGCTGGCAGATGCGCACCCGCATCCGCACCCTCGCCGAGCTCGACCGCGTCTTCACGCTCTCCAAGGATGAGCGTGACGCGGTGGCCGGCCATTCCGGCTCGCTCCCGGTCGGCATCACGCCCTATTACACGAGCCTCATGGGGCTCGACGATCCGACCGAGCCCTTGCGCCGCACCCATATCATGGTCGGCGACGAGTATGTCCGGCTGCCCGGCGAGGAAGACGATCCCTTGGGCGAGGACCACGACACGGTCGTGCCCGGCCTCGTCCATCGCTATCCCGACCGCGTGCTGTTCCTCACCACCGGCACCTGCTCGACCTATTGCCGCTACTGCACGCGCTCCCGCCTCGTCGGAAATCCTGGCGGCGAATACAATTTCAACGTCCGCAATTGGGAGCTGGCCTTCGATTATCTCGAAGCCCACACCGAAATCCGTGACGTCCTGCTCTCGGGCGGCGACCCCTTGACCATCGGCGACGACAAGCTCGACTACCTGCTCGGCCGCTTGCGCGCGATCAAGCATATCGAGTTCGTCCGCATCGGCACCAAGATCCCGACCGTGTTGCCGCAGCGCATCACCAAGGACCTGGTGAAGATGCTCAAGAAGCATCACCCGCTGTGGATGAGCCTGCACTTCACCCATCCGAGGGAGCTGACGCCCGAGGTGAGCGAATCGACCGCGCGGCTCGCCGACGCCGGCATTCCGCTCGGCTCGCAGACCGTGCTGCTCAAGGGCATCAACGATGATCCGGCGGTGATGAAGCCGCTGATGCACGGCCTCCTGATGCGCCGCGTGAAGCCCTATTACCTCTACCAGTGCGATCCGATCAAAGGCTCAGGGCATTTCCGCACCTCGGTCGATGCCGGGCTCAGGATCATCCGTGCGCTCCGCGGCCACACCACGGGCTATGCGACGCCGATGTTCGTCATCGACGCGCCGGGCGGCGGCGGCAAGATCCAGCTGGCGCCCGATCCGATCGTGGGCCGCGACGGCAACGACCTTCTGATCCGCAATTTCGAGGGCAAGGTCTATCGCTATCCCGATCCGGATGGCACGCTGGGTCGCGAGTCCCTGTCGATAGCCGCGGAATAACGGATTTTGCAGATGCGTATCGGGGTCACTTACGACCTGCGTGCCGACTATCTCGCCATGGGCATGAGCGAGGAGGACAGCGCCGAATTCGACGCCGACATCACGATCGCGTCGCTCGTGACCGCGCTTGCGGGCCTCGGCCACGAGCCCGTCCGCATCGGCAACATCCGCGCGCTGACCCCGCGCCTCGCCGCAGGCGAGCGCTGGGACGCGGTGTTCAACATCTGCGAAGGCCTCTCCGGTTATGCCCGCGAAGCCCAGGTGCCCGGGCTGCTCGACGCCTACGCCATCCCCTACGTGTTCTCGGACGCGCTGACCCTGGCGCTCTGCCTCGACAAGGGCTGGACCAAGCGCATCGTCCGAGACGCCGGCGTGCCGACCCCGCCGTTCGCCGTGATCGAGCGCGCCGCCGACGCGGGCAAGATCACGCTGCCGTTCCCGCTATTCCTCAAGCCGGTCGCCGAGGGCTCGTGCAAGGGCGTCAGCGCTCGCTCGCGCGTGAACACCGCGGCAGAGCTCAAAGCGGTCGCCGCCGAGCTGCTCGGACACTTCCGCCAGCCGGTGCTGGTCGAGACCTATCTCCCCGGCCGCGAGTTCACCGTCGGCATCGTCGGCACGGGCGATGAGGCGCGCGCGCTCGGCGTGCTCGACATCGCGCCCGTCGGCAAGCCCGTCGGGCTCGTTTACGGCTTCGAGAACAAGGAACGCTGCGACGAGAACGTGGCCTATCGGCTGATCGACGATGCCGATGCGCAAGCCGCCGCCGACGTCGCCCTTGCCGCGTGGCGCGCGCTTCGCTGCCGCGACGGCGGCCGCATCGATGTCCGTCACGACGCCGACGGACGGCCTCAGTTCCTCGAAGTCAATCCGCTCGCGGGCCTCAACCCGGAGCATTCCGATCTCTGCTTCCTTGCCCGCTTCCAAGGACTCGCCTATCAAGAGTTGATCGGTTTGATCATGAGTTCGTTCTTGAGGCGACATCCCGAGCTGGCAAGCCGCGCCGCGGCGTGACGCGGCGCCTCCCGGGATGACAGGACAGCAGCGCGCATTCATGCGGATCTTGATTCTCCACACCGACATCGCGCCGGACGCTCCACCCGACGATCAGGATACGCTGCGCCAGGCAGCGGCCATCGAAGCGGCGCTGAAGCGGCGCGGGCACGAGGCCGTCTGCGGCGTCTTCGTTCCCGACGAAGCCGAGATGGAAGCCTTGATCGCGCGCGAAAATCCCGACGTGGTCTTCAACCTGGTCGAATCGCTGTGGGGCAGGTGCCTCTACGCGCCGCTCGCGCCCGCGATCCTCTCCAGTCTCGGCGTCCCCTACACCGGCGCCGATGCCGCCGCCATGTCCGCCTGCGGCGACAAGATATTGACCAAGCGGATTCTCGAAACTGCGGGCCTGCCGACGCCGGCCTGGTCCGAAGCGCCCCATTGGCGCGGCATCGATCAGGGGCGCTGGATCGTGAAGTCGGTCACCGAAGACGCCTCCTTCGGGCTCGACGACGCGGCGGTGGTCACCGGAAAGAAGGCGGTCGTCGCGCGGGCCCAGGAATGTGCGGCCCGCCATGGCGGCCGATGGTTCGCCGAACGTTATGTCCATGGCCGCGAGTTCAATGTCGCCGCCATCGAGCGCGACGGCGGGCCCCATCTGCTCCCCATCGGCGAGATGGTCTTCGAGCGCTGGGACGACAGGAAGCCCCGCATCGTCGGCTATGCCGCGAAATGGCAGGAGGCGACATCCGAATACCACCTGACCACGCGCATGTATGGCTGGCACGAGCGCGAGCCGGACCTGAAGAAGTCGCTCGATCAGATCAGCCGCGCCTGCTGGGGCCTGTTCGGCCTCACCGGCTATGCCCGCGTCGATTTCCGCGTCGATGCAAGCGGCCGGCCGTTCATCCTCGAAGTCAATCCCAACCCCTGCCTCGAACCCGATGCCGGCATCGCCGCTTCCTGCGCGCAGGTCGGCCTTCCCTATGACGAGCTGATCGAGGACATCGTCCGTGCCGCCCTCCGCGGCTGAGGCGTTCCGCACTCGCGTTCGCCCCGAGGATGCCCTCGCGGTCGAGGACCTGGTCCGCCGCACCGGCGTCTTCAACGACTCCGAAATTGCCATCGCGCGCGAGCTGGTGGACGAGAACCTCGCCAAGGGCGAGGCCGCCTCCGGCTATTATTTTCTCTTTGCCGACCGCGGAGACGGCATCGACGGCTATGCCTGTCTCGGCCCGGTCCCCGGCGCCCATCGCCGCTGCGAGCTCTATTGGATCGCCGTGGACCCTCGCTCCCGCCGCCGCGGACTGGGGCGTGCGCTTCGGCACGCATCCGAGGACATGGCCCGCGATCTTGGCGCCGACTATCTGGTGGCCGAGACCTCGACGCTCCCCGCCTACGACGCCGCGCGCGGCTTCTACCTCGCGAACGGCTTCACCCTGATCGCCGAAGTGCCCGACTGGCACGACGACGGCGACGGCCTCGCCATCTTCCGCAAGCGGCTCTGATCACGCCTCACAGCGCCGCTGACGACACCGCGCGGTCGCGCGCGAGCTTCAGCCGGTGCTCGCGCCAGAGGATCAGCAGCCCCGCCGCGATGACGATGGCCGCCCCGATCCACACATTCGCCATCGGCAGTTCGCCGAACACGAAATAGCCGAGCGCCACCGCCCAGATCATCGCCGTGTAATCGAACGGCGCCAGCAGCGACGCCTCGCCGTAGCGGTACGAGAAGCTCAGGAAGAGCTGGCCGACGCCGCCCGAGAGCCCGCAGCCGAGCAGGATCCATCCCTCCCGCCCCGTGGGCACGTTCCAGCCCAGCGGCAGGGTGAACAGGCTGACGACCGCGGCGGTCAGCATGAAATAGAACGCGATCGCGGTCGAATGCTCGTGTGCGCTCATGCGGCGGAGGAAGATCATGGCGACCGCGGCGAGCGCGGCGCTCGCCAGCGCGAACATCACCCCGATCGTCGCTCCGCTCGCCATCCGCGCCTCCGGGCCGACGATCACGAGCACGCCGATGAAGCCGATGACCACCGCGCTCCAGCGATAGACATGCACGCGCTCCCTCAGGAACACCGCCGCCAGCACGACGATGAACAGCGGCGCGGCGAAACCGATCGCGGTGACGTCGGCGAGCGGCAGAAGCGTGTAGGCGGTGAAATTGCAGAACATCGAGATCACGCCCGCGATCGAGCGCAGCGCATGGCTGTCGACCCTCTTGGTCGCCAGCAGGTGCAGGCCGCCCGACAGGGACGCGGCGACCACGATCACGGGAAGCCCGAGCAGGCTCCTGAAGAACACGATCTCGCCGATCGGAAAATGCGGGCCGAGCCAGCGAACGGCCGCGAACATCAGCGCGAACATGAGCATCGCCACGACCTTGCACAGCATGCCGAGGAACGGCCTGTCGCGGGCGGCGTCCGACGCGTTCGCTTCTGAGGTCATCCGCGCGGGCTGATTGCCCCTCAAAGCCAGCCGCGGCGCTTGAAATAGAAATAGGGCAGCATCCCGGCAATGACGATGAGCCCAAAGGCGACCGGATAGCCCCAGACCTGGTCGAGTTCCGGCATGAAGCGGAAATTCATCCCCCAGATCGACGCCAGCAGCGTGGGCGGCAGGAAGACGATCGCCGCCACCGACATGATCTTGATGATGTTGTTCTGCTCGCTGTTGATGAGGCCGAGCGTCGCGTCCTGGAGATAGCTGAGCTTGTTGGCGAGGAAGGTCGAGTGGTCCTGGAGCGACTGGACGTCGCGCACCAGCGTCTTCAAATGCGCGCGGACCTCTTTGTGCTGCTTGTTGTCGACCGCCTGGGTCAGGAAGGTCAGCGTCCGGCCGATGGTGAGCAGACTCTCGCGCATCTTGGAGGTCAGCCCGTGCTTCTGGCCGAGCCGCCGCAGCACCCCCTGGAAGTCCCGCGACCCCATCCGAGGGGAGCCGGGTGTGAAGATCTCCACCGAAATGACCTCGACGTCTACGCCGGTCTTTTCCAGGATGTCGGCCATGCGGTCGATGATGGCGTCGAACAGTTGCATCAGCACCACGTCGGGGCGGTTGACGTTGATCAGCGAGCGCTCGCAGCGCAACGCGTAGGTGCGGAACGGCTGCGGGTCGATATAGCGGATGGTGACCAGCCGGTCGGGCGTCAGCACGAAGGTGACCGCATCGGCGGCCGGGACGTCGGTGTCGGCCTGGGCGAGCACCATCGCCGTCATGAACTGGGCGTCGCCCTCCTGGTAGAGGCGGCTCGAAATCTCGATCTCTTCCATGTCGGCGCGCGTCGGCAGTTCGATGCCGACCGTCTGGTCCACCTTGCGCCGTTCGTCGGGCGTCGGGTTGAACAGGTCCAGCCACAGCGCGCCGGGCGGAATCTCGTCGTGCTCGCCGACGATCACGCCCTTGAGCCCGCCGTTCTGCTGCTGATAGGCCTTCAGCATGCGCCGCTTTCCCTGCCGGAAGGAGCCGTGTTTCGAGTTTGGGAAGCGGCAGAGGAATCCCCACCCGGCCGCGACCCGCCCATATAGCCCCTGTTTTTTCCCGCGGGAAGGTTTTTTCGCGGGGCTGGTGGACCAGCCCCCTTGTCATCCCCGGCGTCGCGATGCGCATGCATCGCGACGGGAAGGGGACCCATGGTTGGACTGAGTACTCTCAGCCGAATCCACACTACAATGCGCCCATGAACGACGCCCTTCGCTCCACTCCGCAATTCTCCGATGTGACCGCGGCGGCCGCCCGGCTCGACGGCGTCGCGCTTGTGACCCCCTTGATCGAAAGCCCCGCGTTGAACGAGCGCTTGCAGGCGCGGGTCTTCCTCAAGCTGGAGCTCCTGCAGCGCACCGGCTCGTTCAAGTTTCGCGGCGCCTACAACCGGCTGGTGCAACTCACGCCGGCCGAGCGGCAGCGCGGCGTGGTCGCGTTCTCCTCGGGCAATCACGCGCAGGGCATCGCCGCCGCCGCGCGCCTGCTCGGGATCGAAGCCACCATCGTCATGCCCTCCGACGCGCCCCGCATCAAGCTGGAGAACACGCGTGCGCTCGGGGCTCACGTCATCCTCTACGACCGCAAGCGCGACAAACGCGAGGAGATCGCGGCGCGTCTCGCGGCGGAAAAGGACGCGGTCGTCGTTCCGGCCTTCGATGATCCGCATGTCGTGGCCGGGCAGGGGACCACCGGCCTCGAGATCGCCCGCCAGTCGAAAGCGCTTGGCGTCGCGCTCGATGCGGTCCTCGTGCCGTGCAGCGGCGGCGGGTTGACGTCGGGCATCGCGCTCGCCCTCTCGCATGACAGCCCGGACACGCGCGTCTTCGCCGTCGAGCCCCAGGGGTTCGACGGCGCGCGCCTTTCGCTCGAACGCGGCGAGAGACTGTCTGCGGCGGGCGACGGCACGAGCATTGCCGATTCGCTGATGTCGCCGGCACCGGGTGCGATCCCGTTTGCCATCTTGAAAGCGACGCGATCGGGCGCCGTCGCGGTTGGCGATGCGGCGCTGATACAGGCGGTCGGCTATGCCGTCCGGCAGCTGAAGCTCGTGGTCGAGCCCGGCGGCGCCGCCGGCCTCGCGGCAGCCCTGTCGGGCGCGTTCGACGCGAAGGGCCGCACCATCGCGATCGTCCTCTCCGGCGGCAACATCGATCCGGAAGTGCTCGCTCGTTGCCTTTAGCCTCTCTCGTCCGCCGTAGCGCAACTTGTCCTCCATAGCCTTGGCGAAGGAGGACGCGCGAAGGCGGATCGACCCGGAGATGCTGACCCGCTGCCTCACCGCCTGACCACGCGCTGGTGCTTTCCTCCCCCGCGTGCGGGGGAGGTGCTCGCCCCCGGGACCGCGCGAAGCGCGGCCCGAGGACAGGCTCCGCGAGCGGAGGGGGCACTTCAGCGCGGCGCCAGCACCATCTGCATCTGACGGCCTTCGAGCCTCGGATATTGCTCGATCTTGGCGAAGCTGTCGGTTTCCTTCTGGATCCGGTTCAGTAGCTCCATCCCGATGTTCTGATGCGCCATCTCGCGGCCGCGGAACCTCAAGGTCACCTTGACCTTGTCGCCTTCCTCGAAGAAGCGCTTCATCGACCGCATCTTGGTGTCGTAATCGTGGTCGTCGATGGTCGG
>Ga0137314_1000668_pt1 | contig 9982 bp, 11 predicted proteins | sample EasRivERMZT199_2_FD_102289 | JGI IMG/M metagenome (GOLD analysis project Ga0137314, IMG submission 102289) | Soil microbial communities from meander-bound floodplain in the East River, Colorado, USA - East River MetaG ERMZT199_2 | ecosystem: Environmental > Terrestrial > Soil > Floodplain ... | reverse complement strand
CGACACGCCCGCCGGAATTCCGTGGAACGGAATGCCATCCCCAGACAGGACGAACGCCGGCACGCCGAAGCGTTTGCCCTTGAGCGCGTCCGCTTTCAAGTAGGTTTCGTAGGGCGCGGGCTGGGCGGAGCGCTGCGAACCTGTCGTTGTCGGATCGAGCGGATCTTCGCCAGTCATGACGGACAGTGCAATCGCCGCATCGGTCACTGTCCGTGCGATGGGCCCCGTGTTGTCGAGCAGCCAATCGAGCGGCGCGATGCCCGCGGTGCTCACGAGACCGCGCGTCGGAAACAGGCCAACGAGCGCGCTCGTGGCGGCGGGCATTCGAATGGAGTTGCCGGTGTCGGTTCCATTACCAGGCACGGCCATGTTTGCGGCCACTGCCGTCACCGTCCCGCCTGACGAGCCGCCGGGCGAGAACCGGACGTCATACGCGTTGCCCGTGCGGCCGAACGAACTGCTGCGGTTCGTATCGCTGTTGGCGAGGTCGGGCATGTTGGTGTGACCGAGCACGATCGCGCCCGCGGCCCTCAGCTTCTCGACGATAGTCGCATCCTTCGGCGCGACCAACTCGTGACCGGCGCGCTTGAACCCTTCCCATCCCGCCGTGGTCACTTTCCCCTTGATGCTGGTGTTCGCCTTGATGACGATCGGCACACCCCACAGCGGTCCGCGCGAGCTTGCGTCCTGCGGCGCCTCCGCGTCCTGGCGAGCCGCGTCGGCAAGCGCTTCGCGCCGGAACACCGTTTCCACGGCGCCGTAGATTGCGTTGTAGCGATCGATGCGATCGAGATGCCACTGCACGACCTGCGTGACCGTGTACTTCTTTGCCGCGTAGTAACGATGAAGCTGCGGAATCGTGACGTCCATGAGGTCACGGTCGATCGCCGCGGTATCGAGCGTCGCGCCGGGCATCGGACGGCAGGCCGGCGCGAAGGCGAGCACGATGGTTACTGCAATCAGAACGGTCGAACGGCGGTCCCTCATGCGCCGAGGATAATACAAAGTGACGTTCGATCCGCAGGATCGCCTGATTAAGTCCGGGAAAATGAGGTTATGATCGCAACATGACCGTGAAAACCATGTTCCTCGGCATTGCCCTCGCCACATCCGAGCCGATCCGCGCGTCATTTTTGCAGAAAGAAACCAGACCGGTAGTGCACGTCCTTGATGACCTCGTGTGCCCGCCGACTTTCTACATTAACGTGGACGAAAAGGTGTGGATCCTTCGTCTGTCTTGATAAATCCCGCTTGCGCGTTTCGATCGTCTCTACGCACAAAGAGGCCCGATCGGCGATCGCCAATCGGGCCTCTTAGAATGATTTTGTTTCTGGCGGTATTTACGAACGATCCGTTCGCCGGCGCAACAAGCCAAGACCAGCGAGACCGGTAGCAATCAGAGCAATCGAAGCCGGCTCCGGAGTCGGAACAGCGCCGCCTTCATAGCCCGTGAGGAGGAGATAGTTGCCACCAAATCGGAATTTCTTGATGAGCTCTTCACCAGCGCCCATCTGAATACCGCGGAATCGGAATTCATTCAAGCCGCCGGGTGTGGAGATTGGCGCGTCGACCGTCAGGTCATAGCTTGCGATCAGGTTATCGGCAGCATCGTATGCCCAGATCGTCGCGTTGTCGCCGATGCGGGGCGCATAGTTCATGTAACCACCGAACTCGGAGACGGCCGTAGCGAATTCCAGCGTCGCAAAACCGGTTCCGGAATCGACGCCGATGTACACCGGGGTTGCGTCATAGCTGCCGTTGTCACCCAGGCCATAGAAACCCTGACCGATCACGGAACCCAAACCTGAGTTGCCACCGCCTCCGGGAGCGGCCGTGAACGTGATGCCGCCAGGAATCGGAACGGGGCCAAATGTGAAGTTATAGCTACCGTTAGCGTACGCAGACAGATCCAAAACCGGACCCCCGTAACCTGCGTCGCTGGTGAGGAGCGTTGAAGCGGAAGCGTAGCTGCTGACCGTAAAAATGAGGGCGATCATCAGCGCTACTTTCATGGTGGTACTCTTTACCTTGAGCATTTTCATTCTCCAATCATTGGGAATTAGTCTTTCTTGGACCGATGAATAGCAAATGAAGGGCCACCGGGCAGCTGCCAAGCAAGATATTGAAACAAATGGTGTTATGCCGTACCTGGTTCCCGGGTCATCATTTACGATTTTGTAAAGTTTTCTGACGAACCATCTCTGCCGCCAGGCTAATCGCCCTTGCTGACGCCGGGAAACAAGGCGCTTACCGGGAACTCCTGAAGGCTCACGCCAGCACGTTAGCAATTCCGACATGCGGGCGCACCGGTACGGCCGCATGAAAAAAGGCGGGCCTTTTGGACCCGCCTAACTGATTGACTTTGCTGATGGGTGCGACCGGGATCGAACCGATGACCTCCTACCGTGTCAAGGTAGGTCGGGTTGTCTATCGTATTGATTCGTCTCACCTCGTCCTGCAGTTTTCGCGACTCGCAAACCGCACCAAACAATGAGCAGAGGTAAAAAGAGCGATGTCGAAAACAACATCTGTTAAAGAACAGGCTCGGCGGCCCGTCGAAGAACTTCCTGAGAATGCGACGTGGCCGGATTTCGCCCGGCTCGTGACCGAGCGACAGCGCGTCGAAGAAGGAATCGCCGACTTGGATGCCGGCATGACATGGATCCATGACGAGCTCCGGAACAAGCTCGGCATTCCGAAGTGAACGTTGTGGGGTTGAACCGGGCTGCGATTTCCTGCCGATATTTGCAGTCACATTCTCACAGAATCTGAGGAGCCCGTGAACCGGAACTCTCGATGGGATTTGACACACGAGGATCAGACGGCGGCCTTCACAGACTTGGTACTTGATGGATGATGCGTTACAAACGGCTACCAGCGTTGAGTGGAAAGCCCGTCGATGTAGTCAAAGTGATTGTCGCGGGAGGCTATGGTGAGGCCGTGTTGCTTCGCGGTTGCCGCGATCCAGATGTCGTTTTCCGGAATTGGCCGACCTTTTTCGCGGAGAAGATTTTTGATTTCTCCGTAGTGTTGAGCCGTCGTTGAGTCGCAACCAAGAACTCGGTTCGCCAACCCGAATTGACCCACTGTTTGGAGGTTCGACTCAACGCGAGTGGATTCCGCGCACCGTAATACAGCTCGCCGAGAACGATAATGGAAGAGAACACCTCAGCGGCCTCGCCAACGCACCGCTTGACTGCCGGATCTTCGGCGAAGAGAGCTATTACGATATTTGTGTCGAGAAGAAATCTACCACTCGCCAAGATTCACCGCTTCACAGCCTTCTTCGATCGCATCGCTGATTCGTTGGAGATCGTCTGGAGGTATATGGCCAGCGAAGCCGAGGAGATCGGCGCCGGGAATTCCACGTAGTTTAACGTCGGCGAGCTCGCGAGCGAAATCCAACACGCGTTGCTGCTCGGCTTCAGGAAGCTGATGAAGCAGTTTCGCAATTTCCTGATCAATAGTCGCCATGGAATACCAGCCTCCTTTTTTGAAGTATATAACGGTAGCATGTTCCGGCGGTTGTCAGTCTCGCCCGAACCTCAGCCGAGAAATCTTACTTCAACTTCAGTGATCTGTACTGTGAAGACAACGCCTCAGTGCGCTGGTGCAGTTCTGTTTCAGTTTTGACCGGTGGCGGTTTAGCGGTTCCAGGCTAGTTTGCTGATGAAGTCCAGCAGGGGACCAAACGGTGCTTCGCACCGCTGAAATCTGACACGTCACCCCTGAAGCACAGCGCTGCGTAGCGCTGATTGTTAACGTTTTCTTTTCATTGGAGTTCCGTTCCAAAGAGCATCCGCTCCGGCGCTTCCGGCTAACCCGTAGCGCTGGAGAGTCGTTTCGATACAGCGCTCGGTCAAAATTCGGCAAGTCGACAAATCGGCGATAAGGCGCTGCTTTATCGCTCGAAATTAGGATTTCTCGGGCGGCTCACCTTGTATTTGATTCGCAAATATTGTTGCTCGTGTCGGCCTGAAGTCTGCATAACGCCACTCGACGCATGCAGTACTCCTCGCTCGAATACATCCCACGCCAGCCCGAAGAAACGGTCCTATACCGGGTGGTCGCCGGGCAGCTCTAAACTTTCCTCGCCCGACAACAAGACGGCGAACGCGCCGTACTGAAGTTTGTTGAGCAACAGTTCCGGTCATTCCTGGAATGCGGCATCCACGCCCACGGTTTCGTTCGCGTTCATTGTGACTCATGCGAACACGATCGCGTTGTGGCCTACAGCTGCAAGGGGGCGCGTTTGGTGCCCTGGGTGTGGAGGCAGACGCATGGCGGTTCGTTCGCGCCGGCCAAGCCACTTTCCTAACGGGGTGGTTTCCACCATTACACAAACGGCCATTTCTCTTCGCGGTTTCTATCTTCCGCAAATCCGATGACCTCGGTCAAAGCGTTCCGCTTTTCATTTTCGGGGGTGGCCCGCAGGGCCATGTGACTTTCCTATCCGTCGACTCCTCGAGCACGCTACCAAATCTTCACTCGCGCACTCTCCGCCCTGTACATCGGATCCCCCGGCCTCACATCGAAGGCTTCATAGAATTCTGGAATATTCACCACGACTCCGTTCACTCGCAACCGGTCTGGAGCGTAGCGTCCAACACCTTCACGTCCGGTTGAACCCCTGTAGCCATACGCGTACGCGAGGAAAAACCGCTGTAGCGGTGTGAAGCCACCAACGCGGTCGTTCCTCTTGAACTGATCGGTCTTCTTGAACGCGTCGAGCCTGATGCGGAGACCAACCAGGTCGGCCATGTTCTCCGCCAGCGAGGCTCGCCCATCCAGTTGACGTCCATCGACGGTCGTGAACGCGTTGTATTGGTCCACCAATACCTGCGATCGCGCATTGAACGCCGCGGCGTCCTGCGTCGTCCACCATTCGACCTTGTTCCCGGAGGCGTCGTACTGCCGCCCTTCACTGTCAAGCGAGTGGGCTATCTCGTGGCCAAGAGGCGTCCTGGCATACACGAAGGCGTCATCAAGCGCCTCGTCGGGCAGTCCGGTGACACCCGTCAGGCTAGAGATTCGCACTTCATTGTTGTGATAGTCATATTCCGCATCAGCCGCGATGCCCGGGTGCAGATCGGCCTGTGTCCTGTCGACGGCCGTGCTCAACTTCTTTATCTCTTGATCGTGGAACCATTCGGCCAACCGGTTCATGTTCAGCGCATACGAATCTCGTTGAATGGGCATCGTACTGAAGTCGATCGAGTTCGCCTGAATCCCGATCGTAATCTTCAGCCGGGCCAGCTTCACGAGCGCGGCCTGCTTCGTGCGGTCACTCATCCAATCCAGCGGCTCAATCCGGTCCCGGAAGGCCTGTCGCAATACCTCGCCGAGGGCCTGATAGCGGGCCACAGTCCTATTGGGGAAGTACTGCTCGCCAAACAGAGGCGCCAGCGGGAGTCCAAGCCAATTCTTTTCCTCAAAGACGACGCGCTGCCATCGAGGGGGTGGCTCCACCTGCCCGGTGGCGGTGCTCTTGAAGGCGAAGAACTCGCCGAACGTGCCGTCATCGAGAAAAGGCGCGTTCAGTCTGACCAGTGAAAACCGCAGATAGTCCTTCCAGTCCTCGATCGACGCCGTGCGGAGGACCGCGTCGAGGGTTTGAAAGAATTTTGGGTTCGACACCCTCACGGCATCGATTCCGGTGACGCCAACCTGACGAAAGTAGCGGTTCCAATCGATCGCGGGCGTCAAGGCGCTCAGTTCAGCCAGTCCCATTCGGCGGGGCTGATCGCCCGGAGAGCGCCCGGCGGCGAGTCGGGCCTCGAGATCGTACACAGCGTCGGCGCTGGCCTTGGCCCGTCCGCTGTCGCTGCCGAGGCGACGAAACGTACTGAGGAGGTGCTCGCGGAGCGCCGAGCGCAGGTTCGCGCTTCGGGGATCGGTTGCGGTGAAGGCGAGTTGACCAATCATCCGGCCAGCTGGACTCAAATCGTAGATCCAGCGATCGCTCTGGCTATCGTCCTGCACGACGGCATTGCGGAGGAGCACCCCTGCATTCGTCGCAAGGCCAGCGCTCCTACTGCAACCACCAACATGAACGCGGCAGGCCTGCCCGGATACGTGCCAGCGCTCGGAAGCCATCGATCTTCAGTTCGCTGAATCCCCACTTGTACGACAAGCGGTCCACTAGGCGCAGCTTAGCGGATTGCAAATGCGTCACTTCGCGAATCTCACCATCAATTGCGAAAGAGGGTAACGCCGACAATTCCTCCAAGAGCGACTCCGAGTACAGTAAAAATAACTGCTCCAACCAGACCGGAAAAACCCCAGTCGACAATTTCCGTGGGTGACAAGTGATTGAGGATCGACTCCAATCTGTAATACCTTTTCCAGTACCTAACTCCTAGTACAAAACCAACCAGGAAGCCTGCGAAGCCACACAAAGTCACAACGTCGGCCACGGACGAAATCATGGTGCCTATTCTCAGCCAGCAAACCAAAAAAATAGAAAACAATTTGCAAGCGGCCTCGGATGACAGCCCTGTCGTGAATTGCGCAACAGTTTTGATAGACTGCCCCAATTTCTAGCCTCATTAAGGTCACTATGACGAATGAAGACAAATCGACTGAAGACGACGGCACGTATTGCGGTCAATGCGGCCACTACGGCTATTATTCAGATGGTTATTGCGCTTCGTGCCGCTGTAATACTTGCGGGCGACCTGGGTACGCGCCTTTTTGTCCTGAATGCGATAACTGGCAGCTATCGTTCAAACGAAACGCGCGACGGAACCCCACTTGGATGTAAGATCGGCATCTCGGACAAGTGCCAGATATCGCCGTTGGGTTCACTTATCGCGCCGTCATATACCCTCGCACCCGACTCCCACCGAAATGATACGACCGGCATTCCCAACAAAAATACTCCTGACGAAAACTCCACATCTTCACAGTCGGCTTGCGCGGGCATTTCCCGATGGCGTGCGCGGTCTGTTCACAGCAGAGTACATGCCTGCATCCGCACACGTTCGGATCGACGGGTTCATTGACCCAGGCGAGTTCGGCGCGGATCTTTTCGATTGAGGAATGCGTACGAGGGGCTGTTGCCGTACCTGGTGGGTCCCGACGAAACAACCGAGAGGGAGGCGCTCACGGCATCCAGGAAGGTTTTGCGTGAGGAGGTCATGCTGCCGTGATGGCCCACGATCAACACGTTCGCCGCAATGGAATCACGACAGCATTCGAGAAGCAAGCCCTCGATGGAAGCTGATGAAGGCGCATTCGAGGGTAGTTTTCTGCCGCCAGCTTCGGAGTCGCCCATGAACAGCACCCGCGTTGGCCCAAGATCGAGCCTCACAACAATGCTGTTCTCGTTTGCTGTACCCTGACTGCTTCCGTTGGCGTGCAGGATTGTCATGGTTGCATCTTCTCCTAGCGTGATCGGCGATCCCGTTGCGATCACGCTGGAGAGTGTGAGGCGTAAGATTTCGGCTCCCAGTTGAACGCCACCGCACATCTTTTTAACGAATGCGTAATCTCGCATGCCGAAATCTTGCAGCGCATTATGATACTGGACGCTGGGCTCACCCCGGACAGCGGTCAGGAACGCCCGGTAACCGCAGACATCATTCAAGCGACCAGAGTCCCACACCTGAAGCACCGAATAGGCTCCAAACAAGTCGGCGAGTAACAGAACATGGTCTGTGTGCGGGTGACTCAGGACGACATGATCGATGGTACTGAGGGCTGGCGCGACGAGCTTGAGATAGGCCAGCATGCGATTGCTCACACCGTTCGCCTGGTCGTCATTAGACCCCGCGTCGTACACCATCGTGAAATCCGGGCCACGTACTAGCACTCCGAGACCGGTGCCCACATCCACCACGTCGATCGTGAAGGTTGGCATAGACGGAGGTAGAGGCGGCGACGAAACGGTTGGAATCAGCGTAGTCCAGCGTTTGGGCACAAAGCCTGGGAGGCCGTTCGCCAACCGCACTTCATACCAATTTGGAACGGAGCCGATCAATTCCGCTTGTTGTCCAGGCATCAGACTGCCGACCTGAGCACTTTGGCTTGAGGCCGTCTGGCGCACAATGACGCGAGACGTTACATCATCTGAAGGCGTGACAACATCGGCAATGAGCAGCAAGGGAAAGCAAACGGTGATGAATAGGACACCGGCGTTGCGCAAGGCAAGATCTCCTTTTAGATCCAGCACAGCGATGTGCGACTTATCGTTGGCTAATCGATGATCGGGGGTTTGTTGGACAGGGGCGGTCCGCTAACGGAGGAAGCATGTTCGTCGTCAAAAGTATCTTCAAACGCGCGCGTCAAAGCAAAAAGGAATCGCTGCAATCGCTCCTGAAGCCATGCCCGAGTTCATGGCTGACGGCGGTTGAAGTGTCGCCGCTGTTGAATTCGGCCAAGAATAATAGGCCGGAAGTGTTGCCTGCAGCCGTGACTGATCTAGTCTCAACAAAGGTGTTTTCCGATTTAATTGATCGAGGTGGATTGCGACATGGCACTTGTCCGGGATACCGACAACACCTCCATCTCGCGTCCGCAAATGTCCACTTCTACTTCGCGGTCGAAATCGTCTGTATAAGGCGTGTTGGGTAAAGAAGCAAGCACTCCAAGGACGTGTTATCCTTACGCAACATTTCTTGCAGAAGCTGGAGAGACCATCGCATGAATGCATTCACACAGTATTGGACGTCCTACAAGCTTCGCGCAAAGGACCCATCTATAAGGAAGTGCACCATCGAAGGACTCGGAATGCTTGGCGAGAAAGCTGTTAAGTCCCAGAGACGTCTCAGGCATCCATTTGACGTTTATTACCCAGTTATTGAGACGTTGCGGCAGGCGCTTAAAACGGACAGCGAGCCGACAGTGAGGCGTGCCGCGGCAGAAGCACTCATGAATCTCAGACCAAGCTTTGCCTATGGTGATCTGGAAAATGCGCTTTTGGATGTTGATGAGACGGTTCGCCGGAAGGCTGCTGCTGCATTAAGAAAATGTGAGAGTTATCAGGAGACTGAATGGTGCAGCTCCATTGGTAAACGAAATTACACAGCGACGGCTTCCCGGTCTGTTTGGCGGCTTCAAGATCAGGACATCATCGCTGGAATCGCTCAATTCAACTCGGATGCCATACTTCGCCTCGCGGCAGTGAGAGCCTTAGAAAATCAGGACATTCTTGCCACCGTCGCACAATCCGATGTCTGTCCTAAAATCAGGCATCAGGCAGTCCTCATGATACGCGATCAGACTGCACTCGCGAACGTAGCTGAAGGTGATGTGCACGTCGAAGTCGCGTGTGCCGCCATTGAGAGGCTGAGTGACAAGGAAGCTCTCGCCAGAATCATTTACAGACACCCACTTTCCGAGACTCGCCGGAGAGCGGTTTTGCGAATCGATAATCAGGACGTGCTCTCTGAGTCGGCCATACACGATGTTGATAGAGGTATCCGAGAAGCAGCGTTGGACAGGGTTGAAGACGTCATTCTTTTGGTCAAAGTTGCTGTAGAGACTAGCGACGATAAAATCTGTAAGGCGGCGGCACAAAGATTTCGATTTGGGAAGAGGGGATTCTCGGGGATAGAACGTGACAAGAAAAGGCAGATTTTTGATGCCCTTGTGTCCCTTTTAAAAAAGAAAGACGACGGAAATAGAGACGACGGATATCGTATTTATGCGCCGGTTTGCAACGCATTGGAAGACCTGCTGTATGGTAACGAAGCTTGGCCAAAGACGCTTACGCGACATGATTTGATTGACGGAATAGCACTGGCGAAGAGTAAATACAACAAGGCTCTCGTGGGTGGAGATGATGACGGCGGCAGCATTGGTGATAGCTATAACTCTGAACGTCGACTAATGGGCGAAGAATCGTCAGGTCCGTCGTCTTACTCAAGCGGCTCAGACTGGATGTAAGCCCTGCTGCCAGTGTCCGAATTTTTGTGGATCTAAAGAAACTCTTTGGCAGGATTCATGACGTTTACTTCAACTCCTGATTGCACAGCTTGTT
>Ga0137314_1000666_pt1 | contig 9988 bp, 8 predicted proteins | sample EasRivERMZT199_2_FD_102289 | JGI IMG/M metagenome (GOLD analysis project Ga0137314, IMG submission 102289) | Soil microbial communities from meander-bound floodplain in the East River, Colorado, USA - East River MetaG ERMZT199_2 | ecosystem: Environmental > Terrestrial > Soil > Floodplain ... | reverse complement strand
CGGCAATCGCCAACGCCAAGCTCGCCTATCGCCTGTTCCAGCGCTCGATCGCCAGCGACCGGTGGACGCGAATCGCCCAGAATGGCGGCACGGTGCAGCGCCCGTTGTGGGCCAGCACGAGCACGAAGAATCCCGCGTATCGCGACGTCATCTATGTTGAGGAGCTGATCGGCCCGGACACGGTGAACACGATGCCGCCTCAAACCATCGAGGCGTTTCGTGACCACGGCGAGGTTCAGCGCACGGTGGACGCGCACGTCGACGAGTCTCAGCAGGCGCTGAAGGAGCTGGAGCGGCGCGGCATCTCGATGCGCGAGGTCACCGACAAGCTGCTCGTCGACGGCGTCGCGAGTTTTCAGAAGTCCTTCGACGGTCTGCTCGCCGGCCTGGAGAAGAAGACCAAGACGCTCGGGCGCGAGCTGGTGGCCAGCCGGTAGGCCAGGGTTGTCATCCTCAGCGCAGCGAAGGATCTACTTTCCATCCCTCGGAAATAGCTACGGAGACGGTACGCTGGATCCTTCGTCGCGTTGCTCCTCAGGATGACAGGCCAAGAACGGGAATGCGCTACTGCCGAACTAAAATCGTTTGCACGCTCGGACCCGCCAGCTCGACGCGCGAAGCGCTGAAGAGCCTTGTCGAGGCAGGGCTGAACGTCGCGCGAATCAACTTCTCGCACGGCACACACGCGCAGCATGCCGCGACGATCGCGCTTGTCCGCGAAGTGGCGGACGAGCTCCACGTGCCTGTGGCCATCCTGGGCGACCTTCAGGGCCCGCGCATCCGCATCGGCGATCTCGCCGCGACGCGCGAGCTGACAAACGGCTCCGACGTCGTGCTCACGCCCGAGGGGAACGAGACCGGTGACGAGATTCCGGTCACGTACACCAACCTGGCCAAGGACGTGAAGGTCGGGGACCGGATCCTGATCAACGACGGCCTCCTCGAGCTGGTGGTGCTCGACGTCGCCGGCGCGCGCGTCACAGCCCGTGTGATCCACGGGGGACCGCTATCGAGTCACAAGGGGATCAACCTCCCCGGCGTGCAGGTGACGGCGCCGTCGCTCACCGAGAAGGACCGCGAAGACATCAAGTTCGCGGGCGAGCAGGGACTCGAATATCTCGCGTTGAGCTTCGTCCGGCGCGCGCAGGACATCGCCGAGCTGCGAACGCTCATTCCCAAGGAGATGCTCGTCGTCGCCAAGGTCGAGAAGGACTCGGCGCTCGAGAACATCGAGACGATCGTGCGCGCCTCGGACGGCGTGATGGTCGCTCGCGGCGATCTGGGCGTGGAGCTTCCGTTCGAGGAGGTGCCGTACGCGCAAAAGCGGATCATCTCGCTCTGCAACCGCCTCGGCCGTCCCGTGATCACGGCGACCCAGATGCTGGAGTCGATGATCACGCATCCGCGCCCGACGCGCGCCGAGGCGAGCGACGTAGCCAACGCGATCCTCGACGGCACCGATGCGGTGATGCTGTCCGCCGAGACCGCCGCGGGGCAATATCCGCGGCTGGCCGTCGAGGCGATGACGCGCATCATCAGAGAAATAGAATCGCGGCCGCACTCGTGGCGTCGTGACGATCGCCGCGCCGGCGAGGTGGTGATGTCCACGGAGTTCGCGATCGCCGTCGCCAGTAAGGCGGCCGTCGCCATGCTCGGGTCGCCCTGCCTCATCGTGTTCACGAAGAGCGGGTTCAGCGCGCGTGTCGTCGCCTCGCACCGGCCCGCCGTGCCGATCCTCGTGCTCACCGACGTCCAACGCACCTACCGCCAGCTGGCGATGGTGTGGGGGGTGATCCCCGAGCTCGTGCCACACTGCAGCTCGTACGACCAGATGGTGCGGCTCGCGCTGGAAGCGGTGCAGCGGCGCGGCCTGGCGCACGCCGGCGACCGGATCGTGGTGACCGCCGGCGTTCCCTTCGACGTGCCCGGAACGACGAATCTCATGAAAGTGGAAACGGTGTGAAGCTCACGTTCCTCGGAACGGGAACGAGCTTCGGAGTCCCACAGCTCGGCTGTAGTTGCGCGGTCTGTCACTCGGCGGACCCGCGCGACCGGCGGACACGCGTGGGCGCGGTGGTGGAGAGCGCCGGCGGCACACGCCTCCTCATCGACACGCCCCCCGAGCTGCGCCTGCAGCTGATCACCGCGGGCATCACCGCGGTCGACGCCGTCGTGTTCACGCACGATCATGCCGACCACACGCACGGCATCGACGACGTCCGCGCGATCACGGCCCGCCGTCGCGCCGCGATGCCCGTGTACGGATCGGTGGAGACCCTCACGGGGCTCGCCCGGAAGTTCAGTTACATCTTCGACGACACGATTCGCCCGATGCCCGGCACGTCCAAGCCGGAAGTGCGGGCGCACCCCGTCGAAGCGGGTCGCGCATTTTCCGTAGGTGACCTGGAGATTCTCCCCGTCGAAGTTGCGCATGGCAACGTCGTCGTGTTCGGGTATCGCGTCGGTCCGCTCGCGTACATCACCGACGCCAAATCGCTGTCGGCCGAGACCGTAGCGCTGCTGCGCGGCACGCGCACCCTCGTCATCAACGCGCTCTTTCGCACCGAGCACCCTAGCCATCTGAGCATTCCCGAGGCGATCGACGTCGCGCGGCAGATCGGCGCCGAGCGCACGTACCTCACGCACCTGACGCACGACAATCTTCACGCCGACCTCGAGGCCGAGCTGCCGCAGGGCGTCGCTCCGGCGTTCGACGGACTCACCGTTCGGATCGACTGACATGGCGCAGCGCATCGACTACACGAACATGATGGGCGACATCGTCAACGGAGGCGTCGCTGCGTCCGACTGGGCGGCGGCCGCGCGCACGTTCGAGCGCGCACATGCGGGCTTGATTCGGCGCCGCGACGCCGGGGAACTCGGGTTCCTCGCGTTGCCGGGGGACGATGCCCTTCATCGCCAATCAACGGACTTCGCGGAGCGCGTTCGCGGGCGCTTCGACGACGTCGTCGTGCTCGGCATCGGTGGCTCGGCGCTCGGGCCGATCGCGCTGCGCACGGCACTGCTCGAGCCGCAATGGAACGCGCTCACCGGAAAGGAACGTGGGGGGCGGCCGCGACTTCACGTCCTCGACAACGTCGACCCGCGCACGATCGCGGCGCTGCTCGAGCGGTTGTCGCTCGGAAGCACGCTGTTCATCGTGACGTCCAAATCCGGGGGCACGGCGGAAACCATGGCGCAGTATCTGGTCGTCCGCGACCGGCTGGCGCGCGCGCTTCGCGAGGACGCGAAGGATCACATCGTCTTCATCACCGATCCCGAAAAGGGCGCCCTCCGCGCGATCGCTCGCGCCGACGGCATTCCCGCGCTCGACATTCCTCCGGCCGTGGGCGGGCGGTTCAGCGTACTGACGCCGGTTGGCGTGCTCCCGGCGGCGCTCGTCGGCATCGACACGTCGGCGCTCCTCGCCGGCGCCGGCGCGATCGGGTCCGCGTGCACGGAACCGGTGCTCGCGCAAAACCAGGCAGGTGTCTTCGCGTGCCTGCAGCACCTGGCGGACACCAAGCAGGGACGACACGTCCAGGTGCTGATGCCCTACTCGGACCAGCTGCGCGATCTCGCGGACTGGTTCGTCCAACTCTGGGCTGAGAGTTTGGGCAAACACCGTACGGCCGATGACGCGGGGCTCGGACCCACGCCGCTTGCTGCCGTCGGCGCCACCGACCAGCACAGCCAGGTGCAGCTGTTCATGGAGGGCCCCCCCGACAAGACGGTATCGTTCATCGCCGTCGACGAGATCGCGACCGACGTCGAGATCCCCGCGCTGCACCGCGACGTCAAAGAGCTGGGCTACCTCGGCGGCCACCGCCTCGGCGAGCTGCTGTCGATCGAGCAGCGGGCGACGGCGGGGGCGCTCGCGCGACGCGGACGTCCCAACCTCACGATTCACGTCGATCGCGTCGACGCCTGGCACATGGGCGCCTTGTTCATGCTCTTCGAGATCGCGACGATCTACGCTGGAGAGCTCTACGGCGTGAACCCCCTCGACCAGCCCGGCGTCGAGCTGGGAAAGCAGTTCACGTATGCGATGCTCGGCCGCCCCGACGCGGAACAGGCTCGGCAGGAGTGGAATCTGTTGCCCAAACCCGACGCGCGGTATCGAGCGTAGGTGGAGGCCCCCTCCACCCCGTACCCCTCCCACCTTCGCTATTCTTACGACATGGACAAACTCGACACGCTGTTTGGCTCCGACGTCGCCGTTCGCGACGGCCGGGTGACGGTCAACAATGCCGCCGCGCTGGCCGGGCCGCGCGTCGATCAGCTCGTTCGCGCCGCGGTGTTTGGCAGCGAGGGCCAACGCGACCACGCCAAGTGGTTGATCTGGGAAATCGGACAGGCGGTCGGTGTGCGGGCCGCGTCGATACAGGACCTGTACATGGCTCGTGGCCGTGGCGAGGTCGGCGGGTTCACCGTTCCGGCGATCAACGTCCGCGGCATGTCGTACGACACTGCTCGCGCCATTTTCCGCACCGCGATCAAGCTCGACGCCGGCGCGTTCATTCTCGAGATCGCCCGCTCCGAGATCGCGTACACCGATCAGCGGCCCTCGGAATATGTCGCTGTGATGTTGGCCGCGGCGCTGCGCGAAGGGTTCCGCGGCCCCGTGTTCATCCAGGGGGATCACTTCCAGGTCAACGCGAAGAAATACGCGGCCGACCCGTACACTGAGGTCGACGCGGTCAAAGCGCTGGCGCGCGAAGCGATTCACGCCGGCTTCTACAACATCGACATCGACACGTCGACGCTGGTGGATCTCTCGAAGCCGAACCTTGACGAGCAGCAACGGCTCAACTACGAGGTCGGTATCGACATCCTGCGCACCGTCCGCGAGCTGGAGCCCAGGGGCGTCACGGTTTCCGTCGGTGGCGAGATCGGCGAGGTCGGCACGCACAACAGTACCGTGGAAGAGCTGCGCGCCTACATGAACGGATTCAACCGGTGCCTGCCGAAGGGGATGGCGGGTCTGTCAAAGATCAGCGTGCAGTCCGGTACGTCCCATGGGGGCGTCGTGCTCCCCGACGGTTCGATTGCCGACGTCAAGCTCGACCTCGACACGCTCGAGCGGCTATCGACGGTCGCACGCGAGGAGTATGGTCTCGCGGGCGCGGTTCAACACGGCGCGTCCACGCTTCCCGATGGAGCGTTCAACAACTTCCCGAAACGGGAGACGGCGGAGATCCACCTGGCGACGAACTTCCAGAACATGCTCTTCGACCACATGCCTGGGGACCTGCGCGCGGCCATCTACGATTGGCTCGGCACGAACGCGAAAGAAGAGCGCAAGGCGACCGATTCCGACGAGCAGTTTTTCTACAAGACCCGCAAGAAGGCCCTCGGTCCTTTCAAGCGTCAGCTGTGGGATGTGCCGCCGAACGTGGCCGGCGCGCTGGCGCGCGCGTACGACGAAAAGTTCACGTTCCTGTTCAATCAGCTCGCGATCGGCGGCACCGCGAAAGCGGTCGCGAAGTACGTGTCCGCGCCCGAGCAACACCGTCCGACCCCGCGCGATGCCGTGAGCGTGGCGGCCGCGCCGGACGACGCGGAAGCCGGTGAGTGAACAGGTTGGTCACCGCGAGAAGCGCGAGGCGCGTCCGGCGCGCCCCGCGGTGACCACCGATGTGCCCTCGAAGACGGTCGACGAGCTGTGGCTCGGCGTGCTCCAGCGGTTGTGCGCGAAGACGGCGCACGAGATCCGCGGCGCGTTGAATGGCGTGTCCGTGAACGTCGAAGTCGTGCGGGCACGGGCCGGTCAGCCGAATGCGCCGGCGTCGTCCGTCGGCCGGTTCGCCGACGTTGCCGCGGACCAGTTGGGCACGGTCATGTCGCTCACCGAGTCCGTCCTCAGCCTGGCCAGGGCAGGGACGGAGCCGGTGGAGCTCGCACCGATCGTCCGGCGCGTCGCTGACCTGCTGGTGCCGGCGATCCGCGTGGACGGCCGGCGGCTCGAGCTCATGGAACCGCTGGACCTCCTCGGCGCCACGACCGCGCCGGTCAACGCCGCCCGCCTGGCCATAGGTGCGGCGCTCCTGTCCGCGGCTGAGCACGCGTCATGCGTGGAGTGTCGCGTCGAAGCCGCCGGTGACCAGCGGATGCAGGTCTCCGCCGCCGACGGCGGCGCGTTCACAGTCGACGAGTCCGTTGTCAGGGCACTCGCCGGCGCGGGTGTTGTCGTACGTCCCGAGTCGTCCGGGCTGTCCATCTCGTTCCCGCGGTCTTCGCCGACACCGACCTCCAGCCGTTCCAGCCCCGGACGATAAGAGCGTATGAAGCACGCCAACGCCAAGATCCTCATCGCGGACGACGAGCAGGCCATCACCTCGGGTCTGAGCGCGATCCTGTCCGATGAGGGATACAGCATCGACATCGCCCCGGACGGGCAGAAGGCGCTCGAGCGCCTCCAGGCCGAGCGCTACGGCGTCGTCCTGGCCGACCTCAAAATGCCCAAGCTCGACGGGCTGACGCTCCTCCGCGAGCTGCAGGCCAACGAGATCCCGACGGAATGCATCATCATCACCGGCCAGGCGACCGTCGACTCGGCCGTTCAAGCGATGCAGCAGGGTGCCTACGACTACATCGAGAAGCCGCTCAACGCCGAAAAGCTGAACCGCCTCAAGGCGCTCATTCCCAAGGCGCTGGAGAAGTTCAACGTCCAGCAGAAGAACCGCGAGCTCACGTCTCGGCTCGAGGGACTGACGCACTACGGCGAGCTCACCGGTCAGTCTGACGCGATGCGTAGCGTCTATCAGGTGATCGAGGCCGTGGCCCCGTCGAACGCCAGCGTGTTGATCCTCGGCGAGTCGGGCACCGGCAAGGAGCTCGTCGCGCGCGCGCTGCACGCCAAGAGCGATCGCGTTAAGGGGCCGTTCTTCCCGCTCAACTGCGCGGCGCTGCCCAAGGAGATCCTCGAGAACGAGCTGTTCGGTCACGAGAAGGGCGCGTTCACCGGGTCGGTGAACGAGAAGCAGGGCGCGTTCGAGATGGCGAACGGCGGCACGCTCTTCCTGGACGAAGTCGCCGAGATGGCACCGGACATCCAGGTCAAGCTGCTGCGGGCGCTGGAGAGCCGGATGGTGCGCCGTCTGGGCGGAAAGAAGGAGATTGCAGTCGATATCCGCATTCTGGCTGCGACGAACAAGGATCTTCAGCAGGCACTCATCGACTCCGAGCTGCGTGAGGACCTCTACTACCGGCTCGCCGTCGTCGAAATCGTGCTCCCGCCGCTGCGTGAACGGGCCGACGACCTCCAGTTGCTGGCCAACGAGTTCCTGGCGCGTTTCTGCGAGCAGAACGGAAAGCAGATCACCGACTTCGACACGGCGGCCTGGGACTGGATCCTGTCGTATCACTGGCCGGGGAACGTCGGCGCGATCAAGAACGCCGTCGAACGCGCCGTGATTCTAGCGCGCGGTTCGACGATCAGCGCGACCGACATCATGCCTCGCCATCTCAGGGCCGCGGTTGACACGACCGTAACGATTCCGGTGGGGGCCAGCATGTCCGACGCCCGCCGACAGCTCTTCCTGCGGACCTTTGCGTCGACTGGTGGCGACATGGTCCGTGCCGCCAAATTGTTGGGCGTGGGCGCCGAGGAAGTCCGTCAGGAGTTGCGCGCCATCGTCGATGGTGCGAGCGTGGACGACCGGAGCGACGTGACGCGTGGCGCCGAACCGGTCGATTCGGTGGCCGCCCCGAACGGCAACGCGGCAACCGCACCGCGCGCCACGGCGGTCGCGGGCGCGAAGAAGGTTCCCCCTAAGAAGCGATAAACCGCATTTCCCTGAGCCGGTCCATGTCGAGATACGAATTCGATGACGACGACGAACCCTACGTCGTGATCGAGAAACATTCCCCCGGCGTCGGCTCGTTTCTGGTCGGCGTCATGATCGGCGCCGGGATCGCGCTGCTCTTCGCGCCGCGCTCCGGCGAGGAGACACGCCGCGACATCAAGCGTCGTGCCCGGCGGGCGCGCCGCGCCGCGCAGCGCGTGGCTACCGGCGTCACCGAAGGCGTGACCGACTCGTTCAACGACGCGCGCCGCCGCGTCGAGGAGCAGATCGACAGCGCTCGCGACGCAGTCGTGCGCAAGAAAGAGCAGGTGCACCGCGCGATGGAGGCCGGGCGCGCGGCCGCTCAGGAAGCCCGCGACGAGTTGGAGCGGCGCATCGCCGAAACGAAAGCCGCGTACAAAGCGGGAGCGGCAGTCGCGCGAAGTTCCTCCACGCGGGCGGCCGCGGTGGAGATCGAGGAGGAGTGACCGCCGCCGCCGCGGTCTGACCGAGCGTGCCGTACCGTCCCGCCCTCGTCAGCCTCGGCTGGACGCTGCGTGACTACGCGAAGCGCGTCTGGGATAACAGCGGCGAGGACAACGTGTTGTTCCTCGCCGGCGGCATCGCGTTCAATATCATGCTCGCGGCGGTGCCGTTCGTCCTTCTGCTCGTCACCGGCGTGTCGTACACCCTGCCATATCTGTACGAGGGTCTCGACTCGGCCGAAACGGTGCGCGCCGCGCTCGACCGCATGCTGCCCACGCACGGTCAGACGCCCGACACGCGGCTCGACAAGCTGATCATCGACCTGATCAACGCGCGCGGATCGATTCAGATCTGGAGCGCGATCGGGTTCGTCTGGTTTTCGACGCGCCTCTTCGGCTCCCTGCGCACCGTGCTCGCCGAGGTGTTCGACATCGAGAACGAGCGCGGCATCATCGAGGGAAAACTCTTCGACATCAAGATCACCGTCATCGCCACCCTGCTGTTCGTCGCCAGCGCTACGGTCACCACATACGTCGCCCTCGCCACGGCCCGAGGCGCCAATGCGCTCGTGGCGCTCGGGCTTCGGCGCGACGTGATGGGGAGCGTGGAATACTGGATTGGCCGGTCGCTGGCTTTTGCGCTCATCGCGCTGATGTTCTTCGCGCTCTACAAATACCTGCCCGTTCGCCGTGTGCGCGGCAAGACGGCCGCGGTGGCGGCGCTGTTCACGAGCCTGGCCTTCGAGGCGGCGCGCTCGGTGTTCTCCGAGTTCGTGAAAACGTTCAACTTCGGCTCTCTGTACACCGGCACGCTCACGACCATCGTGATCGTCGTCGTCTGGTTCTACTACGCCGCGCTCATCTTCATTCTCGGGGGCGAAGTCGGACAGGTGTACGAGCTGCGCCGCGTACGCCGCCTCCAGCGCGAGGTCTTCACCGAGGACTATCATCCGCACGGCCGCACGGGCACCACGGAGTTTCCGACGCCGGAGCGGCCGCCGACGGTCACCCCCGGCTGAGCGGGTGCGCGTCGCGCGCGAATCGGGTGCCCGCCATATTCCCGCGATGCCAATCGATCTGCGCAGCGATACCGTCACGAAACCCACCGCCGCGATGCGGCGCGCGATGGCGGACGCCGAGGTCGGCGACGACGAACGCGACGGCGACCCCACGACGCGTCGCCTCGAAGAGCGCGTCGCCGCGATGCTCGGCAAGGAGGCCGCGCTCTTTTTTCCGAGCGGCGGCATGGCCAACCAGGCGGCCGTCTGGCTGTTCGCGTCCTCGGGGACGGAAGTGTTCCTCGACCACGACGCCCACATCTACGAAGGTGAGCTCGGTGCCACGGCGACGCTCTGCGCCGCGACGCTGCACCCTGTAGTTCCGACCGACGGCGTCATGAGCGCCGACGACCTGCGCCGCGCGATTCGACCGTCGTCTCGCTACAACCCCAAGCCGGCGCTGGTGTGCGTGGAGAACACGCACAACGGCGCGGGGGGCCGCATTGTCGGCGTGCGCGAGTCGCGAGCGATCCGCCAGGTCGCGGCCGAGCACGGCCTTCCTCTTCACATCGACGGCGCTCGCCTGTGGAACGCCAGCGTCGCGTCGGGGGTCTCGCTCGCCGAGCTCGCCGACCACGGCGACACCGTGATGGTGGCGTTTTCCAAGGGTCTCGGTGCACCGGTGGGCGCCGCGCTCGCCGGAACGCGCGCCGCGATG
>Ga0137314_1000660_pt1 | contig 10022 bp, 11 predicted proteins | sample EasRivERMZT199_2_FD_102289 | JGI IMG/M metagenome (GOLD analysis project Ga0137314, IMG submission 102289) | Soil microbial communities from meander-bound floodplain in the East River, Colorado, USA - East River MetaG ERMZT199_2 | ecosystem: Environmental > Terrestrial > Soil > Floodplain ... | reverse complement strand
CAATGAATTGCGCACCAATGATTACCTTGCAAAGCTTGCCATCCAGAACCCTGCCTCCTTCATGAATGCCATCAGCCAAGCATCACACCTTGGATTGGAAATTGGTGGTGCTTTAGGCCAGGCTTATCTAGTGCCTTTCAAGGGCGAAGTAAAAATGCTGCCTGGTTATAGGGGGCTAATTGCACTTGCCAGAAGATCAGGAAAAATAACGAGTATTAACGCTGAGATAGTGTACGAACATGATGAATTTGATCTGAAGCTTGGATTGGAGGCGCATGTGGTCCACAAGCCCAAGGTGCGTGGCGACAGGGGTGAACCAATATTGGTCTACATGGTTGCCCACTTCAAGGATGGGGGCCACCACTTTGAGTGGATGAGTATTGAGGAAGTGATGAGGATTAAAGAACGGAGTTTTGCTGTCATTGACGCCAAGACAAACAAAAAGCCTACGCCCTGGGACACAGACAGGGATGAAATGATACGCAAGACTGTCATTCGTCGTGGTTGGAAATACCTGCCCATGAGTATCGAAATGCAACATGCACAGATTATTGAATCAGCCGCTGAACGTGGTCAGACAGTCACCATTGATGATTCAGTCATTGAAGGTGAATTGATTGTCACAGATACGCCTACAGATGACACGCCAGAAGTGCCTGATTTCTGCACTGATGCTGAGTTTGAGGAATTGAAGCAGGAGTGTGAAATGCTTGTGCGCAGTGGCAAGAAAACAGCGAAATCGATCATTACCACTACTCAGACAAGATCAATCCTGACTGACCCACAAAAGCTCATTATCGAATCATGGGAAAGCGAGGGGAAATAAAATGAATGCAAAAATTATAGATATGACAGGACAAAAATTTGCATCTATTACTGCGTTAAGTGTTGTTGGGAAAAGTGCTAGTAGAGATTTGAAGTGGCTATTCCATTGTGAATGCGGCAATCAATTTGTTGCTAATGGCTATTATGCTAGATCAGGAAAGATTACTACTTGCCCTGATTGTGCAAAAAAGCGCGTTGGATTGGCTTCTTTTAAGCATGGACAAACTGAAACGCCTGAGTATGCAATTTGGAGTGATATTAAAACTCGTTGTTACAACTCCAAAACCAAAGCATTCAAAGATTATGGTGAGCGCGGCATTATAGTTTGCGATAGGTGGCTTGAATCATTTGACAACTTTGTTGCAGATATGGGCAAAAGGCCAAGCAAAAATCACTCAATAGATAGGAAAGATTGCAATGGAAATTATGAGCCTACAAATTGCAGGTGGGCTACAAATATTGAACAAGGTGAGAATAGGCGTAGCAATATATTAATTACAAGAAATGGTGTAACCAAGCATCTTGCAGCATGGGCAAGAGAATTTGGTGTTAATAAAAGTTTAGTTTACAACCGCATTAACGTACTTAAATGGCCTTTTGAAAAAGCTTTAACGAAAGGAGTTCGCCATGATGGTTGAGCATTCGATATTGCAGGGCAGCGATGAATGGCACATATTCAGGCTTGATCACTTTGGTGCAAGTGAAGCTGCTGCCATGCTTGGTCTATCTTCAAAGGTAACAAGAAACCAGCTACTACATGCCAAAAAGACTGGTATCGCAAGGGCATTCAGCGACTGGCTGCAAGAGAATGTGCTTGATAAAGGAAAGGATGCAGAAGCCAGTGCGCTACACGTTGTAGAGGATTTTATTGGTAAAAGGCTATTCCCAGTCACATGCTCAAATGGGATTCTGTCAGCGTCTTGTGATGGCATTACAAGGGATGGCACTATCGCCTGGGAAAACAAGCTATGGAATGCACGACAAGCCCATGAAATAGCCTCTACGTGTACTGTGCCAGCAGAACACATGCCTCAGTGCCAGCAGATACTAATGGTCACTGGTGCTGAAAGGCTGATTTTCACCATGTCAGATGGGACCAAGGAAAAAACTCTCTACGTCATGGTAAACCCTGATCAGCAGTGGTTTGAAACACTGTCCAATGGTTGGGCGCAATTCCAGAAGGATTTGACTGACTTTGAGCCATTCATATATCCAGAAAAGCCAATAGCTGATGCAGTAACAGAATTGCCAGCACTGTTCGTACAGGCCAAGGGCGAAATTACTTCCAGCAACATGGTTGAATTTGGCAAGCACTTAGCACTGTCTCTGGAAAATACTCGCAATATCGCACTCCTTACTGACCAGGACTATGCCAATGCTGAAGCCACTGCCAAACTGTATCGTGAAACATGCAAACGCTTGATGCTGGTCAAGGATGCTGTGCTGGCGCAAGCCACCACCATAGGCGAGGCAACACGCCTTATCGATGAGTGGCACGAAGATTTGAGAGTGACAGCATTGCAGCTTGAACAGAACGTCAAGAAGAAGAAGGATTCAGACAAGCTGGCGATCATCCAACAGGCCAAGCAGGATTTTTTCAATCATGTTTCTGCACTTGAAGATGCAATCAGGCCAATCAGACTAAACCTTCCACTGCCTGACTTTGCAGGTGCTATATCAGGTAAGCGACTGGTCAGTGCCTGGCAGAATGCTGCAGATACCCTGTTAGCTAACTCTATTATCGCTGCTGATACTCTAGCAAAGGATATAGGCAATAAACTGGCCTGGTATGTAGAAGAATCTGTTGGCTACGAATTCCTGTTTAAGGATTTAGATAAGCTCATCATCAAGCCAATTGATGACTTTCAGCTAGTGGTGATGACACGCATCAAATATCAGAAAACTGTGGAAGCCGACAAGCTGAAGGCCGAGCGTGAGCTTATGCGCATAGAGGAAGAAGCCAAAGCCAGGGTAAAGATCGAGACAGAAACAAGGGCGAAACTTGCACTAGAAGCTGTTGCACAGAGGGCTGCTGACGAGCGTAAGGAGCCACCTAAACTGGAACTGGTACAAAATGAGCCACAACAGCCAGCCATTGAGGACGTAGTAAGGATGGTTCCTAGTGCTACTCCTGGTCAGTTTGAGTATGTGCCACCTGATGAATCTGAGCCAGAAACTTACGTGACCATTACCCAAGCTGAGTACGATGAGTTGCTTGCTGATTCAGCCTTCCTTGCGTGCCTACAAGAAGCTGGTGTCGATAATTGGGATGGGTACGAAGCAGCACAGGAAATGTTTGAATCAGAATATGGGGAGACAGCAAATGCGCTTTGTTGAGAAAGATGATTTACCAGATGATGCTGAAATACCTGACTTTACAATAGAGAGGCCAGAAGTTAATAGACTGACTATTGAGGTTGGACAGCTTATCCAGACATTAATGGAAAAGGAAAAACATGAACATAGTGTTTTCGATATTCTGTTTGCCTTGCAGTTTAATGTAGGTATTTTGCTGAAATTTTGTGACTTCCATGTTAATACTGATGATGAAAAAAACCCTGCATTAATCCCACTATTTGAAGGTTACGACTTTAAAGAGAAAGGCCAGGCAATGTATGAACAAGAAAAGGCAAAGCAAAAAGCAGGACAAGATGGACCCTGATGTAGTTGTTGACTACGTTGGCACAGTGAGCAAGCTGGCAATGGGTTTGATTGTTCGTGATGGTAACAAGACACGGCTTGAAATGACTTATGCACTCCTGTATTGCGCTGGCATAAGCCTTAGAGAGCAAGAGTTCACCTTACCTGACAATCAACAAGCAAGAGATTGCTTTCTACCCCTATATTCAGGGTACAACTTAGTAGATGAGATCAAGCCAGAAAATAATCAAGTGATTCATTAATGAATAATGCCGCTGCAATGGCGGCATTAGAAAGGTGGCAATGAACAAATACAGCTACTATTTACGAGAAGGCAAGCATGAGCATATAGGCACTATAGAGGCCAATACGATCATCGAGGCACAAGCAAAATCAGCAGTAATACTCCTGGTTCATCCATTACAAGCTTCCAAAATAAGAATCAAATTAATAGCCAAGGATATAGATGTCAAAGAAGTCAAAGAAACTCAAACGAAAAAAAAATACTGAGTTTAATAGACAGGCAGGTATGGAACTGCTAGTCAAAAAGAGCAAAGAACCACTTAAAGAAGCACTGCTGGTAGAAATAGGATTGGCGTATAGAACAGCAATGCTGGCGTTCATGGAAGGCCAGGGGACCATGACACATTGGAATACGCTGGCCTACTGTCTGAACCTTGGTATGGCACTGACTGAATTAGAGGTGGAAAAGGAAGGGGCTAGTGCCATCGATGCTGGTCAAACCATGCTGGAGAGTGCCAGGCACTTGTTTGATGCCACTGGTCAATGGTCTATCAGAAAACACAACTACATAATTAATTTTGCCCTGGAAGTATTAAGGAGGCAATTGGAGAATGCGTCATGGTCACAATTACAAGCCGCAAGCGCAGAAGTGATGAGGCGCAATGAGCAAGCTAAACGTAGTTCGCACTGACATAGCGTTACCACCAGAAGCACAGCTTACCTTTGTGCGTAAGTTCCTGTTTGAATGCTTTGAAGGGTTCACTGAGGATGATAATAAGAAGTGGCGTAGATTCTGGACAGCTTTAGCCAAGAAAGAACCTGGTGAAATGGCACTGATTGAAATGGTTTTCCCAAGGTCAGGACCATTCCATAAAAGGCACATGAAAATCGAACAGGTTGTATTTGACGCGCAAGAACGTTTTACTGATTTTGATATGTTCCTGGACTGGATGAAGATAGGTGCAGGTTGGGTAGTATGGGTTCCTGGTCCTAAAGGTGGGATAGTGCCATTGGTCAGAAGTATCAGTTACGCCAAGGCTGACGAGAATGAGTTTCAAGAGTTTCATGCGAAGGTTATGGCCTTCCTTCGTGGCCCACATGCAGCCAATTACCTGTGGCCTCATTTGAAGGGTATTTGGGCGAATGAAATGATGAATACGATCTTGCAGGAGTTCAATGAGTGAATACATCACCAAACCAGGCTGAATCTGCACACCTGGCGATGGTTAAAAGCTTGCCATGTTCTGTGTGTGATGCTCCACCACCAAGCGAGGCGCACCATATCGATCAATCATGCCACTACACTGCTGTTGCTGTGTGCCATAGCTGCCATAGGTGTGAGCATAATGGCATTCATGGCAGGAAAGTAATGTGGTTGATTCACAAGCTGGATGAACATAAAGCACTAAATATCACAATTATGCGATTAGTTAAAACATGCCAAATTTGGCACTTTTAGGAGAATATTATGCCTGATATGAACCAATGTAATTTTACTGGAAGGTTAGGAAAGGACCCTGTAATAACAGGTGAAGCAGCCAATTTCAGTATTGCTGTTGATGATTCATACAAGAGTAAAACTGGCGAGAAAGTAAGCCAAACAGAATGGGTAAATGTGGTGGCTTTTGGCAAGACTGCAGAAGTAGTTGAACAGTACCTGCGCAAGGGTAGCAGGGTTCAGGTTACTGGCAAGTTCAAGACTCAGAAGTACAAGGACAATGAAGGGGTAGAGAAGTACAGCACGAAGATTCACATGGAAAGAATGGTCATGCTGGACAGCAAACCTGCTGGCGACAATGATACACAGCGAGAAGCAGCACCAAGTAAAGCTGCCTCTCAAGAGTTTGACGACGATATTCCCTTTTAAATCAACGTATTGGCCTACGATTTATCCAGTTAAGGATGATTCCACTGAAGCGTAATCGAGCATAGTAATCAGATGAACCAGCCAGAATGATTGATATGTTCGATGCTTCACCCTGCATTGAGAAGTAAGTTGGTATCAATGAAACGCCATCCCATACGCCTACGTCCCACGTTCCTGTGTCCCACCTTCCTTCTGTCAGGCTGCTTGCTGCCCTTTGCATGTTTGGCTGTTCAATCTCAGCAGAGGCGTACCCAAGTATGAAGCTGAATCCAAATTCGCTATAGCCACTGCCTGATACTTCAAGCACACCATTCTTGAATGTCTTGATGGTCATTGGTGAGCCAAGGTTATTGTAGGCAAGCTGCAGGTGGAAATCGATATTCTCGCCATCGAAGCTAGTGCCTACGTCCATCTGGTAGACCATGCCCTGGTCATCACCAAACATCATTATTTCATCACCTGAATTATTCTCAAGCGAGAATGCGCAAGTGGGTATATTTGGGTAGTTTACTGGCATCATGCCAACAGGCTTGCCATTATCGAATGTAGAGAACAGTGCGTAGCCATCACTAAAGAACAATCGATATTGGTTTTTGTCACGAACTATGCAGGATTCAATAACCAATCTTCTTCTATCAGTCAGCCATGTTTGAACACGTTTGCTTGTCGTTGCATCAGAGAAATTACCATATTCCTGTGCTGCAGCTACGCTTGTAATGCCTCGATCATCAAGCATCAACGTACCACCCATTTGCTGAATGGTATACATGTGCGCCCCAATTTCTTCACGATGAGGTACAAGATTCCAGGTTAGTGCTGACGAGCCATACAGTGTCTTGATATGGTTGCGCGTGAAGATGGTCATTGCACTTTCAGAAGTGCCACCAGCTTGCATCTTGAAGCCAGTAATGGTGTCACCCATAGCCATTTCACCAGCACCAGTAATGATGGTCCAGGTGTAGGGGCTAACTATGCCAGAATGCTGTGCTGAATCGCCAAACGCATAGAACAGATGGCTTTTGTTCTCTATTAACAGGTGTGGTGTATCTGGAACCATACCAGTTGTTATTGGCACTAAGGTTGTACCATCCCACTCAAACCCTCTGTTCTTGCCATCAACACCATACATCTTCAGGCCAGAACCAAAGTTATAGTTGCCAAATGAGAACCTTCCACCAGGCACTGCAAAGGTAATAGCTGTAGGTGCAGGTGCTACTGTGGCTACGTTGATGTTTGCGCCTATGTTTACTGTCTCGCCAGTACCAGCAAACGTGCCAGTGTAGGATGCAAATATGAATCTTCCAGTAGCAGTGCCAGCAGCCAGCGTGCCTGTCTCTATTGTGATTCCAGCAAGAACTGCACTTGCGCCAGATATGTTGCCTACAATAGTTTCACCTACAGTAATGTTATACACGCCACCTGACGTATAAACCAGTTCAAACCCAAGTGCTACTGGTTGCCATCCAGTAGGACTGCTTCGATACATGATGGTTGATAGGCCATCAGCAGCATTCCTGAAAGCATAAGTAACATTGTTATACATCCATACGCCAAGTACCTTGCCTTGTCCTGGTACAGTGTGTATGTCCTTCCTGTACTCATCTGCAGCAAGATTCGTATACTGAGCGTGCAATAGTGGTGTAGCTGCACCATTAATGATCTGTGGACCAAGGGCCAATCCTACACCTGACCCACCCACCTTTATCAATCCTGGTGGGAATATGCCAGTCATCTTGGTTATCACCAAGGTGGTTGGCGTGAGTATGAATATAGGCGCAGTAATAGTGCCTTGCGAAACAGTCATACTTTGACCAGTTAAAGCCTTTGTAACTGGTGTCACTACACCAAAATTGCCCTGGCTTACTGAGAGGCTATGTCCAGTTAAAGTACGCGATACTTCACCAACCAATGTTCCACGCGAAACTGTTATTGATTGGCCTGTTAAGGCTGCTGTTCTTGGGCCAGATACTATGTCGCCTTGTGAAACTGTTAAATCTTGACCAGTTAAAGCCTTGATTACTGCCCCTGCTTCTTCCTTAACTACATTGCCTTGCGAGACAGTGATTAACTGACCAGTTAAAGTTGGGTTAATGAGTGTCGATACTGAACCTTGATTGACTGATAAAGGTTGTCCAGTTATTGCAGAAACAATAGAACCAGCTACTGAACCATGTCCTACTGATAAATCCTGTCCAGTTAATGCTTTTGATACATCACCAATATCTACTGATACTTCTACAAATATGGTGCGCTCTTGTGGTTTAAGGACTTGCCAGGGATTTATAGATAAAGATTGCAATACCTCATCTGGTAATACCCTGTCAAAAATGCCCCAATGGGTAAAATCAGCTACCCCAAAGTTTCCATGAGCAGGGGAAGCACTTATATATGAACCACCCAAAATGGCGTAAGTTACCCCTCCACCTGTAAATGCTTGGGCAGATAAATCTTCTATTATCGCGCCGCCATTGGTACAACCGCGTAAATTATTATTAGTAAAACTAACTGCTTTATATGTAACGTATGGATCAAGTGATGCGCCACTTGATACAGGAGTAATTGAGCCATCAAAGCTGTTGTTATTCGATGTATTGACTCCATCGTGACCATAAATCCCAAACCAATTTGCATGAAACCGTAACGCACACCAGTCAACAGCACCTGAAATATGTCGATTACCAACAATAATACTTAATGGATTTACTGCTACATAGTTATCAAACGGCAATACGAAATAATCATTAAGCGAACCACCTGTTCGTATTTTAGTCGCTGAGACAGTATTTCCAGTACCATTTACTGTTCCAGAAACTTTGCCTGTAACAAGATTAATACGCCATAAATTAGCATTCAATACATAGAATGCTTTTAACCCTATTGCTAACCACTTAGGGTCAATGGGAACAGGGTATTGTGGCTGTCTAGTCCATATTATTGGCTTTTTAATCATGGCCTATGATGTAGCACCAACGTCAGATTTAGGAGTAACTTTCAGTGTCCATCCAGTAGAAAATGCTGAAGGTGTAACATTTTCAATATAAAACTCACAATCACCAGCACCAGGCAAAGGTATATCAGTTAGCTGCACGTTATGTGTTGCTCCTGCTGTCGTTGAAGCAGGGATAGTAAAGCTACCCACGAAATGCTGTTTATTGCTGGTATTTGGCGGTATTTCATTAATGCCAGTATCAATATTTTTGTCTCGTCGATATAGTAAAACTTGATTAGATATTGTTGTAATTGCTGCTGTAGTGACGATAGATAGCACTACATCACATCTTGGGTAACTATTAAGATTGCCAGTGCCTACCAGTGGCGCAGCAGACACATCAGCAGAACCACTCATTCCACCAGCAATAACTGTAGCCCCACCACTTGCATGTACTATCTGCGTTGACTTTGTGACTTTGGTCGTTGGGTCAGCCATTTTTAAACTCCTTCCAATTCCATGATTTTCCACCTAGATGGGAAACTAGCTTACTCGCATCCTGGTCTAGGTACACTTTGTAACCTGCCTCGCGCACTCGCGCATAAAATGGATTATCTTCTGTAGTATATGAATTGGTTTCTGGCACGAATTTAGGCAAAAACCAGGGCTGTGGTGTGTTCTTGAATACTTCAATTTCAAACACACTTACGCCAAAGCCAGAATAGGCAACAGGCACAATTCCCTTGGATTTTTCAGTAGTGATTACTCGCTTTTCATTCAAGCCAACAGCTACAAATGAATCACATGCGTCAGTCTTGATGAGATAGTTCGTGCATACAACAGGCATACGCCTTCCAAGCATTATGTCCAGTATGTTTGGTTCAAATATCATATCGTCATCAAGGAACATCAAGTGCGTCATTCCTGTATCAATGGCACGCCTGACAAGCTGTTCTCTGTTGGTGTGAATAACGCTCGATTCAACTACGTCCAACTTCATATCTATGCTTGATTCTGGCCTTGATGGTATGTGATTAGATGCCACATACGCGATCAATCCAGCCAGTGAGTAAGCAAACCCCATCCTGACCATTCCAGCCGTAGGTATCGCTATGGATAGCTTAATGTCACTCATGCTGCCAGTGCTTCTGCTACATCTTGTGGTGTCACATCTTGACCAAAAGCCTGTTGCGCACGGCTGACATTGCTTGTACCAAGTGCCAACAATTGCTGGCCTTGTTCAACAGTAAACTTGCCAGCAGGTACAAACGCAGACAGCATTGTGACGTTTTGCTGATTAGATAAATCTAACCCTGGGCCAGCAGCATCATGTACCACATCAAGCACAGCAAGTGCAGTAGAGCGTAGTGGACTTACTGCATCCACTGACTCATCTTCAAACATGCCGCGCAAGTTATGTGTTGCCATCCATCCAACAAGATTTGCACGGCTAACAACACCAACAACAGCAATGTTTGGTTCATTCAATATATTGGCTATAGCTGCTGTGTCGCTGGT
>Ga0137314_1000659_pt1 | contig 10032 bp, 9 predicted proteins | sample EasRivERMZT199_2_FD_102289 | JGI IMG/M metagenome (GOLD analysis project Ga0137314, IMG submission 102289) | Soil microbial communities from meander-bound floodplain in the East River, Colorado, USA - East River MetaG ERMZT199_2 | ecosystem: Environmental > Terrestrial > Soil > Floodplain ... | reverse complement strand
GTTCCGCTTGGCGTCGGCCTGGCGCTCATCGGCGTGCGGCCGTGGCGCACCGCCGGGATTTCGGCGGCGCTGTCCCTTGTCATCGAGTGTCTCCAGATCACGATCATCGTCGGGCGCGACGCCAGCGTCGGCGACCTCCTGATGAACTCGATCGGCGGTGTCCTGGGGTACGCGCTCGTCGATACCGCCGAGCTCTGGGGCCGTCCATCCCGCCGCGCCGCGCGAAACCTCGCGGTGGCGTGGACTCTCGTGTGGCTCGTGGTGCAGCTGATCGCGGGACTCGCGCTCGCGCCGTCGATGACGGTCACCCAGTTCTACGGACAGATCAATCGATCCATCACCACGCCGTTTCCCGGCGACGTCCTCGCCGCATCGGCTGGCGGCGTCGTCATTCCCAACCACAGACTCGCTGATTCGCGCCCCCTGCGTGACATGCTGGCGCGTCGCGCGACGCCCATCGAGGTGACCGTCATCCCCCATGGTCGAACGTCGCGCCCGGCGCCAATCGTGCGAATCGCCGACGCCGACGGCAATGAGATCCTGGCGGTCTTGCAGAGCAAGCTCGACGTGATGTTCGTACTTCGCACACGAACGGGCGACTGGCGCCTTCGGCCGATGACCTTCCGGCTCGCGCGCGCATTTCCACCCCCGGACTCCATCGGTCGCGATACGCTGCGCCTGATCGCGCGGTATGGGCAAACCGCGGTCACGCTGGAGTCGCGATGGCGTGAGCGCCATGTCCAACGCGAGTTTCGGCTCACCCCGTCGCTTGGTTGGACCATGGTATTCCCGTTCGACATCGAAACGAATGGGGCGCTGTCAAAGACTGTGCTTGCAAGCCTGTGGCTTGCCGCGCTCGTGCTTCCTATTGGGTATTGGGGCTGGTTGGCGCTCGATCGAGGCGCCACCGCTCGCGCCCATCGGCTGACACATTGGGCGGCCATCGTCCTCGTCCCGTTGGTGCTCGGACTGGTTGCGGTTCCCGTGGGGCTGGGCCTCCAAGCCTCCACGCCATGGGAATGGGCTGCTGCGCTGGGAGGAGTGATGCTCGGCCGCCGCTGGGCGGCGAAACTCACGACCGACCCGACCCCGACTGGCGTGATGACGCGCTAGACGACCGCGCGCGCCGCCGGCGTTCCGCGCAGGACGGCCGCGAGGTATTTCCTCCACGCGGCAATGCGCCAGCCGCCGGGGGCATCCGCTCGCGGCGTGCGCACGGTAAAGAGGTGGTCGCGCACCCAAGGCCTGATGTCGCCGTGCCCGCTCGCTTCCGGTTGGACTGCCGCTTCCCAGATAGCGCGACGTAGCCGTGTCGACGGGCACGCGATCCCCGTTGCGGAGAACCCAACCGAGAAATCGCGAACGACGAGTGCACGTGCCCAGGCCTTCGGCCGGTGCAGCCGCTCGAGAACGCCGCCGGGGACATCGACGCGTGCAAGCTCCTTCGCGAGGTGAAGCGTCCAGTACGCGCACGTGTGCGCGCGTGCCTCGGCAGCCGTCTTCGTGAACTCGTCCCAGTCGATGCGCCCTTCGCGAATCAGTGTGGCGGCGTCGCGGAACGCGTTCCACGAGCTCGACCCGAGTCCGTTGGACCATGCGAAATGCACACACACGTGCAGCAACTGGTGCAACGGACTTGGCGCCCAACCCGGCTGCGGCCCGACAGAGACGACCTGATGGCGCTCCCACCACTTGTCGACGGACAACTCGAACGGATGGCCCAGAGCGAGGATGTCCGTATGCAACTCGAGGGAGGCGCCCGAACCCTTGGCGTCGAAAAAGGGCTCCAGGTGGTGGTGCCCGGCGTAGAAGTCCGACAGTTCGGTCATGCCGTGCTGCATCCATCCCGCCTGAAGGAGGACGTCGCGAGCCGCCACCGCTGCCTCCGGCCGCACGAGCAGGTCGACGTCGCCCATGGGGCGCTCGACGAACGACTTATACAGTCCGGCGGCCAGCCCCGCTCCCTTCAACAGAATCGATTCGATGCCGGCCGCGTTGAGCGCCGCGAGCGTCGTCTGTAGGAGCCGCATCTGATTGAGCAGCGAAAACTGGGCGACCATGGCGCGACGACTCATCTGCTGCCCCAGCTCTGCCGGGTATTGCCCCTTGGCCACTCGCGCGATGCGGTTCCAGAACACCGGAAAGGTGTGTTCGCGCTCGGCGAGTATTCCCAACACCTGCCAATCGAGTCCGGCGTCGGCGAGCGCACGAAGCTCGTCGTCGCTCGTTCCACCCGCCATGAGCAGGAGAAAACGCGCCTCGTTGGACATAGGTGCACGCATGATAATCGATCGCGTCAGTACTGTGACAACCCACCGCCGCGCCGCACGTGCCGGAGGGTCACGTCCAGCACGAGGATCGCCGTCGCGAAAAGCAGCAGGGTCATGCCGATCAGGATGGTGATGTCCCGCGACACGCTGACCAGCGATTGACCATCGAGCAGCACGGCCCGCAATGAGCGGAGCCCGTACGTCAGCGGGACAACCTTCGACACATACTGGACCATGTCGGGAATGACCTTCGTCGGGAAGTACGCGCCGCCAAGCAAGCCGGACAAGATGAGCACGATCTGCGGGAATGGACCGGCAGTGCGGAACGCGAGCACGCTCGCTGCGGCCATGAGGCCGAACGGCACGTAGGCGAGGAGGATCAGCACCAACACCGGAATGGCCGCCAGAGCGTGGTCCCACGCGAAGCGCGCGCCCAGGAGGGCCGCCGTGACGAGGATGACCAGCGCACGCAGGAGCGCCCAGCAGAGATCGTAGGAGAACATTCCGAGCAGCAGCTCGGGCGTCTTGATCTTGGTCGCGAGCAGGGCCTCGAGACTGCCGTTGGCGATGCCTCCGCTGAGCGCATTGGGCAACGCGTTCACCATCACCATGAGCAAACCATAGACGATCATGCCCACGATGAGGAACGGCGGGTATTGGGACCCTTCGCCGCGGATCTTGTCGGCCATCAGGCCCTGCAGCGCGGATGCCGCGTACCACATCGGAAGGACCGAGATGGCGAGCGCTCCGATGGACATGGCGAGCCTCAGGCGGTAGCTCCGCGCGGCGCGCCACGATGCGAGCAGGAGTGCGCCTACCTTATCCATGACTGACCGCCTCCGCGTCGCGACGCGACGCAACGACCCGCTCGAGCAGATCGGCCAATGAGAGCGAGAGCCGCTCGAATCGCGCCACCGGTACACCCTCTTGCGCCAGAGTCGCCAGCACGGAGGCGCTGTCGGCGAGTCCGCCGCGCAGCACGAGCTCGACGCGATGCCATTCCCCTTCGGGCTCGGGAAGCACCGACTTCCGTTCGATCAAGCCGCGGTGGGAAAGAAGGACGAAGGCTTTGTGATTCGGCTCGGTCGTCCACAGGTGGTGTCGCTCCTCGCTGTACTCGCGCGCCAGCGCGGCGGCCGGGCCGCATGCCAGCAGGCGGCCGCGGTCGAGCACGGCGACTCGGTCGCACAGCTCGAAGGCTTCGTCGGCGCTGTGCGTCGCGAGAACGACGGTGCATCCCTGCTTCCCCACGATCTCGTCGCGGAGGAACCGGCGGAACGTGCGCGCCGAGATGGGATCGAGGCTCCGCGTGGGCTCGTCGAGCAGGAGAACCTTTGGCCGCGCAAGCAGCGCGCGCGCGATCAGAAGTCGCTGCCGCATTCCCGACGAAAACGCACCGGCCATCTTCTCCCCGACGTTCTCCAATTCGACGTTCGCGAGCACGGTCTCCACACGGGAGCGGCGCTCGGCGCGCGGCACGTCGAATAGCACGGCGTACAGGTCGAGGTTTTCACGCGCCGTGAGGCGCCAATTGAGGCTGCGCTCGTCGGCGATCACCGGTGTGAGGACGTTTCGCACGCCGGCGGGATCGGAGACGACGTCGCGCCCCTCGATGGTAGCCGCGCCGCTGTCGGGAAGAATGAGCGTTGCGAGCGTCTTGAACAGCGTCGTTTTGCCGGCGCCGTTCGGACCGAGGAGACCGAGGAACTCGCCGGACTGAACGTCGAGCGAGACGTTGTCCAGCGCCGTCATCCAGGTCGTGGTGAAGGGATGACGCGCGAACTCGCGAATCGTCCGGCGGACGGCGAAGCGCTTGGTGAGGCCCTCGATGTGAACCGCGGTCGTCCGCGGCTTCGGCGGCGACAACGGCCGCGTCGGCTGCGGAATGAGCGCGGCGGTCATCGCGACACTCCGGCGACCGTGGCCTCCGCTTCGGCCGCGCAGTGCCACGCATGCATCTGGTCGACGACCTCGTTGAGCCGTTCCAGACTGCGCGACACCTGCAGACTATAGATGGGGACTCGTGTGGCGAGGATCGCCATCCGGCGCGCCAGCGTTCCGCCCTCCGTCTTGCCGAGGATCATGGAGATCTTGCCCTGCTGCGCCACGCCCAGCATCGCCTCGATCGGCTTGAGCCGGCGGCGGGCAACGGCGGGGCGGTCCGGCGCCGGGGATACCGGGGCGAGGAGGTACAGCGCCGCCAGCGGCGCTTCGCCGGCGGACAGTTCGTCGTCGCGCCATTCTTCGATGCGAACCTTACCGTCGAATTCACTCGTCGTTGGACGCTGGACGTGTTTGGCGGAGTCGTCGCGAAGGCGGATGGAGTACATGCCGGGTACGGCGATCGGAGGGTCGGCGAGGCGCAGCCGCAGCGTGTCGTCGGTGAGCAGCCGAGCGCCGCCGCCAACCATGGAAATGGCGAGCGTCGACTTGCCGTATCCCTTGGGCGCGAGGAACGCGATGGCCTGGCCGTCGATGCTGACCGCGCTGGCGTGCAGGCACACGTCGCCGCCGGCGTGGATCGCCAGCGCGAGCACGCGCCCGATGAGGTCCACGCGCGCCAGCTCGTGGTCGGTGCCCGGTGCGGGCGTCCACGTGATATCGCACCCGTCGAGCGAGACGTCGAACGTACCGGTATCCTCGAAGGTCAGGCGGAAGCGGTCGGACGCTCTCGAAAGCCGTGCGCACACGTCAGGCAGCAGCTGCTCCACGCCGATCGGCGTCGCGTCGGCGAGCACGTCGACGGACGCAGCGAGGCGCAGGCGCCAGTCGGCAGGCCCGGGCTCGGCGATCCGGAGCTCGGGAATCTCGATCTCCGACTCGAGACGACCACCGTAGATTTGATAGAAATTCATTGATACCGGCCGGAAAGCGAACCTGCGTTGCGCGATGCCGGGCACGACGCATCGCAGGAAGAGTCACTTGGGACTCGCGGCCGCCGCGTCGCGGGCGAGTCTCCACTACCGCCGTGCGGGTGCGGTGGGATGCACCCGGAGAGTACGCGCCCCATCGTCGGGGCCAACCCACGAGCAGACCGCGAATGTGCCGCTCCCCGTCCGGAGCGAATCCGTCGGGGAGCGGTCGACATTCAGCGCGTCGGAATCACGACGTGCGGCAACCGGAGATGTTGCTGCCGTCGCCGATGCCGTAGAATCCGCCATCGCAATCGGCGTTCGTGCCGAGCTGCGTGAGATCGCGGAGCGTGCCGAACTTCACAACCTGGGGCTTCGTGTACATGGGAGTTCTCCTAGAATGAAAGGTGGACCGTGGGCTATCACCGACGTGCCGAGACGCGGCACGTTTCCTCCCCTCCCATGACGTGCTCGACGCCAGAATAACTGGCTCGACGAGCGGTGTTCGTCTCCACGGTCACGGGCGGGGTACTCGGGTCGTGTTGGCCCCAGCTGATCTGAGCCGCCACGACTTTCTTGCGACATCTCGAACGCGGTTTGCGAGTTAGCGGCGGTGGGAACCAATCGTTGTCGCTAATCGCGTCTCGGGGTTCAGCTGGATCACGAACGACGGCAGTAGCTCCAATCGCCGTCCGTGGCCGCTGCAACGGAATCGCTCACCCCTTGAATGCCTCCATCGCAATCGTGGTTGAAACCGAGCTGCGTCAACTCGCGCAGTCTCCCGAAACGCACTAGCTCCGGTTTCATGTACATGCACTCACCCCCCCTGTAGACAGGCTTGGCCTGTTGGCGTGGCTCCGAATTGACATCGGGTGTTCGGCATCGTGCTTACCGAGCTCCCGTGCGAACCCGCGTCGGAGCGTCCGCGGGCTTCACCGTTTGCTCAGGGCGCAGGCGCGCTCTGAGCCACAACTCCATGTGCAACGTCAGGAACAGCGGAATCTTCAATGAATTCGATCGCGTTTTGAGATAGCGATCCCAGTTCAGTCGGACGGCATCAGAATCGATGATGCCCAGCTCACCAAGCACCGGCGCGTCGAGCAAGTAGTGCATCAGTCCGGGGAAGCTCGCGCGCATCTGCCGGTCGCTGTACGACGACGTGATGCCGGTGCGAAACGGACGCGGAGCCAACACGTGATCGGGCAGCAGTCCGCGCATTGCCTCGCGAAGCAGCCGTTTCGTTTCGCGTCCTTCGTAGCGCTCCTCGCGCGGTCGGGTGCAGGCGAATTCGATGACGCGGCGATCCAGCAGGGGCGAACGCAGCTCGACGCCACTCTCGAGCGCGAACGCACCCAAGCTTTTGAAGGCGCGACCGAACGCGGGCGCGGTGAGGAAGTACCGCGCCTCGCGCCGCCATCCCTTGTCGGCGGGGCGATGACCCATTCCCGCTGTCTCACGCTCGCGCAGACCGTACCGCCCGGCGAAATCGGGGCGAATCCAGCTCGGGATGGCCCGATCCAGGTAGTCGGCCCACTCGCGCCCCCGCAGCCGCTGAACACGGCGCATGATCGACGGCGGCACCGCCGGCACCAACGCCCACTCCGCGAACGCTCTGGGGTTTCGCCCACCCTTGCGATGCCACTCGCGGAGGAGCTCGAACCACCGGCCGCCGCGGAACAGGTCCGAGAGGTAGACGTCGGAGGTCGCGAACAGCTGATCGCCGCCGTTGCCGTCGAACGATACCCGTGCGCCGGCGGCCCGACTCGTCGTCGCCAGGGCGCGATTCCAGTGCTCGTACGTGTGGGCAAACGGGACGTCGCGTTCATGCGCGCCCTCCACCGGGCGATCGATCAGCGGGATCGAGTTGACATCGATCCATTCGATCGGCGCTTTCCAGTGATTCGAGATTGCGGCGATCAATTCGTCTTCGCGCCCTGGATCGCCCACCGGATAGCTGATGGACACCGGCCGCAGCTCGCGACCACTCCCGTCGGCTTGCAGCGCCGCCTGGCCGGCGCCGAACACCGACGGCGAATCCCAGCCACCGCTCATCCAGATCGACGTCATGCCCTGACGCGAGAACCGCTCCGACGTCGACCTCATGAGAAGGTGGCGCAACTCAGCCGCGCCGTCTTCGAAGCTGCTCGTCGGCCCCTGCGCGATCTCCGGCGGCGACCAGTTGCGCGCCACGCTCAACCGCCCGCCGGACGACCACACCGCCGTGTGCGCGCTGATCAGTTCCCGGATTGCCGTATAAACCGTATCGTCACTGCCCGCCCAGAACTGCGCGATCGTCTCGGCGATCGCCGCGAGATTCAGATCCGTCGGGCAATCGGGATGTTCAACCACGCCGCTCACGAGGGACGCGACGACGAAGGAATCTCCGAGCTCCGCGTAGTACAGCGGCCGTTTGCCACCGAAGTCGCGCGAGCAGATCAGCCGCTTGGCGCGGCGGTCCCAGATGATGAATGCGAAATCGCCCTCGATGTGCTCCGCCGCGGCGTCGCCCCAGGCGCGGTACGCCGCGAGGACGAGTTCCGTGGACGACAGACCGCTCGACGCGGCGATCCCGCGGGCACGCAACGCGGCGCAGAGATCGGCGCGATAGAAGATCGAGGCGTCGGCAATGACGACACAGTCGCCTGTGTCCAGCACCATCATGTCGCCCGCGAACTCCGACGCGAGCTGCCACGTCGCGCGTGACACGGCGAGCACGGCGTCCGGTCCGCGCCAGAGCTCCGCGCGATCCGCGCCGCGCGCGCTCATCGCGCCGAGCATCCGGCGCACGACTGCGTCGGTAGGAAGCGAGGGCCCGACGACGGCGAGAATGGCGCTCATCAGGTCCCCTGCCCGTTCGCCACGCGAACGTCCGTGAGTTTGACGAAGGAGGCCGTGTTCGATTCGGTGTCCCCGACAATGCGGTCGGCCAGCTCCACCCAGGCGTGCGCGATGAACGCACCGTCGCGCCACCGGACGCCGATCAGCACTTTGTGCCCGACGATCCCCGAGCGCTCGAGCAGCTTGCTCAACGCGAGGGCGCGCACCAGACACTGCGGGCTCCCGATGCCGTGCGTCGCCGCGCGGTTGACCGCGCGCCCCCAGCGATCGGCCGTGCCCCAATCGGCGTCGACCAGTGGAATGCGATACTTGGAGCGGTCCTCGACACCCGTGTCGAGAAACTCGCCGACGGGTCGCAGCCAGAGCTGCGCCTGGGCGTGCATGAGCGACACCTGCGCGATCGCGACGTCGCGCAGCTCACGCCAGCGACTGCCACGGACGGCGCGGATCAGGGCCCGAAGGCGTCGCATGGCGTCAGCTCGCGTCCGGGGATTGAACCAGGCCGCAGCGCTTCAGATCCTCGAGCAGCTCGACGACGTCGGTGCGAATCTGCTCGAGCGGGACGTCGGGATACTTCGCCTGCACCGACGTGCACAGATCTTCCAACGTCATGGACGCAGGGGGCAAGAGCTCCCACATCAACGCCCCGACGCCATTGACGCCGTAGTACACCTCGGTCTCAGTCGAGAACAGAACTGCGCCATCGGGCAATGGCGTCCACACGACACTCGGGCTGGCAACAGGCAATGCGGTCGGCAAGGGGGAACTCCAGTGGGGTGTTCGGGCGGGACGACTCTACTCGAGCGTGCGGGTTCGCCGAGGCGGAGTTGTCGTGGGGGGCCCAAGTGCAGACGCCATGCCGGACCGTGTGATTTGTATCACGCCTGTAAATCACTATTTCACATAGCCTTATGATGTGATGCGCATTTGCCAGTCATTGTGGTGATCGCGCACCAGTTGCAGCGATCTCGCCGAACTGTGGCACACGAGCGACAGGGCCGTGACGCGCAAGGGGCGCAAGGCGAGAGGCGCCGCGATGGCTACTGCCGCTGCCGTCCTTGCCCCCAATCGGTCTTTTCGTCCCGTTGGAGCGCGTTTCCCACTCGGAGCCGATAAGAAATCAAGAAAGTGAGATCGCTCGAATCAGCGCGCCGCCGGCGCGCCGACCGCCGCACGGATCCACCCTCGGAACGCCCCGATCGGGCCCGTGGCCCGTTGTAGTCTTCCTTCCACAGCCTGCGGCGGCTTCACGACATGCCGACCCTCCGCGCGAAATCCCGGTGGACCGGCGGATACACCATCTCGTTGCGTCGCCACGAGTTATGAGTTGTGAGGCCGCGCTTTCCCGGGGAATGGAAGATGCCATCACCCAACCCCAGAACCCGTGCGCGTCGCCCCCACCCGTGGCGCCCGGGCTCTCGAAGACCGTCGCGGTGCGCACGATGTCGACGCAGACCTGCCTCCACCTACCCAATCCGTGATCTCAGCCCGCTACCGCCGTCTCCGTCAGCAGCTCATCGCCGAACCGAAAACCTGGCTCGTCACCGGAGCCGCCGGGTTCATCGGATCGAATCTGGTGGAGGAGCTCATCGCGCTCGGCCAAACCGTCGTGGGCCTCGACAACTTCTCGACCGGCTATCAATCGAACCTCGACGAAGCGCTCGCCGCGCATTCGTCGAACGCTGGCCGATTCAGAATGATTGTCGGCGACATTCGCGACCCCGACGTGTGCCGCGCCGCGTGTGAAGGCATCGACTACGTGCTGCATCAAGCGGCGCTCGGCTCCGTCCCGCGATCGATCGACGACCCGCGCACCAGCCATTCGGTGAACGTCGACGGATTCCTGAACGTGCTCGTCGCGGCGCGCGACGCACAGGTGCGCCGGCTCGTGTACGCGTCCTCGAGCGCCGTGTACGGCGATGCGCGCGACCTGCCGCAGGTCGAAGAGCGCACCGGTCGCGTGCTCTCGCCGTACGCGGCGACGAAGGCGACCAACGAGACGTACGCGACGGCGTTCCAGCTGAGTTACGGACTCCAGTCGATCGGATTGCGCTACTTCAACGTGTTCGGCC
>Ga0137314_1000658_pt1 | contig 10043 bp, 5 predicted proteins | sample EasRivERMZT199_2_FD_102289 | JGI IMG/M metagenome (GOLD analysis project Ga0137314, IMG submission 102289) | Soil microbial communities from meander-bound floodplain in the East River, Colorado, USA - East River MetaG ERMZT199_2 | ecosystem: Environmental > Terrestrial > Soil > Floodplain ... | reverse complement strand
TGACGAGCATCGACGCGATGGCGGAGCGGTTCGTCGGCGCCATTCGCGAGGTGCAACCGCATGGGCCGTACTCCCTCGGCGGCCGGTGCTGGGGCGCGGTCGTCGCGCTCGAGATCGCGCACCGGTTGATGTCGCTCGGCGAAGCGATCGACGTGCTCTGTTTCATGAACGTCACGCCGTACGATTTCCCCGGGTTGGTCTCGGACGCCGCGCGACGGCGGTTCCTACGCTACCGTCGAGCGGAGATCGTGCGCACCGTGTTTCGTGACGCACCGAATCGCCCGGTGCGTTGGAAGCGGCTGCCATATCCTGCCGTGGAGCTAGTGCGAGTGGCGGGTCGGGCCATCGAGCAGTTCAGCCGACAGACCGTGGCGCGGGCGTTCATTGCGCAACAGCGACCGCTTCCGGCGAGTCTGCGTGATGTGAACTTTCTCAACCGGGTAGCGTTCACCCGGCACAGGTCGCGCTCCTACCCGGGGCGGGTGACGCTAATCCTCAGCGACGAGCACTCGGCGCTGTACGCCGCCGATCCCTCCGCCGACTGGAGGGACGTCGCGCGCTCGGGCTACGACGTTCACTACGTGCCCGGGGCGGATTCGGAAATGTTCCGGGAACCGGGCGTTGCAGTGTTGGCTCGTCATGTCGCGGCGACGCTCGGCCGCGGCTGAGTCGTATCGCGGTCGTCGCGTCTCGTTTCCGGTGTCGTGCGTCGCGGTCGCCGCGCCCGATGTCCGTCGCGCGACTATGGCAATGTTGCCAAACTGCGGCAGCATTGCCATAGCGCCAGAGGACACTGCGGACCCGCGCGACCGCGCGATGGGCTGTCCCGTCGCCGACCTTGGGTCCTCTGTAACGAAACGCTGATCCGCCTAGCGCACGAACGTTCCACTCGCGCGCTCGGAGGCGCATCGCGTTGCCCACGTAACCCGTTGCGCTGCAACGCGCTCTAATCTGGCGCGCCCTTGGTGCGGCTCTTGTCATGTAGCGGGCGTCCGGTCCACTGCCGATCTTATCCCCTTGCTGCCGGAGTCCCGATGTCCACCCACCGCAGTTTGCTCGCCCTCGTCCTGCTCGCCGGGGCGCTTCCCGCCTCGTCGCAACAGCCGGCGGCGCCGGCGCCGCGCATCCTCGCCCAGCTTCCCGCATCCATGGCCGGCGGATGGCTCGTCGTCTCGCCGGACGGAAAGGTCCTGCTCATCGCCACCGACAAAGCGCTCCATCGCATCGATCGCGCGACGGGTGCCGCCACGAAAGTGGCGGACGGCGTCTTCGGAACCGCGACCTGGTCGCGCGACAACCGCCTCGCCTTCGAACGCTACGACGACAACAATGACGATTACATCTGGAGCGTCGCCGTCGATCCCGCCACGGGTAAACCGACCGGCACGCCGCGGCGGCTCACGCTCGGCATGGCTGACACGCCGGTGATCTCGCCGGACGGCAAATTGGTTGCCTTCGCCAAGAACGCCGACGCCGGGCAGGTCGTCGGCGTCGCGCCCGCCAACGGCGGACCCGACCGCCCACTCTCCACTAGTCCGCGCGACTCTCGCGGGGTCAACCCGTTCGGGTGGTCTCCGGACGGCCAGTGGGTGTACTACGACGCTACGACTGGGGAGGGTCGCGGCTACACGATCAATCGCGCCTCGACGAGCGGGAAGTACGAGCTGCTGGTCGAGCGGAACGTCGGCCGGCCGTCGCTCTCCACTGACGGTCGATTCATCTTCTATAGCCCCGTGCCCGACTCGTCCGCCATCGCGACCGCCGACGGTCGACTCGTCGCCACACTCCAGATTGACGACCGCCCGTCGGGCGTGATCGCGCAAAACCCCAAGTGGCTCCCCGGGTCGATGTCGATTCTCTACACTCGGACGCGGCGCGGCAGCGCGCTTACCGCCGTCTCCCTGGCCGACGGGCGCTCGCGCGTGCTCGGCGACACCACCGCCCGCGCCATTTATCCGGCCGTCTCGCCGGACGGAAAGAGCGTCGCTGCGCTCACGGCGATCGGCGGCCGCCTGCAGGTCACCATCCGCCCGCTCGCCGGAGGTCCGGCGCGCGCGATCCGCACGGTCGACGTCCCCTTCGAGGGGCCCCTCGTGTGGTCGCCCGACAGCCGGTACGTCGCTGTGCGCACCGGCGAAGTGGTGCGCCCGGCAGGCACGTATGGGGCGGGTCTCGAGGTCGTGGACGTTGCCGCCGGTCAGTCGCGGCCCGTGACCACCGCGCGCGACGTGCGCCGTGTGGACTGGCGCGCCGACGGAGGCGCCATCCGCTACGCGCATCCGGTGGCCGACGCCGAGGGTCGACCAACGGGGATGGAGATTCGCGAGACCATTGTTGGCGGCGGCGACAAGCTCGTTCGAGCGATCGACGCGAACGGCGGCATCGTGTTCGCCGGCTATGAACAGGTTTATCTCTTCGCCTCGGGGCAACTCGCAAACCTCGGCTCGGGTGCAACGAGACAAGCCGTCCCGTCGGAGGCGGTGCCGCCACCGCTCGCGCCGGGGAGACCGCGCCCCGTCCCGGCCGTCTCGCCGGACCTCCAGTGGATCGCCATGCCCAGCGCTACGTCGGGCACCCGCCCCCTCAACGCGATCACCGTCGTGTCGCTGCAAAGCGGGGAACGGCGCACGATTCAACTGCCCTTCAACACCGCGAACCCGCAGAGCGGGCTGCTCTGGCATCCCGACGGCAAGCATCTCATCGTGAGCGCGGTGCCGAGCGGCGGCGTGTCCCACCTGTACCTCGTCCCACTCTCGGGAATGCCGCCGCGAATCATCACGACGGTGGACTTCTCGGACGTTGGCATAACCGCTTCCATGTCGCCGGATGGCGGCACCCTCGTGGTGTCGCGCCAAGGCGCGCCGCGCGTGGAGCTGGTCGAACAGTCGCTCGCGCCCCTGCTCGCCGGCGCGACACGCCGGTAGATTCGCCCGCCATGTCGAGTCCACGCGTCCTCCTCGTCGACGACGATCCATTCATTCGCACCTCGATCGGCGAGGCGCTGGCGGAGGCACGGCTCGACGTGCGCGTGGCCGAGAGCGGCGAGGCCGCGCTCGGGATGGTGGGTGAGATGCGGCCGGCCCTCGTCATCTCCGACGTGCGCATGCCGGGGATGGACGGACTCGAGCTCCTCGAGGAGCTGCGCGCGCGCGGCTCGGGCGCCGACGTGATTCTCATGACGGCGTTCGACGACATGCCGACCGTGGCGTCGGCCATGCGCGGCGGCGCGGTTGAGTTCCTCGTCAAACCGCTTGACCTCGACCGGCTGCTCGAGGCGGTGGCGCGCGTCCTCCAGGACCGCGCCGCGCGCGCGCGCGACGCGCGCAACGGCGCGCTTGACGCCGCCGCAGGTGCTGCGTCGGGCACGCTCATCGGCAGGACGCCGGAGATGATCGCGGTCTACAAGCGTATCGGCCAAGCGGCGACCAGCGGCGCCACGGTGCTGATCCGCGGCGAGAGCGGCACGGGGAAGGAGCTCGTCGCGCGCGCGATTCACGACCTGTCGGTCCACGCGCGCGAGCCGTTCGTTCCCATCAACTGTGCCTCGCTCCCCGAGACCCTGCTCGAGTCGGAGCTGTTCGGTCACGTGCGCGGCGCGTTCACCGGCGCGGTGAACAGCCGGCGCGGCTGCTTCGCCATCGCCGGGCGCGGCACCGTGTTTCTCGACGAGATCGGCGACACGTCCGCCGAATTCCAGAGCAAGCTCCTGCGCGTGCTGCAGAATCGCGAATTCCAACCGGTGGGCGCCGAGCGCGTCGAGCGAACGGAGGCTCGCGTCGTCGCCGCGACACATCGCCCCCTCGAGCAGATGATCGCCGCCGGCACCTTTCGCGAGGATCTGTACTATCGGCTCCGCGTGGTGGAAATCGCGCTCCCTCCGCTCCGCGAACGGGCGGCGGACATTCCCCTGCTCGCGCGCCACCTGGTGGACCGCGCCTGTGCGTCGCTCGGATTGACGCCGGCCACGCTGTCGCGTGACGCGCTGCGCGCCATCGAGAGTCACCCCTGGCCGGGGAACGTGCGCGAGCTCGAGAATTGTCTCATCCGCGGCGTCGTCCTCGCCGCCGGCAAGGTGCTGCACGTGGAGCACCTGTCCATCGGGTCGCCGCAGGACAATGCCGGTTCGACCGAGCACGCGACGCTTGACCAGAACGAAGCCGAGCATTTGCAGCGCGTATTGACCGCGGTGCGCGGGAACAAGTCGCGCGCCGCCGAAATCTTGGGAGTATCCCGCCCGCGGCTCAACCGCCTGCTGCGCAAGCATGCGCTCGAGTAGCGGGGCAGGGCGCCGCTTCGCCTCGGTCCGCGCGCGCATCGTTCTAATAGTCCTCATCGGCGCGGCGCTCCCCCTCGGGCTCCTCGGCGCCTGGCTCACGCGCAGTTCCGTGCGCGCCGCGGAAGACCTGCTGCGCGGGGAACTGCGTCACGCGCTCGACAACACCGCTGCGGGGATCCGGGCGCGGTGGGAGGACCGTCGCGCCGCGCTCGATCTCCTCGCGGGCAACCAGCCGCTCCTCGACGCTCTGGCCGCCGGCCACCTCGACTCGACCGCGACCGCGTTCCTGAACGCCGTCTACGCGCAGCTCGGCTCGGCGGCGACGTCGGCGGTGATCCGCGACAACGCCGGCCGCGTGTGGTGGCGCGCCGGCGACGACGGCGACCGCGGGCGCGGCGACCGGCGCGCGATCGTCCAGCTACCGGGCGCGAACACGCTCCCCGTGCGCATCGCCATCCGCGACGGCGAGTCGCCCGATTCGCTCGGCACGCTGTCCGTAACGCTCGGCGTGCAGTCCGTGCTCCCCGCCGGCAAGCTCCCCTCGGCGACCCCCGGCTCGGTCGCTGCGATCTACGATCGCACCACCGGACTCCCGCTCCTCCGCGACTCCATCGGTCGCGATCGGCTATCGGACCGCGCGTTCGAGCACGCGGGTGCCACGTGGGTCGTCGAGCGCGCGCGCCTCGACGACCCACCATTTGACATTTATCTAACGTCCCAACTCGATCCCTATGTCGGGCCGCACCGCCGCGGCGCCCGAGTTGGCGCGTTCGCGCTCGCCGCGGTGATCGGCGTGGTGCTCGTGCTCACGCTGTACCTGAGCACGCATCTCGCGCGGACCCTCGAGTCCCTCGCCGGCGCGGCGGACGCGGTGGCCGGAGGCCGGCTCGACCGCCACGTCGCCGTGGAGGGACCGGACGAAGTCGCGCGCGTGGCGACCGCGTTCAACACGATGACCGCCAACCTGCGCGCGACGCTGGAGACGATGGCGCGCCGCGAATCCCTCGCCGCCGTCGGCGAGTTTGCCGCCTCGCTCGCGCACGAGATCCGCAACGGGCACACGGCCGCCCGCGTGGACCTGCAGCGCGCGCTCCGCCAGCTGCCCGGCGACGACGGCCCCGCGCTCCTCGCCGGCCGCGCGCTCCAGCGGATCACACGACTGGACCAGACGGTCACCGCGTCGCTCCGACTGGCGCGCAGCGGCGCCGTCTCCGCCGCGCCGGTCGTGCTCCGCGAGCCGCTCGCCCGCGCCATCGAGCAGGCGCGCCACGAGGCCGAGCCCCGCGGCGTCACGATCCGCGACGAGGACGGAGCCGACGAGAGCGTGGTGGTGAACGGCGACGCGGCTGCGCTCGAGGCGCTCTTTCTCAATCTCATGCTCAACGCGGTCGACGCGGCGGCGGGGAAGGGGCAGGTGTCGGTGCGCGTCGCCGCGACCGGGGGCGTGGCCGAGGTGCGCATCACGGATCGCGGCGGAGAGAACGGGAACCCGGACCTCGCGCGCGCGTTCGAGCCGCTCTACTCCACCAAGCCCGGCGGGACGGGGCTCGGTCTCCCGATTGCGCGACGGATCGCGGAAGCGCACGGCGGGGACATTCGGCTGGAGCGCGGCGACGAAGAAACCAGCGCGGTGGTCCGCCTGCCGCTTCGCTGAGGATCATTGGCGGACCGAGCCCCCCGGCCGTAGCTTCGAGGGGAATGAAGCGCTTTCGACTCGTCGCCACGCTCTTGGTGACCGGTGCGGTCGCCGGCGAAGCCCTCGCGCAGTGTCCCGACGGCACGCCGCCGCCCTGCGACTCGCGACGCTCCGCGCCGCTCACGCTGATCCCCCGCGCGCAGACCGTGCCACCTGCCGCGGAACGCGGTCGACGGTTCCTGATCCTGCCGTTCCGCAACGTCACGCGACAGGCGGATCAGGATTGGCTGGTCGAAGGCGCGACGACGCTGCTCGTCGAGGGCCTGAGCCGGTGGCAGGGGATCACCGCCGTACCCGACGAGAAGCTCTACCCCGCGCTCAAGCGGGCCGGGATCACCCCCGGCCAGATTCCCGACGAGGCGAAAGTGCGTCGCGTCGCCGAGGAGACCCAGGGGTGGACGGCGGTTACCGGCGACGTGCTGGCCACGGGCGGACGCGTCCGCATCTCCGCGCGGGCGTGGGACGTCCCCACCGGCAACGAGCTCGTTCGCGCATCGGCGGAGATCGCGGCCAGCGGCGACGTCCGCGCCGCCTTTGACACGCTGGGGCTGAAGCTGCTCCGCGCCGCGGGCGTGGAAACGGCCGGTTCTGGCCTCGCGACGACGGCGACGCGGAATCTCGATGCCTACAAGGCGTACGTGAGCGGCAATGCGCACATGCGGCGCTCCGAGATCAAGCCCGCCATCGAGGATCTCCAGAAGGCGGTGCGGCTCGACAGCACGTTCGCGCTGGCGTGGGCCAAGCTCTCCGAGCTCTCGGCCAGCGCCGAGCCTGCGTCCATCACGACCGCGGAGAGCAACGTCAAGCGGTATTCCGCGCGCGCGGTCTCCCTTGCCTCGAAGCTCCCGCCGCGCGAGCGCGACCTCGTCATGGCGAACGACGCCCTCTTCGGCGCGCAGTTCACGACGGCGCGCCGCATTCTCGAGGGACTCGTCGCTCGCGACTCGAGCGACGCGGACGCGATGAGTCAGCTGGCTTCGTTGGAGCTGTCGGACATCATCCTCACCAATGTGCCCGGCGGACAGCGGCCGCGGGGGTCGAAGAATCGGGCGGCGAGACTCGCGAAGCGCGTGCTCGAGTTGGATCCGTCGCGCCACACGATGTACCCGATCCTCGCTTCGGTCTACGGCTCGGCGGGAGTCCCGGGGGCCAATCCGGAGATTGGCGTCGATCAGGAGCCGGCGTCGTTCCTCGACCTCCAGCGCCTGGGGCGGCAGCGCGAGCACATTCGCATCTACACGCTGGTGCTGCGCGACAGTCTCGTGCTGGTGCCGGCCGAGTCGCTCGCGTTCGTGCCGCGCGATTCGCTCGAGACGTGGCGTCGGAACGCGCGCGCCGCGGTGCGTGGCTGGGTCGAGCGCTGGACTGCCGCCGCGCCGAACGAGGCGGCTCCCATTGCGTCGCTCGCCCAGGTCAATGCGCTCGATCATGACTTCACTGGCGCGTTGCGCGCGTTGAAGCGGGCGGATTCGATCGGTGTGCAGATACCGACCTTCTCCGTCCCCGTGCGAAGGATGACGTACCTGGCGCGCTCCGGGGACCTGGGAGCGGCGATGCGGCTCGCGGACTCGATCGTCGCGACCCCGTTCTTCGCCAACCCGAGCAGCGTGATCACCAACAACGACGGTGCGATGTGGGCGTTCGCGCTCGAGACCATCGGCAACCGATACGCCCGCGCCGCGACGCTGCTCGAGCAACAGATCGCCAACTGGCGAGCAGTCAATCCCTCGATGTTGCAGCCGGAGACGGGCTTCTTCGTGCTGATGGGGAACGACAACCCCGCCGAGGAACCCGGCATCTCGCGAGCGGTGCGCGGGATGCAACTCGATTCGCTCGTGGCTCATGTCGGCGACGCCGCCGCGACGAAGCTGGAGCCGTTCCTCCCGCTCATGTTGCAGCAGATCGCGGCCGACGCCGACACCACGCGGCGGCGGTTGCGAGAGTTAATGAAGGCCGCCGCAACGCTGGCGGCGGGCGGTCGGACGCAGCTGGCCTTCGAGGTCGCCAGCGCGGCCGTGCAAGCGGACAGCACCCTCGAGGCCGAAGCGGCGACGAACGCGTGGTATCGGACGGCCGCCGACGCGTACAACGCCGTCAAGACTGTCACCGCGAGTCGCTTTCATCCGGCGACCGCCACCGTTGCCGCCGACCGCGCGGTCTTCGAATGGAAGGTCGACGACCGACTGCCGTTCACCCGGAATCGTCCCGAGACACCGCCCAATCGCGTCGAGTACCGGTGGAACGTGATGATCAACAGCGGCGACCGTGCTTATCGCATTATCGTGTCGGCCGACTCGCGCTCGCCTGGCGCGCCGCCGCGAAGCGGTACGCTGTCGGATCTTCTGCCGCCCACGGCCCGGCGGACGCTCAGCGTGGGCAGATCGCGGCCGAATGGCCTACAGGCGGGGCTCACCCTTCAGCAGAACGTTCTGGTGACGACGGAAGTCGCTCCGGGGGTGCTCCGCTTCATCGTCACGGACAAAACGATCCTCGACGACCTTCGCCGCGCGCGGCCGGCCGAGGTGACCTTTCGATTCGAGCCCTGCATCCGGGCGGCTGGATCGACCGGGCCGCTCCAGTGCGCGGACGTCACGCTGCCGATCGTCTATCCGTGAGCGAGCTGTCATCCTGAGGAGCGCATGAGCTGTCGTCCGGAGGAGCGCAGTGAGCTGTCATCCTGAGGAGCGCAGCGACGAAGGATCTCGCTCCTAGCCGCTCGCCCTGACGAGATCTCGCGCGTCGGTCGCCACCGGGACTTGGCTCCCTCACTTTGCATGGTTCCGCCGTTGCGCCGTCAGACCCTCCGCACGATTCCGCGCGCCGCACCTCTCCCCACGCCGCGCGTCAGTTCCCGCAGCACGCCCCGCACTCCGCACCGCGCCCTTGACGGCGCCGAGTAACATAGACAATCTATGTTATGGCCGCTCGCGAACCCATTCCGCCCGGAACGCTCGACATGCTCATCCTCCGCACCCTCGCGGCCGGCGGAGAACAGCACGGCTTCGAGATCGCCGAGGCCATCGAGCGCCGCTCGGCCAGCGTGCTGCAAATCGAGGAGGGGTCGTTGTATCCCGCCCTGCAGCGCATGCTCATCAAAGGCTGGGTCGCCGGCGAATGGGGACGCACCGCGGGCAACCGCCGGGCGCGGTACTACCATGCGACCGCGGCGGGACGCAAGCATCTCGAGCGGGAGCTCGCTGCCTACGAGCGCGTGTCGCTCGCAATTGGCCGCGTCCTCCGTCCGGCCTGACGATGATGACTCTCGGCGAGGTCGCACGCCGGCTGCGCTATCTCCTCTGGCGCGATCGATACACGGCCGAGCTGGAAGAGGAGATGCGGCTGCACGTCGAGCTCCGCGCCGAGCAATTGCGCGACACGGGAACCAACCCCGAGGTCGCGACGTACGCCGCGCGCCGGCGATTCGGCAACCCCGCTCACCTTCAGGAACGGAGTCGCGACATGTGGGGAATGACCTGGCTCGAGCACGCGGCGGCGGACCTCCGCTTCGCCATTCGCCGTCTCGTCCATCGCCCGGGGTTCAGCCTCTCGGCGCTCACCGTCACCGCGCTCGGCATCGGCGCTACGACGGCCGTGTTCACCGCCGTCGACGCGGCGATGCTGCGGCCGCTGCCCTTTCTCCGTCCCGCCGAGCTGGTGACGCTCACGAACGTCAATATTCCGTTCGGAGAAGAGCGGGACGAGTCCGATCGAACCGTCGGCATCGACCAGGTCCTGAAGATGCCGGAGCTCTTCGCGAACGCCGCCGCGTTTGCGGCCGGTGGGCTCAACCTCGAGGACGCCGAGCATCCGCGGCGCGTGAACGCCGGCATCGTCACCGCCACCTTCTTCCCGACACTCGGCGTGATGCCGGAGCGCGGGCGCGCCTTTGACGTCGAGGAGGGGCGTCCGAATGGGCCGCGCGCAGTCATCCTCTCCGATGCGCTCTGGCGCAGCCAGTTCGGCGGCGCCGACGTACTCGGCAGCACGATCACGCTGAGCGGGAATCGGTATCGCGTGGTGGGCGTGATGCCGCGCGGCTTCGGATTTCCCAACGGCAGCGATCTGTGGATC
>Ga0137314_1000657_pt1 | contig 10044 bp, 8 predicted proteins | sample EasRivERMZT199_2_FD_102289 | JGI IMG/M metagenome (GOLD analysis project Ga0137314, IMG submission 102289) | Soil microbial communities from meander-bound floodplain in the East River, Colorado, USA - East River MetaG ERMZT199_2 | ecosystem: Environmental > Terrestrial > Soil > Floodplain ... | reverse complement strand
AGGCGTTCATAGCTCCGGCGGGAAATCTCCGTGCGCACAATGTTCTCGACAACCTTATTTATCGCCGAGAGATTCCGGTGATGATCGGCGTTTTCATCAATCCAGGACGCCGGCCGGATCAGCCGGAACCCACGCCCCAGAATTGGGGCGACCGCGACACGAACCGTCCCACCGAGTACAACTCGCTCGATGACCGTTATGCGCGAGTGATCGTGGACGAACTGCTTCCGGCGCTCTACAAGGAATACAACATCTCAAAGGACCCGGAGCATCACGGAATCGGCGGCGCCAGCTCAGGCGCGATCGCGGCGTTCACAGTCGCGTGGGAGAGGCCGAGTCAATTTCGGAAGGTCCTGAGCATCGTCGGCAGCTTCACCAATATCCGCGGCGGTCATCAGTATTCGGACATTGTGTTGAAGGCCGAAAAGAAACCGATTCGAATCTTCATGCAGGATGGCCGTAACGACAATCGCGCCCTGAATGCCAACGACACTTATGATCAGGCGCGAGACTGGTTCTACCAGAACGTGAAGCTGATGGAAGCGCTTACTAAGAAAGGATACGAACTGAATTACGCCTGGGGTATGAACCGTCATGGACAGGCGATGGGCGGCGCAATCATGCCGGAGATGATGCGATGGCTGTGGCGCGACCATCCGATATCCACCGATCCGCGCGACAATGTCGAACGGTCGTTCCGTGAACCTGCAGCGAGGGACTGACGGCATGGCGAAATTCGCTTTCGCGTTTGTACTCGTTCTGACTTTGTCGGCTCCCGGATTTGCGCAGCAGCCGGTCACTTTCGATACGGTCGTCCTCCCCGTCCTCCGGCAAACCTGCATTGGGTGTCACAACGAGAACACCGCGTCCGGAGGCCTGAATCTGAAGACGCTCGATCGAAGGGCATCGATGGAAAGCCACCGCCTGGAATGGGAAACGGTGCTTCGTAAGTTGAAAGCCGGCGAGATGCCGCCGCCTGCGGTCCGGAAACCAGCCGGCCTCGGCGCAATGACGGCATACATCGAGGGCGAACTGGACCGGCTCGACCGCAACATCAAGCCTGATCCCGGCCGCATCACGGCGCGACGCCTCAACCGAACCGAGTATCGCAACACCATCCGTGATCTGCTTGGTGTGGATTTCCAGGCATCGCAGGAATTCCCGGCAGACGACACGGGCGAAGGATTCGACAATATCGCGGACATTCTTACTATCTCGCCGTTACTGGCCGAGAAATACCTGGCGGCTGCCGAACGCATCTCTGCTCGAGCCCTCGGTCTAGTGAAACTGCCCAAGCCGATCAGCGCTTCGTACTCTGCCGATGTCGGAAGCGGGCAGGTCGCGGGAACAACGGGAACCGCACGACGCGCGGGCAACAGTTTCATTGAGTTAACGCATCGCGTCGAATACGACGGCGAGTATGTGATCCAGGCCGGACTTTCCGGGCACCGTGGCCCCGAGGGAAAGCCCGTCACGATGGGATTCTGGATGGACGGCGCTCTTCTTTATTCGGAGGAAGTCGCCACAACACCGCCGAAGACCGTTTACTTCTCGCCCTATGAAATGCGGGAATTCAAAGTGTTCCTTTCGGAAGGCCTGCACGTGTTCCGTCTGGGATTCATCAACGATCCGATCGGTGCTTCCCTGCCCCGGGCAAGAGCCTTCGATTCGGCTGCGAACAAGTATCCAAGCTATGTCGGCTTGCTCGGACCGCAGCGTCCGTCTCAGGAAACGGCGGCCCGGACGAAGATCCTTGTATGCGATCCCGCATCAGGCGCAGCCTGCATCGAGCGAATCGTGTCCACTGTGTCGCGCCGCGCCTACCGCCGGCCGGTGCGCCCGGCGGAAGTTGCGTCACTGATGAAGCTCGTGCGGGTTGCGCAAACCGAAGGCCTGACGCCCCACGAAGCGCTGGGAACGGCGATCACCGCGATTCTCGTTTCACCGGATTTTCTTTTCCGCATCGAACGCGACGCCGAACCACGAAATGCGGCGGCCGTGCATCGCGTTTCCGACACCGAACTTGCAACGCGCCTCAGCTACTTCCTCTGGAGTTCCATGCCGGACGACGAACTTCTGGATCAGGCCGAGAAAGGCAGGCTGAAGCAACCCGCGGTGCTCGACGCGCAGATCAAGCGCATGCTCGCGGACCCGCGGGCATCGGCGCTTTCGGAAAACTTTGCGGGGCAGTGGCTCGAAACACGCAACCTCGACTCGGTAAAGCCGAATCCCGAGAAATTCCCGGAGTGGAATACCGAATTGAAAGAAGCGATGCGAGCCGAGACTCGACTTTTCTTCGATTCGATCCTCCGCGACAACCGGCCAATCTCGGAATTCCTGACAGCCCGATACACGTTCCTCAATGAGCAACTGGCGCGGTTCTATGGAATCGAAGGAGTGACCGGCCCGGACTTCCGGCGTGTGGATCTTACGAATCGCGATCGCGGCGGCATCCTGACGCACGCAAGCGTACTGACGGTCACAAGTTATCCGACGCGAACTTCCGTCGTCATCCGCGGCAGATACATCCTCGACGCCATCCTTGCCTCGCCTCCTCCTCCGCCGCCGGCCAACGTCCCGGCTCTGGATGAAGAAGTCGGCGGCGTCGCGCAATCGCTGCGTCAACAGATGGAACAGCACCGGTCGAATCCGGGCTGCGCCGCCTGCCACGCCAAAATGGACCCGCTTGGTTTCGCGCTAGAGAACTACGACGCCATCGGAAAGTGGCGCACCAAAGACGGAAGCGTCGCGCTCGATACATCTGGAACGATGCCGGACGGCGCCGTATTTAAAGGTCCGTCGGAGTTGAACGAAGCGCTCGCCGGACGGTTGCCTCAGTTTGCGGAGGCTCTCACGCGAAAGATGATGGTCTATTCGCTGGGCCGCGGCCTGGAACCGTACGACCGCCGCGCTATCACGTCGATCTTGCGCAACTGGCAGGTGAAGCAGTATTCATTTCAGTCACTGATTTACGAGATTGCTCACAGTCTTCCATTCCAGTCGAGGCGAGGAGAACCATGATCCTTACAAGAAAACCGCTTCCGCGAAGAACGTTTCTTCGCGGCATGGGTGTCGCCATCGGGTTGCCGTTCATGGAAGTCATGAGTGCACCCGCGCAATCACCGTCGAAGCCGCCCGTCCGGCTGATGTTTCTGTACTACCCGAACGGCATGGACATGGAGAACTGGAACCCGGACTACACGGGCAAACTCGGCGCGCTGCCGAGAATTCTCAAGCCGCTGGAGCCGTTCCGCGACGACGTCCTGATGCTGAACAACCTGACGCATAACTGGGGGCGCGTCCTGATTGATGGCCCGGGCGATCACGGGCGCTGCTGCGCCAATTACCTCACGGGCGGCCACGTTCGGAAATCGGACAGGAATATCTACGTTGATAATCCAATGTCGATGGATCAGATGATCGCAAGCAAGATTGGAAATGCAACGCGACTGCCGTCGCTCGAAATTGGTATGGAAGACCCGAGGCAATCGGGCAATTGCGATTCCGGATACTCGTGCGCCTACACCAATAACCTCGCCTGGAAAAGTCCGACTCAACCGATGCCGCCGATCCTCGATCCACGCATGCTGTTCGATCGTCTTTTCGGAGCATCGGCGGACCTGAGTCCGGCCGAACGCGCACAGCGCATGCGAATTCGGACGAGCATTTTGGATTTCGTTCGCGAAAGCACGACGGCATTGGCAAAGAACCTCGGCACAACCGACCGGCGAAAGCTCGAGGAGTATCTGGGAGCCATCCGGTCAATCGAATTGCAACTCGAACGCGCCGCAAAAGACGAGACTCCGGTCCAGCCCGGCATGGCGAAGCCTGCTGGTGCTCCGGCCGACTTCGGGGAGCATTTCAAGTTGATCACGGATATGGTGACCGTCGCATTTCAGGCGGACCTGACGCGCGTCGTGACATTTCTTGTAACGCGTGAGGGGACGTCGAGACCGTATCGTGAGATCGGCATAGCCGATGGACATCACCCGTTGACGCATCACGGCGGCAAGCGCGAGCAACTGGCGAAGGTCACCGAGATAAACGCGTATCACGCGGCGAACTTCGCATCATGGGTCGAACGGCTTTCCGGACTGAAGGAAGGGGACGGCCGGCTGCTGGATAACCTGATGCTCGTTTATGGCGCCGGGCTCAATGATGGTAACCGGCACCTGCACGACGATCTGCCGACGATCATCGTCGGGCGCGGCGGCGGTTCGCTACGCACGGGCCGCCGAATCGTGTTCCGGCGGGAAACGCCGTTTTCGAATCTTCATCTGTCGCTCATGGCTCGCGTGGGTGTCCACGTCGACAGCTTCGGCGACTCTTCCGGTAGGTTGTCCGGTTTGGATACCGCGTAGACGTCGATGCAAGCCCGCGGCGAAACGCTCGCACCTGGAATCATTTTCGACAGCGACATAGGTCGCGACATCGACACGGTGGCCGCTCTGTCCATGCTGCATGCACTTGGGCGCGGGCGGCTGATCGGCGTCGGCGTGCACTATTCCAGCCTTGATGCCGCGGCATTTTGCGATGCTGTCGCGCGTTTTTACGGTATTGGCGGCGGTCTGCCGATCGGCGTGCCGGAAGAGGGCCCGAAACTGGCGGATGTGCCGATGCTCAGAGTTCCGCTTGCGATGAAGAATGAGGAAGGGCAGCCGCTGCTTCGTCATGTCATCCGCAGCATCACGGACACCGCAGATCCCACAGTCGTCTTTCGCAACGCGCTGCTGACGCAACAGGACAAGCAGGGTTTCGCCGTGCTCGCGGCACCCGCCACCAACTTTGCTCGCACGCTTCAACTGTACCGTGCCCGCGAGGTCGTGACATCGAAGGTCCGGTTGTTGATCATGGCGGCTGGTTCGTTTTCCGGAACTGCTGCGGATCCGCGGATTCGCGCCGACATCGCATCCGCGCGCAAGCTGCTCACGGAATGGCCATCGCCCGTTGTTGCGGTTGGCCTCGAGGCAGGAGAAGCTGTGCCTTTTCCAGCCCGGAGTATGGAAACCGACTTTGCCCCGATGCCCAATCATCCCCTGATCGCCGCGTATCGCGCTTACCGCGCCGGCCAGAATCCGGAACCAGCCGGCTTTTCTTCTCAGGCTGTGCTGGCCGCTCTATACGCTGCGAACCCCGGCGCCCCCTATTTCACGATGTCGCCGCCGGGAACGATCGACGTGAGCGATGACGGCCGGACCCGATTCAAAGAGTCATCCAATGGAAACCACCGGTATCTGATCGTCGATCCGGCTCAGAAAGAATCCATCACAAAAGCCTTCATCGCCCTGGCCACGACGCGGCCTGCTACGGGCCGAGGCGGAGCGAGGAATTAAGTTATGGCTAAGATCATCTTGATTGTCTTAACGGCGGGACTCGTCATCGCCGGCGGGGCGGGCGCTCAGAACGATCCGAACCGCGAGGAGTGGATTTCGCTCTTCAATGGACAAAACCTGGACGGTTGGATCCCGAAGATCCGGCGGCACGAGGTCGGTGTGAACTTCGGCCAGACATTCCGGGTCGAGAACGGCGTGATGAAGGTCGGATATGACCAGTACGGCGGCGCATTCAACGAACAGTTCGGCCATATCTTCTATAAGGAGCCGTTTTCCTATTATCGATTGCGTCTCGAGTACCGGTTCCTCGGAGACCAGGCGCCGGCGGCGCCGGAATGGGCTATCCGGAACAGCGGCGTGATGGTGCATTCGCAGGATCCGGCGTCGATGCCTGCAGCTCAGGACTTTCCGATATCGATCGAGGTTCAGTTTCTCGGCGGGCTCGGCAAGGGTCCCCGTACGACGGGAAACATGTGCTCGCCCGGTACGAACATCGTGTATGGCGGGAAGTTCGAAACGCGGCACTGCATCAATTCGACTTCAGACACGTATGAGGGCGATCAGTGGGTGAAAGCCGAAGTCATCGTGCACGGGAACGAGAAGATCACGCACATCATCAATGGCAAAGCGGTCATTGAATATGCCGATCCGCAAGTTGGAGGCGGCTCGGTGTCCGGACACAATCCGGCTGTGAAGCAGGACGGAAAACACCTGACCGAGGGTTACATCGCGCTTCAAAGTGAAAGCCATCCCGTGGAGTTTCGCAGAGTGGAGTTGCTCAACCTGAAAGGATGCATGAATCCCTCTGCCGCAAATTATAAGAAGTACTACGTTCAGCCGGATCCTGCGTCCTGCAAATGAAAATGGGTCAAAGCCTTTCCGGGCGGGCTATGAGAAGTGAATCTCCATTTTCCCTCATCGAGATTCAGCATTTTTCAGCAGTTGGCTTCCGACACATTCTTGATAGGTCTAGTTTTGAGGCCGTTCCCAAGTTGTCTCGGATAAGGTCGGTCCCAAGGCTGCTGTATTGTTTAGCTTTGGGCTTGGCCTTCTCCCAGTGCGGGAACTTTTAGAACGGTGGCTGCCTCAGCCAGCCGCAAGGCGATGACTTTCTGAAGCGCCTGCTCATCGCTCCAGCCAAAGACATTCCCGTGCCGAGGATGTGGTCGACCGTCGATTTCGATGCGGAGCGCCTGGGAGGTGTAGTGTCGAACCGTCAGGTCCGCTCTCGCCAGTATCGGCTTTTCGGTGGTAGACACATGAGTGTGAGCAATCGCGGTAACCTCAGGGTCCCCCAACGTCTCAGTGTGGTACACGGAGAGTCGTAAATTCTTGGGCGGCATGAAAGCGTTGTAGCCAGCCGCAGCACCTTCTCTGCGCAGTTTGCCCTTCTCATTGATGAAGCGCGTAATTCGATCGCCGTCGGGAAGAGGAGGAGGCGTCATCAAACCTCGCGGAGTCGCTGTAGGTGTTCGATAATGGTAGCGGGGATGGAATCGATGAACTGTTCGGTCCCATAACTACTGGCATCAACCCCAAACAATCCCGCAAAGGTGAGAGTTTGTGTTCCATGAACGGAAGTCACAAAAACCGCGTTCGGGCCCGAGCGCCATTCGAAGCCAATCGCGCCGCTAGGCTCAGGCACAATTTCGGGGGTCCTAACCGACAAGGGAAGTGCATTAAGAAATCTTTCAGCTTCTCGCACAGTTTGAATCGATATTACGGCCGCCCCTTCACCGTCCCAGTTTTCTTGCGAGCAATTGCGATACACGTCTTCGAACAAGCTACGAATTGCGTCCCGACGAGGTTGAATGCTGACCACCGTCATCAACACTTCGTCGAAAAACTTTCTCATGTTGTCTTGAAGAATCTTGGACTCGCTTCCGATGGCGTAAGTGGGGGAATAACCGACTCCCCGATACCGAGACGGGCTTACCAAACGACTCATCAATTAACCCCTTATTCAAAAATCTTCACAGCTTCTTCTGTTAGACTCTCGAAAAATATCAGGTTCTTAAAATCTCGCAGTTGATCCAAGGATGTCCAAATCTGGGGCGAATCAGGGCCCAATGTCGTAATTTTTGCTGTATCAATATCGAGAATTAGCTGGAAAACTTCCGGTTTCACTAATCCCTCGGACACCTGCGTCACAATCGCGAAACAATCGATTTGTGGATCCTGAAACGTTACTCTCGTAAAAAAGCTCATGATCGCTTGAGGCAGTGCAGGAGGAAGATTCGGCTGCATCGTCATAAACTCGTTGAAATCTTTGCTTGGCACGGGCAAATTGAGATTGTTGATGTACCGAAGCCCGAGCCGAACGACGTTTTCAGGTCGGACTGCCTCAGCATAGATTCGCCACATACGCTGCGCCAACCCCCTCAGGTCCGCCCACTCAGCGTAAGGTTTTAGCCAATTGCACGTAAAGCCATTCAGGCGAAACTGGACTGCGCGGTTGTTGTCCGATGACCTAAATACATAACCGAGCGGAATATTCGTCAGTCGGTTCGTCTCACGAGCAAAATTCAACTCAACTTCGGCGTTCCTGACCTCCTGCCTAGTCGGGAACTCGTTCTTTATAGATTCATGCAAAGTCGCAAGCGACTCTAATGACACGCCGGGCCGGGTCTTCACAGCAATATCAATTAGAGCTTCACGAATTGGAGCGTTGCGTAGATGCCTTTGACGGGCCATCAACTCCCCTGGAAAAGACAAGTCGTCGAGGTGGGCGCGAACCGACCAAGCGGAATGTTAACACGGTGCTACCAAACAGCAAGATGAGAAGTGTCCCACTATCCCAAACCCGCACTGTCCAAAGAACCGGGTAAGCCGCGCATCGGCTTCGTATTTTGGCAGAGGACGGGAGCGCAATTCCCTACTGATCGATACTCAACATGATCAGACAATCGACAAGCTCAAGTTCCGTTTCAGGATTTACGACTGCCGCCACACGTTCAAAACGCGGCTCGGTGAATCCGGCGCGGATGAGTACACCATCTGCAAACTGATGGGGCATTCGAACATTCTCGTGAGTCAGCGTTACGTGCACCCGACTCCAGAGTGGGTCGAGATGGCCTTTGCAGGTCTGGACGCCTGCGACCAAGAGCGCACAAAGCAGCGGAGGGAAAAAACCGAGAAGGAATCTCCCGAAAAGCGAAAAACCTCGATCAGACGGCTTGATGCCCTAGATTCCCCTCTACAATTACAAAAAAAGTCCGTGTTGAGTCCGGCTCTTTCTATTTCAACCTGTTTGGTTTCTTGTGAATGGGACCAACAGGGCTCGAACCTGTGACCTCATGCGTGTGAAGCATGCGCTCTTCCAACTGAGCTATGATCCCGAGGTTTGAAATTGTAACTCATCTGAAGCCACAGGTATGAGATCGTGGCGAGTTTTGGGTGGCTCCTCGACGATGCGGCCCTGATCGAAGACCACAACCCGGTCGGCGTTCTTCAGTGTGCTGACTCGATGCGCGACGATGAGCATGGTCCGATTGCCCCCGTCGCGTTTGAGATCTGCCATCAGGCGTTCCATGACCATCTGCTCGGTCGCGGAATCCAGCGCCGAGGTCGCCTCGTCCAACAGGAGGATCGAGGCATTCCGGCAAATGGCTCGCGCAATACCGACGCGCTGACGTTCGCCGCCGGAGAGCGCATATCCACGCTCGCCGACCACGGTATCGAGCGCGTCAGGCAAACGCGCGATGACGTCGTTGAGACAGGCAATCTCGCATGACCGCTCGAGCAGCGCCACCGGCACATCGCGCATCATCGTGATGTTTTCCCGGAGCGAAAAGTTGAACAGTTCCGTCTCCTGAAGCACGACGGCTATATTCGACGTCAATTCCTCGTGCCGAATCGTCTCGACCGGAGCATCTCCAATTTGAAGGGTTCCGCGATCCACGTGGTACAAGCCGAGCAGCAGTTTGATCAGTGTCGATTTGCCGGAGCCCGATGCTCCCGCTATCCCGACAACTTCCCCGCGCCGGACCTCGAGTGAAAGCGGACCGATAGGCGGCTTGCCGTCGTAATGAAAGACCGCGTCGCGGATCTGAATACTCCGCCATTCCAGCGGGAATTTGCGCGTACCTGTGGGCAGGCTGTTGTCGTTCCAGAACAACGGCATCATCCGCGCGAGATTCGACTTGCGTTCGATCATCAACTGAAAGCGATCCGTAAAATCGCCTGCCGCCTCGCGCAGCTTGTCGAAATATGTCGCGTATGTCAGGAAAAAGCCGGCAAGCAGTTTTCCATTCATCACCATGAACGCAATGATGAAGAGATACACACCCCAGCAGATCGCGTTATGGATCTGAAAACACATCCATTTGCTGTTCCCCAGCCGCATGCGCTCATATGAGAGCTTCCGCGCGACTTCCTCACGCTCGGCCAGGTTGCTGGTCATGCTGGTCGCGGCGCCCATCGCCTTAACCGACAGAATATTGGACGCGCTCTCCACGAAGCCCCCGCTGGCATTTTCGAGGGACTTGTTGATGCGGTCGGAGAGCCGGGAAATGCGACGATCGAAAAACATTTCCGTCGCCATCAACACGCCAAGGTAGTACACGAAGAAAAGGATGAACGCAGGGTGCAGCAGCAGACCTGCCACCAGTGCACCGCCAAACGTGGCAATGGTCGACAGGGAGTTGATCAGCACCTGATCGGTCCACTCGCGCACCGCTTCGGCGCCCGTGAGGATACGCTGGGCCTTGTT
>Ga0137314_1000652_pt1 | contig 10061 bp, 6 predicted proteins | sample EasRivERMZT199_2_FD_102289 | JGI IMG/M metagenome (GOLD analysis project Ga0137314, IMG submission 102289) | Soil microbial communities from meander-bound floodplain in the East River, Colorado, USA - East River MetaG ERMZT199_2 | ecosystem: Environmental > Terrestrial > Soil > Floodplain ... | reverse complement strand
GCTTCGGCGGCTTCGACGCCTTGCTCCCGCCGGCGTCCCCCTTCGCGTCGTCGTCCGCGGCCGCGGCTTCGTCGTCCGCGTCGCGCGACGACGTCGTGGCCTCCTCGCCCGCGTCGTCTTCCTCTTCCTCCGGCGCGACGTCCTTCAGCACCTCGGTGACGCGCAGCTCGGTCGCGCGCAGCTTGGCGCGGCAGACCTTCAGGAGCTCGACGGCGCGCTCGACCTTCTGGGAGAGCTCGTCGATGTCGATCTCGTCCCGGTCGATCGAGGCGAGGATCTGCTCGATCTCGGCGACGGCGGCGCCGTAGCGCACGGCGTCGGGCTCGGGTTCGGGCTCGTTCACGCGTTCCTTCTTCTCGCGGGCCATCGACGACTCCTGGAGCGGGGCTCCGATCATGGCGAAACGGGAGGCAGGTCCTCGCTCCGTTCGACGCGGGCGTGCAGCCGCCCCTGCGCGAGCGTCGCGACGACCAGGCTGCCGGGGCGCACCGAGGTCGAGACGCGCAGCGTCCGGCCCTGCTCGTCCTGCACGAGCGCGAAGCCGCGCCGCAGGACGCTCTTCGGGTGGAGCGAGGTGGCGAGGCGGTCGAGGTCGGCGAGCCGCGCGTCGCGCCGCTCGAAGAAGATGCGCAGCCGATCGGCGTCGAAGCGGCCCGCGAGGGTCCCGAGCGCCGCCCGTTCGAGCCGCGCCTTGGCGCGCGCGAACGAGAGCAGCCGCACGCGTGCGTCGAGCAGCGCCCGGCGCCCCTCGCGCAGCCGCGCCCGCGCCGTCGGCACGAGCCCGCGCAGCGCGGCGGCGAGGCGCGTCCGCTCGAGCCGCAGCGCCCCCCGCGTCGCCCGCTCGAGCTCCTCGCCGGCGGCGGCGAGCCGCGCGCCTTCGTCGTCGAGCGCGCGCGCGACGCGGTCGGCGAGCCGGGCGAAGCCCTCCTCGAGCCGCGTCGCGAACGCCTCGACCTGCGCGACGATCGCGGCGGCGGCGGCGGTCGGCGTCTTCTCGGGATGGGCGATCAGGTCGACCACCGAAACGTCGCGCTGGTGCCCGATGCCGCTCACGACCTTGATCGGGCAGTTCGCGACGGCGAGCGCGACGGCGAGGTTGTCGAACCAGAGCAGGTCGGTGCGCGCGCCGCCGCCGCGGACGATCGCGAGCACGTCGAATTCGCCGGCGCGCGCGCCGAAGCGCTCGATCGCGCGCACCAACCCGCGCTCGAGGCCGGCGCCCTGCATGCGCACGTCGACGACCGTCAACACGAAGGCGAAGCCCGGGCGCGCGAGCTCGTTCACGAAGTCGTTGTAGGCGTCGGAGCCGACGCTCGTGATCAGGCCGACGCGCAGCGGGACGTCGGGCCACGGGAGTCCGCGGTTCTTCTCGCGCAGCCCGCGCTTGTCGAGCTCGGCGAGGACCGCGGCGCGGTTCTGCGCCAGCTTGCCGAGCGTGTGGACCGGGTCGATCGCCTCGACCACGAGCTGGTAGCTGCCGCGCGCTTCGTAGAGGTCGACGCGCACCTGCAGGCGCACCTCGATCCCGTCCTTCAATTCGAACGGCGCCTCGGACTGCGCGAGGACGCGCTCGACCTCGCGGCGCGTGCGCTCGAAGAGGACCGCCGTCACGGTCGAGCGGATCGCGCCGCCCTCCGCTTCGGGCGCCTTCTCGACCAGCTCGAAGTGAACGTGGGCGCGGTGCTGGTTCTTGTCGTAGCCGGCGATCTCCCCCACGATCCAGAGCGTCTCGGGGAAGGCGCGCGCCAGCGCGCGGCGGACGCGGGCGTTGAGCTCGCTGACCGTGAGCGACGCGGCCGGCCCCGACGCTGCGGCCGGCGCGCCCTCCTTCGGCACCGCCGCCTTCGCGACGATCCGATCGAAGAGCGTCGGGCGGTCGTCCGCGCTTCTCGCCAGGCCCGCGGCGTCGAGCGTCCCGCCGTCGCCGCCGCTTTCGCCAGGGAGCGCCGTGCCGCCGCTCTTCCGGTAGAGGGCGACGACCGCCGCCGTCAGCGCGAAGCCGTGGTCGAGCAGGAGCTCGACCACCTCCTTCACGTCCTCCGCTGGGCTGACCCACTGCTTGGTGAGCCCGTCGAAGCGGCGGCGCGGCAGTCCGCGCACCACGTCGACGAGGCGCGGCTCGTAGGGGAAGGCGATGCGCAGCTCGTCGCCGCCCTCGCTCACGTCGATCTGCCTACGCGCCATCGCCCTCACGCGCCTTTCGGATCGCGCGGAGGATAGAAGTCCTCGGGGTCCGTTCCGAGCCCGTCGGCGACGCGGTTGATGTAGTTGAAGTAGGCGACCGCCTGCGTCGCGTCGTGGATGGCGCGGTCGTCGAAGCCGGCGGCGCGCAGCCGCTCGACGTCGGCGCGCTCCATCTCGCCCGGCGTCCGCGTCAGCTTCTCGGCGAAGACGCAGAGCGCGCGGTCGGCGGGCGCGAGCCCGGCCTTGCGCCAATCGTCCTTGATCGCCGCGACCAGCGCATCGACGTCCGACTTCTTCAGGGTCTTTTCGATCTCCGACCGGAGATCGAGGGCGTGCGCCTCCACTCAGTAGAAGCAGTCGTTCATGCGCGAGACGACGACGGCGAGCAGCTCGCGCTGCACGCGCGTGAGCGGCGACTCGCCGTGCATCACCGCGAGGTAGACGCCCATCGAGGCGTCGAGCACCGGCGGATTCGGCGACATCGTCCGCACGATGTTCCAGACGCGGCCGGCGCGCGCGATGGCCGCGTCGTAGGCGCGCTTCAGGCGACCGGTCGCGGCAGCGACGTCGACGAGACGGATGTAGGCCACGGCTCCCCGATCCAAGACCCGCGCGGCGCACCGGATACGATCGCCGCGATGAGCGAGCGCCGACGCTACTCGGTCGTCCGGGATCCCGTCCACGGCGACGTCTACCTCTCCGACGAGGAGCTGCGCCTCCTCGACACGCCGCAGATGCAGCGGCTGCGCGGCGTGCGGCAGCTCGGGACCGCCTGCCTCGTCTATCCCGGCGCGCAGCACACCCGCTTCGAGCACTCGCTCGGCACGGCGCACCTCACGAGCCGGCTGATCGCGGCGATCAACCAGAATCGGGTCCTGCGACCGGAAGGGCTGCTCGGCATCGCGCCCGACGAGGAGAGGATCCTGCGCGCCGCCGCGCTCGTCCACGACATCACCCACATCCCGTCGGGCCACAACATCGAGGACGTGCGCGGCATCCTCGATCGCCACGACACCGCCGAGCGCTACCTCGCGGCGCTCTCCCCCGCGACCGAGGTCGGCGTTGCGCTCGACAAGTTGGGCATCCGCCGCGAGGTCCTCGCGGTCCTCCTGCCCGACGACTTCGACCCGAAGCGCGCGCCGGCGGGCGGCGGCGCGCCGCCGCTGCCGACGGTCCCGGCGTGCTGGCGCGAGCTCCTCTCCGACACGATCTGCCCCGACATCCTCGACTACCTGAAGCGCGACGCTTATTTCATGGGGCTTTCGCTCGTTTACGACGACCGCATCCTTTTTTACTTTATGGTCGACCGTGTGTTGGGCCATTTCTTCGTGGACGTGGAGAAGCGCGGCCTGTTGCGCGAGGACATCCTCTCCGAGCTGCTGCGCGTGCTCGACGCCCGCTACTTCTTCAGCGAGCGCGTCTACTACCACCACGCCAAAGTCGCGGCCGGCGCCATGATCGCGCAGGTCGTGGAGACGGCGCTGCTGCACGGCGGCCTGCAGCGCGAGCAGCTCTTCGACACCACCGACCACTCGCTGCTCGCGCTGCTCGAGCGGCACGTCGCCGACGGAGCAGGCGGCGCGGGAGAGAGCAACGCGGCCGCCGCGCAGGAGCGGGCGCGCGCCCGCGACCTGCTCGCGCGGCTGCAGACGCGCCGGCTGCTCAAGCGCGCCTGCGTCTTCCCGCTCTACGCGAACCGCGACGTGCAGGACGAGCTGCTCGCGCGCTTCTTCGCGCCCGGCCGGCACGTCGAGCGTCGCGCCTTCGAGCAGCAGGTCGCCGACGGCCTGCGCCACGCCGGCCTCGAGCCGCCGCCGCTCCAGCTCTACTGCCCCGCGCGCCGGATGCAGCTCAAGGAGGCGGCGACCCACGTCCGCTTCCCCGGCGCCGACGCGGTCGCGCCGCTCGCGAAGTTCGCCGATCGGGTGCCGCGCCTCGGCGACCTCGAGAAGAGCTACCGCGACCTCTGGAAGCTCTACGTCTTCGCCGGCAGCGAGGAGCCGGCGGTCCTCGCGAAGATCGCGGAGCTCGTGGCGGCGCTGCTGCCGAAAGCGACCAACGTCTACCGGCCGCGCTCCTGACGACGCCGGCGCCTCCGGCGTGCGACGCTCACTTCCAGTCGAGGTATCTCACCTGCGTCTGATTCGGCACGAGCCGCCCGAGGTCGACGCCGGCGCGCGTGATCAGGTGGATCTCGGTGTAGCCCGGGCTCTTCAGGTGGGCGATGTACTGGCCGGTCGGGTCGTAGACGGGGAGCCAGTTGACGAAGCCGTCGGCGACGACGTCGCGTTCGCCGGTGCCGTCGAGGCGCGCCTCGACGAGGTTCCACGGCGAGAAGAGCGCCTCGACGTCGGTCGAGTAGTCGGTGCCCTTGGTGAAGCGCTCGAAGATCGTGAAGGTCGCGTCGCCGACCGGGTCGTGGTCGGAGCTGTTCGGAGAAAAGAGGTCGAAGGTGACCGGCTGCACGTCGCTGCCGTCCTGCAGCATCGTCGCGATCTTGACCTTGGGCAGCGCGTTGAAGCGGCTCGTCTTGAAGACGATGCGGCCGTCGGGGAGGAAGTCGGGGTCGTTGTCGTCGTCGGGCGCCGTGGTCAGGTCCGCGATCTCGTTGCCGTCCGCGTCCATCAGGACGATCGAGGCCGGCCCTGAGTCGCGGAACGACGCGAAGCAGATCGTCGAATCGTCGGGCGACCAGCCCGGATGGCCGTCGAGAATCGAGTTGCTCGTGAGTTGCGTGAGTCCCGTCCCATCGACCTGGACCTTCCAGATCTCGTAGTTCGCGAAGTCGGTGCGCGTCGGCGCGCCGTGGAAGGCGATCCACTGGCGGTCGTGCGAGAGGGAGACGTTGTCCTCCATCACCGAGTTGTTCGTGATGCGCGTGACGACGCCGGTCGCGGGGTCGAACGTGTAGATCTCGCCCTGCGGGTCGTCCTGGATGCTGGTGAAGACGATGAGGCCGGTGAGGTTGGTCGGGAGCTGCGGACGGGCGAGCGGGCCCATCGCCGTGTATGGCAGCGTCCCCCACGCCGACGAATCGGTATCGCTCGGGAAGAGCGACGCGAAATCGCCCGCCGGGACGGTCGGCTGCAGGTGGTCGAAGACGATGAAGTTGAAGCGCGGCAGCGTGCCGCTGGCCGCCGCCGCGAGCAGGTCGGCGTCCTCCCCTTGCGCGTCGCCCGCCAGCGGGAAGCGCAGCTCCGCCTGGTAGCGCTGGTTCACCGCGTCGTAGGTCAGCCAGCCGAGCCCGTCGCCGCAGACGTCGGCGCCGCTCGCGCTCTTGTGCTGGTCGAGGTACTGGGCGCCGACCGCGGTCGCGGTGATGACGAAGCGGTTGTCCTCGCCCGTCTCGTAGGTCCCGTCGGCGTCGGCGTCGATCAGCAGGTCGACGCCGTCGATGTCCTGCGGCCCCGTGAAGTCGTAGCCGTGGTCGAAGGTCGGGTCGGTCCACTCGAGCGCGACGTAGAGGTCGCGGTCGTCGTTCACGATGGCGTAGGTGAACGTCGTCGAATGCGTCCCGCTCTGGAACGGGAGCGTCGCCGTCGTCGTCGCGAGGCCCGTGAAGTCGACCACGCCGTCGATCGGGTAGCGGCTGGCAAGCGTCGCGACCGAGCCGCCGCCGCCGCCCCCGCCGCCCCCGCCGCCGCCGCCGCAGGCCGACACCGCCGTCGCCATCACGAGCAGCGCCGATCTTCCGGTGCGTCCTCGACCGTGCATCGCCGATCCCCGCGAACTGCTTCCGGAAAAACGCGTCGTGCTCACCACGACCGGCGCAGTTCGGCGACCTCCGTCACCGAACCCACCGTCGGATCGTCGAGTCGCGTCACCACTCCTTGAAACAGAATCGCTTCGAGCCCGTGAACGAGCGCGGCCGGCACGTCGATCTCTCCCCGCCAGCAGCCGGCGTCGTCGGTCTTCCCGAGGTAGAGCGCGAGGCGCAGGCGCTCGAAGCGGAAGGTCGGGTCGGGCTGCCCGTCGATCCGGCCGTCGGTGTCGGCGCCGAGGGCGAATTCGCCGAACGGCGTCGGCGCCGGTCGGGCGAGCCGCGCCGGCGCACCCCACACGCGGACGAGGCACCTCGACGGGCCGGACGTCTCGAGCGCGATCCGGAGCCGCGCGTCGTCCCGATCGAGGAGCGTCGCGCGCAGCACGAGAGGCGTCACTTCGAGCGCCTGCGCGGCGGTGATCGGTCCACGGCGGCCGAGGCAGCAGATGAGGTGGCGACCGGCCGGCAGCCGCGGCGGAACTTCGACGCGGAGCTCCGACGGTCCGAGCTCGACGACGTGCGACGACTCGATCCAGCACTCCCCCACCCAGACGCCAAACCGTTCGCGGCCGCGCGGAAGGCTCGCGTCTTCGAGCGTGAGCGAGGCGACCTGCAGCGCAGGGACGCGGGCTGGACGAAACGCGTGGAGCGGAGCTCGCGGCTCTCCGGCACGCGTGCCCCGCTCGAGCGCGGCGCGCAGCTTCGCCGGAGGCGCCGCCACGACCGTGCGCAGCAGCTCCTCCGCGATGATCCGATGGCCGTGCGCGGACGGATGGACCCAGTCCGTGAAGCGCGGGTCCTTCGACGATCGTGTCGACGGAACGAGAGGACCCTCCGGACCTTCCCGGATCGCGCGCTCGAAAAGCCCCGGCGCATCGACGAGCGGCGCCGACTCCTGCCGTGCGACGGCGATCAGCGCGTCGCGATACTCGAGGGCGATCGGGAAGCTCCGGATCGTCTCGTCCGGCAGCGGCGGGACGACGACCACCACCGCCTCCGACGAACGTCGCGCGACGCGCACGAGATCGCGCAGGTGCTCGCGGAACTCCGCGAGCGGCACGCGTCGCCCGTTCGGCGCGTCGCCCCGACGGAACGCGGCGATCCGATCCGCGCGGCTCGGACCGTGGACGGGGGCCGCCGCGCGGCCGAGGAGGCGAAGGAGCGCGAGTTCGCCGGAGCCTTCGTCCGTCGCTTCCTCGAACTGCACGTCGCTCCGCTCGACCGCGGGCACGTAGTCGTTCCATGCGCCGCAGTAGAGGATCGTTAGGTCGGGTCGGAGCGTCGGCTGGAGCTGCTCGAACCAGCGCAGGCACTGCAGAGTCGAGTAGCCCGGGCAGGCCGCGAGCACCGGCTCGACGCTCCAGTCGGGGGTTCGCGTCTGGAGCTCACGGGCGAGCCGAACCGCGAAGCACTGGTCGAAGCGCACGCCGAATCCGAATGCGCACGAGTCCCCGACGCAGGCGATCCGGTACTCCGTCGGCTCCGGCGGCCAGTCGGGGCACGCGCCGCGCGTCGAGGACGGGCTCACGTCGTAGTTCCTGCACGCCGGATCGAGCCGCCAGAAGAGGCGGCGATCCGGGAGGAAGAGTCCGGGAGTCGCGAGCTCGTCGCCCAGGAAATCGCTCGCACGGAGCTCGCCGGAACCGACGACACGCAGGCCCGCCTCGAACGCCGCGAGCGTGAGCGCGCTCGACGTGACGACGAGGAGCAGCCTGCCCGCCGATTCGGACGCTCGGCTCATGTGCTCCTCTGCCCGCTGGCATCCGGCGCGTCCGCTTGATTGAATCTCGCCCCCCGAGCGCGGCCCGCGGGCGACTGCAGGATGCGTTCGGTGCCAATCATGCGCGAGACGTTGCGCGTGACCGAAGTCTCCCGTGCAGGGGAGTAGCTCAATTGGCAGAGCGATTGATTCCAAATCAATAGGTTGCGGGTTCGATTCCTGCCTCCCCTGCCAATCGGACGTGACGCAGACGCCGCCGCAGTCACTTCCGTCCGGACGCGCCTCGGTGCAGTCCCACGAGCATGTCGACGAGGTCCTTGTAGGCCTCTTCGAACGCGGCGGCGTTCACGTCGTCGAGCGCGTGCGGGGCGAGGCGCTCGATGATCCGGATGCGTTCGAGGATGAGCGGCAGGTCGGCGGCGGTGAGGTGGTCGGGATCGGGGTAGCCCTCGTCGTTCAGGTCCTCGATGAGGTCGGAGCGCGCCTCCTTGGAGAGGCCGGGATCGTCGATCGCCTCGCGCCAGAGCGCGTCGGCGGACGGGTCCTTGCCGACGAAGCGCAACGCGACGCGGGCGAGCGCTTCGGGGATGCGCGGCGCGATCGGACCGACGACCGGCGGGAGCGCCGCGACCGCGGAGGGATCGGCGCGTGGCTGCGGGCGGGCCGACGCCGGCACGTTCGATCGAGTCGCACTCGGTTCGACGCCGTCGGACGGACGACTCGCTCCGGGCGACGTCGAGTTCTCGTCTTGCTTCTCCCCTTCTCGTGACGTCGCGGGGCTCGGACTCGCGCGCGACTTCGCGTCGGAACCGGCGACTCCGGCGTCGCGCCGGGATGCGCCGCGGTCGCCGTCGCGCGCGACGCCCTCCGGCGTCTCGCTCCGCGCGTCGCCGCACCAGAGGTGAGCGCCGGCGAGCGAGCAGACGGTCGCAGCGATCAGCCGCATCGCGATTCCTGCGTTCATGGCGCGACCTCCCGGATCGGCGTACCTTCCCGATGCCCGCCTCCTCCGTCAACAAGCGTCCGCCTTCGCGTCATCCTGGAGTCAGGGCCGCAGTCAGGGGGCGCGTCTTCGCCGTCGCCCGCGTCTCGGACGATGCCTATCGTCGGGCGCGCGTGAAGAAGAGAGCGACCCCGTCCGCGATCGCCTCGCTGCTCCTCGTCGCCAGCATCGTGTTCCTCGTGAGCGGCGTCGTCGCGCGCTTCCTGCGCGACGAAGAGCGGGCTCGGGGCCACGAGCGCGAAACCGCCGGCGCGCGCGCTCCCGCGAGCTCTCCCTCCGACTCCGCGAGCCCGGAGTCGACCGTCCCGAAGTCGGGGGACGACGGCGGCCCCGGCGCCCATCGCGACGGCGAGATGGGCGTCGCTCGGTCGAGCGAGCTCATGGAGTCCTCGCCAGGGCTCTTGATCGAAGGGCGCGTCCTCGACGCGGGCGGCCAACCCGTCGACGGCGCGACGGTGGGTCTCGAGCTGCATCCCGACTCGCGCCGCGTCGAGCTCGTCGAAGGGGACCCGCGCTCGCCTTCGACTTCGGTCCGGACGGCGGCCGATGGACGCTTCGCATTCCAAGGTGACGCGCCGAATCGCGCCGACGTCTGGATCACGCTGCTCGCGCAGGCCGCCGGTCAAGCGCCGCACCTCGTGCAGCACGCCTTCGAGAGCGAGTGGAGCCGGATCGACGTCGGCGACCTCCCGCTCCTCTCCGGCGGCGGCCTCTCCGGTCGGGTCACCGACGCGAGCGGGAGTCCGCTGCCGCGCGCGGCCGTGCTGCTGCAACCCGCCTTCGGCCATCCGCTGGAGCGCTGGAACGACCGCTCCGAGCTCCTGCGGCCGGCGTCCACCGACGTCGCGGGCTTCTACGAATTCTCGAACCTGATGCCCGGCGCCTATCGAGTGACGGCGAACGCGCCGGGGATGCAGGACGGAACGTTGCGCGAAGCTGCGCTCGTCGAAGACGGACGCGACGTCGAGGTCGGTCCCATCCGACTTGCCCCGGGTCTCGAGCTGACCGGTCGCGTCGTCGCGCCGGACGACGCTCCCGTCCCCGCGGCGCGGGTCCGCGTCCGCGGCTCGTCTTCGGGCACCCCGCTCGATCGACGCATCGCGGCCGACGCGAACGGTCGCTTCCGCCTCGAGCACCTGCCGCCCGGGGCGCTGACCCTCGAAGCGAGCGCGTTCGGATTCTCGACCGCGACCGGCGTCGTCGTCGACGCCGCGACCTCGCGCGAAGAAGTGGTGCTGCGCCTCGGCTCGGGTCTTTTCGTGCGGGGCGTCGTGGTCGATGCCGCCACGGGCGCACCGCTCGGACGGTACGCGGCGAGTCTGCGGGCGCTCGGGCCCGCGGAGCTCGCCACGTCCGACGCGACCGCGCGGCTGCTGCGCCGGCGGATCGCG
>Ga0137314_1000651_pt1 | contig 10065 bp, 7 predicted proteins | sample EasRivERMZT199_2_FD_102289 | JGI IMG/M metagenome (GOLD analysis project Ga0137314, IMG submission 102289) | Soil microbial communities from meander-bound floodplain in the East River, Colorado, USA - East River MetaG ERMZT199_2 | ecosystem: Environmental > Terrestrial > Soil > Floodplain ... | reverse complement strand
CATCAGCAGGTGCAGATGTTCGCCCATCTTTCCGCTGTGCATGCCCGGCGCTTTGGGAACGTCTGATAAGCCGAAGCCCGGTAATGACGGGATCACCAGGTCAAAACGTTTGGAGAGCGTCGCGGCGCCGTCGAGGAACTCGACGAAGGAGCCCGGCCAGCCGTGAAGCAGGAGAATCGGAAAACGCCGGTCGGAACCTGTCCCGCGAAAATGGATGAAGTGAAGTCCTTCGCCGTTGATTGAAGTCCGGAAATGCGGAAGCGCGTTCAGATCGTCCTGGATGCGGAACCAGTCGAACTTTTGCCGCCAGTATTGAGCCAGCTCGCGCAACACCGGGAGATTCGTTCCAGCAGACCAGCCGGTATCGAACGGAACCTCGGGCCAGCGGATGCGATCCAGCCGGCGGTGAAGATCCTCGATGTCGGCTTTTGAAAAGTTGATCCGGAACCGTTGAATGTCCTGCTGCTGCGCCCGCATCAAAATGCCTCCCGCCACAAACGAACCCAACAACTCACGCCTGGATACTTTCATAACCCCATTTTTCCACGGCTTCACACAACTCCAGAGCGAACATTTCGGGAAAAATCCTTGGCTCGGGACTGCAGTTCCGGATGAAAGTACAGCAAACAGGAGGGGCATATGGCTCAAGATCCGATCGTGATCGGCCCGTGGACCGGCGGAATCATGTCGAACCGCGCGATTATCAAGATGGCGGTCACCGCTGAGGGAACGCAATGCAGATTGGCATTCAGTGCTGACAGGAATGGCGGCGGCGCGCTCGTCGATCCGACGACAGTGGCACCGATCAGCATCAAGGCAACTTTCGACATGGACATCGTGACGTTCATACTCAATGGTCTTAAGAAGCCCGGCACCGAGTACTTCTACGTCCCGATCGTCGGCGGCCAGGAGCTGAAGAGCAAACAAGGGCGGTTCACCACGTTCCCGGGCGAGGATTCTCCAGCGTCCTTTCGTTTCGCCTGCGCCGGCGACGCCGACTCCGGTTCAAACGCGGACGTCTTCAGCCATATCCTCAAGGAAAACCCGCTGTTCTTTTGCCATCTCGGCGATCTCCACTACAAGGACACGAATAAGAAAGAACCTGCAGCGTACAGGGAAAACTATCGCGAAGTCTTCGGCCAGAACCGCCAGGCGGAACTCTATCGGAACGTACCCATCATCTATATGTGGGACGACCATGACTTCTGCGGCGAATCGAGCCACAGCAGCTCATTGGGACGGCTGGCTGCCCTTCTCTCCTACAACCAGTGCGTCCCTCATTACATCGAGCAAAGCTCGGCCGACACGCCGGCGTTCCAGTCTTTCACTGTCGGCCGTGTGCGCTTCCTTGTAACAGACACGCGTTCGGAGCGGACCACGAAGGTGAACGCGGACAACGGTCAGAAAACAGTCCTTGGCAAAGTACAAAAGGACTGGCTGAAAACCGAACTCATCGACTCGAAGAAACGGCATCCTTTGGTTGTCTGGATCAACTCCATTCCATGGATCGGCGCAAAGCAGGACGGCAAGGACTTTTGGGCCGGCTACACGACCGAAAGAAACGAACTGGGTGGATTCATCGAGAACGAGGGGATCCGGAACGTGTGCATGCTCAGCGCCGATATGCACCGCCTCGCGATCGATGACGGCACCAACAATCGTGGTACAACCGGCAGGGGCGGATTCCCTGTCTTCCAGGCTGCGCCTCTCGACAAGGGTCTGTTCAACCGGAAGAAGAAGGGCGGGCCGTACAGCCACGGCGATGCGGGAGGTAACCATCAGTACGGCATTGTGACGGTGCAGGATGATGGCGGGAAAACGGTCACCGTCACCTTACAGGGCAAACACAAAGGTGCACCAATCGACGATGTGAATTCGTTCACCTTCACGTCGCCCCGGACGGATCTATGAAAGTCATTCTCACACTCAGCAAGGCCCGCCTAGGGTCGGAGAAAGCGCTTAAAGACGTGCGCGACAACCTGTCCGCCATTGCTGTTCACGAAAACACTCTGTGGCTCGGGGGCGATGAAGGAACCGGTGTTCATCGAATGACCAGGGATGCCACAGGCAACTTCGCCAATCACACGCCGATCGACGTGAAGTCACTGCTGAAGCTTCCTGTGCAGGACTCGAAGAGTGAAATCGACATCGAGGGCCTCGATGTGAACGGCGGCTATCTGTGGCTCGTGGGTTCGCACAGCCTGAAACGCGAGAAGCCCAAAGAGGACAAGACGCCTGAAGAAAACATGAAGCGCCTGGCGAAAGTGGAGTCGGACGGCAATCGATACACGCTGGGCCGACTGCCTCTTACGCAAGGCGATGCCCCCGAGCCCAGGGCCTCCATGCCGGATGGGCGCACCGCCGCACGTCTGAAGGGCGACACGCATGGCAATACACTGACGCGGGCGCTCGCAAGCGATCCAATCCTGGGACGGTTTGTCGGAGATGAGTCGAGCGGAATCCCGAGCAAGGACAACGGACTCGATATCGAAGGACTGGCGGTGTCGGGCAACCGTGTTTTTGTCGGATTGCGGGGACCGGTACTGCGAGGCTGGGCCGTGATACTCGAACTGCAAGTTGGAGAAGCTTCTTCGGGCATTCTCAAACTGGAGGCACCTGGTTCGCCCGGCGTCCTTTATCGCAAGCACTTCCTTCAACTCGACGGCCTCGGGATTCGAGATCTCGTCATTCATAAAGACGACCTTATTATTCTGGCAGGTCCTACCATGAGTCTGGACGGCCCCACCTATCTCTATCGCTGGAAAAATGGCGCGACGCAGACATCGGACACACTGACGTGGAGAGATGAATTGAAACGCATCGTTACAATTCCGGCCGGCAACCCAACGGACGGAACCGAAGGTAAAGATCATGCCGAGGGAATCGCGCTACTGAACAATCCCCTGTCGGTAATGGTGTGCTACGACTCGCCGTCAGACGACCGAATCGATGGGCCGGACCGGGATGGAATCAAGGCCGATATCTTCGAATTAACAGGGGGGCTCTGATGAATGAGCAATTTGTAGTTCAGTTTCTGCAGGACGATGAGCCGGTGCCGCTAACACAACTGGTGGCGGTCGAGCTTGATCGCGGTGGTGTGGTGCTGAACGGAGAGACAAGCGCGTGGCCTCGCGGGTTGCGGCTTGGCTTCGACGGGGTCGGGGGCACACAGGGTGTACTCAGGGACCTTCGGCTGCAGACGGCTAACGGAAAACACCGCTTCAGTCTGGGAAACGACACCGGCGCGCTGACGATAACGACGGCCATGCCGAATCGGATTCCAACAGGTACCTATGATCTGACACTTCGTGTTGCAGATCTGGACGTCCACGATTCGGTTAGCCGAATCAGCCTTAACGAAGGCGCGGCGCCGACCCGGTTGACGTTTCAAATTCGCGCCCCAAAACAAGCGGTAGCCTTGTCGGACAGCATTCTTGCCGACGAACCGATCGCCGGCATCGTGAACGGCAACTCCCGGATTGATGGGCGGCGTATTATCGATTGGCTCGCGACGACTGCGCCACGCGCCAAACGCAAGGCGTGTCTGTTGAATCTGCTTGCGATGCTGCGCACCACGCCCACTCCGGATGTACCGCTGATCAGCAACGTACAAAATGTCTTTCTTGCGGACGTGGACCGCATTTATGCCAGAGTCGACCCGCGGTTCCTCGACGCACTCGATGAACTCGCCGCCGATCCGCAACAGCCATTCAGTATTGATGGAGGACCGATTCACCCAACCCATCTGAAACTGCTGCGGCGCATCCCGCTCGAGGACCAGGACGCAACCGAGCAGTACCGTCTGAGAAGCTTCCGTCAGGACGGTCAACCCAGCGTGCAAATCGTGGTGGCGATTCCGCCAAACGATGGCCGGCAACGAGGAACATACGCGGACATTGATATCGACCTTGGAAATCCTAAGCGGGACCTTGCCGGTTTTTTTGTCCATCTCGGCGAGGTGATAAGCGAGGGCCAGACCGATCACTTTAAACTCAGGAAACGCCTGGCGCAGAATCCGCTGTTAAGCCGGCACCTGCACTACACGATCGAAAAGATCGATGGCTCGCCGTTGTAATTAAGGTTCGTTAACGATCATGGATTTTTCAAATCCGAGCCGATAGCGGGCATTCTCAGGGAAAGTGTCCACGAACCGGGCTTGCACGTCCGTTCGACGCAGCGCGAACTGTGTCGCATAAAGCAGGTGATCGTTTTCAACGAATTGAGGTCGCGATCTGAAGTAGAGCGTTTCACCCGGTTCAGGCGTGCTCAACGACCGCAAGCCCGAAACAAAACCTCTGTAGTCCCTTGCAAGTGTTTGCTGCAACAGCCGCCGCTCTTCCGTCAAATCGCTTGTCCGGATGTAAGTCCGATGGCACAGCCAGGCGAACACTGCCAGCCATAGAGGGGCGACCATGCGCGGCGGAAGGTAAATGACAAACAGCGGCTTCACTTCACGGATCATCAACGCGCACAGACCGCAAATGCCCAGCATTGGAAAATACCAGTAAAACGAATGGCGATGATTGATGAGAAAAATCACCGGAAGGAAAACGACGAAAACATAAAGCTGAAAGAACACAGCCTCTCTTTTTTTGAGGAGCGCGAGTAACAGGAGAATCACGCTAAAAGCGATAGCCCAGATCTGCCACCGCCACTCCACCGCAAAAAGCATATTGAAGTACCCGCCGAATCCGCGGCCCAGAGTCAACGAGGACAGGTCCATGTAATAAGGATGTCCAGGATCGGTGCCCGTCATCTCCGCAAGCTTTCGGAAGCCGTACCAGGCTCCCACCGCTGCTGGAATCAGAAAGTGCTGCAACATTCTCCGGTTCATGTTGCGCCGGATCAGCAAGTCATGCGCGAGCCAGATCAACGGCAGGGTGATCGCCATTTCTTTTGCCTTGAGTGCAAGCAGAAACACAACAGAAGCGAGTACAACGTGCCGGAGCGACCGGTGCTCCACAGACCAGACAAGCATGCCCGTCAGGTAAAGCATCAGTCCCACCACTTCAAAAATCGTACCGAAGCTCCAGTAGATGTCGCCGAATACATGCTGGCTGGCAAAGAGCACGGCACCGACTATTGCACCCGCCTGCGAGACAGTGAACCGCCGCAGCACGGTGTAGACCAATGCGACATTGACGGCATGAAAGGACCAAAGGACAGCGTGATATCCGGCTGGCTCGCGATCGAACAGCTGCAGCGTGATCCAGTAAAGCAGTGTACCGGCAGGCCGGAAGAAGTCGGAGGCGGGATTGATGACGTACGAGATCATTTCGGTGAACCGCCTGGGTTGCACCCAATAAAAGTTGATGAAATCGTCAGTTGAGAAATACGCAAAAGTGTAAAGCCGGAATGTGTAGAAAAGCAGGAGGCCGATGCCGATGAGCGGAACGAGTCGGAGGTAAACCGGGCTGCTTTTCGGCTTGATACCGTTGTGACGTCGTATTTCCAATGCGTAGACCCAAAAACATCATACGCTTTGAAACTGGTGGACCGGATGAAGGAAGAAATCCCAAGCACACAGCAGAAGGCGCTGCGCATCAACATCGACGGGACGCGGTACGGCACGCTCGCCGAAATCGGGGCAGGTCAGGAAGTCGCACGCTGGTTTTTCCGGGCGGGCGGCGCGTCGGGTACTGTTGCCAAGACGATCTCGGCTTACGACATGGCGGTCAGCGACGCCATTTACGGGCCCAGTGAGCGCTATGTCAGCCGGCAGCGTCTGCAGTCGATGTTGCAGTACGAGTTCGATCTCCTGCTACAGCGGCTCGATAAGACTCGCGGCGACAAGTGCATCTTTTTCGTATTCGCCAACACCGTGGCGACGCGGAGTTTCAGCCGGCAGGATGAAGGACACGGCTGGCTGGGTATCCGCTTTCAGTCGCAGCTACACGAAGACCCTTCCGACATCATCATTCACGTTCGGCTGCTGGACAAGCAGAACATCTGGCAGCAGGAAGCGCTCGGCACGATCGGCGTCAACCTGATTCACGGCGCGTTCTATCACCACCGGGAACCCGACAAGCTCATCCGGTCGTTGCTGGACAATCTCACGTGGGAACGCATCGAGGTGGACACGATCCACTTCGGCGGGCCGGCTTTCCCCGGCATCGACAATCGGCTCATGGCGCTCGAACTCGTCCGTCAGGACCTGACCGAGGCTGCGATGTTCACTGCAACCGGCGACGCCGTGCAGTGGGCCGAACTCCTCCATAGAAAGCCGGTGCTGATCCAGCGCGGCAGCTTTCGGCCCGTAACGAAAGCGACACTCGACGTGCTCGAACGGGCTCAACAACAATTTCTCCGTGAGCCCGAACTGCAGGGCGAAGCTCCCGTGGTGCTTACAGAAATGACGCTGCGTCATCTGACAGCCGGAGACTCGATTACTCACGAAGACTTCCTGCATCGCGCCGACATCCTGCGCGCATTGGGAAGAACGGTGCTGATTTCGAATTTCCGCCGTTTCCATCGGCTCGCCGCATATCTTTCGCGTTACACCAGCCGGCCGCTCGGACTGGCGATGGGAGCGTCGAAGCTGGCTGAGATTTTCGACGAGAACTTTTACAACGCGAACGAGGGAGGACTGCTCGGCGGCCTGGGACAGCTCTTCAAGAACAACGCGAGGCTTTACGTCTATCCGAGCCTCAATCTCGCCACCGGCCACGTGATGACGGCTGAAAACTTTCCCATCGTGCCCCATCTGTCTCACCTGTACGCGCACCTGCGTGAGAACCGCTTTATTCAGGACATCGAGAATTACAATCCCGAGTTTCTTCCGATTCGTTCACGTGAGGTGCTGCGGCTGCTGCAGTCGGGGGACAAGTCGTGGGAGAAGATGGTGCCGGGAACGGTCGTGAAGGCGATCAAAGCGAACAGATTATTTGGTTACCCGAGCTGAGATATGAAACAAAGCCGTTTGTGCACGGCATCAACGACACGCGGGATCAAATCGTCACCGCAGGGAGAAGGAACAATCCCCGGCTCCGGCGGAATCACCGGCCGGATGATCGGCTGCTGCAACTGCTCGCGGGCGTCCATCATCCAGCCGAAACCGCGAAAGACGTACGACAGCAGCGTCCTGTCGGCTTCATCGATTCCAAGCGCCTCCTGTACTATCCAAGCGCCGAAATCGGTATTCGGCGCAATGCGCAACACGCCGTCCCGGCCGGGTTTTTCCAGACCTTCGACGAACGCGATTTGATACATCCGCTGGACAAGTTCAATACGCTCGATTCGATCCTTCGATACACGCAGTTCCCCCGCGTCGATCGCTTCGAATAGCGGCGCCAGATAAATCGCCGGCCGGGGATCCAGTTCGATGGTGTTGCCACGGCCCGCGGCCGCAATTTCCGGATGCCCGAAAGCCGGAAGGTTGCCCAGCATGGCGCGCTCCCGGATCAGATGGTCGCGGCGCGCTGGGGCCGCGCTCTGAAGTTCAGCGACAAAGTCCGTCATGTCCGTGATCGCGCCGAAATGCCGCGCGCAGTCGAGAGTCATCTGGGCCGCGGTGAAGAGGTCCGAGATAGACCGGGTGTGAAGGCTGGCCAGGTATCGCGCGACCATGTTCGATCCCGCAGAGCCGTGGTGAATCTGGATAGCTCCAAGATTCTCGAGAATCCGGCTCTCCGTAGCATTCGCGGACCGTCGCAGCAAGAGACTGAACACTGACTGACGCCAATCGCTGTCTTGCAGAGACTCGAGAAAGCGTTGGGCCTGTCGCCTGCCGGCGCGCATATACGAGGCGCAGGCTCCGGCTGCGGCGTTTTCCATGTGAACCGCGATCATGTCAGCTAACACGTCGGCCGGCGGTCTTAGCGCATTGAGCGGTTGCGCGCCTTCCGCCGCCTTGCGCAGCGACGACATGTATTGCATCGCCACTTCTGCGCGCGCGTCTGGAAACGACTTCATGAACTTCGAAACGACGGGAGACACTTTGGCAACGGCGCGCCTGAAGTTCTGCGACAAGACTCCCGAGAACTGCTTTCGCTCCGCGGCCGTCGCAAATCGGCCGAACAATCCAACGAAGATGACCCGTTCCGCATCCGCGGATCCGCGCACGATGTCTTCTTCGAGCAGGCAGCCGCGAATACCGAATGAGCGGATGTTGAGTTCCACCGATGCCTGATTGCACGCAACCGTGTGGCGATACCGAACGGGATTCGCAAACACACCCGTCGACGGCGGCATGCTGGCAAACAGCGCGAGGGCCGACTTGATCTCGGTATCTTCGGTCTTCGCGGCTGCCCTGCGAACGGGGTTGTAATCGGGAGCGGCGGGCAAATCGGATGGGAAGGCTTGCGATCTCCTGGGCACGACGAGTCATCCTCCGCCGAGCTTTATATCCTCCGTTTCATCATTGACACACTTAATTGTTGCAATCATCAGCATTGCCGAACTAAATAATCGCGTCATGCGCACTTTTCGATACAAGCAGAACCGATTGCAACAGCTGAAGGGCTTCTGCGCCGTCGTCGAGGCCCGAAGCATCTCGAAAGCGGCGGGACGATTGAGTCTCACTCAGCCGACGGTGTCACTCCAGGTGCAGTCGCTCGAGCGCGATCTGCGTGCCTCGCTGTTCGAGAGACGGGGGCCGAAGACCCAATTGACCTTCGAAGGCGAGCTCCTTTACGAGCTGGCGCGGCCGCTGGTTGAAGGTCTGACGGAGCTCGATAAGAACTTCGAAGCCCGCCGCAACAACGTCGAACAGGGGCGGCTTGCGATCGCGGCCGGAGAATCCACCATCCAGTACGTTTTGCCGGGGGCCGTGCAGCAGTTCTCGTCCGAGCATCCCGGGATCGCTCTCACCTTGAACAATGTCACGGGGCAGCAGGGCCTGCAGCAACTGCGCGAACGCGCCGTCGATTTCTGCGTCGGACCGATTCTCGACACGCCACCCGACATCGCCTTCGAGCCGGTCGTCGCGTTCGATCCGGTGTTGATCGCGCCGCTCGGTCATCCGCTGTCGAAACTCTCGAAGGTTTCCTTGCGGGATATCAGCCGGTATCCTTTGATTCTTCCGCCGCGCCATCTGAGCACCTGGAGACAGGTCGAGATGGTGTTCCTGCAGCGGCGGCTGTCGTACCAGGTCCGGCTTGAAATGGGTGGATGGGAGGTCATCAAGCGCTATGTCGAACTGGGAATGGGAGTCTCGATTGTCATGAACGTGTGCCTTACGGGCCGTGAGCGCCTCGAAGTCATTCCTGTGAACAAATACTTTCCGAAGCGTGTTTACGGAATCGTTCAGCTCAATACGCGCGCTCTTTCTCCGCAGGCGAGAGCATTCATCGGCACGTTCAAGGAAGGCCTTTCGAAGCTCGGCTCGGCACGATGAAGCTCATCGCGCTTTGCTCCGCTGTTCTTCTCTGGACGCATGCTGCGTACGGAGCAGACAAGGCGTGGACGGAAGTCCGGAGCCCGCATTTCCGCGTGTTGTCCGACGGCGATGCAAAAGAGGCCCGCGCCGTCGCCCGCCAGTTTGAGCAGATACGCGTCGCATTTGCGACAGCGTTGCCGTCGCTGAATCCCGACCCGCCGGTGCCGCTGCTGGTTCTGGCGCCCAAAGACGCAACCAGCGCGAAAGCGCTGCTGCCGCAAATGTGGAGACGGGGCGCGCCCGGAGGTTTTTTCAGCGCCGGCCGGGAAAAGGCATTCGCGATCGTTCGGCTCGACGTCGTCCGTGACGGCCACACGGTTGCGTTTCACGAGTACACGCACTCGATCCTGAACTCGAACTTTCGATGGCTACCTCTCTGGCTCAATGAAGGCCTGGCTGAGTTTTTCGGGAACACCCGGTTCGAGAGCAACAGGATCCATGTCGGAGCCGCGAACATCCGCGTGGAGTACACCCGGGGAGCTCCCCTGTTGCCGCTCGAAAAGCTGCTGAAGGCCGATGCAGGCTCGGCCGAATACCGGGATCGTGACAAGGTCCAGATGTTCTATTCCGAATCGTGGGCGCTGGTTCATCTGCTCCTGGTTCCCTCCTCTGCCGAGCGCGGCAAGCGGCTTCAGCAATACCTGACACTCATCGATAAGGGAGCCGATGCAGTCGACGCTTTTCGTTTG
>Ga0137314_1000649_pt1 | contig 10070 bp, 7 predicted proteins | sample EasRivERMZT199_2_FD_102289 | JGI IMG/M metagenome (GOLD analysis project Ga0137314, IMG submission 102289) | Soil microbial communities from meander-bound floodplain in the East River, Colorado, USA - East River MetaG ERMZT199_2 | ecosystem: Environmental > Terrestrial > Soil > Floodplain ... | reverse complement strand
GTACCCTCACCGAAATCCCACATGCAGACTGAGCGCTCTGGCGCGCCGACTGCAATGAACTCGACTTCGATTTCCCCCGCACCATGAGCAACTTCGCGATACGTGAGCGTGACGCTGACTTCTTTCGGTATTGCAGACACGCGGACTATTCCCGAAGTGCTCCAACCGTTCGCAGCCGAGGCTGTCGCGGTGACCACGTAGGTGTCCTTCTCGCGAAAGGTGCAGTTGGTGGTCCGTTGATCTCCAAGATTAATGGTCTCTCCGTTGCCGCACGCCAGCGTGACCGATGTTGGTGCCGGGGCATTTGCAACCCCTGCCGCCGGCGTCACGGTGACATATATCTCGACGGTGTCCGGGGGCGTGATCACCGAGTACTTGGAGTCGACGGTCACGGTAAATGGCTCAATGGCGGGTACATCGAGCGAGCCATTGATTCCCGACGAGCTTGCGAGAACGGTTGTCGGCCCGTTGCCCGTCAATGTCACGGTAACGGCCCCGCTGGTATCGGTGACCGGCAGCGTTGAACTGAGTGAGCCGGCAGCGGTGGACAACTGAATGGTCCGGCCGGCCAGAGGTGCGCCCGCCGAATCCGTGAATCTCCCGGTCACAGTGATTGTGCTTCCGCTGAGCAACAGGCGGCTCGGGGATGCCGACAGTTCGAGCCGAGATGGCGTGGCACCCGGCGCTGGCCCTGGCGATGGCTGCGGTACCGGCGTAGGAGCTACCGTCGCATCGGAACCGCAGCCTGCCAGCAGCACGGCACACGAGAAAGCTCCCGCAATTGCTCGTTTCACGTTCTTCACCTGTACCTCCCAGGAATGGGGAGGTGGAAACCAGTTGTCGTGGGGAAACCGGGAGCATTATAGCCGCGTTTCCGCGCGCCTGGCATCGCGCGCAGCGTCGATCAGGGTCTTAGACGCCCGTTTCTGAGGCGACGTTCTTCGGGAAAGCCGGAAGTCGCAACCAGAACACGAGCCCGACAAGGCTGGAGACCAGCAAGTGCGCGAAGATGAGCAGCGAGATTGCCACCGCGGCTTCGCGAGGCACCCCCAACGGCTGCAGGAGCAATGCGTGGAGCTGCTCGCGGAGGCCCAAGCCGTTCACGGACACGGGCACATTGCTAAGGAGCGAAGCAGTTGTCACCGCTGTGAGCAGAGTGAAAAAGGCCGGATGCGTGGCGAGGCTGATCGCGAAAAACATGCGATACACGCTCGTCAGCGCAACGAAGTAGGTCGCGACCACGGCCGCCGACTGCATCACGATCTGCGGACGCGCGGCGGCCGTCGCCATGTCTCGGCGGAATTGCTGCAGGCGCTCTGCAATGCCAACAACCAACGCACCGCATCGCGCCAGCCGCCGGGGAAGTCCTCCGGTACCGCGCGCCGCCACGATGAGAAATGCAATCAGCATCGCCGCAATTGCTGTCACCGCCGCGCGGGTCGCCGCAAATCGCGGTGACGGATCCGGAGCAAGCCAGTACATCGCCGTGGCGAATACGGCAAGGAGGCCAATGCTGAGGAGTCGATCGAGCACGATGGAGGCTGCGATGGGCCGATACCCGTGCTGGCGACCGAGGTAGTACACCTTCGCCATGTCGCCGCCGACTGTAGAAGGAAAGAAGTTATTGAGGAAAATGCCGATGAAGTATTGCTGCACCGCGGTGCCAAGGCTGACCGACACGCCCGACGCCGCAAGCACCTGCCGCCATCGCCACGCGTACAGCACCTGGCCCAACATGACAACCGCCAGCGACAACAGGTAGAACCAGAGCGGGAGCGTCGTGAACAACGTCCGCAATGCGCCGCGATCGAGGCCGCGGAAGAGCAGAGTCAGCAGTGCGATGGAGACGACGCACTGAAGCCCGAAGGTGAGATGCTTGCGCGTTACCAATGATGTCCGGTCGGCCCATCCAGCCAGGTCTGCAGGCCGTGAGGGACCGTGAATTATACGACGCGATTAGGGTTCACAGCTGCAGCAGCACCCAGTCCGCGACGACCTTTGGACTCGCGTTACGCTCGAGGGCGCCGAGCGCGCGATCGACGGCTTCGTACGCGCGAAGGGTGCGATCGGGATCAAAGCTGGTCGAGAGCTTCTCGAGTTGCGCCTCGAGATCGGCGTTTGCGAGAGATCGGCGATCGGCCCGGCTGGCGATGATGCCAATATCGCGCAGGAGCGAGCCAAGCGAACGAAGGCAGACGGCAAGCTGGCTGCGTTCCTCGGCTGGCGTACCTTTGCCGCTGGTGAGATCGCGCGCCAGGCTGATGCGTCGCACCGTGTCATTGGATCGCGCGGTCTCCTGGAGCAGGCGCTGCGCAGCCTCCCGTGCCTCCGTGAGGTCGGCTGACTGTGCTTCCAGGCCACGGCCGATGCTCCCATCCGCATCCGCCGCCGCGGCCCGGGCTTCGGCCTCCGAATAGTCATGATCGCGCATCAATACCTGGGCGACGTCCGCGGGCGTGAGCGGTCCGAATCGGAGGCGAGGGCAGCGCGACCTGACGGTCGCGAGCAGCGCATCGGGCAGCGAGGACACGAGGATGAATGTGGAGGCGGATGGCGGTTCTTCCAGCGTCTTCAACAACGCGCTCTGCGCCTCAGCCGTCGCGGCATCCGCCTCGTCGATAATTACGATGCGGCGTCGTCCCTCGAACGGGCGGTACTGGGACCGATCGATCACATCCCGGAGCTGTTCGATCTTGATGGATCCCGTGTCGCCGGGCTCGACGATGATGACGTCCGGATGGACGCCGCGCGCGATGCGCCGGCAGGACGCACATTCGCCGCAGGCGTCACGCTCAAATTCGCTCGACGACCGCGGCTGGAGGCAGTTGATCACCTGGGCCGCGGCGACCGCCGTCAATCGCTTGCCGACGCCCGCGGGCCCCGCCATCAGGATCGCGGGAGGCATCGAATCGCGCGCGATCGCGCGTGCAAGCAGCGAGAGCAGCCGCCGGTGGCCGACGATCGTGCGGAAGGACACACGACCATTATGTCTGGGGATCAAGGATTGGGGATCGGGGATCAGGGACCCGCAGTCAACTCCCAACTCCCAACACTCCAACTCCCAATTGGAGTGTCGAGGATCAAGATGCTCTTCATTCCGGATCCCGGATCCCCGATCACTACCGAGTTACCGTCTAAAGATTCGTCCCCAGAACCCGCGCTTCTTCTCGGCGGCCGATTCAGGCAAGGGCGGCAGCGGTGGTGAGTCCGCGGTCGAGGTCACCGTGTTGCGCTGCCGATCGACGGGGAGTGGCGTCGCGTCCGCCGTGCGCTGCCGATCGACGGGGAGTGGCGTCGCGTCCGCCGTATCACCAGAGGTCGCCACGGTGTTCACGAGAATACGGCTGTGCAGCGGGCAGAACGCATTCGGCTCGGTCCCGCGCGCGAAGTACTCCGTGTAGACCATCGATTGATTCGTCGGCTCGCCATCGCCGTTGAGCACAACCGCGCCTCGACACGAATCGTTCGGTAATTGTCCGCTCAGGCGGCAGATGGTGACGGGCACAACCGTCGACGGCATCCGGAACCGATCTGGCGCATCGTTACGCGTCGCCATCGCCATGAAGCGTCCCCACAGCGGCGCCGCAAGGTCGCCCGCATAGCCGTTGCCGATGATCGTTCTTGGCTGGTCGTACCCGATCCACACACCCGCCACGAGGTGTGGCGTGAACCCTACGAACCAGACGTCGTGATAATCGTTGGTCGTGCCAGTCTTGCCGGCCGCGGGCAGCGTGAAGCCAACTTGCCGCGCCTGCCACCCGGTACCAGCATTGATCACGTCCGACATCATCGACGTCATGATGAATGCCGTCGCCTCGCTAATCGCGCGTTCCTTGTGCGTGCTCGCGGTGTACAACACCTCGCCGGACGACGCATCCTCGACACGACGGATAAGCGACGGCGGCGCCACCATCCCTTGATTGGCGAACACGGAAAAGGCAGACGTCATCGAGAGTAGCGTTACCTCGCCGGAACCGAGCGCCAGCGACGGGACCGCGGGGAGATCGCCGATCCCGAGACGCTGTGCGTACCGCACGGCGGTCGGAATGCCCACCTGCTGCAGCATTTGCACGGCGGCGCGATTGCTCGACGTGCGAAGCGCTGCGCGCATCGTAATCGCATCACTCGCTACATGCTCGTCCGCCGGAACCCATTGGCCTTGCAAAGTCGCGATCGGAGTGCTGAGGCCGGAGATCAGTGTGGCGGGCGTGAAGCCCTGCTCGAGAGCGGTCGCGTACACAAACGGCTTGAACGCGGACCCCGCCTGCCGCTTTGCCTGCGTCGCGCGATTGAATCGGCTGCGATCGAAATCGCGCCCACCGACCATGGCGCGGACCTCGCCGTCCAGTGGATCCATGGCGATCAGCGCGCCTTGCAACGGATCGGAGGTCACTGCCGGCCGATTGCCGCGGCGTTTCGCTTGCCGCTGCTCGATATCCGCCAGCGCGCGCTCGACCTCGCGCTCCGCCGCCTTCTGCATCTCGAGATCGAGCGTGGTGTACACCTTGAGCCCACCCTGGTACACGCGCTCCCAGCCGAAACGCTGGACGAGCTGCTTCCGCACCTCTTCCTTGAAGTACTGCCCGTAGCCTTCTTCCGGTCGGAGCGCATCCGCAAGCCGAGGCCGGCTTCGCAGCGCGCTGTCGTACGTCGCTCGATCGATCGCCCCGCTCTCACGCATCGCCAGCAGGACCACTCTCCGGCGCGCGATCGCGCGTTCGAGGCTCACGGTAGGCGCGTACGTCGATGGAGATTTCACCAGACCGGCGAGCAGCGCCGACTCAGGCACGTCGAGATCCCGCGCGTGCTTGCCGAAGAAACCGAGCGACGCCGCTTCCACGCCATACAGGCCGTCCCCGAAATACACCTTGTTCAGGTACATCTCGAGGATCTGGTCCTTCGTAAACTGCCGTTCGAGGCGCCACGCAAGCACCGCCTCCTTCAGCTTTCGTCTGAATGTTTTGTCGGTGGTAAGGAAGCTTTGACGCGCAAGTTGCTGCGTCAGCGTGCTGCCGCCCTGCTCGGCCCGGCGAGCGCGGACGTTATTCAGCGCCGCCGCAACGATGCGGACGACGTCGACGCCGCCATGATCGTAGAAGCGCTGGTCCTCGATCGCCACGATCGCGTGCACCAGGTGCGGAGAAATCGCTGACAGCGGCGCGTCGATCCGCTGTTCCTGGAAGATCGTGAACGCCGGACGGCTCTTGGCGTCGTACAGCGTCGTTGCCTGCGCCATCGAACCAACCCCGCGCAGCTCCGACGCAGTTGGGAGGCCGGTCATGATGCCGTGCACGAGCCAGACGGATCCTGAGATCCCGGCGACAACCGCGACCGCAGCGGTGACGACGGCCGCGACGAAGAGATCGTGATGAGCTCGGATGGTGACTTCTATGCGCCGACGGAGGTTTGCCATGCGCGGGGTGACCTTGTACATCTACGACCACCACCGATCACCGCAACGCGTGTGCCACTGGTGGCACCCTGATTGCTCCCCGACGTAGGGGACACCAACCATGACGCCGCTGCGCGTACTCGTCGTCTTTTTGTGGTTCGCGATTCTATCGGCGGGATCCTACGTGTGGACGATACACACCACGGGGGAGCCGATCACCGGCGCGCATCCGCGGGTCGACAGCCCATCTGTTCTCGACGAAGTGGTAAATGGTGCGGCGGAGTTGGAAAGGCCGCGGGACGACGATTGGGCTGAGCCGCATGTCGACCTCAACGGCAACGAGGTAGATGATGCGGTAGGCGACTACCGTATCGATCGGTATGGCGAGTTATACGAGGGTCACGCGCCCGACACTGCCCTGCCCCACCTCGGCTCACCCATTCTGTAACTCCCAGAGTCCCCGTTTTGAGTTACGGCTTGCTGAAGAGCACCAGGAACAGCATCGTGGGCTCGCTGTCAGGCGCCCACGCCGGGATAGTCCTGACATGCGTCAATGCCGCGCTGACTTCGCTGACCACGACGTCCGGCGGAACGCCGTGGCCAAGGCGGTTCGCGGGCACGCCTGCGGGCACCTCTGTGTTGGGTCGCGGCGGGAAATCGATCACCGCTAACCGCCCGCCCGGCTTCAGCGAGGCGGCAAAGCTGCGGATGAGCGGCGCCGAATCGGTGAGATGGTGGTAGGCGTCGCGGATCAGGATCGCGTCACAGCAGCCCGCTGGAAGATTCGTCGAGGCGGGCGCGCCTGTGACCACGGTCACATTCGTCAGCTTCTCGCGTGTCACCGCGTCGCGCAGCGCGGCAAGCTGGGGTCCTCCAATCTCGTTGGCGTACACGCGACCGGTCGGACCGAGCGACTTCGAAAACTTCATGGTCCATGCGCCAAACCCGGCACCCACATCGGCGACAGTCATTCCGGGCGTCAGCTGCAACAACTCCATCAGTCGCGGAACTTCAGCGTCGGCTGACTTGAGTTGCGCCTCAGTGAGTGCGGTCTGCTGCGCGGCGACGGGCGAGAGGAACAGAATTGCCAGGCCAAGGGAGGCGGCTGCGCGTGTCATTTATGCGAACCCTCGGCGCGCAGTATAGCCTCACGCTTCTACCGGCGCACGCCTTGCGAGACAGGGCCGTCCCGGCCACTGTCGGCCGCCGCCGAAAACACACGAGTCCGAGGGCTTGATGCGCCGAATGGCCTTTCCGGCAACACCTTGACCCTTCTGCGATGACCCTCGTTCTCATTTCTTGACTAGATCAATGTCCGCCGCGGCGCCGCTCGTTAGTGTCGTGTCACCAATACGTTCTAACCGACAGGTGGCACATGATGTTGACGACGACGGTTCAGCCCGACACCCAGCGATCGGAATGGTTTGCGTCCTGGTTTGACTCCTTCCACTATCACAAGCTGTACGCGCAGCGCGATGACGCGGAAGCGGCGGGTTTCATCGACGAGCTAATCCCACGACTCAGGCCCCGCCAGGGCGCGCGGGTGTTAGACCTCGGATGCGGCGCCGGCCGCCATTCCAAGTACCTCGCGTCGAAGGGTCTCCGGGTCACCGGCATGGACCTGGCCGCCGGCAGCATCAGGGAAGCGAAGAAGAGCGAGCAGCCGCGGCTCCGCTTCCTCCAGCACGACATGCGAGTGCCATTCGGCCGTAATTCCTTCGACTATGTTTTCAACTTCTTCACCAGCTTTGGTTACTTCGAACAGTCGGGCGAGCACATGGTCGTCGTTCGAAACATGGCGACCTCGCTACGGCACGGCGGCGTGCTCGTGCTCGACTACCTGAACGTCCGTCACGCCGAAGCACGGCTCACGTCCGACGAGATCAAGGAAATCGACGGTGTCATATATCGGCTGACGCGCTGGATGGACGCCCGCCATTTCTTCAAGCGCATCGCGGTCGAGGGACGTGACGGCGAGCCGCTCGAGTACGTCGAGCGCGTTGCCAAGTTTTCGCTGCGGGACTTCGAGCGGATGTTCGTGCCCCACGACTTGAGCATCGAGGCGGTCCACGGCGACTACCGCCTGAGTCCCTACGATTGCCTGGACTCGCCTCGGATGATTCTGGTGGCGAAGAAGAGGGGCCCAAGTGCGGATGCGCGGCTACTTCCTCGCGAGGCTCTTGCCGACACGGCTGAGCGTCTCGGCCATCACCGGGCGCGTTGAAAGAACTCACCTGCGGAAAGAAGCCTTGGAAGGAAGGGCCCGGCCTGATCTTCGTGTCACGTGATTGGCGGCCCATGAGACTCACGAGCGGCGGATGGTCGTTAACTCCCAGGTTGGCAAGCTCGAGCGATTGGACCGGACAACGGGCCGGACACGGGCTACCATACTGGTTCGAGCGTAAAAGCTCGTCGTGTGACTGGACGTGATGAACGCGCGGCCAGCGAGGTCAGATCGATGGAGGAGACCCCGTGAAATCGGCCGTCAGGCGTCGGTCGTGGGCGATAATGGCCTTCATTGGCCTTCTCGCCATCGGTGTAGGTATAGGTCACGCCCAGCAAATCTTCAGCGGCTACTACGGCTCCACTCCCCCCAAATTCGCGACGGCGACGACCTTCAAGGGCGCGTTCAACTTCTGCCGCGCCATGTTTACCAGCAATCGGCGTGAGAAACGCGGTTGGGACACGGATTACCCCGGGGCCGACATCAATTTCAGCATCCGGCTCTCGGAGCTGACCAAGACTCGCGTAAGTAAGGAATCCGAGGGAGGCGACCCAGACCACGTCGTCGTCCGATTGACGGACAACGCGTTGTTCAAGTGCCCGTTCCTGCTCATGGAGGACGCAGGTACTGCAATCTTCAACGAACAGGAGGTTGTGAGACTGCGAGAGTACTTGCTCAAAGGCGGTTTCCTGTTCGTCTCTGACTACTGGGGCCCTCTCGCGAAAGAGCAATTTGACGGCGAGATCGGTCGCGCACTGCCGCGGTCGCAGTATCCGATCGTCACCATTCCAATGGGCCATCCGATCTGGCACACACAATTCGAGGTCACGCGCGTTCCGCAGATGCCCTCGATCCAATCCTGGCGGCGCAGCGGCGGGACATTTGAACGCGGCGTCGGTAGCGGCACACAGGACGCTCGTGGGATTGCCGACGACCACGGTCGCCTGATGGTTGTGATGCTTCACAACACGGATGTCCCCGACGGCTGGGAACGCGAAGGAGAGGACCGCGAGTATTTCCTCAAGTTCTCGCCCGACGCCTACTCGGTCGGGATCGATATCGCGCTATACGGCATGACCCATTGAGTGTGGGTCAGGACCTCCCGGGCTGACCGCAGCAACCCAGAGAGCAACGACCAGGCCTGCAACGCATAGCCACGCGAAGAGATCGCCGGTTCTGGCGTAGAGCGTCGGAGGGGTTGAAGGCTTACCTGCTGACCCGACGGATACGATAGCCTGCGCCGAATTCGAGAACGTTGGCTTTGCGAAACCCGTGCGCGCGGATCGCCAAAGTGCTCCACACGCGGTCGTTGATCTGATAGCGCCAACCGTATCTCGTGTAGAGGCGCGATGAGTTGGGCTTCGCGAACCCACGTGCGACGGTGTCTCCAACCTGCGTGAGGGCACTGAATCGACCGATGACGTGTTCGTACCCCCCATAGACTCCGACGGCCCAACGTCGGCTGGCTCCGGCGCGCCACTCTCTGCCGGCTCCGTCCATGCTTGCACCCGCCGAGCCGTCGTACGTCACGTCGGTCCCGCCCGCGATCTTGCCGAATTGATAGAAGTGCCGCTGCACCGCAGCTGTTGCGCCAACCGTTCCGAAGTTCGCTCGAACGATCGGACTTCTTTTCGCGATTACGTTCTTCACCCCTCCCGCTCCCCCGACGACGAACTCCCATAAAGGTTGAAACGTCGGCGGATCGATGTCGCGGCGTGTGGGAGCTTCAGAGGCAAGGTTGTATTGAAGGCCCACCTTCGGGCCGATCACGTTGATCCCCAAGTCCGGCTGGACCATGCCGGCGTTCGATCGGTGAGTGAAATCGACCCCGGTATAGATCGCGATCCTGGGCGTCGACAGGTAACGCAGGTAAAAGCCCCAATTGATGCGGGCATTAAGGTCTGACCCCAGCACGTTTTCGTAGACTTCCTTTTCTTCGTTCATGTGCTTCCAACGCCACGAGAGCCCCATGCCGAAATCGGTCGTCACTTGCAGCTGATCGCTGAGGCGCGCAAAGGGCCATGAGAAGAACGTGTAGGCTTCCAGCGGCCGGCCGTTCTCGATGCTATTCGGAAGGGGCACGAGCGAAAAGCCGAAGCCATAGGACGGCGTGCCGTACAGTTTGTGCCACTTGCTGGTTCCGTCGGTCCGCCGGCCGATCTCAACGGTCAGATTTGGAGCCCAATGGATCGGATCGCTTGCACCGCCTGCACTCGTCTCGAACGGGTTCGTGGGAAGAATGTACGCGGGCGTAGCGCCGCCGCGGACAAACCACAAGTTCGTCTCGAAGCCTTGCCCATAGGCCGTTCCAGGCCACCAAAGGAGGAATACCAGGAGCGTTTTCCGTCCACCGAAGCGTGACGCGGCGGTTGCGAACACATCGGGGCCGGTCTCGGTCATGACGGTCCCGTAGTTCGGGAAGCGGACGCCCGCGTCAAGATGCACAGGTAGTCG
>Ga0137314_1000647_pt1 | contig 10077 bp, 7 predicted proteins | sample EasRivERMZT199_2_FD_102289 | JGI IMG/M metagenome (GOLD analysis project Ga0137314, IMG submission 102289) | Soil microbial communities from meander-bound floodplain in the East River, Colorado, USA - East River MetaG ERMZT199_2 | ecosystem: Environmental > Terrestrial > Soil > Floodplain ... | reverse complement strand
GTCCTGCTCATAGAAAAGCCCGCAGCGGAAATCGACGCCGGCGAGCGACGGGTTCGACGAGAGATCCTTGAAGTCGACGCCGGCGACATGCGTCCCGTGGCGCGCGCGCATCTTCTGAAGGAACGTTCCGACCGCGCAGCCGACGTCGAGCACTCGGCTGTGCGCTCCGAGCTGCACGTACCGGCTCACCATCGCGTCTTTCTGCCGATCGTGCCGGTCCATCACCCAGTTGAAGAAGCCGGTGAGCACACCCCAGTCGCTCTTCTTGCGATGCGCGATGTACTCGTCGTCGTAATACGCCTTGATGTGTTCGACGTCGAGGCGCGGATTCTGGTAGCGCAGGCCGCACTCGACACAGGTGACGAAGTGGAAGCGCCCTGGTTTGCCGGTGAGGTCGTCCTCGGCGGAGAGAAACGGCGTGGAACGCGTGCTGCCGCAGTGCTGGCAGGGCACGGTTTCGAAATCATCGGGGCGCGGCGTCGACGGGGACCGCGGCGCGGTAGGAACGGGGGCGGTGGCTGTCACTTGGCGAGTCCTCGTGAGGTGCGCGCGTCGCCGATCAGTTCGTGGACGAGGAGTGCGACGTAGATCGGGGCGAACACGGAGAGCGGGAGGACGACGGACGTTTCGAACGCCCCTGGCGGCGCCGCGACGTACGCGATCAGCGGATACTTCACCAGAATCACCGGAGCGCCCACGACGCGGCGCCCGGGCGCGAGCCGGCGAAGCCGATACCACGCGAATAGCAGGAATGCCCCGGCGGCGAGCACCGCGAGCCGGCGCACTGGCTCGGCGCCGGCGGCGACGATCACGGCGCCGGTCCCAAACGCGCCTGCCATGAGTCGGGCGAATGGAGCGCGCGCCGAGGCCCGCACGAGTACCCGCTCCGGGTGTTCGACGCCATCGCGGTCGCGGTCTTCGAGATCGTCCCACACGCGAAAGCCGAGCACGAGACAGTACGCGATGAGACACGCCGCGAAGAGCGTGAGCGTCAACGACCGATAGGGCGGACCCGACGCGACGACGCCCGCGATTCCGAGCACGATGGCGAGCGGCACGAAAGTGCGCGCCCGATAGCGCTCGCCGAGATAGTTGAGAATGAGATCAGTCGACGTGGACACGCCCATGGTCTCCGTCAACGGTGATGGTCGACCCATCGGGGATCAGGCGCGTGGCGTCACGGACGCCGACGACGCAGGGAAGACCGAACTCGCGCGCGATGATCGCGCCGTGCGACAGCATGCCCCCGCGCTCGATGACCAGCGCCGAGATGAGGAAGAACACCGGTCCCCAGCCGGGGTCCGTCTGTCGCGTGACGAGGATGTCCCCCGTTCCGAGTCGCTCGGCCTCAGTGACGTCGCGGAGCACGCGTGCCTGTCCGGTCGCGCTTCCTCCGCAGGCGGATATGCCGGCCATCTCGCGCGACCCGGTTGTCGCCGCGAGCGGAACGGCCGTGTCACCCGGCAAGGCGGTCCAGTACTCCCCCTCGCCGAGCTCGAACGCGTCGGGAGGTGCAACCGCCGCTGCTTCGGCGTGGGCTCGCGCGCGCAGCGCGACGAGCTCGCGCGTCTGCCTGGGGAACATGGCGCCCCCGGACGCCAGATCGTCGAGCTCGTGGACGGTGAGCCAGAACACGTCGTCGCGACGCGCGATCACGTCGCGGCGGACCAACTCCGTACCGAGCGCGAGGGCGACACGCCGGCAGCGGCTGTAGAGGAGCGCCTGCTTGAGCCGGGCGCGTTCCCGGAACCGGATCGACGCGTGCGTCCAGGCGATGAGTACTCGCACCACCTGCGCATACGTCGGGATGGGCCACCGGCCGAACAGGGGACGTCCGCGCAGCTCGGTGAGGACGCGCGCTGTCTCCGTCCGGCGATCTGCCGCCTGGCGCGCCAACGCCTCAACCGGGGACTCACCGTCGAGCTGGGCGTACGCGCGCAGCACGGCGACGAGTGGTTCGGGTTCTTCTTGAAAGCTCGGAGCGGTGAGCATCAACTCCGCCGAACACCGAAAGCCCCATTGATCGAGGTAGCGATCGAGCTGGCGGTGGAATGCGCTGAATTCAGATCTGCACGCGACGGCCTCGAGGACGGCGCGCGGTTCGGCCGTCGCGAACACCTCGGCCAGAGCCGGCGTCGCGCGAATCGTTCGAGACAGCGCCCATAACTCCGTCACGGGTTTGCTGCTCACCACATCGGGGATCGCCTTGAGGAGCGAGGTGTGAACGGCGCCGTCGGTAGCCGAATAGACACGACCCAGAACGCGCTCGAGCGCCGCGTAGCACACCATGGCCGCGGCGTCGGCAAGCGCGGCGTCGTTCCATCGACGCAGGCGGATCTCCATGAACTCGGCGAGCGCGGCACGGAGCGACGCGAGCGGCATCGTGGCGAGCGACACCGGGTGCGTGCGTCGCGCGAGGGCGTCCGCGCGCCGCTCGAAGCGCGCTACGCGAAGGGGGAGCCACAGGTATTGCCACGCCGTCTTGCAGGCGATGACGGCGACCTCGAGCCGCTCGCGGAATCGGCTGACCGGGGCGAGACCGCCGGCGGTGGGCGTCGCGTCCTGTCCGCGCGCGCCGACGAACGTGTCGAACGCCTGCGCCAACGAATCGCCGAACGGCGCGAGGCGAAGCACCCGATGAATGCTTGTGAGGTTGTAGTACATCCTCGCGCCGTGGACTCCGATGATCCGCGCGAATGCCGGCTCCATCGCCTGCCGCCGGCGGCGCGAGATGCCGAACCCCGTCGCGAGATTGCGGAAGTAGGCCGCATAGCCGGCCGACGCGATCGAGTACAACAGCGGCGACACCGGGTCGGGGAAGTTCTCGTTGACGTTCGCGTTCGACCATGCCACGCGACTCGCGGCGGGCGGGGTGTGCGTCACGACACGCACGGGGGCGGCGGTGATCGGCCGCGACTGTACGACGAACAGCGACCCCACGTCGTCGACGGCCCATTCGACGTCCTGCGGACCGCCGAGACGATTCTCGAGGAGCGCGGCGAGCGCGATCAACTGATCGATCCGCGACTGCTCGTGGATCAACGCGTCGACGTCGGCATTCGGCTCGCCGAGTGTAGCCAACGTTCGCACCACGTGCGTGCGACGGCCGACGCTCACGCGGCCCGGATCCATCGCCCCCGAGACGAGTGTGTCGCCCAGCCCGGCGCCATACTCGAACAACACGTCGTCGTCGCCGCCGTCGGTGAACAGCACGCCCGCGCATCGCGCCGCCACCTGACGCTGGACGATCACTCCCATGCCGCGCAGCGGCAGGGCGCGCGCGCACCGATAGAACAGCGCGCGGTCCGACCAGTACGACGCCCAGCACGCGAGCACGGCGCGCTCGAGCGCTGCTTCGTCGCTCACGTGCAGGATCGAGTCGAGCTGGCCGGCGAACGAACCCTGGCCGGAATCCTCTCCCACCGCCGAGCTTCGAACGACGACGGGTCCGTCGGCGAGAAGCGGAGCGGCCGTGGTCATGAGCGCGGCGCGGAGCCCGGGGTCGAGCGGCGCGCCGGCAACGAGCGCGCGAATGGCTCGCGATGCGCGCGGCAGTGCGGCGGTATCGCGTGCGTCGAGCCGTTCGAGCATGTCGTCGATCCTGCGCGAGAGATCGTGCTCGGCCAGGTGCGCCTCGAAGGCCGCGACGCTCAGCACGACGCCGTCCGGTACCGCGACGCCGAGCGCGATCAGCCGCGCCAGCGTCGCAGCCTTGCCTCCGACGGAGGCGACGTCGCCGGCGACGGAAAGCGGCCGTACCGAGTCGCGGCCCCCGGCGACCGTTCGATCGGGGAGCGGCAGTGTCGCGCTCATGCCGGGCGCGCCTTTACGCCGATGTAGTATAGGAGCACGCTGAACGACCAGTGCACCGTCGGGCCGATCACGATCACATACGCCCAGGTCATCCACGGCGTCGGTTCGACGAGCGTCACGGCGGCGAGCATCCCGACGATCGAGTCGAGTCGATCGATCAAGAAGCCCACGACGCGCGCGACGGCGCCGCGCGGCGCCTCACCGGGCGCCACGTCGAGCTGACGTTTGACGAACGAGTTCGGCAGCTCCCCGAGCATGAAGCCGAGACCGGCCCACGCGCCAAGGGCGCCGTAACCGGCCGTGGTGCGCGGCCAGAGCGCATTCGTAAGCCCGGGTGCTAGCGCTTCAATGACGACGCGCAGCGCCACAAACGACAGCGCCGCCGCCGGCACCATGACCAGAAAGCCGCGCACGGTCTTGTTGTCGCCCAGAAGCCGGCGACCGCGTACGGTCAGTCCCCCGTCGAGCGGCATGGCGAACCGCTTGGAGAGGGGCGCGCGAAGCCAGGCCGAGTGTGCGAGACCCGCCAGCACCATCGCGCCGATGAGGAAGAGCGCCGAGGCAAAGGGATCGGTGGCCATGGGCGATCAGATGTCGGCGCCTGTCTCGAGGCGGTTCTGGAAGAGGAACACTTCACCGGGCAGCGCGCGCGCCCGGCGGATCCACGTCCAGCAACCGATCTCGTTTTCCGTTGCGTACGCGATGCCGGCCAGGCGGTAGCCGGGCACGAACGGATACATGTGGTGGAGCTCGTGCGCGTCGATGTGCAGCAGCAGCGCGGAAAGCCAGCGCGGAAACACGAGGGACCGCGTGAACACTTCCTGCTCGATGGTGGGGAAGGGGCGAACCTCGGCGCCGCCGCTGACGTTTTGCGGGATATGCGTGTGCTGGCTGAGGAGGAGGAGGTCTTCGGCGACCAGCGACAGGACGACGGCCAGACCGCAGAGACGAAGGAACGTGGACGGACCGACGAGGGCGATTACGAGCGCGTACGCCGTGACGAGTCCGAGCATGTGGAGTGCGAGCCGCCGCCGGTCCTCCGCCCTGACGAACAGCGTCTTGAGCCTCGGCCAGTTCCAGAAGTTGTTGACGCGGTAGATCACCGAGAAGAGCGGCACCCAGTACTTCCAGCACACGTTCACGAGCACGCGTTCGGCGCGCGACAGCTCGCGCGGCACGAGCGACGCCGTGGTCGGATCGATGTCCTGCCATCCTGTCCACTTGTGGTGCCGCCCATGCACGCGTTTCCAGTTGTGAAATGGGATCATCGAGAAGAAGGCGGCGAGGTGCCCGAGCGGCGCGTGGAGCGCGCGTGTGCGGAACAACGTTTCGTGACCGCACTCATGCAGCAGCGCGAACCACTGGACCAGCGCGAGGGCGAGCAGCAGTTGCCCGGCGAGCCAGGTGAGCGGGTTGGTCCGCGTCGACAGAAACACCCCTACTGCGGTGAGCGCGATGCAGGGCCCGGCGACCGCGAGCCCGGCGGCGTCGGATGCCCGCAAGTGTGTGAGCGCGGCGGGCGACGGTGGCGTAACCGGCGACGCGAGGTGAATCGATGGCGTGACGACGCGAGGCATCATGAGCGGCTCCTGACGCGGAACGGCGATCCGTGCGCGATGTCTTGCGCGAAGAAACTCTACCTGGGGCACGGAAACCGGCGAATACGTCACATGACGTAGCCGGTTGAGGCGGGCCAATATCGCACGACCGGCCGCCGTCAACTAGGCGCGCAACTGCCGTCCGGACTGTAGATTGGCGCAAATCATCGAACCCGAAGTGGCATCCGTGCGTACACTCTTCATTTGCTTGGGCGTGGTCGTCGCCGCAACGCCCGTCGTGGCGCAGGACTCCATTCCGCGCCGTCTCCCGCCGGTGACCGTCACGCGTGACGTCAGCCGGTCTCCGCTCGACCTGCCGTTCGCGATCAGCACCACGCGGCCGGACAGTCTCGCGCCGGGCCAGGCGCATACCATGGTCGACCAGACGCTGTCGCTGCTGCCGGGTGTGACGGTGGCCAATCGCACCAACCCGTCGCAGGACACGCGCGTCTCGATTCGCGGCTTCGGGGCGCGATCGGCGTTCGGCGTGCGAAGCATTCGCGTCATGCGCGACGGCATGCCACTCACCCTCCCCGACGGGCAGACGCCGATCGACTATCTCGATCTCGAGTCCGTGTCACGCGTCGAGGCGATTCGCGGCACGGCGTCGGCCTTGTATGGAAACGCGTCGGGGGGCATCATCGACCTCCGGTCGGGCGACGCCCCGGCCGCAGCGGCCGCGGTTCAGGGGCGGTCGTGGGCCGGCAGCGACAACCTGTTCCGCTACGTCGGCCTTTTCGGCGGGAGTGTCGGCGCGGCCTCGTACCAGGGGAGCCTTGGACGCACCCAATCCGACGGATACCGCGGCTACGCGAAGCAGAAACTGACAAACGCCTTCGCGCGCGCCACCGCGAAGGTCGCGGGCACGGACGTCGCGCTCGTTGGCATGGGGCTCGACATGCCGCTGGCCCAGAATCCGGGAGCGATCACGCGCGCGCTGTTCGACACCAATCCGGGACTCGCCGATTCCGCTTCGGTGCGCGCGCGCGCCCGCAAGGAAGTCCACCAGGTGCAGATCGGCCTGTCGGCGCGCCGCTCGTTCGGCGGCGACGGCGAGGTCGACGCGCAGATCTATGGCGGCACGCGGTCGCTATACAATCCGCTGACCTTCGCGGTGGTGAACGTCGGGCGGCACCAGAGTGGCGCGACCGTGCGCGCGACGCGCCCGGTGACGCTCGGGTCATGGATCAACCGGTTCAGCGCCGGCGTCGATCTCCAACGCTTGAGCGACGCGCGCAAGAACTGGGCGAACTGCAATGCCGTGCGAACGCCGACCGCGGCGTGCGCCACGCTTCCGGTCGAGAAGGGCGTGCTCCAGCTCGACCAGCGCGAGATCGTCTCGAGCATCGGACCGTACGTGCGCGACGAGGTGGACCTCGGACGCGTGCACGTCACGGCAGGGGCGCGCGCCGACCAGATCAAGTTCGAGGTGCGCGACGCCTTTACCGCCGACGGCCGCGACGATTCGGGGGCGCGTACATTGCGCGCGGTCAGCCCCATGGCGGCGGTCGCCGTACGTTTGACGCCGTTGCACGCGGCGTATGCCAACGTGTCGAGCGCCTTCGAAACGCCGACGACAACGGAGCTGGGCAACCAGCCCGATGGCGGCGCCGGACTGAACCGCGACCTCAAGCCGCAGTATTCGACCACGTACGAAGTGGGGATGAAGGGCTTCGCGCTCTCGCGCGTGCAATACGACGTGGCGCTCTTCGCGACGGGCGTGCGCGACGAGCTGATTCAGTACTCGGTGCCGAACGGAAACGGGCGGATGTATTTCCGGAATGCCGGGCGCACGCAGCGGCGGGGCGCCGAAGTGCAACTGGCCACCGAAGTCGGTCCGCTCAGCGTTACCACCGCCTACACCCTCTCGAATTTCCGATTCGACGACTTCGTGGTCGGCACGAACCAGTACGCCGACAAGATGATTCCCGGCATCCCGGACCAGGTGCTGCAGACGGCCGCGACACTGCGGGTGCAACGCGCATTCGTGACCGCGGAAGGCATCGCCAAGGGGCGCGTCGCGGCGAACGACGCCAACACTGCGTACGCCCCGGGCTATGTGGTCGCCAATCTGCGCGCCGGCGTCACCACCCTGTTCGGCAAGCCGTGGTTGTCGCCGGTGATCGGCCTGCAAAACGTGTTCGACACGCATTACGTCGGTTCGGTCGCGATCAATGCCGCCGTGCCGGTGGGACAGCCGATCACCGCCGGCAAGTTCTACGAGCCGTCGCCGGGCCGCACGTGGCTCATCGGCCTGAGCGCCGCGACCGCCCCATGGTAGCATCGCCGGATCCGGCGTCGATCGAGATTCGGCCGCTCGCGACCCAAGCCGAACTGCATGCGTGCGTCGAGTTGCAGCGGCAGACGTGGGGGGAGGAGTTCAGCGACGTCGTGCCCGTGAGCATTCTCAAAGTGTCGCAACGAGTCGGCGGCGTGGCGGCGGGGGCGTTCGACGGCGATGGGAGCCTCCTCGGGTTCGTCTACGGGCTCACGGGCGTAGAGAAGGGACGGATCGTGCACTGGTCGGACATGCTCGCTGTGCGTCCGGAGGCGCGCAACATCGGTCTCGGGTTGCGACTCAAGGAGTATCAGCGGCGCACGGTCAGAGAGCTGGGCGGCGACACGATCTACTGGACGTTCGACCCGCTGGTGGCGCGCAACGCGCACCTCAATCTCAACAAGCTGGGCGTGCATGTGGCCGAGTATGTGGTCGACATGTACGGGACGACGGACAGCCCGCTGCACGGCGGGATGCCGACCGATCGGTTCGTCGTCGCCTGGCCGACGTACGACGACGAGATCGACGCGCACCTGGTGGAGGCAAGGCGCGTGACCGAGTCGGAGGACTGCCGCCAATCGCCGATCGTCACCGAGGAGTGGATCGAGAGCACCGCCGGTGCGTCGATCCTCCCGCACTGCGTGCGCGTCGAGATCCCGCTGGATGCGGAATCCATGTTCGCGGCCGCGCCGGCCGACGCGCTCGCCTGGCGCATCCGTGTTCGCCGCGCGACGCAGTGGGCCGTGGCCGCGGGATACGGCGTGCACGGTTTCTTCACGGACACGGAGTCGAAACGCGGCCAATACGTGCTGACGAAGCGCGCGCGCCCCCATTCCAACGGAACACGCCCCTGATGCTCCGCATCAATCGCATCACGCTTCGTGAGATTCGGCTCGCGCTCAAAGAGCCGTTTCGGATTTCCTCGGGCGTGGTGAGCGAACGCCGGATCTGTCTTCTGGAATTGACGGATGCCGACGGGGTCGTCGCCTGGTCGGAATGCGTCGCGGGGGAGCAACCGAACTACAGTCCGGAAACCATCGACACGGCCTGGTTTGCGATTCGAGAGTGGCTCGCCCCCGGGGTGCTCGGCCGGGAGTTTGCCGCGCCGTCGCAGGTGGCCGCGGCGCTCGACCAGAACGTGCGTGGCCATAACATGGCCAAGGCGTCGATCGAGATGGGCAGTTGGGGCCTCGTCGCGCAGCGCGACAACGTGTCGCTGGCACGTGCGCTCGGGGGCACCCGCGACCGCGTCGCGACCGGGATCTCGATCGGGATTCAGGCGGATCCGGCCGCGCTCGTGAAACGCGCACAGGCCGCGCTCGACCACGGCTACCGCAAGATCAAGCTCAAGATCCAGCCGGGCGCGGACGTCGAATACGTCGCGGCGGTCCGTCGGGCTCTCGGCCCGACCGTGCATATGATGGCGGATGCCAACTCGGCCTACACGCTCGCCGACGCCGACCACCTCGCGCGGCTCGACGCGCTCGACCTGATCATGATCGAACAGCCCCTCGGCCGCGACGACCTGCGACGCCATGCCGCGCTGCAGACCAGGCTGAAAACGCCGATCTGCCTCGACGAGTCGATCACTGATCGCGATCGCGCCGAGGACATGATCGCGATGCAGGCGGGGCGGATCATCAACATCAAGCCGGGGCGCGTCGGCGGATTCACGGCGTCGAAAGCGATCCACGACCTCTGCTTCGAGCGTGGCGTTCCCGTGTGGTGCGGCGGCATGCTCGAGAGCGGCGTCGGGCGGGCCTACAACGTGGCGCTCGCGTCCCTTCCCGGATTCACGCTCCCCGGCGACCTCTCGCCGAGTGCACGATATTGGGAGCGCGACATCGTGACGCCGGAGTGGACGATGGACGACGAAGGGATGGTGCCCGTGCCGCTCGACCGCCCGGGGCTGGGAGTCACGGTCGATCGCGACCGCATCGAACAGTTGACGGTGCGGTGTGAAACCCTTCAGCTGTCATCCTGAGAGCCTGCCCTCGAGGAGCGCGAGCGACGAGGGGGAGCGAAGCGACGAAGGATCTAGCGGTCGTATTGTGGGACTTGCTATCGGCTACAGAGAGTAGATCCTTCGCTGCGCTCAGGATGACAACCATGGCCCTCCGCTCACGATGACCGCTTTCGAATTCCCGGCCGAGCTGCGAATCCGCCTCACCGAGCTGCGGCGCGAAATCCATCAGCATCCCGAGTTGGCATTCAAGGAAGAGCGGACCGCCGCGCGCCTCGAGAGCGAGCTCTCGCGCATCTCCTCGGCGGTCGTGCGTCGCGTCTCGGGGACCGGGGTCACGGCGCGCATCCCCGGCCGCGACCGCTCGGCGCCGGCAGTCGCGTTGCGCGGCGACATCGATGCGCTGCCGATCGACGAGGCCACGG
>Ga0137314_1000644_pt1 | contig 10087 bp, 7 predicted proteins | sample EasRivERMZT199_2_FD_102289 | JGI IMG/M metagenome (GOLD analysis project Ga0137314, IMG submission 102289) | Soil microbial communities from meander-bound floodplain in the East River, Colorado, USA - East River MetaG ERMZT199_2 | ecosystem: Environmental > Terrestrial > Soil > Floodplain ... | reverse complement strand
GTTGGACGGTACAGGATCATGGAAGAGCTTGGCCGCGGCACGATGGGTGCCGTGTACAAGGCCACAGACCCGATGATGGACCGCGAGGTCGCGATCAAGACGATTCTGTCGAACGCGCTGAGCGGGCCACAGGCTGCCGAATTCCGAGAACGTTTCTTCCGCGAAGCCAAAGCCGCGGGCCGGCTCGCGCATCCGGGAATCGTCACCGTCTTTGATGTCTCGGAGCACGAAGGCATTCCGTTTCTCGTGATGGAATATGTCGTCGGGCAAACGCTGCAGTCCCTGCTCCAGAGCGGCGTGCGCTTCAATGCAGACACCGTACTCGACCTCGGAATCCAGCTGGCCGACGCTCTCGAGTACGCTCATTCTCACGGCGTCATTCATCGCGACATCAAACCTGCAAACATCCTCGTGACCGAAGACTATCGCACCAAAATCACCGATTTCGGTGTGGCGAAACTCGCGGAATCGCAGGTGACGTCCGCCGGCCAACTCCTTGGCACGCCGGCTTACATGGCGCCGGAGCAATTCACCGGAGCCCCGATCGACAGGCGCGCGGATCTTTTCGCCCTGGGGGTCGTGATCTACTTCCTGGCGACGGGTGACAAGCCATTCAACGGCGATACGGCTCTTGCGGTCCAGTACAGAGTCGTTCATACGGATCCTGTGTCGCCCCGGAGGTTGAACCCGGCAATCTCGCAGGGAGTGGAAGCGGTGATTCTCAGAAGCATCGAAAAGGATCCGGCGCTCCGCTATCAGTCCGCAGCGGATCTGGCGCGTGATCTGCGCACCGTTCGCGCGGGAGGGCACGTCCCTTCACACAACCCGGCCACGGCGGCCGATGAACCGGCCGTGATCAACTCGCGAGATGACACCACAGTTGTGTTGTATTTCGGTTCGCGTGCCAGGGCTGCAAAAGTAGTTCTGCTTGTAGCCCTCGCTATGGTGCTCGCATGGACAGGTTCTCGCGCCGCCCGGCTTCTCATGGCTGTGCCGGAACCGCTGCAGGTCGCAGTTGCTGTGCCGGCTGTGCCGGTCGCTCCGTCTGTTCCCGATCCCGCGCCGACACCACCACCCGCGCCTGAGGAAAACCTTGAAGCAAAGATGACGGTCGCAGCGGAAGTCACGCGGCCCGTGAAAGAAGCAGCACCAAAAACAGTGCCTCGACGACCGGTCGATTCTCCACCTGTAACTAATACTGCAAACAATGCCCCCGTCGTCGCCGCGCCGCCACCGCCGCCTCCTCCTCCGGTTGAGGCGAGTCAACCGGTTGCGGAACCACTGCCGGAACCCCCACTCGAAGACGACGTATTGCCCGGCCGAACCGTGGCACCGGTCGGCGCGCCCGCGCGTCAGAGGGAATTGTCGCAGTTTGCGAACTCGGTCCGGCTTCTGGTCACGAGCCCTTCGGTGCCGGAACCGTTCACGGTGATCGTGACCATGGATAGTGAGGTGCTCTTGCGGCATGACGTGCAAGGTCCCGTGTCGGAAGAGGTCTCGTTGCCACCCGGCCAGCATCGACTTCGAGTCAATCTACTGATGGCCGCCCGCCGCATCGGCCGCCCGCAGGAAGTCACGGGCCGCTTCTTTCCAGGCCAGCGCCGTGTCCTGAATATCGAATTCTTACCGGATGCGCCTCGTGGAAGTGATAAAGGCGAACGAAATCGATTTACGGTGACTCTGAAGTAATCGTTTTTTTACGCGATCAAATAGCCCCTAAGTCGCGTCAGCACAGGACTCCAGCCCTGTGCTAGGATAATTTGCTCATGTTACAGACGATCCTGCCGGAGCGCGTCACGCGCCTCAGCGACAATGAACTCGATGATCGCATCCGCGATGCCCGTGAGAAGCTCGGCCGCCGGCTGGTCATTTTAGGCCACCATTATCAACGGGATGAGGTCATCAAGTTCGCCGACTTCCGCGGCGATTCCTTCAAGCTGGCCCAATGTGCCGCCAACCGCAAGGACGCCGAATATATCGTCTTCTGCGGCGTCCACTTCATGGCGGAAAGCGCCGATATTCTCAGCGCCGACTATCAAAAGGTCGTGCTGCCCGACATGAGCGCGGGCTGCTCCATGGCGGATATGGCGGCGCTCGACCAGGTGGAAACGTGCTGGGAAGATCTCGCACGCGTCACGACCGGCAAAATCATTCCGATCACGTACATGAACTCAGCGGCCGCCATCAAGGCATTCTGCGGCCGGCATGGCGGAGCCGTTTGCACGTCGTCGAATGCGCCTGCGGTCATGCGATGGGCGCTGGAGCGCGGCGACCGGATTCTATTCATTCCCGATCAGCATCTCGGCCGCAATACCGGCCACGCTCTCGGCCTGCGCCTCGAAGAGATGCCGGTCTGGGATCCCTTCGAGGAACTCGGCGGAAACTCTGCCGAAGTTCTGAATGCCAGCCGCGTTGTTTTGTGGAAGGGACACTGCTCGGTGCATCAGCGATTCCTGCCGATGCATGTAACGCAGGTCAGGTCGCGATTTCCGGGAATCCGGGTGATTGCCCACCCCGAGTGCCGGTTTGAAGTCGTGCAACTCGCCGACGACTCCGGTTCCACCGAACACATCATCAAATGCCTCACACAGTCGCCCGTCGGAACGAAGTGGGCGGTCGGAACGGAAATCCATCTTGTGAACCGCCTCATGAAGGAAAACCCCGACCGGTTCATCATCCCGCTCGATGACTGCGGATGCCTCTGTTCGACCATGTTCCGCATCGATCCGCAGCACCTGTTGTGGTCGCTGGAGAATCTTGTCGAAGGACGCGTGGTCAACCAGATCACGGTCGATCCGGATGTCGCGGCGAATGCCCGCGTGGCACTGAACCGGATGCTTGAAATCGCCGCATCCTGACACCTTAGTCAGGATAACTTCAGAGAATATTCAGTACCGGGCTTGCCCCCCGGACAACTATTATCGGCAGCCGTGATACTCCGAATACTTATCTTTCTGCATCGTTGGGTCGGCGTCGCCATTGGCGCGGTCTTCCTCCTGTGGTTCCTTTCCGGCATCGGAATGATGTACTGGACGTTCCCCGGCGTTAGTGCCGGCGACCGTCTGGATCGCTCGCCGAATCTCGATCCTTCGAAGATCACTCTCTCTCCGGCGGAAGCTGCCGAGAAAGCCGGCCTGGATCCTTCGCCAACCCAGATTCGTCTCAACTCATTCGACGGCCGTCCCGTGTACCGCGTCAGCGACGGGGGCGGAGGCCGCGGTGGTGGTGGACGCGGCGGCGGTGGCGGTCAGATCGTGTATGCCGACACGGGAGAACTGCAGACAGAAGTCTCGCCGGAAATGCGCGATCGGATTGCGGGCGCATGGACCGGCCTGCCTGTGGCTCAGGCGCAGATGACCTCCGTCGAAGAAGTGGATCAATGGACGGTTGCAGGCAATTTCCGCAATTTGCGCCCTCTGTATAAGTATTCGTGGCCCAGTGGTGAGCAGGTCTATATCGCTGGAAATACCGGTGAGGTCGTACAGTACACGACCCTTGGCTCGCGCATCGCAGCCCACGTGAGCGCGATTCCTCACTGGGTGTATTACACGCCATTGCGCAAGAATCAGCCGGTTTGGATCAACTCGATGATCTGGGTTTCCCTGGTCGGTACGGTCGGCTCAATACTCGGCGTGATCATCGGCATCTGGATGTATTCCCCGAAAAAAAAGTATCGATTGGCCGGCCAGCCTACCGGGATTCCATATCGCGGACAGAAACGATGGCACACGATCATCGGACTCGTGTTTGGAATAGCCACGGCGACATGGGCCTTCAGCGGGATGCTTTCGCTCGACCCGTTCCCAAGTTTGCAACGCAGGGCCACACCGCCGCCACAGCAGCAGCAACAACAAGCGGCAGGACAGCGCGGCGGCGACGGTCAGAAGGCCGCTCCTCAGCGGCCGGCAACTCCGCAGGCCGGTCCGGGCCAGCGTGGACAGCAAGGCGTGGCCGGTGCGTTGCGTGGTCGCGTTCGGATGACGGACTTCGCTGCGATGCACCCACGGGATCTCATCGCAAAAGTTCCGCAACTCGCCGTGAAGGAACTCGAGTTCTCGTCCTTCAATGGCAAACCTGTTTTCGCGGCGAATCTGGCCGGCGGCAAGACTCAGATGATCTTGCTGGACAGTTCGCCTGTTCCGGAATTCGACCGGCAGGAAATCATCGATATCGTGAAAAACGCGGCGCCCAATCCTGCCGCCGTCGAAACGCGGATCGTCGAACAGTACGACTGGTATTACCTCGATCGCACGCGACAGCGTCCGCTGCCGGTCATCCTCGCGTTGATGAACGATGCGGAGAAGACCCGCTACTACATCGATCCAAAAACAGCACGCGTCGTTCAGACCTACAGCAGCCGAAACTGGGTCGGCCGATGGCTGTACAACGGACTGCATTCGCTGAATTTTCCCTGGCTCTACAACTACAGACCGCTTTGGGACATCGTGGTCATCACATTCATGCTGGGTGGATCGGCGCTTTGCGTCACGTCCATCGTGCTCGCATGGAGAGTTCTGGGAAGAAAGCTGCGGCGGATCTCAATTCCTGAAGACGTGCTCGTCGCGGAGAAGAACGTTATATCTTAGGTAACTCGTGCGATGTGAGGTAGCTCACCGTCAGATCGCGTAGCATCGGACCGGGGCGCCGAGCTCCGACCCGTCCGAGTTTCTCCTGTTCGCTGCCGGCGATGTAGGCCGTTGTCGCAATCGAGTAAGTTTTTTCCGGTTTCAATTCCACGCCTCGTTGCCGGAGACTCGACTGCATGATCGGACTCAAGTCGGATCCACGGACATCCACGACCGCTGAATTTTCCTGCCAGCTTTCAAGAGTATAGATATCGCCTGAACGCACGACTCCGGGCCGCAGCCGGCCGGCAACGCTGCCCTTGTCGTAATAGGCGAGGTCGGCGCCTGTTTGCACGCGAAGCGCCTCCTCAAAGAGTGCCTTGACACCTTCGTGATCGAGCCACGCCGGATTGGTTCCCAGAGACTCGCCTACCGATAGCGGCGAATCGCCGTCCATCGCGACATTCAGGAACGCGTGCACGTGAGGATATCCGCGGAAATAAAAAACAGCGCCTGGACCTTCGAGCCTGAAGACCTGGGCCTCAGGAATGTCGCCCTCGTTCCCATCATGCTGGTAGTAGCTCAGGAACAATCCATCCAGGCCTCCGTTCGCCGCAAGACATTCGTGAGCGTAGGCTGCATCGGAGGACGCGTATGTCGAAAGGATGTGATCAACGGTCTGATGGGCGAGTTCCCTGCTGTTGGGTGAGAGTTCGGCGACGGGAATTCCGCTAAACGACCCGTGTCGTCCCTGAAGCTCGATCTTTGTTTGCACCGGGGCTTCCTCAAGAAGCGCGTACTTTCTTCGACCTTCATCAACGCTGTGCAACAGACGCTGTCCCATGAGGAATTGATCACGGTAAACATTGCCCGGTAAGCCGACGCGACCGTCTCCGCGCTGGTCGCCGTAAACCTGCGGTCCTCCGAAAGCCGCGCCTTCCGCGCCCTTCCCGCCGACACGCAGATTCAGGTGCACTCCCGAAAAGATGATTTGATACGGAGACGAAGTGGGATCGCCGCAGATGAGGACCTGCATGGTGTTCACGCCCATCCATCTGGTGACGTCCTGCTTCGGAAGGCGTTCGCGGCCCTCTTCCGACAACGACGCGTACATGAGATCCGTCAGGATGCCTCGCTGCTTTCGATTGAAACCCAGAACGACCGAGCGGCCACCGCCCGGAACTCCGCGGTTATGGTATTGCCGCATCGGATGGTCGTAGCTGACGCACGCCTCGGCGCGCTGTTCCTCATCAAGGCTTGTGTACAGGCGCTGCGCGAGCGTATCGACGGACTCGAGCCTGCTGCTCGGCCACGACGGCAGGAACCGGTATCCGGCAGCCCCGAGGATGCCCACACCTGCACCAAGTTTGAGGACCGTGCGTCGATTCATGGCAGAGGGTGAATATAGCACCCGGCGTCCACTTCTAGAGCGTGAGAAGGAAAGCGATGAGCGCACGGCGATCGGCCGGTGAAGCATTCAAGCCGAATGGATGACCCGGTACTTTGGCCGGCCGATTCGGGTCGAGCCATTCTTCAAGACTCCTGACGGCGCCCTGATGCTGGATCGGACTTCGATACCAGACGCCCTTCAGCGAGGGCACCTTATAGAAGCCGGTGCCCTTGCGCGTGCGCAGTGCGAGATCGGGATCCGTGCCGATGACGTCCACCGGCACGATCTCATTGTTCGTATAGAGCGGCGGGGTGTGACATTTAACGCAGCCTTCACGCTCGAATACACGACGACCGGCACGGGCCGCGGAATCAACCGTGTTGGGATTTCGCGGAGGTTTCAGCGAGTACAGAAAACGACCCAGGGCGAAGAGTTGCTCGTCGCTGTAGCGCTCGAGGAACTTCGGATCGGGCAACGGATCTACCAGCGTGAAGTCTCCGAAGCGATCGAACGAATTGGCTCCCTGAACGAGAGCGACGTATCGCATGAGATCGCCGATCGAACGCTGAAGGACGATGCCTGTGTGGTCGAGATGTTTGCGGTCGGCGATGCCGATCAGGTCCGGAATCTGCGCCGGCGTGAACAAACTGAGATTCACACGCGTCGTCACACCGGGCGGAATCGATTCGTACACAGAAGCGATCTCATCGATCGTCATGGTGTCAACGCGCGCAACGGGATCCGGGCTCAACCACGGCATCGAGAAAAAGAGGCGCTGGCCCAATCGAATTGCGTTCAACAAATCCGCGGGATCCTTTGCTTCGGCCGCCTGCCGGCGAAGGTTGTAACCAAGCGCGCGATCGACGGGGAAGTTCCCCTGTGCTCCTTTGACCAGAGTGCCGTCCTGCATGACCCGGGCGTGGCACATCAGACAGGATCCGCTTCCAACCTCGACCACACCTTTCTTCCGAACGACATATCGCGAAAAAGGCATGATGCCGTCGCTAGTGACCGGCACCTGGATGGCTTCATACCACTTCGGATCGCGCACCTGCGAAAGCCGGAAACTGGCGCCGTATCCGATCGGAGCATCGAATACGAGTTCGCCGGCTTTGATCAAGTCCGCGCCGGATTTCAGCTTTGCCGGATCGAATACGATCTCCGGTTCCTGTTCCTCCAGCCATTTCATATATCCGGCTGGCTCCTTACCGGGAGCGTAGATCGGATAACTCTTGTAAACGGGACGTACCGGCATCCGGTAGTAGTAATCCGGCGCAACGTGCTTCGGGGAGGCCGCCTTGTGTACGAGCGGCAGTTCGAAAGATGCCAGTTCAGCGGCATCCCAGATTCTCGGCGGCGCCTGGGCGGCGACAAGCGTTGCGGCCAGCAACACGGCGATCAGAAGAGTATTTCGTCTCATCTCGAATCGGTCTCAGCAGAGAAGAGTAGCGCGCCGCATTGCTGCTGCATTGTTTTTTTGTTAGCCTCAGGGCCCATGAGACGACAACTTCTTGTTTTGCTTCTCGTCATTGCGGCATTCACAACACTTCAGGCGCAGCAACGGGCTCCGGCGAATCCGCTGGGCGACGGTCCGTGGACATACACGACGTCTGAACAGCGGACACGGATTCGCGTCTCCGTTGTCACAAAAGGATTGTCGCACCCGTGGAGTCTTGCCTGGCTCCCGAACGGCGACATGCTCGTCACCGAACGCGCAGGCCGTCTTCGAATCGTGCGGAACGGCGTGCTCGACCCGACACCTATTCCTGGTGTTCCCAAGCTTCAGGCGGGCGGCACCAGCGGTTTGCTGGATGTAGCTCTCCATCCGAAGTTTGCCGAGAACAATCTCGTTTACCTTGTCTACAACGTATCCAGGCCGAAGCCGGACGGCACGACGGGTTCCGTCTACTCCACGGCCCTCGCCCGCGGACGTTTCGACGGCAAGGTTCTTGTAGACGTCAAAGAAATCTTTGTCGCTGAGCCGTGGGCCGCACTCTCCGGCGGCGATGCGTCGCGAATCGTTTTTGCGGCTGACGGCACGATCTTTTTGAGCTCATCCCATCACAGAGATCTGAAGGAGCCTCAGGATCCGATGAGCCACATCGGCAAGATTCTCCGCCTCAATGACGACGGGACGGTTCCGAAGGACAACCCGTTCTTCGGCAAGCCAGGGTATCGCCCCGAGATCTACTCGATCGGACACCGGACGGTACTTGGACTGGCGCTGCACCCGACGACCGGAGCGCTGTGGGAAACTGAAAACGGTCCGCAGGGAGGCGACGAGGTGAACATCATTCGCCCGGGAAAGAACTATGGATGGCCCCTCGTTACCTATGGCCATGATTACGACGGTACACCGCTGAACGAACGTGAACCGCGCCCGGACATGGTGCTGCCGACAGTCTTCTGGGTGCCGTCGATCACGACTTCGGGAATTGCCTTCTACACTGGCGATCGACTACCGGCGTGGAAGAACAATTTGTTCGTGGGATCGATGAACGTGGGAAGAATCGCAGGAACCGGACACCTCGAACGGATCGTCTTCAATGACAAAGGCGAACAACGGCGAGAGTGGCTTCTGACGGATCTGAAGCAGCGGATTCGAGACGTGCGCCAGGGTCCTGACGGGCTTCTGTACGTGGTGACTGATGAAGACGCGGGCGCGATTTTGAGGATTGAGCCAGCCCAGTAAGGAAATTCAGGGACGGTCGCCTAAATTCCCTAATTGCACTTCAAATTAGGGAATTTAGGCGACCGTCCCCGAATTGGCATCCCGACTGCAGCTACCAATTAGTGCGTGCCTTTTTCCTGGCGATTCTCGGCAGCCTCATGTCCTGGTGGGGTTTGTTTTTCATCGCCGCGCTCGACTCGTCGATGCTCTTTTTCCTGCCCTTCGCAGTCGACATAGCGATCGTGTACATGGCATCGCGATCACCCGAATTCTTCTGGCTATATCCGATCCTTGCTTCTGCGGGATCGGTTTGCGGCGCGGCTGTGACGTTTTATATCGGAAGCCGTTTAGGCGATGCCGGGCTTAAGCACTTCATTGGGGAAAAACGCCTGGATGGAGTTCGCGGGCGGATCGAAACGAAAGGCGCAGTGGCGCTTGGCATCCTCGCCCTGGTTCCCCCGCCCTTTCCGTTTACGGCCTGCGTTCTGGCGGCCGGAGCGTTGAACTTGAGCACGCCGGTCTTTCTCAGCACGCTCTTTGTCGGCCGGTTGGTACGATTTGAGGCGGAGGCGGCGTTGGCGCGTATCTACGGGCGGCGAATCCTCAAATGGCTCGAATCCGACATCGTCGAATATGTCGTCATTGGACTCGCCGTCGTCGCAATCGTGGGCACAGTGTTCACCATCGTACAGTTCGTGCGAAAGACACGCGCACATCGCGGTCACTCGCAGCGGCACCGGGCGGCATAACTCTTTTCAATACTTTCCATCTAACTCCTTTAGGGGGAGCAGATGTCTGAGAAATCAACCAAAAAGTGGGTGCTGGCAATTATTATCGTGGCGGTGTTCATCCTGGCCACGGGCTTGATGATGGCGCAGCGCCCGAAAACGCCAGTTCTGAATCCACCGGCGTCGAGAACCGACCGGCAGGTGGAAAGGTTGTCAGAGGAAGTGCGGCATCACCTTGTGATGATGCCCTATTACAGTGTTTTCGACTGGATACAGGCCGAAGTGAAACCGGACGGATCCGTGACGCTGACGGGTGAAGTCAACCGCCCAAGCTTGAAGGAAGACGCGGAAGACCGGGTTGGCAAAATCGAATCGGCCACACGCGTGGTCAACAGGATCGAGGTATTGCCGCTTTCACCGGTAGACGATGATCTTCGCGTTGCGCTCTACCGCGCGATCTTCAGTTTCAATTCGCCACTCTTTCGATACGCGACGCAATCCGTGCCGCCGATTCATATCATCGTGAAGAATGGCCGTGTGACGCTGAAGGGCATCGTCGCGAATCAGGCCGACAGCCAGCTTGCCGATATGGCGGCACGTGGCGTATCCGGCATTTTCGAAGTCAGGAATGAATTGAAGATCGAACAGCGGCTCGACGAAAAAGTCACCCGAAAGTAATTCGTCGACCCGGATTCGCGCGCCCCAACAAGACACACTAGGAACACAACAATCG
>Ga0137314_1000641_pt1 | contig 10099 bp, 11 predicted proteins | sample EasRivERMZT199_2_FD_102289 | JGI IMG/M metagenome (GOLD analysis project Ga0137314, IMG submission 102289) | Soil microbial communities from meander-bound floodplain in the East River, Colorado, USA - East River MetaG ERMZT199_2 | ecosystem: Environmental > Terrestrial > Soil > Floodplain ... | reverse complement strand
GACCATCCCGAATGCCGCCGCCACAGTCGCGAGGTTCAGCGCCACGGCTTTGAGGGGAATCATCACGGACCGAAATCCGATCATGAGCGCGATGAGCGTTCCCACGACGACCAGCGTGACGACGCGCGGCGTCGCGCCCACGATCGCCTGCTCGTAGTCGACGTTGAACGCGGGGAGTCCCCCGACGTAGATCCTCGCGCCGGCGGTCCCGATGCGCCGTGCATCGCGGCGCAGATCGCGCACGAGTCCCATCACGTCACGCGGCGATGTTGTGCTCGCCGGCAGCACCTCGATCACCGCGCGCCGCGCGCCGCGTCCCACGAACGTCGCGATCATGTCCCCCGGCGCCGTGGCGAGGAGCGTCGGCGGCGGCTCGGCCGTTCCAACGATCGACGGAAGCGACCGCACGCGCGCGACGCGCTTGTCGGCCGCGATGTGCGCGGCCACGCGCTTCGTCAGCCGCCAACCGTCCGGCGACAGCGCAGTTGTCCCGTCGGGAAACTCGACGACGACGCGCAACGCTTGTATCACACCGTCGCGCCCCATCGCGCGCAATGCGCTCACGCCGCGGGCCGACTCCATCGCCGGCGGCAGCCAGTCCCCCGACGGCATCCGCCGCTCGAGGCGCGTCGACTGCCACGCCAACGCGCCCACCGCGAGGCCGGACACCGCCAGAACGACGACCGGACGACGCACCACGCGAATGCTCCATCGCGCCCACCAGTGCTGGCGGCCCTTGCGTCGCGCGCGGCCGACCGGCCCGCCCCATACAGCGAGCACCGCGGGAAGCAGGGTCGTGGCCGCGAGCACCGACAGCGCCGTCACCAGCAGGCCACCGACGGCGATGGAGCGGAGATCCGACAACGGTACGAGCAGCAGTCCTACGAACCCGAGCATCACCGTGCCGCCCGAGAGCACGATGCTCTCGCCGGCGTGCGCGCCCGCGTGCGTCGCCGCCGACGCAACGTCCAGGCCCCGTGTCCGCGCCTCGCGAAACCGGCTCACGAGCAGCAGCGCGTAGTCGATCCCGAGCCCGAGGCCTAGCATCGTCGTCACGTTGACGACGAGAACCGACAGCGCGAACACATGGGTGAGCAGCGCGACGACTCCCGTCGCGATCCCGATCGCGAGCGCGCCGGCGGCGAGCGGCAGGATCGCCGCGGCGATCGCTCCGAACGCGACCACGAGCAGGGCCAGTGTGACGGGCAGGATGCGACGCTCCGCCCTCGCAACGTCGTCGGCACTGGCGCGCCGGAGGTCCACCGTCAGGGGCCCGGCACCGGTCCACAACAACTCGACATGCCGCTCACCCGCGGACAGCCGAGCGGCCATGGCTTCGGTGCGCGCGCGCAGGAGTGTGAGCGTCGAATCCTGCCGCAGCGATGGATCCAGGCCTATGATCGCGTAGCTCCCGCCACTGACGCCTTCGAACAGTGAATCGGTGGCGTCGAGAGCCGAGAGTGTTCCCGTCACCGATGGTGAAGCGGCGATATCGTTCAACACCGATTTGAGCAGCACGCGGCCGGAGTCGCTCTGCGCCGGCGGAAGCCCGCGCACGACGAGCACCGCGTAGCGCGCGAACCGCGTGGCGAACTCGCTGGTGAGGAGCGAGTCCACGCGTGCCGACTCGCTGCCGTCGACGCGCACGTTCGTCTCGAGCCGATCCTGAACGCCGCGGGCCGCCGGTATCAGCGCCGCGGCGGCGAGCGCCCAGCCGGCGAGCACGCCGCGTCGCCGCCGCACGACCGCCGCGGCGGCGCGCTCCCAGATCGTCATGTGAGCGCGGTCTCCAGATGCACCGGCCGCGCATCGAGCTGCGCGACGACGGTGGGCTGTGTGAGATAGGCCCCGACGAAAGTCGGTTGTGCGAGGAGACCGCGCACGGCCTCGATGAGCGGATCGCGCACGTCGAGTCCGAGGGTGATCGCTGCACGTCCCCGCGCGCGCTGCCCTCGATACGCTTCGAGCAGGAGCGCGCGCAGAACGGTCGCGTCCGGCGCGGCGAGGTGCACCGCGGTGACCACCGGCAGCGCATCGCCGGCGGGCGGCAGCCGTGTCGCGCCCACGAGCGGCGCGGCGAAGTTGATCGCCCGTCGCACCGCGCCAAGCCGCCGCGAGTAGGATACGACGCGGAGCTGCTTGAGCCTCGTCTGATCCCAGATACCGACGAACCCCCGGATCCGGCCGGCCGCGTCGCAGGCAAGCAGGTAATCGCCGATGGCGAGACCGGGCGCCGAATCGATCCACGCGCGCATCGTGCCCGCGTCGAGCCGGGCGGTAAGCTGTCGCACCGGGGCGATGCGCTGCCACAGCTCCGCCATCGGCTCGAGGTCGCGCTCCGTCGCGGCGCGTACAGTGAAGCCCGCCACTCGTTCGCGACGCTCCCAGAGCAGCGGGATCGCCAACGCGTTGATCGTCGCGATCCTTGACAGGATCGGAAGGCCGCGGGGACCCGCCGCGCGCCGCTCCATCGGCCGGTTCCCTTCGAGAATCGTCACGAGCGCCGGGACAGTCGCGTCCACGAGAGCGATGCAGGCGTCAACCACGTAGCGTGTCAGCTCGTCGGCCACGCCGCCGCCCCGCGCGCTCGGAATGACTTTGAGATCGCTGACGTAGCAGACGGTACGTGGTGCTCCGTTCATCCACACTTCGCGCCGCGCCGCGGCGACGCATCCGACAATTGCGCCGTGTTCATCCACGGCGACGCCGACACGCCAGTCGTCGCCCTCGAGCGCGTTCAGCGCGAAGAAGCCCGGCGCGCGGTCGATGCGCAGCGCCACGTCGCCGCGCATCGTACATGCTTCGCATACGCGGAGGAGCGCCGCGTTGTCCGAGCGCGCCGCGTCGCGTACGATCAACGCACCTTCGCGCGTGGCAATCACGCTGCCGCCTCGGCTGCGCTCGCTGCCACGCGGCAGACGACGACGCGCGGCTGAATCACGCTGCGGTCGCGTTGCACGAGGCGCTCGCCCAGCGCGCGGTCCTCCACAAGATGTGTGCATGTCGCCGGAACGTCCGTCCAGCCAACGAAGTTGCGGAAGACGACGCGCGCCCCGGGCGTCGCCACGCGCTCTACTTCGCCGAATAACGCCGCGATGTCCTCCGGTGCCAGCCATTCGCAGACGTTGGACAGCGCAAGGCATTCGACGCTGCGATCGGGGCGCCTGCGCAGATATTCGAGCACGCTGCCGTCCACGAGCGTCAGTCGCTGGGCGCCATGGGCGACGGCGCGCGCGCCGTGCTCGGTCAAGTACGGGGGAAGCCCGTCCGGCCCGCTCGCCGGAAATCGTCCGGTGAGCATGTGGTGCAGGAAGTAGTTGTCCGCCACCGGCAAGTCGGCGATGGCATGTTCGGCCATCCGGCGAAAGAGCTCCGAGAAACTGCGCCGCCCGACGTGCACGAAGAACGAGGGGTCGTACACGCGCGACATCGACCATCGGTTGAGCAGCAGGCGAAACAGCATCCGCCACCGCCAGTTGTTCCACTCGGCGTCGAACAGCGCACGCTGTTCTCCCACGGTCGCGCAGTCGAGCAGCCGTCGGACGCGTCCAGGGGATTGCGCCACATGAACGACGAGCCACGCGACCAGCGCGATGAACCGCTCGCTCACGCCGGCGTTCAGCACGCCGCGACGGATCGCCGCCGGGTGTTCGTCCCAGTACGCGCGCGCCGCCGCCGAGAGTCGCGCGCCGACCCGCGAGTAGGTGCGCGCCCTGGTCGATGCGTCGGACGGAACGCCGCCGAGAAACGCAATCGCCTCTCGTAGCGGGAGCGTGCTGAGTGCCGCCACCTTGAGCTCCACGAGATGATTCTGCGTGCGGTTCACGTCGACCGCGTGCACCTCGGCCGCGCCTGCCGCCAGGAGGGACAGCGCGGTGCATCCTCCCGACGCGATCACCACGACGCGGTCGGCGGGCCCCGGGGCGAGCGCGGCCAACTCGACCGTGGGATCCTCGCGCACCTGGGCGAAAAACAGCCGGTCGTTGCATGCCCCGTTGACTTCGATGCGGTTCGTCATGCGGCCTTGCTCCATCCGAGCTCGATCGTGAACGCGCGATAGATCGAAGCATCGAGCTCGGCGTACGACCGCAGCAGCGCTCGGACCTCCATGCGGCGGCCGGTCTGCTCGTCGAGCCAGTTCTTCACCCACGACAGGTGCCCCTGCTCGTCGTCGATCATCCGACGCAGCGTGGCACGCACGAACGGATGTGTCCCCGGACGCCGATAGTGCTCGAGGAAGTGGCGATGCACGCGCCGCTCGAAGACCTGCGTGAGCACGAGCACACGCAGGATGCTCGTCGGTGCGCCAAGCGCGGCGGCGAACCGGGTTTGGTACGTCTCCTTCACCGGGCGCACGACGCCGCCCACGGCGATGATGGCGTCGTTCCACAGCCGGGCGTGCACGACCTCTTCGGCGGCGTGGGTCAGGAGCTGGGACGCGAGCTCGCCGTCGCGCGAGCGCCGCGCTACCTCGCCGAGTATGAGTCCACCGTGCAATTCGGACGACCGGTAGAAGTTGAGAATCGCCAGCTCGTGCTCGGATATTTCCATTTGGGGTGTCATCACAGTGCCTCCTTCATGTAGTCGACCAACCGGACGCCGCACAGGCGCTCGATTCTTTTGGCGAACGAGCGGAGCGCCACCGCGTCCCCGGGCATCGCGACGGGCACGTCGCCCACCGCCCGCTCGCCGAAATGGCGAAAGTGCGCCGCGGCGTGGAGCACACGCGGCACGATGGTCGGATCGATCGCGACGCGCTTGGCAATGAGGTCGCTCGCGCTCTGCGCGTGGCGGACCTCGTCCGCCGCGATCAGCGCCAATAGCTCGGTCAGCACGGGTTCGGGCGATTCGTCGCTGAGCCGCCGAAAGAAGTACGACGCGAGGTGCTCGGAGAGCATGAATTCCACGAGCCGCTCGACGAGGTCGTACGGCTCCACGTCGGCGTCGCGCGCCGCGCCGCGCATGCGCACGATGTCCTCGTCGGTAATCGCCGGCTCGAAACCGACGGCGTCGAGATAGGTGCGCAACGCGTGAAAGTGTTTGAATCCCTCGTACAGCTCGAGGGAGAAGACCACACCCGCATCGACGTCGTCCCACGTCGCGGCGAGAAGCTGCTGGAGATGTACGGGGTGGAAGGCCTCGATGATGGCGGCGTCGCGAAGCGACTCGAGGAGCGCGCGATGCCCAACGAGGCGCGCCGGGTCCACGTCGTCCCAGCGAATCGACCGCTCGACGGACCAGAACCCCCGGTCCGCTGCGCTCGCATGTCGCGCGTACCTCCGTTCGGCGCCGATCATGACGCTACCGCCGTGCGCGGTTCTTCGGCCACGAGGCTGGCGAGCAGCCAACGTTCCAGACCGAACGCCAGGCACGCCGTGAACGCCGGCTGCCCGTTCGCTGCGCGAATGTCGAACGCGTCCCCGAAGAAGCGTTCGTGCATGTTCACGGATGCGGCGGCGACCGTGCGGTCGTCGTCGATGGGAACGTGCAGCTCGCGCTTGAGCCCCTTCACGCGTTGAAGCAGCGCCTGACCACGCGCGGTCGGTGCGAAGAACGGGTCTTCGGCGGGCGCGACCTCTGAATCGATCCCGAGATGCGACGCAAGACGGGTGACGATCGCGAGACCCCGCTCGGCGAATCCCTCGCACTCCGCTTGCGTGCCGACGCACACAACCTCGCGCATCGTGAAGGCCCAGCCCCGCTCCAGCGGTGCATGACGCGCTCCTTCGTGCCGCCAGCACGTACACTGCGCGGTGACCTGAACCGCCTTCGCGAGACGTTCGCCGGCGAGCGCCGCGTAGACGTGATAACACACCGCCGGAGGGAGTGCGGCGCTCGGCGGGACGATCGCGTCGCCGACGGCCGCGGCCGGTGCCGGGTTCGTGGCGAGCCGCTCGAGCGCGCCCGTGTCGTCCGTCAGGTGCGAGGCCACCGTGAGCCACTGCGGAAACGACGCGAAGTAACCCGCGCGTTGCAGGACGTCGAGCGGGATCGCCGGCGGAACGAGCCATTCCTCCGCGACGCCGGCACACAGCGCGCGAATGCGCCCCTCCAACGTGCGAAAGCGCGCCAATGCCTCGCCGCGGAGCCCCACGAGCCCCGGCGCGGGCGACCAAAGCGCTCCGCGCTCGCGCAGTCCCGCGACCACGCCGTCAGGCCGCGACATCGGTCTCCTCCGCGACAAACACCTCGGCGACGCGCGCCGCCGTCGCGAAGTTATCCAGCCGGATGCGCGCGTCGGGGACGACGGCGTTCGTCGCCCGCTCCGTCCACGCGATCAGCTCGAGAATCTTGATCGAGTTGACGATGCCGCTCGAGAAGAGTGGGGTGGTTGCCGTGATCTCGACACCGGGGGGCGCCAGCCGCGCGTTGAGCCAGGCGACCAGCTCGCGCGTGAATCGTTCGCGGTTCGTCATGCGGCCTCCTCGAGCACGGCCGCCCCCGCAAGCGTTGCGACCATCGCGCGCCAGAAGCTCGCGACGGTTGGCGCCGGCATGCCCGTCACCGCGTCGGCGCCGGTGGTGTCGAACACTTTGGGAAACGCGAGTTGCGGCACGAAGAACCCGAGCGAGCGCACGGCCTGGATGACGCGCTGGCTTCCCGCTGCTCCGATGGCGCTCTCGAAGAGTCGGTACGTGTCGAGATCGACGCGGACCGGACGGGCAATTCCGCGGCGGCGCCAGACGGGCGATTGGCCGAAGACTTCGTGCGTCGCGTCGAGCAGCTCGTCGAGGGGCATCGCGCCGCGCCCGGCGCAGAGGTGAAACGTCTTTCCTTCCACGCCGGCCGCGCGCGCAATGCGAGCGATGCCCGCCGTCACATAATCGGCCGTCACGACGTCGAGGCACGTGGCGTCGGTGCCGGGGATCATCGCCGCCAGGCCGCTGAAATAGAGACGGAGCGCGCGGTGCACCGCGTTGACCTGCGTCACCCTGCCCGACAGTCCGTCGCAGACGATCGTGCTCGGGCGCACGATGACGGCATCGGGACGTGCGGCGCGAACGATCGATTCCGCGTCCGCCTTCGAGTGTTCGTATTCGTTGATCCACCCGCCGGTGGCCGCTCGATCGGGCTCGAGGATTGTCCCCGTGCGCTGCCCGGCGACAAACGCAGTGCTGACGTGAACCCACCGTTCGACCGCGTTCCAGTCGAGATCGAGCAGACGCGCCGTCCCGTCGACGTTCACTCCGCGCGCCTCGTCGGCCGTCTGCGAGAACGACGTCGCGGCGGCGAGATGCACGACCATCGTGACCTCGGTCGAGAGTCGGCGGCGGTCGTCCCCCGAAATGCCGAGGGCGTCGCGACGCAGATCGCCACGAATGGGCAGCGGCCCTCGTGGATCGCTCGAGCGGCCGATGCCGTTCCGGTCGAGCGCGTACACGCGCTCCACCGACGCGTCCGACAAGAGCTCGCGGAGCACGCCGCCGCCCAGTAGCCCGCTGCTCCCCGTGATGAACACCGTGTGGCGTGTCATTGTCTCAGACCTCGATGGCCAGCGCGGTCCAGTGCGCGCCGTAGCCGTAGGAGAACAGGATGGCCTTGGCGCCGGCCCGCACGGCGCCGCTGTCGACCGCGTCGCGCAAATTGATGAAGTTGTCGCCGGCCAACGTGTGGCCGATCCGCGCGATGTTGGCGTCCCACAGACGGGCGCGCGGCAGCGCGCACACGCGCATGAGAATCTCCCAGCTCGTGAGACTCACATTGTGCGGGATCACCCAGTCCACGTCCTCGGGGCGCCAGCCGGCGTCCGCGACGGTGCGTGTGATCACGGAGGCCGCCGTCGGGAAGTACGAGGCCATCACCTCGTCGCGCATTGCGTACGCCTTCCAGAGGTAGCCCTTCGTGACGGTACGCGCGGCGACGATGCGGTTTCGCTCGCCGCCGCGCTCGACGACGACCGCGCAGCCCGCGTCGGCCGTGCAGTTGGTGATGGCCTCGCGGCCCGCGGCCGACGGATAGAATTCGCTCGACACACAGAGCACGCGCTCCAATCCCTCCGTCACGCAGAGCGACCGCGCCAGCCGGATCGCGCCGAACAGCGTCGTGCACGCGAGCTGGTCCAGCCCGATCACCGATGCGGACTCCAGCGCCAGATCGTATTGCAGCCGCGTGCCCGGATACTGAAACCGCCGCGTGTCGCAGAGCCCGAGCGCCGCGTTTGGCGCGTCGGCCGGCGCGGAGAAGGAGAGCGAAGCCGGACTCCCGCCGTAGATCAGTAGATCGATCGACGACGGCTCGATCCGTCCTTCCTCCATTACCTGCGTCGCGGCGGCGAGCGCGAGATCGTACGGCGTCTCGTCCTCGGCGACGGCAACGGTGTCGAAGCCGAACCGCTCGAGCACCGCGGCGTCGGACTCGAGCGCGCCCGCCGCCGCGAGCTGCCGCACGGTGCGCGAGGTCGCCGCGTGGGCGTACGCGATCCCTGCGATGCAGGCGCTCATTGAACCGACTCCAGCTGCACGACCGCGAGCACCCAACCCGGCCACGGCGCATGCAGCGCCGCCCGCGCGCCGATCGCGATGCCATCGAAAACGACGGCACGCAGCACGTCGCGCTCTCCGTACGCCCGCGCCAGCTCCAGTGCGTGGAACGGCGTGTCGTCCGACAGCTCGAGCGCTTTCCATGCGGCTTCCTTCAGCGACCATATCGCGGACAGCGGGAGGTCGCGGAACACATGCTGCTCAGACGACGTGAGAAAGAACCGGGCGCGCTCGCTCGGGAGCCGATCGACCCGCTCGAGATCGATGCCGACCGGTGTGCGGCGGCTCGCTGCCGCGGCGCCGCGCCCGTCACGATGCGACAGCGAGATCCAGAGGCGTTCACCCGCGCTCGTTCGCGCGACCGGGGCACGACGCGATGGATATTGCACGTCGAAGCCCTCACGCCCGGCGATATCCGTCGCGACACGCCGAACGGCTCTGCGCGCAGCCGGCCGGCCGAACTCGATGGCGTCGCCTTGCTCTCCCATCGCCACGGCTATCACACACTCACTGCGTGCCGCGCGCGACCGCATCAGTCGTATCACTGAAATGACTCCGTAGGGATGATTCACGTTTCGCCGGCAGAGCTATCAAAGCCCGCTGGGTGAGCGAACGATGTCATCCCGCGCGAAGCGGGGAGATCAGTCGTGTTACGTAGGTCCGAGCCGGGCTTACGTAGTCTTGCCGAGCCGATCCGCGTCGAGCCACTCGCGCGGGTTCCAGGTCACCGGCATCGCCCCGACGCGCTCGAAGCGGATTCGCGGATCGTCCGACTGCACCAGCGCGATGAGGCGGCGTCCCGTCAGGAGGAAGCGGCGCGACGTTGTTTCGATGCTGTCGAGAATCGTTTGCGCGAGCTGGTGTTGCGCGCGGGCGAACGCGTCATACCGCCGGAAGAGGAGTAGCGTCCCGGTTTCGTCCGGCACCGGCAGTTCGGCCAGACAGTCGATCCACGACGCCAGATTCTTGGCGTAATAAGCCGGAAAGTTCAGCGCGCGCTGGGCGTCGGCGTGGAATTGATCGGGAGTCGTCCAACGCCCCGCGTCCAACTCGTGCACTTGGTATCCGGCCTGCCGGAACCAGGCTATGTCCTGCGACAGCACCGACGACTTGTAGTACAAGGCGATCGCGCCCCGCTCGAGCAAACGCCAATCGAGGCGCTCGACTTCGGCCGGGCGTTTTTCCTTTCGTTTGAAGAACATTCGGGAATTTTAGCGACGCGCGCGCCGGCTCGTCACATCGTCGCGAATCCCTATCGTGGGGCGTCGGTCGAGGCGGACGGTCGTTTCCTCGCGCGCTTCACGTTCATCAGGCCGCGGACGAGAAACAGGACGGCAAACGCCCCGTCTACGAGGCGTGACCCTGTGAGCGGGGCGGCCGACCACAGTGGGCGTAGCGCGACGAACACGCCGAGACCGAGTTGCACCGCCGCGAGCACGAGCGCGGTAGTCGCTCGTCCGCCCATCAGAAGCGCCGGAAGATGAAATGGAGCACGAAATACTGGTACGCCACGATCGGTACGATCAGGGGGAGCATCTGTAGAATCCAGCGCACCGGCCAGCGCCGGAACATGCCCATAGCCGCCAGGAGCTGGAGCGCTCCGAAAGCCCATGCCGTGT
>Ga0137314_1000639_pt1 | contig 10107 bp, 9 predicted proteins | sample EasRivERMZT199_2_FD_102289 | JGI IMG/M metagenome (GOLD analysis project Ga0137314, IMG submission 102289) | Soil microbial communities from meander-bound floodplain in the East River, Colorado, USA - East River MetaG ERMZT199_2 | ecosystem: Environmental > Terrestrial > Soil > Floodplain ... | reverse complement strand
GGGTTGGCCTTGCGCAGCGCGATGATCTCGTCCATCGTCATCCCGGGCTTCACCTTGTCGTGCGCGTGCATCATGGTCTCGATCGAGACCGTATCGCCGGAATCGATCCTGAGCTTGGGCGGTTCGTTCGGATCGAGCCAGCCCCACTGCACGGTCTCGAGGGTCGCGGCGAGCGTGTGGTGCTTGCCGCCTTTCTGCTGCGCCGAAACCGTGCCGCCGGCCGCGAGCGCGAACGCGGCGATGAACATCGCATACGGTGTGGAACGACGGTGTGACATGGGATCCTCTCTGTGTGTGTTTTGAATTCGTATCCTCGGCCCGGTGCGCTGGAACGTCAAGCCCCGGGCCGCTGGAGCCTACTCCGGCTCGATCTTCAGTTCCCGCACGACGCGGCTCCAGAACGCGCGCTCGCTCTTCAGGAATGCGTCGATCTCCTCGGGCGTGCCGGTGCCCTCGGTATAGATGCCGAGCGCCCGGAGCCGCTGCTCCATCTCTCCGTCCAGAAGGACGCGGTTGAATTCCAGGTTCATGCGCTGGATCGGCGCACGCGGAGTTCCGGTCGGCGCGACCACCACGAACCAGCCGTTGAATTCGAATCCCGGCAAGGTCTCGGAAAAAGTCGGCACGCCCGGCAGCTCCGGAAGGCGGCGGGGCGAGCTCACCGCCAGCGCGCGTAGCTGCCCGCGCTGTACGACCGCGGCGATTGCCGGAATCCCCTGGATGGTGAGCTGGGTGCGTCCGGCGACGGTGTCCGCCACGCCCTGCGCGCCTTTATAGGGCACGTGCAGCAGGCTGATGCCGGTGCGGGTCTTGAGCATTTCGCCGAGCATTCCGGGGAGCGTTCTCTGTCCGGGGCTCGCAAAGGCGAGCTTGTCGGGGTGGGCTTTTGCGAGCGCGATGAGCTCCGCGAGCGAACGGACGTTCAGCTCCGGGCTCGCGATGAGCGCGAGCGGGGAGAAGCCGACCATCGCGACGCTCGCGAAATCGTCCTCCGGGCTGTAGGGAAGGATCTTCGCGATGTACTGGTTGATCGCCAGCACCGAGGCCGGGGCGAACAAATAGGTGTAGCCGTCCGGCGTCGCGCGCGCCGCCGCCTGTGCGCCTAGGGTTCCGTCGCCCGCGCGGTTTTCGACGAGGACCTGCTGGCCCAGCGCCTGCGACAGCCGCTCGGAAACGACGCGCGCGACGATGTCGGGCGTGCCGCCCGCGGCCTGCGGCACGATCATCCTGACCGGGCGCGAAGGCCAGCTTTGCGCCCCCGCGATGCCCGGCGTCAGAACGAGGGCGGCGAGCAGCGAAAGGAATGCGCAGCGCATGGTCTTGTCGTATGAAAGCCCCGAACATCGCCATGCTAGCATTCCGAGGTGCAATCGGAGAATGCACCGGACGTTCTCATCATCGGCGGCGGGGTCGCCGGCCTCACGCTCGCGCTTAGCCTGCACCAGGCGGGAATTTCGTGCCGCGTGTACGAAGCGGCCCCGGAATTGAAATGGCTCGGCGTCGGCATCAACCTGTTGCCGCACGCAGTTCGCGAGCTGACCGAGCTCGGCCTCGCCGAGCGCCTCGAGCCGCATGCGGTGCTGACGCGCGAGATGTGCTTCTACAACCGCTTCGGGCAGTTCATTTACAGGGAGCCGCGCGGGCGCCACGCGGGCTACGACTGGCCGCAGTTCTCGATCCACCGCGGCGAGCTGCACCGGGTGCAGGTCGAGGCGGTTCGCGAGCGGCTGGGCGCGGACGCCATCGCTCTTGGCCACCGCTGCGAGGCGCTCGAGCAGGACGCCGGGGGCGTGACCGTGCGTTTCGCGGGCCGCGCTCCGGCGCGAGGGGGCGTCGCGATCGCCTGCGACGGCATCCACTCGGCGGTGCGCCGGCAGCTCTACCCGGGCGAGGGACCCCCTGTATACAACGGCATCAACATGTGGCGCGGCCTCACGCGCTGGCGGCCTTATCTCACGGGCGAAAGCATGGTCCAGTGCGGCTGGCTCGACGTCGGCAAGATCGTCGTCTATCCGATCGCCAGGGAACTCGATGCGCAGGGCCGCCAGCTCATCAACTGGACCGCCGAGATCCGCTCTCCACGCAATATCCAGGCGGACTGGAACCTGGACGGCAAGCTCGAGGATTTCCTGCCGACCTTCGAGAGCTTCCGCTTCGAATGGCTGGGCGTCGCCGAGATGCTGCGGAACGCGGAAGTCGTGCTCGAGTACCCGATGGTTGACTGCGACCCGCTTCCGCGCTGGACTTTCGGGCGGGTCACGCTCGTCGGCGACGCAGCGCATCCGATGGTCCCGCGCGGCGCGAACGGCGCGGCTCAAGGGATCCTCGACGCGCGCACGCTCGCCGGCTGCCTGACGCGCGAGCGCGACCCCGTCGCCGCGCTCAAGGCGTATGAAGACGCCAGGCTCAAAGCCGCGAACGGGGTCGTGCTCGCGAGCCGCGCGATCTCGCCGGACACCATCCTGCGCGTGGTGCACGAGCGCACCGGCGACAAGCCGTTCGAGCGCGTCGAAGACGTGGTGAGCGAGGAAGAACTCGCCGCATTCATGGAAAAATACAAGCGCGTCGCCGGATTCGAGCGCGAAGCGCTCAATAAACGCCCGTCGCTCGTTTCTCCCCGGGAAGATCCCGGATGAACCGGATTCTCGCAGGGCTCGCAGCCTCGCTGCTTGCAACGGCAGCGCTCGCGCAAAGCTACCCGACCAAGCCGATCCGCCTGATCGTTCCGTTCGCCGCGGGCGGCGGAAACGACAACGTCGCGCGCCTGGTCGGCAAGCACCTGTCCGGCAGCCTGGGCCAGCCGCTGGTCATCGACAACCGGCCCGGGGCGGGAGGCGTGCTGGGCGCGGAGCTCGCGGCGAAGGCGACGCCCGACGGCTACACGCTGTTCCTCGGCGGCGTTGCGAGCCACGCCGTCAATCCGAATCTGAACGAAAATCTTCCCTACGATCCGATCAGGGACTTCGCGCCCGTGGCGCTGCTCGCTCAAGCGCCGCTCGTACTGGTCGTGCACCCTTCCGTTCCGGCCGATTCGTTCAAGGCCTTCGTCGCGCTCGCGCGCGCAAGGCCGGGGCAGCTCAACTACGCCTCGAACGGCAACGGCAGCTCGTCCCATCTCGCCGCGGTGATGTTCGATTCCCTGACGGGAGTGGACATGGTCCACGTGCCCTACAAGGGACTGTCGCCGGCGCTCACCGACCTCTTGAGCGGCCGGGTGCAGGTCATGTTCAGCAGCGTGGTCGCGATCCTGCCCCACATCAGGGCGGAAAAATTGAGAGGCCTCGCGGTGACGGGGGGAAAGCGCCTGCCTTCAATGCCGAATCTTCCGACGATCGCGGAATCGGGACTGCCCGGCTACGAAGCGAGCTCCTGGTATGGCGTGCTCGCGCCGGCGGGGACGCCGCGGGAAATCGTCGTGAAACTGAACGCCGAGCTGGTGAAAGCGCTCGCACAGCCCGAAGTGAGGACGAGCCTGCTCGCGGAGGGCGCGGAACCGATCGGCGGCACGCCGGAGCAATTCGCCGCCCACATCAGCTCGGAAAAAGAGCGCCTCGGCAAACTGATCCGGGAAGCGAAGATCCGTCTGGAATGAGCTCAAAGGCTACCGATAACCGCTACACGCGCGGCATCGCTGAATTCGTCTCCGGCCTTCGCTACGAAGCGATCCCGCGCGAAGTGCGCGAGCGCATCAAGCTCCTCGTCCTCGATTCGCTCGGCTGCGCGCTCTACGGAGCGCATCTCCCATGGTGCAGGATCCTGCAGCGCACGCTCAAGAAGCTGGACAGCTCCACCGCGAGCGGCGTGTGGGGAACCGCGCAACGGCTCTCGGCGCCGCACGCGGCGCTCGCAAACGGCACGCAGGTCCAGGGGTTCGAGCTGGACGACGTGCACCGGGAGGGCGTGCTGCACGTGGGCGCGGTGGTGCTGCCGGCGCTCGTCGCGGTCGCCGAGCTGCGCCGCGGCATGAGCGGACGCGAGTTTTTGACCGCCGCCGTCGCCGGCTACGAGGTCGGCCCGCGCGTGGGCCTGTGCATGGGGCAGGAGCACATCGGGCAGGGATGGCATTCCGGAGCGACGCTGGGGGTTTTCTCTGCAGGGGCGGGCGCGGCGCGCGGCCTGAAACTCGACGCGGAAAAAACGGTCCACGCGCTCGGCATCGCCGGCACGCAGGCGGCGGGGCTCATGGCGGCGCAGTACGGCGCGATGGTGAAGCGCATGCACGCGGGCCGCTCCTCGCAGAGCGGGCTCTACGGCGCGCTGCTCGCCGAAGGCGGCTTCACCGGGATCGCCGACGTGTTCGAGAGCGAATACGGCGGCTTCTGCACGACCTTTTCGCGCTCGCAGGATCGTTTCAAGCTCTCCGAGCTGACCGCGGGGTTCGGCAGCATCTGGCAGACGATGGGCGTCGCGCTGAAATTCTATTCCTGCGTCGGCAGCAACCACACCACGCTCGACGCGCTGCGCGAGATGCGCTCGGAGCGGGCGTTCGGCGCGAAGGACGTGAAAAAAATCATCGTGCACGCCTCGCAGGTGACGGTCGATCACGCCGGCTGGAAATACCGGCCGGAAAGCCTCGCCTCCGCGCAGATGAATCTTTCTTTCTGCGCGGCGACGCTCCTGCTCGAGGGCGATTGCTTCGTCGATCAGTTCAGCGACGCCGTCGTCGCCGATTCCCGGCGCATGGCGCTCGCCGAAAAGGTCGAAGTCCGTCCCGACCCGGAAATCAGCGCCAAGGGCGCGAAATACCGCCACAGCGTTCGGGTGGAAGTGATTCTCAACGACGGCAGCCGCTTGGAGCGCGCGGTGGAGACTCCACGCGGCAGCGAGCCGAATTTCGCGAGCGAGGCGCGGATCGTAGCGAAATTCGAGAAGCTCGCTGCGCACGCGCTCCCGCGGCCGCGGACCGCGCAATTGCGCGATGCGGTGCTCGGAATGGAGAAGCTGCGCGACGCGGCGCGTCTGGCACAGCTGATGACGGTCAGGAGAAAAAAATGAACCGAATCGCCGCCGGACTTCTTGCGCTGGGAATGTCTTTGCCGATGGCAGACGCACTGGCTCAAACTCCGGGCAAGCCGATCCGCGTGATCGTTCCCTGGCCGGCGGGGGGCACGGTCGACGGCGTCGCGCGCGTCATCGGCCCGAGCTTCTCCTCCGGCCTCGGCCGCACACTCATCGTGGAGAACAAGGCGGGCGCGGGCGGCTCGATCGGGCAGGCGGAGGCCGCGAAGGCGCCGGCGGACGGGAACACCGTGCTGCTCGTGTTCGACACGCACGCGGTCAACCACTTGCTCTACAAGAACCTCGGCTACGATCCGTTCAAGTCCTTCGAGCACGTGAGCCTGCTCGTCACCTCGCCGCAGGTGCTCGCCGGCGCGACCAATTTCGCGCCGTCCACGGTCGCGGAACTGGTCGCGCATGCGAAATCCAATCCCGGCAAAGTGACCTACGCCACGGTGGGCGCAGGCAGTTCCAACCACCTGAACGCCTTGCTGCTTGCGAACCGCACCGGAATCGAAATGACCCACGTGCCCTACAAGGGCGGCGCGCCGATGATGATCGATCTGGTCGGCGGCCAGGTGAACGTGATGTTCGTCTCCGCTCCGCAGGCGATTCCGCAGGCGAAGGCCGGCCGCATCAAGGCCCTCGCGATCGGAGCCGCGCATCGCATCCCCAGCTTCCGGGTACGCCGACCGTCGCCGAGACGCTCCCCGGGTTCGCCGCGCAGTCCTGGGTGGGGATGCTCGTGCCGGCGGGGACGCCGAAGGAAATCGTCGGGCGGCTGCACGCGGAGGCGGCGAAGACGCTTGCCGGTCCCGAAGTGCGCGGCAAACTCGCAGGCCAGGGATTCGAGGTCGTCGGGAGCACGCCCGAGGAGTTCCTCGCCTTTGCCCGCGCCGAGTCGGAGAAGTGGGCGAAGGTGATCCGCGACTACCAGATCCGCGTGGAGTAATACAATAGCTGCGCTCTCACCGGGCGAGGAGGCCGAAATGCCACGCGACATGAAATGGACTCCGCAGGGCGTTGTTCCCGCGGTGCTGCTGCCTTTCCACGAGGACCTCTCGATCGACGAGCCGTCCTTCCGCGCGCACCTCTCGGACGTCGCCGCAGTCGAAGGGCTTTCGGCGATCGCCCTCAACGCGCATTCGACCGAAGTCGCCTCGTGCACGTTCGACGAGCAGAAGCGCGTCCTGGCGATTGCGAAAGACGAGATCGGCGGGCGGCTCCCGATCGTGAACGGCGTCTACGCGGAAGGCAGCCTCGAGGCGGCGCGCATCGCCAGGATGGCGGCGGAGGGCGGCGCGGCTGCGCTGCTCGTTTTCCCGCCCGGGCCTTTCGCGATGGGACAGCGTCCCGAGATGGCGGTCGAGCACTTCCGGCGCGTCGCCGACGCGGCGAACCTGCCGATCATCGCCTTTCAGTACCCGCTCGCGGGCGGCCAGGGCTATCCGCTGGCGACCCTATTGAAGATCATCGAGGCGGTGCCCGCGGTGCGCGCGATCAAGGACTGGTGCGCGAGCCCGCAGCTGCACGAGCGCCAGATCCGGACGCTGCAGTCGCTGAACCCTCCGGTGAACGTGCTCACTACGCACAGCTCGTGGCTGATGAGCTCGCTGGTCATGGGCTGCAACGGGCTTCTCTCGGGCAGCGGGTCGGTGATCGCCGACCTCCAGGCGAAGCTTTTCCGCGCGGTGCGCGCGAACGACCTCGCCACCGCGAAGCAAATCAACGACCGCATCTGGCCGACGGCCGAGGCGTTCTACTCCGAGCCCTGGGTGGACATGCACAACCGCATGAAAGAGGCGCTCGTAATGATGGGCAAGCTTCCGCGCGCGGTCGTGCGCCCACCGCTCGTGAAGATTTCGCAAGCCGAGATCGAGCGCATCCGGGTCGCGCTCATCGCCGCGGGCCTGCTCGACCGGGCCGGCCGCTCGCTCCGCGCCGCATGAAAAACCGGGGACAGACCACGGTTTTTTCAACGTCCGCCCGGAAAGGGGGTCTGTCCCCGGTTTCATGAAGATCGAGTGCGTCCTGCAGTGCGCCAACCATCTCGGCGAAGGCCCGGTCTGGGACGTCGAGGAAGGCCGGCTCTACTGGGTCGACGGAACCGGCCGGCGCGTCGGCAGGCCGTCGATCTGGAGGCTCGATCCGCGCAGCGGCAAGACCGAGACCTGGGCGCTCGCCCGCGACGTCGGCGCGCTCGCGCTCAGGCGAAAAGGCGGCGCGGTGCTCGCGCTCGACGACGGCTTCCACTTTTTCGATTTCCGGAGCGGCAAGCTCGAAACCGTATCGCTGGTCGACGCCGGACAGCCGCGCACGCGCCTGAACGACGGCAAGTGCGACCGGAGCGGGCGCTTCTTCGCCGGTGGCATGGACGACAAGGAGGAGCTGAAAATCTGCGGGCTGTGGCGCCTCGATCCCGATCTCTCCGTCACCCTGGTGGATGACGGCATCATCTGCTCGAACGGCCCGTGCTGGAGCCCGGACGACCGCACGTTCTACTTTGCCGACACTTTCCAGGGCGAGATCTGGGCGTACGACTACGACCTCGCGGCCGGCACGCCCACGAACAGGCGGCTTTTCGCCTCCTTCAAGAACGATCCGGGCGTCGCCGACGGCTCGACCGTCGACGCCGAGGGCTGCCTGTGGAACGCGCAGCTCATCTCCGGAGACCTCGTGCGCTATGCGCCCGACGGCAGCGTCGAGCGGCGCATCGGCATGCCGGTCAGGAACATCACCAGCGTCGTCTTCGGCGGCGAGAAGCTCGACGAGATCTACGTCACCTCGATGGCGCGCGTGAAGCACCCGGCGGTGCACGAGCGGTTCGTGAAGGAGGCGAAGCCGCAGTTTCTCGCGGGGAGTCTCTTCCGCATCACCGGCCTTGGAATCCGCGGGGTTCCCGAACCGCGCTTCGCGGGATGAATCAGTCCGCCCGCAAGTTATTCTTGCGGATGATCTCCCCCCAGCTGGCGTAGTCGCGCCGCACGATGTCGTTGAAGGCGTCGCCGGACACGCCGGAAGGCTCGACGCCGAGTTCTCGGAAGCGGTTCGCCACCGCCGGGATCTGCAGTACCGAGCGAATGTCCGTGGCGAGCTTGTCGAGTACCGGCTTCGGAGTTCCGCCGGTGGTGAAGATCCCGTGCCAACCGGGAATGCCCAGTCCCGGAAACAAGGTGTCGAACGGAATCGCCCCAGGCAGCTGCTCGAGCGGCGTGCCGCCCGTGACCATGAGCGCGCGCAGCTTCCCCGCCTTCACGTGCGGCATCACGGCGACGGTCACGTCGAGCATCATCCCGGGCTCGCCCGAAAGCACCGCCTGGAGCGCCGGCGCTGCCCCCTTGTAGGGCACGTGGGTGAGGTTCATGTCCGTGGCGCTCTTCAGGAGCTCCACGTAGAGGTGCTGCCCGGAGCCGTTCCCGGCGCTCGCGTAGTTGAGCCGCCCCGGCTCCTTTTTCGCGCGGGCGATCAGCTCCTGGATCGAGCCGATGCCGGTCGCGGGATTGACGACGAAGGCGTAGGTGAGGAGCGTGGTCTGAGTCACGCCGACCAGATCCTTCAACACGTCGTAGGGCACTTTCTGCAGGTGCGGCAGCGTGACCAGCGGGGTCGAGCTGATGATCATCAGCACGTGGCCATCGGGCGCGCTTCTCACGACGTATTCCGGGCCGGTGGTGCTGCCGGGCTTGTTCTCGACGATGACCGGATGTCCCCAGCGGTCCTGCAGTTCCTTTCCGATCAGCCGGCCTGCGATGTCGAGCGGTCCGCCCGGGGGAAACGGGACGACCAGACGCACCGGTTTCGAGGGAAATTCCTGCGCCGCCGCGCCTGCGGCGAGCGCGAGCACCCAAAAGAGAACTGCTGCGGTCCGCTTCATGATCCCTCCGCCGGAAGACTATCAGAGCCCGGCCTCCGGGGGAAAGCTCGCCGAGCCGCGGCTATAATTGCCCGAATCCGATTCCAGGGGGGAGATATGAGCCAGGCCCTTGCCGACGTCCGGTCCGGCGCGGTGACCGCCGGGCTCCACTACACCCTCGACACCGGCGTGAAACCGGTGAACGAGACCTTCGGCCCCAACAACATCCACCGCCGCGTTTCGGGCGAACATGAAGTGCGGCAGATGACGATCCGCGACGGCCGGCCGCTCGCGGACGAGTTCGACCTCGAGGTCACCGGCTTCGAGTTCGTGGATCACCCGACGCAGGTCCGCGACTTCTTCGACCCCGAGGAGCTGAAGCGCGTCTACTACCCCGAGGTCGAGGCGCTGGTGAAGAAAGTCTCGGGCGCCTCGCGCGTGGTCGTCTTCGATCACACGCTGCGCTCGGGCGACGAGGCCGAGCGCGAGGCGAAACTGGTGCGCGAGCCGGTGCTCAACGTACACAACGACTACACCGAGTGGTCCGGGCCGCAGCGGGTGCGCGACCTGCTGCCCGATGAGGCCGAAGCCCTGCTGCAGCGCCGTTTCGCCATCATCCAGGTGTGGCGCGCGACAAGCAAGCCGATCCAGTCCAATCCGCTCGCCATCGCCGACGCGCGCAGCCTCGCTCCCAAGGATCTGATCCGCGCCGAGCGCCGCTATCCGAACCGCGTGGGCGAGACCTACCGCGTCGGCTACAACCCGGAACACCGCTGGTTCTATTTCCCACTGATGCGGCGCGACGAGGCGCTGGTATTCAAGGTATACGATTCGGCCAAGGATGGGCGGGCGCGCTTCACCGCGCACAGCTCGTTCGACGATCCGACCACGCCTCCTGGCGCGCCGCCGCGCCAGAGCATCGAGGCCAGAACGCTTGCGTTCTTCGAATCCTAGACTGCCCCGATCGGCTTGAAGGCGATGCCCTTCGCGCGAGCCGGCAGGATCGCCACGATCACAGGAGGGCGAGCAGCGAGTGTTCGACTTCCCTCAGTACCGGCAGCACGCGCGAGGTCGCGGCTTTCGTGGATTCGTTTCCCATCGCCAGGCTCACGCTGATCGCGCCGACGACTTCAGATGTGCGGCAGCGGATCGGCACCGCGATGCCGCGCATGCCTGGGTCGAGTTGCTGTTCCGTAATCGCGTAGCCGCGGCTTCTCGCCGTGGCGATCAGCTCGCGCACGCCTTCCACCGTGGTC
>Ga0137314_1000634_pt1 | contig 10142 bp, 10 predicted proteins | sample EasRivERMZT199_2_FD_102289 | JGI IMG/M metagenome (GOLD analysis project Ga0137314, IMG submission 102289) | Soil microbial communities from meander-bound floodplain in the East River, Colorado, USA - East River MetaG ERMZT199_2 | ecosystem: Environmental > Terrestrial > Soil > Floodplain ... | reverse complement strand
GGCTCTTGATGAGTCGCCGCATGGCGGATGTGTCTCCTGTTAGGCGCGCGACGCGCGGGTCAGCGATAGGGCCCTGCGCCCCGGAGGGGTCGCAGAAAGTACTCTACAGCATAAAGTGACTCGCGGCCAAGTGCAAGGTGCACCCGAGGTGCGCGGGCCCGTGCTCGCGATCTATGTCGGGATGATCATGCCTAACGCCGGCCACCGGCCGGCGGGTGCGCGATCAGGCGGGCTTCGACGCGGGCGTCGCCGCGATTCTCGCGGCGTGCAAGGAATTCAAGAAGTCGTGCGGCTATCCGGCGAACAATCCGGCCGAGGTCGAGAAGCTGATGAAGGACGGGTGGGACTTCCTCATCATGCAGCGTCGCGACCAGGCGGCGTTCGACGCGGTGCTGACGGGACGTCGTCTCTCCGGGCTGCCGGTCCCGACTCCGTGAGCCAGAATCAGGAGCCGGAGTGTGGGATCACCGCGCGGCCTGGGTCATGCGGGCCCTGATGCGTTGCTTCCAATGGGCGCCTTGAACGTTGTCCAACAGCATCTTCAGCACCGCCGTCTCGTTCGGACTCTTGGTCGGATTCAGCCCGTATTTCTCCGGCGTCAGCTTTAGAACATCGCCGAGGTCCCGATGGAGGACCTTGTATTTGAATGACCCAAGGAAGTAGAGCGATCTGGCCGGTACGTCGAAAACATCCGTCCGCTCCGACGAAAGCATGTGAAGCTTCCCCCCCGCATAGAAAAACGGCACGTGGTACTTCATGGGCGGAGCATTCTCGAGAAAAAAGAGGCCGTTCTTCAACGTCGTCATACAGGATTGTCGGTAGGCGATCCCTGCCCGCTCGCCCTGCGTGATGCGCACGCAGCCCAACTCGAACGGCGCCTCCGACATGTCGTAATAGCCGAAGACCAGTGAGGCGTTGTCAGCGGCGACCGTGCGAACCTGCGGATTGGCCGCGCACCCGCTTAATGCCACAACGCATGCTGCGGACCGAACGAGGACTCTCAACATGGTGACCTCCGACGATTAACCGCATCTGCGACCTGAGCGGAACAATCGGGCAATGGGACACGCTGTTACGAGGACTGTCATCGTTCGCAACTGGCAACCGCGGTCTCCCTTCCGGTCCGGAGACGGCGGCATTTGTTTTTTTTTTGAATCGCGCTGGAGAGGCGTGTCGGCCGGCCGTGAGCCTTGAAGTCATCGCCAAGCTCCACCGCCTGGCGTCGCGCCTCTTGACATGTGAACTACACGTGTAATATTACACCTGTAGTTCAACCCGAATACCCCATGCCCAAGCACCAGATCACCGAACTTCAGCTCGCGATCCTGCGCCTCCTGTGGGAACGCGGCGAAGCGACCGTCGCCGAGCTGTGGGAAGCGCTCCACGCCGAGCGCGGCCTCGCCCAAACTACGCTGGCCACCCTGCTGACCCGGCTCGCCCGGCGCGGCGTCGTCGCGCATCACACCCGTGCGCGCCAATTCGTGTACCGCGCCCTCGTCACCGAAGAGGAAGTGCAGCACTCGATGGTGAGTGAGCTGACGGCGAGCCTGTTCGAGGGCGACGTTCCCGCCCTGGTGAATCACCTGTTGACCGCGCAGGACGTGAGTCCCGGCGACATCGCCCGGATTCGCAAGATGCTCGACGCGGCCGGCCGCAAGAAAAAGGAGTCGGTACAATGACCTCGATCGCGAGCACGACGCTGGCCTGGCTGCTCACCTACGCCCTCCACAGCACGGCACTCCTGGGCCTCGCATGGCTCATCACGCGGCGCACGGGCACGACTGCTTCGGCGCGTGACCTCATATGGAAGACCGCGCTCGTTGGCGGAATCCTCACGGCCACCGCGCAACGCGCGCTCGACGTGCGGCCCGCGGGCTCGCTCTCACTCGGCAGTCACACTGCCACGACAGAAAGCATTCGTCATCCGCAAGGTGACGGGGCGGCCGCACCGCACGCCGCCGAGTCGGCGACCGTTCCGCCCGCGGACGTGGACGCTGCCGTGCAATCCCAGACGACGGCCAATGCATCAGGTACCCCGAGATTCTCGGGCGTGACAGCGGGCGCGGTGGCAGTGGCCGCGTGGGCGGTGGTCGGCTTCTTCCTCGCGTTGGTGTTCGCGGCACGCCGGCTCATACTCGTCGGCCGTCTGGGCGACCGCCGCGCGGTGCTCGACGGGCCGCTGCCGGCAATGCTCGAGTCGCTGCGTCTCGAGTCCGGTCATCGACACGATGTGCGCGTGACGTCGTCGAGCACGATCTCGAGTCCGGTGGCGCTGAAACTGGGCGAGATATGTGTGCCCGAGGCAGCCCTCACTGAGCTCGACGCCGAGCAACAGCGTGGACTTCTGGCGCACGAGCTCGCGCATCTGGCACGTCGCGATCCGCTCTGGCTGGACGCAGTAGGAATCATAGAACGTGTCTTCTTCTTCCAGCCGCTGAACCGGCTGGCGAGACGCGAGCTGCAGCAGGTGGCGGAATACCTGTGCGACGACTGGGCCGCGGCACGGACGGGCGGTGGACTTCCGCTGGCGCAGTGTCTGGCGCGCGTCGCCGAGTGGATCCAGGCGTCGCCGCTCGGTGTGCCCGTCGCGGGAATGGCGGAGCAACGTTCGCTGCTCGTCGCCCGCATCGCGCGGCTGATCGAGGGCGGATCGCCACCGGTGCCGGCGCGGCGCGGCGCGCTGTTGGCGGCGTCGGCAATCCTGCTCGCGGCGACGGTCGCGGCGGCGCCCGGCGTCCAGAGCACCGCCGCAGCGTTAGCGAATGAACCGTCCAACATCGGTACGATACCGATGCCGTCCGTGGAGCCGGAATCGCAACAGGCACAGGACACGACGGTCATCAAGGCGCTGATCGAGCGGCTCAAGGACACCGATGCGGGCGTCCGCAGAGCGGCGGCCTCGTCGCTCGGCAACTTGCGGGCGCAGCGCGCCGTTCCTGCATTGATCGCGGCGATCGGCGACAAGGACCGCGAAGTGCGACAGGCAATCGCTGAAGCCCTCGGCGAGCTCGAAGACGAGCGCGCCGTGGCGGCACTCACGCAACTCATCGCGGATCCCTTCGTCGACGTGCGGGCGACGGCGCTCGGCGCGCTCGAGCATTTCGCGCGACAGGTCCCCGTTGCTTCCGTCGTGGCGGCGCTGCAGGATGCTCACCCGGAAGTGCGGGCGCGCGCGGCGAGTCTCCTGGGCGAGGCACGCCAGATTTCGGCGGTAGGGCCGCTCACCAAGCTCCTCGACGACTCATCCGCGGAAGTGCGCGAGCATGCGTTGAGCGCGCTGGTGGAGATCCGCGACCCGTCGGCGGCATCGTCCATCACGCGGCTGCTCAAGGATCCACGGCCAAACGTTCGTGCACGAGCGCTCGACGCGCTGCGCGAGCTGCGCGCGCCAATTGCCGAGCGCGCGCTGCTCGACGCCCTCGCCGATGAATCGGCCGATGTGCGGCAAAATGCGGCGCAGGCTGTGAGCGACCGGCCGTTTGCCGCCGCGGTCCCCCGGCTGCTGGCAATGATCGACGATCCGAGCAGCGACGTACGAACAACGGCGGTGGAGGCGCTCGGAGCCATCGGCACCGCACCCGCGCGCGACGCCCTGCGCGCGGCGCTGAACTCCAAGGATGCGCGAGTCCGGAAGGCGGCCATCGAAGCGCTGGGGAACCGGCCATGATCAGGGTATCACTCATCGGCGGCGCGCTCGCCCTGTCGGTCGGCGCCGCGGCGGCTCTGCGCGCAGCCTACCATCAGGAAGTGCTCATCTCCGGCGCGGAGCACGATTCGCTGCGGCCGGGACCGGATTCCGCGCGCGTGGTGCGGCTCCTGGATGCGCTGGGAAAGACTGACCCGCTCGTGTGCGAGATGTTGGCCGACCAGGTGGGCAACTTCTGGACGAATGAAGGGAGTACCGGGATCGGCCGATTCGCCGACGCGGCGCGAGCATTGTACAACGCGAAGGACTCTCTCGCCGGCCACGCGAGCGACCCGGCCGCGATCCGCGTGATGGTGGCGAACCTCGGCGTTCCGAATTCCTGTGTGCGACGTGTCGCGTCGAAACTCCTGGGCCGGAGCCGCGTCACGACTGACCGGCTCGTGGAGCTCATGAGAGATCGGTCGCCACTCGTCCGCGAGGCGGCGGCGTACGCCGCGGGAACCGGCGACCGGAAGGAAGCGCGCGGGTCGTTGACGCGACTGCTCGATGCCGGGACGGGAGCCGAGGCCGCGATTGCGGCGTGGGCGCTTGGGGAGATCGAGGATACCGCATCGATTCCCGCGCTCGGGCGCGCGTCGCGTAGCGCCGACGTGCGTGTCCGTGCGGCATCGGTGTGGGCACTCGGCTCCATCGGCGACGAACGCGCACTCGCCGATGTCGACCGCGCCTTACGTAGCGACGCCAACTCAGACGTGCGTCGCGAGGCAGCGCATGCGCTGGGCGAGATCGGGTCAGTGCGGTCAGCGTCGACGCTTGCCGGCGCTCTCGACGATGCATCCGTGGTCGTGCGCTACGCCGCCGCCGAGGCGCTGTCTGATCTGAACGACCTGGAGCGGGCGCCCGAGCAACTCGTGCGCGCCGCGCGGTCGCCAGATCCGCGTCTCAGGAAGGCGGCGGCACGCGCACTGGCCGAGATCCACGACCCGGCGACGGTGGACGTGTTGATCGGTCTGCTCTCGAGCGACGATCGCGACACGCGCCTGGCGATCGTGGAGGCGCTCGGCGAGATCAAGTCAGCGAAGGCGCAGCCTGGGCTGTTGCGCGCGCTGAAAGACCCGGACCCGGAAATCCGGAGAGCAGCGGCGGAGGCGTTGGGGGAAATGCGGGAGGGGAAGGGCACGTCATAGCCCCCCCTCCCCAAAGCGACGCCGAGATGGCTACGGCACCACCTTCGGCGGCGGATTCTTCGCGAAGTCCCCCGCCCGTACCGTGATCATGTTCGCCGGGTCGAGATACTTCCGTACGACGGCGTTCACCTGCGCCGGCGTGAGCGCGCGGAGCTTCGCTTCGAAGTCCTCGTCCCAGGCGAGGGTTCGGCCCGCGAAGCGGCGACTGACCAGCGTGCCGATCAGCTCATCGTCGTTCGCGCGCCCCTGCGACCGCGCCTGGAGGTAGCCGAGTCGTGCCGCCTCGACCTCCTGGGTGGTGAAGCCGTCCTTCCGGACCTTGTCGATCTCGTCGCGGAACGCCGCCACGAGCCGCTCGACGTTCTGCGGCGCGTAGATGGCGCTCGCCTGGAAGGTCGCGTACCGGTCGAGCGATTGCGCGCTGAACCCCGACCCGATCCCGTAGCTGATCCCTTCCTTCTGCCGAATGCGCGTGGCCAGGCGGGAATTCAGGAAACCGCCACCGATCATGAAGTTGCCGAGCACCATCGCCGGATAGTCGGCATCGTCGTCGCGCATCTCGATGTTCTCGCCGACCAGGAACGTGGCGTTGGCCTTGTCCGGCGTCTCGATCTTGAGGCTCGATGAATCGAGCTTCACGTACGTGCGGACGGCGCGCTCGAACGGCTGCGGGTTCTTCCAGTCGCCGAAGAGACGGGCAACGGTCTGTTTCACCGCGGCCGCGTCGAAGTCGCCGATCGCCGCGAAATCCGCGTAGGTGGCGCCGTAGAAGTTCTTGTGAAACGCGCGCACGCTGTCGAGGTTCACCGCGCTGATGTCTTCGGCCTGTTCGTCGGCGGAGGACGTGTACAACGTGTGTCCGCGCGGCACGGGATTGAGTTTCTTGCCCATCGCGACGTTGGCGATGAACCCGGGATCGGACTTGAAGGACTCGAGACCGGCCAGGCGTTCACGGCGCAGGTTCTCGAATTCCTGCGCGTCGAAGCGCGGCGAGCGGAGTTGTTGTGCGGCCAGCTCGAGTGTGGGGATCAGGAACTCGCGCGTCGTTTCGATGCTGACGATGGCGCTGTTCGTGGCGCCGCCGATGAACACCTGGGCCTTGAGCTTGTCGAGCGAGTCCTTGACCTGCTGCCGCGTGAGCTGCGTCGTGCCGCGCGACAGGAGGGCGAGCGCGAACGATCCCGTCATCGACTTGCCCGTGAGCGACGGCACGGTGCCGTGCCGCAGCGTGATCTGGGCGACCACCTTGCCGGCTCTCGTTTGCTTGCGCAACAACGTGACGTGCATGCCGTTGGGGAGCGTCGAGCGCTCGGTGCGGCCCTCGATGTTCTTGGTCGAGGCGTCGAACGCTTCGCCCGCCTGCACGACCGCGTGTCCCTTATAGTCCGCGACGAGCGCGCGGACGTTGGGAATGGCCGGAATCTCGGCGCGGTCGGGCTGTGCCGAGGGGATGAACATCGCCACCGTACGATTGGACGACTTTAGATACGCGGCAGCGACGCGCTGGACGTCGGCCGCGGTGACCTTGGCGATGCGGTCGCGATGGAGGAACATCAAGCGCCAATCGCCCATCGCGGCCCACTCGGTGAGACCGTAGCCGACGTATTCGGAATTGCTCAGCGTCAGTTCGATGTTCTTGAGCAGGGCGGTCTTGGCGCGCTCGACTTCTTCGGTCGTGAACGCGCTCTTCGCCGACTGATCGAGCGCGAGCTCGAGCGCCGTGCGCGCCGAGTCGATCGACTGAGACATCCGGAGCTGCGCCTGGGCCCAGAGCATTCCCGGCTCGCGGAACTGGAAGCGATTCGAGCCGACTGAGGACGCCAGCTTGGCGTCGATAAGCGCCTTATAGAGACGCCCCGACGGGTTGTTCCCGAGCACCGACGACAGCACATCCACGGCGGCGAAGTCTGCGTGCGAGCCGGCGGGAATATGGTAGCCGAGCATGAGGAGTTGCGCATCGCCGGTGCGGCGGATGACGACTTCTCGCTCGCCGTCCTGAGTCGGCTCGATCGTGTATGTGGGGAAGAGCAGGTTGCCGGCGGCGAAGGTGCGCTGCGGTTTGGGGATCGCGCCGAACTTCTTCTCGACGAGGGCCAGCGTCTTGACCGGATCGAACTTGCCGGCGACGACGAGGACGGCGTTGTCGGGCTGATAGTAGCGTTTGTAGAACGCCTGCAACCGTTCGATCGGCACGTTCTCGACGTCCGATCGCGTGCCGATGGTGGACTTGCCGTAGCCGTGCCAGAGGTAGGCCGTGGACAACATGCGCTGGAGCGTCACCGCGAAGGGGCTGTTCTCTCCCGACTCGAGCTCGTTGCGAACCACCGAGAACTCGGACTCGAGATCCTTCTTGGCGATGAAGCTCGTGACCATGCGGTCCGCCTCGAGGTCGAGCGCCCACTCGATGTGGTTGTCGGCGGACGGGACGGTCTCGAAGTAGTTCGTGCGATCGTACCAGGTGGTGCCATTGGGCCGGGAGCCGTGTTGGGTCAGCTCCTGCGGGATGTTCGTGTGGTTCTTCGAGCCCTTGAACAGCAGATGCTCGAGCAGGTGAGCCATTCCGGTCTCACCGGATCCCTCGTGGCGCGAGCCGACCAGGTAGGTGATGTTCACCGTCGTCGTCGCCTTCGATTGGTCGGGGAAGAGCAGAACGCGCAGCCCGTTGGGCAGCGTGTACTCATCGACGCCCTCGACGGACGCCACCTTGGTCGCGCGGCCGGGCTGACTCGCGCGCGCGGGGGATTGGGCGGTGAGCGTTTGACCGATCGCGGCCGAGGTGAAGAGCGTGGCTGCGAGCGCGAGGAGACGGCGCGGTACCATGAAAACCCCCGTTTGAGTTTGCTGAGCGAGCCGGAACGTAACGGTTTGCCAGCTGGCGTGACAGTTTTGACACCGGCCATGCAGGCGCGGTTGGCTCCACTCACCAGAAGATTTTCTTGAACCCCGTGAGCTCGCGCTTGCCGCGCATCGTGAAATAGATCGTCAGACCCGTGCTGGCGAGGATCGCGAGGGCGAGGCCCCAGAACATTGCGACGACCAGCCCGCCATCGCCGAACGCCTCGCCGCTGTGCAGCCGGTAGAGAAACGGCTTGTCGGCGTACGCCTCGTTCTTGAGCAGCGCGCCGGACGCGGCGTCGAACACCAGCTTGCGATCCTCGCCCCCCGTGGGCTTGCCGGTGAAGATCGTGACGGTCTTCTGCGGGCCCTTGAACCGCGTTTCGATCTTATCGATTGGGGCGCCGGCCGAGATCCGCGCGGCCGACGTCACCGCCGCGGCGATCGGATCGCTCCAGCGTGCCGGCGGCGACGCCACCGTCACGGGGCTGACGAGCCCGCGCGTTTGTTCGCGCAGCCGCTCCTCTTCGCCGAAGAACTCCGTGAACGCGACGAGGAATCCGGTGACCGCCGCGAAGAGCAGAAAGAGCGACGCCGGGAAACCGATCCATCGGTGCCATTGCCGCCAGGATCGAACGTTCATCGCGTACGTGGGATGAGAGTGAGAGGTGGCCGGGCGAACTGCGGCGCGAATCTGGCCGGTCTGGTCGCCACTATCATTCGTCCAAGCCGCTCGAATCGCTGAAACCCGCGCGTGCGGCGATATCGTAGTGACGAGACCCCCAACCGGAGCCGCGCATGCGCCCGCCAATTCTCGCCGCGTTGGTTCTCGCCGCTACGCTGCCGGTCAGCCTCGGCGCGCAGGGGAATGTGCGGCCCGCCGACAGCGCCGCCATCGCGTCGCCCCCGCCTTCGGTGGCGCTGCCGGTCGATCTGGACCGGGTCCTGCGCGACTACGAAAAGGCGTGGCGCGCCGGCGACATTCCCGCGCTGGTCTCGCTCTTCACCGAGGACGGATTCGTCCTTCAGCCCGGACGACCGCCGGTGCGCGGACACGCCGCGCTTCGGGCGCGCTACACCGGACAGGCGGGAGGACAGCTTCGACTCCGCGCCTTTGCGTACGGCGCCGACAACACCACGGGCTTCATCGTCGGCGGCTACGGTTACGGCGACACGCCGGGGGACGTCGGCAAGTTCACGCTGACGCTGCGGCGGTCGCCCGGTGGACCGTGGCGCATCTTTTCAGACATGGACAACGGGAATCAGCCGCCGCGGGGGCCGACTCGTCCTTGATCGACAGCGGCTAGCTCTCCGGTTTCTTTGGCGGCGCCGGCGCCGCGGCTTCGACCACGGTCACCTTGTGCACCATGCCGGCCTTCTTGTGCGAGTCCTCGGACATCGGGCAATAGACCTCGTACGTGCCCGGCTTCAAGGTCACCGTCACGTTCTCGATCTGGCCGACCGCGATCGACCGAGATTCCTTGTCGACGCCCTGTCCCACCACGTGGAACGCATGCGCCATGGCGCCGCCGTTTTTCACTCGGAACGTGACCAGGCCGGCCCGCACCGTATCGCGCGCCAGCTCGACTTTCCATTCAGTCAGTGTGACGGCGACCGGCTGTGCGGTCGCCACGGAGGAAAAGGCCACCAAGGCAGCGGCGAGGAGCGTGCGGGTCATGCGCGATTCCTTCGAAAGGTGGAGCCGTTGGCGACAGGACGCGTCAGCGCATCCGGGAGTTGGGAATATTCTCGCCGGGACGGCACTTTCCAAGGGGGAGATGTGGGAACCGCCTCCGATCCGTCGCACGCCGTGCGTTGCCCCGGCGCGCGCCGGGGAGTACCTTCAAACCAAGCGACATACGCGCCGTGCGCGGAGACAAGTTCCGATCGTCAGGGGCCTGCCCAATTGCGAGCAGGCCCTTTTTGCGTCGAGTCGCGCCGCCCATATCGGAGAGACCGTGGCCGACAGTACCGAAGGATTCGACGGCGTCCTCAGCGACGCCGCGACGCGCCGTCTGGCGAATCAACTGGCTCGCGCATACCGCGGAACGTACGGCGCCCAATCGGGGCTGCGAATGATCGTACGGTCCGTGGCGCGCCAGATGCTCCAGGCCGGTTCGTCCGCTGAGGTCGTTTCGCGCACGTTCGAACGCTACGTGCGCGAGCACCCGTCGAGCGACGCGTCCGATGCGCACCGCCCCGTGTGGGAAAAACTCAATTCAACAACGCTCGTCGAGCTCGCGCGCGAGTGCGTTGCCGACGTGGCGCGTGAAGCGCGCAGCCCCACTACGTGAGGCTCGTGACAGCGTCACCCCTTGGCGGCGTCGTGAGAATCCGCTAACGCCGGTCGCCCGCGCTGCTCGAGGCGGCGGGCAATGTCCTCCATCTGCGCCTGACGCACCCGCGCCCAGCGCGGCAGGGTCGCCACCGCCGTGCCGGCCATCATCGCGCCCGCCACGCCGAGCGTTCCGATC
>Ga0137314_1000633_pt1 | contig 10151 bp, 10 predicted proteins | sample EasRivERMZT199_2_FD_102289 | JGI IMG/M metagenome (GOLD analysis project Ga0137314, IMG submission 102289) | Soil microbial communities from meander-bound floodplain in the East River, Colorado, USA - East River MetaG ERMZT199_2 | ecosystem: Environmental > Terrestrial > Soil > Floodplain ... | reverse complement strand
AGCGTCAGAAACGCAAACATGGGGGGGATTATAGGGGTTCGTCTGTTATATTGCCTGCAGCGTGACATCCCCGGTCGCCACGCAGGCCCGTGACGCGTCGATGTACGAGCAGTATTACGGCTTTGTACAGTCTCCGTTCACGCTGACGCCTGATCCCCGATTCCTGTATCGCAGCGAATCGCACGAAGAAGCCATCACGCTCCTGCAGCAGGCCATCCGCCGCAAGGAAGGGTTTATCGTCCTTACCGGTGACATCGGCACCGGCAAAACGACCAGCTGCCGCGCCCTTCTCGAGCAGCTCGACAACAGCGTCTTCACCTCACTGATTCTCAATCCGTTCCTCTCGGTCGAAGAACTGCTGCGCGAGGTGCTGCTCGACTTTGGGGTCGTCTCGCGAGAGGGCGTCGGGTCCGGCCGGATTGCCACCGCAAGCAAGCACGAGCTGATCAGCACGCTGCACCAGTTCCTCCTTTCGCTGATGGCGATCCATGGCAGCGCGGTGCTGATCATCGACGAGGCACAGCACCTGTCGATGCAGGTGCTCGAGGAGATCCGCATCATCTCGAACCTGGAAACCAACGAATCGAAGCTGCTCCAGATCGTGCTCGTTGGACAGTTGGGTCTGCTGGACGTGCTGGCCGCCACCGAGATGCGTCAGCTCGATCAGCGCATCTCCATCCGCGCAACGCTCAAGGCGCTGAACCGCGAGGAGGTGGAGGCGTACATCGCGCATCGCCTCTGGGTGGCACGCGGGTCGACGGCAGTGACGTTCGAGGCGCCGGCACTCGACCTGGTGCACGCGTACACGGGCGGCGTGCCTCGCATCATCAACCTGGTCTGTGACCGATCGCTCATGCAGGGCGCGCAAATGCGCGTGAACAAACTGACTCCTGCCATGATCGATGAAGCGGCTGGCAGCCTGGGACTGCGGCTGATGACGACCGGCCACCCGCATCGCAGGAAGTCCGACAGGGTTGCGCCCCCAACGCCATGGTGGCGCGTCGCGATGATGGTGGCGATCGTGTTGGCGGTGGTCGCCATGGGGCTGTTCCTGTATGCGCCGGTGGAGCGACTCATTGAGGCCCCCGTTCCGGCGCTCCCCGCTCAGCCAGCGTATCAACCCCGATTTCCCTTTGGTCCGAAGCCGATTCCAGTGATGGATCTTCCTGCGCCGGCCCCGATTGCCGACATAGCCCCGGCTGACGAAAACGCTACCGGCGCCGTGATTTCCCGCGCCGTTTTTCGTCGAGCTCTGCGCGCTCGTCCTGCTGCTTCGCAAGCCCCGTAAGTTCGTCCTGCAGCTTCAGGTAGCTCTCCAGACGCTCCGCGGACACCTGGCCCTCGGCAACGGCCGCCTTGACCGCGCAGCGCGGCTCGTCCTGGTGCCGGCAATTACTAAAGTGACAGCCTGCTGCGAGCGCCTCGATTTCCTCGAACGTCTCCCGCACGGCGCCGGCGGCATCCCATAGCTGCAGCTCGCGCATGCCAGGCGTGTCGATGATGAGCCCTCCTTCGGGGAGCATCACCAGCTCTCGATGCGTTGTGGTATGCCGTCCGCGTGAGTCGGACTCGCGCACCTCGCGCGTGCGCTGCACGTCGGATCCGACCAGCCGGTTGATGATCGTGCTCTTGCCGACGCCAGATGATCCCAGCAAGGCTGCAGTGAGGCCCGGACCGAGATGCGCTCGAAGATGCTCGATGCCTTCGCCCAGCTTCGGCTGGAGCACGTGCACCGGAAGGTGGCCTGCTACCTGAGCGGCCTCACTGACAATCGCCGGTACGTCGGCGCAGAGATCAGGCTTGGTCAGGAGAATGACCGGCGAAGCTCCGCTTTCGCGCGCCATCAACAGGTACCGCTCGAGGCGACGCAGGTTGAAGTCCGCGTCGAGCCCCATCACGACGAAGACGACGTCGACGTTCGCCGCAACCACCTGCTCGCCGGTGACGTTGCCCGCACCGCGGCGCGTGAATGCGCTGCGCCTCGGCAGCACGGCGACGATGACCGCGCCATGCGCTTCCCGCTGCCGCACGACAACCCAGTCGCCCACGGCGGGCAGCTCCGCGCGGTTTTTCGCGCGATGTTTGACACGGCCCGCGGTGACCGCGTCCAGCTCTTCGCCCTCGAGGTAAATGCGGAAATTCTGGTTGAACTCGATCGCGACGCGGCCGGGACGGAGATCTTTCGCCGCAAGACGCGCGTATGCCGCCGCGAAATGATCGTTCCACCCGAGCTCGACCAGCGTCATTGCAGGCGCCGCAGCACGGTTGACGCCGCGGTGCGGAACGGATCGGTCCACTCGTGCCCGCCGTCGAAGACACAGCTGTCGACGTGCACGCCGGCGTTCGTCAGCGCCTTGACGTCCGCCAGTTCCTTCGCTTCGATGTACCAGTCGTCACGTATGCCGCGACCAATGAGCACTGGCGGGAGTGTGACGCGCTGCTGTGTGACGACGTCGGGGGGAACGTCAGCGGCGAGAATGATCAGGCCGTCGGCACGGTAGTGTGCCGCCGCACGGTATGCCATCGCTCCGCCCTGCGAAAACCCGGCGAACACAAGCGTCGGCTTCGTCTGGTGCTCCTGCCTGACGCGATCGAGCACACGCCCGACGTAATCGACGTTGTCCGCGATCGCGTGCTCGCGATCGTCACGCGTCATCCAGCTGGCGACGACCCGCTCCTTCCGCGTGTAGAACGGATGGAGTGCCTGGATCGCAACAACGAGCCACGCCTCGGTGCCAGGAATCCTCGTGAGCTCGTTGAGATGATCGCCCGCGGCCTCGGCATATCCGTGAAAGCCGACGAGCAGCGGCCACGGCGGCGGTTCGTTCGGCACGCGGACAAGGTACCGTCCGTGCGTTCGTGCCTCGATGGTATGGACCTGAGGCGATTCGGGGACACGATGGATCTCGCCGTTCACTCTTCTCCGTTCTCAGTTCTCCGTTCGTGTTCAATAGTCGGTTCGGAGTTCATACGTTCGCCCTTCGCGGTTCCGCCGCGCTCGAACATCGGACCCCGAACGTCGAACCTCGAACGCAGAACCGAACCTGAACCTGAACACGAACCGACAACCAAGAACGGAGAAGCGTGAACGACATCAAGGCGCATCTATTCGTCTGGCAGCGTGCGACGGAGGTGGACCCCTCCCTCCTTCGACTTCGCTCGCATCCGCAGATTGACCATCTCTACGAACACCGAGAAGCCCATCGCGAAGTAGATGTACCCCTTTGGCACGTGCTGGTTGAAACCCTCCGCGATCAGCGAGAGCCCGATCAGCAGCAGGAACGACAGCGCCAGCATCTTGATGGTGGGATGCCGCTCGACGAACGTGGCGAGCGCGGCGGACGCAAACAGCATGCAGCCCACGGCGATGATGATCGCCGCGACCATGATCGTCACGTACTCGGCCATGCCGACCGCGGTGATCACCGAGTCAAGCGAGAAGACGATGTCCAGGAGCAGAATCTGGACGATGACGCCGCCAAACGACGCGGCCACCCGCCGCGACTCGTGATCGGTGTCGGCGCCTTCCAGGTTCTCGTGAATCTCGCGGGTGCTCTTGTAGATCAGGAACAGGCCGCCGCCGGCGAGAATCAGCGACCGGCCCGAGAGAGCGAATCCGAAGATGGTCAGGAACGGGCGCGTAAGGCTCATCACCCAGACAATCGACATCAACAGCGCGATGCGGATGAACATCGCGAGGAAGAGTCCGGTCCGCCGCGCGCGATCGCGCTGCGCATGCGGCAGCTTCCCCGCGAGGATCGCGATGAAGATGATGTTGTCGATGCCGAGAACGATCTCGAGGACCGTCAGGGTGAGAAGCGAGGCCCAGCCCTCGGCGCTTGTGATCCATTCCACGACTACGGAGCCTCGATTAAAGTGGCGGTTGGTGGTCGGCGGTGCGTGGCCACTACTTGACTGCGGCTTCGGGAAGCTCTGCCAGCGCGCCCCACGTGTCGTGGTCCTGCCACATCAGCGTCGACAGGTAGAGCGCCACGTCGTCCGCCGGATAAGACGCGGCGAGCGTTGCCGCGGCCTTCTTGAGCGTGTCGGGTGATGGCGGCTTCATCTCCTCATCCGCGATGATGCCCTCCTCGTGCGCGACGCCAAGCGCGTCCAGAAAGCTGCCCATCATTGGACGCTGATGCGCGAGGTGATAGGCCACCAGGAGACGGGCGGCCAGCATCTCGGAAACCGCCGGCATGGCGGCGACATACTGCGCCTTCTTCTCCACCGCCATGTTGATCACGCTCTTGAGGCGGAACTTGATCCGCTGCGCGATCAGGCCGATCGCTTCCGCCTGCTCGTTCGCGGCATTGTCGTCGCGCCAGAAGGCTTCGGCGGCCTGCAGCTTGCGTTCGGCGCTCAGTTGTTTCCAGAGTCGTGAAGGGCGCAGGAGCTCGGAGACGTCTGTCATGTTCAAGTCGATACGTTAACATAGCGCTCTATGCCAACGCTGACCGTGGAAGGGTTTACGCCTGTTGATGTTGAGTCGGGCAAGCGCCTCGTGCTGGCCATCGAGCAGGACGCCGGCGTCGATATCCTGCACGCATGCGGCGGCAACGCGCGCTGCACGACCTGCCGGGTCGAGTTCATCAGCGGGGAGCCGCAGCGGATGACGAAAGCCGAGAAGACCCGGCTGGAGGAGCGCGGCCTCATCGGCGTGCGCCTGTCGTGTCAGATCGTCTCCGATCACGACATGACCGTCCGCGCGATCAGCCGTCTTGCGGGAAGCGGCCGTCCGGATCCCGGCCGGACGCCGGAGCCCACCATACAGCCGCCGCCCGAGTGGGTCTGAACCCGAAGCTCACTTGGGTTCAGGTCACGATCTGGATCCGGATCACGACGCGAATCGCTCGCGCGTACGTTCGCGCGCCTTTCGAAGCTCCTCGTCTCGGTTGCGTGGCGGCGCGGCGGTGGTCAGCGACTGAATCAGCCGCTCGGCGGCGACGGTCACTTCCTCGACCGCGCGATTGAACGCCGCTTCGTTCGCCCGCGATGGACGATTGGTCCCGCTCAACTTCCGAACGAACTGCAGTGCTGACGCGCGGACTTCATCGCCTGTAGCCGGTGGCTCGAAGTTCGCCAGGGTCTTGATGTTTCGGCACATACCCTCAGCTTACCAAACCCCGAAATACCCGCGGCACCGGACGTTTCGGAGCGCCGGAATATGATGCGTCGATGCCCAACACGCGGCTGGCGCAACAGATTGCATTCCTCGTCGAGGCGGACAAACTCAAGAACGTGCTCCGCCGCACGCCGTTGATGGACGCGTCACGACTCGAAAATTCCGCCGAACATTCCTGGCACCTCGCGTTGACCGCCGTCGTGCTCGCAGAGTACGCGCCGACGCGGATCGACGTACGTCGCGTGCTCGAGATCGTCACCGTTCACGACCTCGTCGAAATCGATGCGGGCGATACCTTCGCCTACGATGTCGCGGCGAATCAGACGAAGACGGACCGCGAACTGGTCGCCGCGGACCGCATCTTCGGACTGTTGGCCACGGATCAAGCGACACATCTCCGTGAGTTGTGGAATGAATTCGAGGAACAGCAGACTCCCGAGTCGCGTTACGCGCACGCCATCGATCGTCTTCAGCCGCTGCTTCAGAACGCGCAGTCCGGCGGCGGAAGCTGGACGACCCATGGGGTCACGCGTGGAGACGTCCTCCGTCGAATGGCGCCCTTACAGACCGAGCTGCCGGAAGTATGGCCGTTCGTGCTGGAGGTGATCGAACGTTTCTTCCCCTAATCTAATGCGATTCTCAATTCGACGGGCCACGGAGACACAGAGGCACGGAGATTATTTTCAAACGATTTCTCCGTGTCTCCGTGACTCCGTGGCTACGTGGAAGTGAAAGGCAGTGTAGTTTAGTAGATCGGATCTTGAGACTCACGGACGGGGCACACAGGCATCGCTCACGCGTACGCTGAACGCTCTTCGCGCAACGGTTGCACGCGTCGTAACGTCCGCTGTCCGGCGGGAACGTGCCTGGTTAGTCGATGGAAATCTTGCGGAGCAGAGTGAAGTCTGACAGCATCTTGCCGGCGCCGAGGACCACCGACGAGAGCGGATCTTCGGCAACCTGCACGGGCAGGCCGGTCTCGATGCGCAGCCGCTCGTCCATCTTCGCCAGTAGCGCGCCGCCACCGCTGAGCACGATGCCACGGTCGCAGATATCGGCGGAGAGCTCGGGCGGAATCCGCTCGAGAGCGTCGCGCACCGCCTGGATGATCACCCGGATCGGCTCGGCGAGCGCCTCGCGGATTTCGCTGTCGTTCATGATGATTGTCGTCGGCCTGCCTTCGAGCTGATGACGCCCCTTGACTTCGATCTTCCTGGGCTTGTCCAGGGGCGCGGCTGACCCGATTTCCATCTTGATGCGCTCGGCGGTGCGCTCGCCAATCAACAGATTGTGCTCGCGGCGCGCCCACAGTGTGATCGCCTCGTCCATCGCGTTACCCGCGACGCGGACCGACTTGCTGTAGACGGTGCCGGCGAGTGAGAGGACCGCGATGTCGGTCGTGCCGCCGCCGATGTCGACGATCATGTTGCCGGAGGCTTCGGTGATCGGCATGCCGGCGCCAATCGCCGCCGCCATGCCCTCTTCGATGAGGTGAACTTCGCTGGCCTTCGCGCGATAGGCGCTGTCCTTGACGGCGCGGCGCTCGACCTGCGTGATCTCGGACGGCACGCCGATGATGACGCGCGGCCTGACCAGGCGCTTCCCCTTGTGCGCTTTGCGGATGAAGTAGCCCAGCATCCGCTCCGCAGCTTCGAAGTCGGCGATGACGCCGTCCCGCATTGGCTTGATGGCGGTGATGTTGGCGGGCGTCCGGCCGAGCATCTCCTTCGCTTCGTTCCCCACCGCTTCAATCGTGGCGTTGGTCGTGTTGAAGGCGACAATCGACGGCTCGCTGAGGACGATGCCTCGACCCCGTGCGAACACGCAGGTATTGGCCGTGCCAAGATCAATCGCCAGGTCGTTCGAGAACATCGCCAACGCTCCGAGCAGCACAGGAATCTCCAGTCAGTCGTAGGGGGGCGGTCAAACCCGCCCGACGCTTGGTATATCGGTTGCTAACTGTTCGGCTGCACCGCAAGAGATATGCCCGAAGCCGGACCGTAAGGCGTCCTGGAAGTCGCAGCGAAGTCGACTGCTTTATTGCTCAAAGCCGGCGCTATACACATGTGCACGGCGCGGGCTCGATATCAATTCTCGTATCGAAAATACGAATGTGGCACCTGACTTGCCTCGTCTTTCTGCGGAGGCAATTCATGGACAATCGCGATCGCACCGACGACACGAAACAGACCCTGGACGACCCGCTCGGCATCGCCCACGCGCCTGTTCCGCGGGACGCGAACGACATTCACGCCACAAATGACCCGGACGAAGTCGCGCAGCGGCGCGCGCGTGCGCTGGGTAAGTCAGACGGCGAATTCATCAGAACGCCCGGTGACGTCAACGAGGACGGCCATGGCGCCACGTCGATCGACATGGGCTCCGGCGGCGAGGGGAATGCGATAAAGAAGACTCGGTAATTCAGCAGTCGCAACGAACGGTTTCACTCCGACGTAGCCACGGAGACACGAAGACACGGAGGAATTCGTAGGTTTGGACTCCGTGGGCTCCGCGCCTCCGTGGCCCGTTGAAGTGAAATAGTTAGACGCGTCAGTCGTCGGAACGCCGCGGACGTTGATTCGCAGTGAGAATGCGCTTCCGCAGGCGAATCGTCTTAGGCGTCACTTCCACCAGCTCATCGTCATTGATGAACTCGATCGACTGCTCGAGGCTGAGCAGACGCGGCGGAACGATGCGGATCGCCTCGTCAGCGGTCGAGGCGCGCATGTTCGTCTGCTTCTTTTCCTTGGTGACGTTCACGTCCATGTCGTTCTGACGTGAGTTCTCCCCGATGATCATACCCTCGTAAACCGTGGTCTGGGGTTCGATGAGGATCTCGCCGCGTTCCTGCAGGTTCCAGATCGCGTACGCCGTTGCCGTGCCCGTCCGATCCGCCACGAGCGCGCCGGTCGTCCGGGACGCAATTGCGCCGTGCCACGGCTCCCACCCGGCGAAGATGTGATTCATGATGCCGGTGCCCTTGGTGTCGGTCAGGAACTGCGAGCGGAAGCCGATCAGCCCGCGGGCGGGAATGCGGAACTCGAGGCGCACGCGCCCGCTTCCGTGGTTCACCATCTTGGCGATGATGCCTCGGCGCGTCCCGGCCATCGCGATCACCACCCCCTGGAACTCCTCGGGAACGTCGATGACCAGGTCCTCGATCGGCTCCATCTTCACGCCGTCGATTTCCTTGGTGACGATGTCCGGCCTCGACACCTGCAGCTCGAAGCCTTCGCGGCGCATCATCTCGATCAGAATTGACAGCTGCAGCTCGCCGCGGCCGATGACCTTCAACTGTTCCGGCGAATCGGTGTCTTCGACGCGTAGCGACACGTTGCCGAGCAGCTCCTTCTGGAGCCGCTCGCGCAGGTTCCGCGACGTCACGTACTGCCCGTCACGCCCTGCCACGGGGGACGTATTGATGCCGAAGATCATCGAGACCGTCGGCTCGTCAATCGCGGGTGGCGGAATGGCGACCGGATGATCGACGGAGGCGATCGTTTCTCCGATGGTGATGTCCTCGATGCCGGCGAGGCAGACGATGTCGCCGGCAGCCGCTTGTTCCGTTTCCATGCGCTTCAGGCCGTCGAACGAGAAGAGCTTGGTGATCTTTGTCTGCTGGCTGGCGCCGCCGAGCTTCATGACGACGACGGGATCGTTCAGCCTCACGGTGCCGTTGAAAATCCGGCCGATCGCGATCCGCCCGAGATAGTCGCTCGCGTCGAGGTTTGCAACGAGGATCTGCAGCGGTGCGTCGGGGTTCCCACGGGGCGGCGGCACATGGTCGACGATCGCTTCGAACAGCGGCTGGAGGTTTTCTCCGGCAGCGCCCATCTCCTCGGTCGCAATCCCCTCCCGCGCGTTCGTGTAGAGCACAGGGAACTCAATCTGGTCCTCGGTCGCATCGAGGTCGATGAACAGGTCGTAGACCTCGTTGAGGACTTCCTGGGGCCGCGCATCCGGCCGATCGATCTTGTTCAGCACGACGATCGGCGGCAACCCGCGCTCCAGCGCCTTCCGCAGCACGAACCGCGTCTGCGGCAGCGGCCCTTCCGACGCGTCGACGAGCAGCATTACCCCGTCCACCATCGACAGCGTTCGCTCGACCTCCCCGCCGAAATCCGCGTGGCCCGGGGTATCGACGATGTTGATGAGCAGATCCTTGTAGTGGACCGCGGTGTTCTTCGCGAGGATCGTGATGCCGCGTTCGCGCTCGAGATCCGTGTTGTCCATCACGCGGTCGGCGACTGTGTGATGGATCGCGCGAAACGCCCCACTCTGGCGCAGGAGCGCGTCGACGAGCGTGGTTTTTCCGTGATCGACGTGCGCGATGATCGCCACGTTGCGGCGCAGCGGGTTGGCGATCTGCCGCGTCTTTTGGTGCATAGACATCTCTTCAGTATAGACCGGCGTACTCATACGCCCCGTCCAGTACAACTCTGGATTTCAATCCCAAAGCTCATCGATATCGCACTTCTTGGTTGCTTGCGCGCGTCATGGTCCCTACCATCGAGATGATGCAATCGCTTGTGCATTCGGTGCTCGTCGTCGATGACGATAGTTCGCTGCGGCCCATGCTCGCGGCGTGGGTCAACCGGTTTGGCTACGCTGCGGTCGAGGCGGATTGCGCAGAAACGGCGCTCCAGCGGCTCGATGACACGCCGGCCGACATCGCGCTCTGCGACGTCAACATGCCAGGCCATGACGGTGTCTGGCTTGCGGCGAGGATACGTGAGCGGTTTGCGACGACCGCCGTCATCATGGCGACATCGGTCGACAACGTGGATGTGGCAGTCGCGACCCTCAAGAACGACGTCGTCGATTACCTCCTGAAACCGTTCGACAGCAATCGTCTCGGCGAAGCCCTCTCCCTAGGGCTCGACTGGCACCGCGCGAGCGTCGGTGATGATGACCTGCATCATGCGCTCCAGCATCGCCTGCGCACGAGGCGCGCGGCGGTGGCGTCGGCGCTGGCGGGCGCGCAGCGGTCCACGCAGGACGCGGTCGACAGCCTGATCGCGATGCT
>Ga0137314_1000630_pt1 | contig 10158 bp, 7 predicted proteins | sample EasRivERMZT199_2_FD_102289 | JGI IMG/M metagenome (GOLD analysis project Ga0137314, IMG submission 102289) | Soil microbial communities from meander-bound floodplain in the East River, Colorado, USA - East River MetaG ERMZT199_2 | ecosystem: Environmental > Terrestrial > Soil > Floodplain ... | reverse complement strand
TCGCTCTCCGGGAACGACTCGTGCGCCTTCATGATCTCGTGCCAGGTTGCGACGACGCGCTCGTCGGTGATCGCGCAGTCGTCGAGCTGAAAGACGCCGACCGGGTCGTCGTACGGATGCAGGCCGATGACCCAGGCGCCGCCGGGGCGGCGTCGCATGGCCAGCGTGAGCTTTCGACGGTACCGCCACTCGCGGTCGCTCGGCTCCACCGCCGGCGGCTCGACGCCGCGCTTGCCGATCCGCGTGAGGGCGTCGCGCACGATTCCCGACTTGGCCTCGAGCTGCGCGGAATAGGCGATGTGCTGAAGCTGGCAACCGCCGCATCGATCGACACGGTAGTGTGCGCACGGCGGCGTCACGCGCAGCGACGATGGGGACAGGATCTCCTCCAATGTGCCGCGCGCGAACCGGCGCCGGACGTCGAGGCGGGCGCGCACGCGGTCTCCCGGCGCGGTGCGCGGCACGAACACCGCCATGCCGTCGTGCCGCGCCACACCTTCGCCTCCCGTCGCCAACCGCTCGATGGTGAGCTCCGCCACCGTCGCGTTCACCGCAAGCCTTCTTGCCGCGCCGCGCGCGTCCAGACGTCGCCTCCACCCACCGGCGCACCGTCAGGGCGGGCACCACCCGACCGCTTTGGCGACGTGCGGTCGCGTTCCGCGATCAACGCGGCGACTACCGCCGCTATTCGCTCCGTGGCGGCGGGTGGAGCGGCTCCGACGAGCGAATCGAGACGGCGTTCCAGCCACTGGATCTCGATGGCGCCGGCGCGGAACTCGGCGTCTTCCATGACGCGCAGGTGAAACTCACGCGACGATTCCACGCCGGCGATGGTGAGCTCGAGGAGCGCGCGGTGCATCCGGTCGATCGCGGCGTCGCGCGTCGGCGCATGGACGATGAGCTTGGCCAGCATCGGATCATAGAACAGTCCGACGTCGCTTCCCGTCTCGATGCCCCCGTCCCAACGGACTCCCGGGCCGCTCGGCACATGGAGGTACTCGATGCGTCCGGTCGACGGGAGAAAACCGTGAGCCGGATCTTCGCTCGTGATGCGGCACTCAATCGCCCATCCGCGGGGGACGATGTCCTTCTGCTTGAACGGCAGCTTCTCTCCTGCAGCGATACGAATCTGCCACTGCACGAGGTCGATTCCCGTGACGAGCTCCGTGACGGGATGCTCGACTTGCAGCCTCGTGTTCATCTCAAGGAAGTAGTGCCGTCCGTCGCGATCGAGGAGGAACTCGCAGGTTCCGGCGTTGAAGTATCCCGCCGCCTGCGCCGCTCGCACGGCCGTTTCGCCCATCACGCGGCGAGTCTCCGGCGTCACCGCCACGCTCGGCGCTTCCTCGATCATTTTCTGATGTCGCCGCTGCACCGAGCACTCCCGCTCGTTCAGCGAGAGCATGGTGCCGTGCTGGTCGCCGAGGACCTGAATCTCGACGTGCCGCGGCCCGACGATGTACTTCTCGACGTAGACGGCGTCGTCGCCGAACGCGTTCTTGGCCTCGCGCTGCGCGGCGGCGAGCGCGGCCTCGAGCTCGCCGGGTTCGCGGACGACGCGCATCCCCTTCCCGCCTCCGCCGGCCGCGGCCTTCAGGAGCACCGGGTAGCCGAACTCCTTCGCCACCTGACGCGCTTCGGCGGCGTCGCGCAGGGGCGTCGTCGTTCCGGGCACGACCGGTACGCCAGCTCCGATGGCGAGCGTTCGCGCCGCCGTTTTGCTTCCCATCGCCGCGATCGCCTCGGCCGGCGGCCCGATGAACACGAGCCCCGCGTCGCGCACCGCGCGTGCGAACCACTCGCGTTCGGAGAGAAAGCCGTACCCCGGGTGAATCGCCTGCGCGCCCGTCAGCCGAGCCGCCTCGATGATCCGTTCGCCGCGAAGGTAGCTCTCGGCGGACGGCGACGGCCCGATGTGAACGGCTTCGTCGGCGGCGCGGACGTGCGGGGCGCGGACGTCCGCATCGCTGTAGACGGCGACCGATGCCACGCCCAGCTCGCGACAGGCCCGCGCGATCCGAACGGCGATCTCGCCGCGATTGGCGATGAGGATCTTAGAGAACATCGGCTGTCATGCTCCGGCGCGAAGCCGTGTTGTCATGCTCCGTCGCATCGCGACGGGGCATCTGCTGTTCCCCGGGCGACAGGGCAAACAGCAGATCCCCCGCTCGCGTACGCTCGCGGAGGATGACTGCTACAGCGGAATGTTCCCATGCTTCTTCGCCGGGTTCTTATCCCGCTTCGTGCGCAGCGTCTCGAGGGCGTCGATGAGGCGGGGACGTGTGTCGCGCGGGTCGATGATGTCGTCGACATAGCCGCGTGCCGCGGCGACGTACGGGTGCGCGAACTTCTGGCGGTACTCCTCGATCTTGGCGTCGGTCGCCTTCTGCGGGTCGGCGCTGTCGTTGATGTCCTTGCGGAACAGGATCTCGACGGCGCCCTTCGGTCCCATCACGGCGATCTCCGCGGTGGGCCAGGCCACGTTGTAGTCACCGCGAATGTGCTTGGACGACATGACGTCGTACGCGCCGCCGTATGCTTTGCGCGTGATGACGGTGAGCTTGGGGACCGTGGCTTCGCAGTAGGCATACAGGAGCTTCGCCCCGTGCTTGATGATGCCCCCATGCTCCTGTGCCGTGCCCGGGAGAAAACCGGGGACGTCCACGAACGTGATGACGGGAATGTTGAACGCGTCGCAAAAGCGAATGAAGCGCGCCGCCTTTAGGGAGGCGCTGATGTCGAGCACACCGGCGAGCACAGCGGGCTGATTGGCGACGATCCCCACGCTCGCTCCACCGAGGTGCGAGAACCCGCACAGGATGTTGCCCGCGTGATCGCACTGCACTTCGTAGAACACGCCGTCGTCGACGACACGGCGCAGCACGTCATGCATGTCGTACGGCTTGTTCGGGTTGTCGGGGACGACGTCGAGCAGCGCCTCGTCGCGGCGGTCGCGCGGATCGGTGCCACGGCCGCGCGGCGGATCCTCGAGGTTGTTCTGCGGGATGTACTGAAACAGATCACGAATCGCCGCCAGGCACATCGGCTCGGACGCGTGCGCGAAGTGTGCGACGCCCGAGATCCCCGCGTGCGCATCGGCGCCGCCAAGCGTTTCCATGGTGACGTCTTCGTGCGTCACCGTCTTCACGACGTTGGGGCCGGTGACGAACATGTACGAGGTGCCGCGCACCATGTACGTGAAGTCGGTGATCGCCGGCGAATACACGGCGCCTCCCGCGCACGGCCCGAGGATCGCCGAGACTTGTGGGATCACTCCCGAGGCCAGGACGTTTCTCAGGAAGATGTCGGCGTAGCCGCCGAGGGATACGACTCCTTCCTGGATGCGCGCGCCGCCGGAGTCGTTGAGCCCGATCATCGGCGCGCCGTTGCGCATCGCCAGGTCCATCACCTTGCAGATCTTTTCGGCAAAGGTCTCCGACAGCGAGCCGCCGAACACCGTGAAGTCCTGCGAGAACACGTACACGAGGCGCCCATTGATCCGGCCGTAACCGGTGACGACACCGTCGCCGTAGTACTTCTGCTCGTCGATCCCGAAGTCGGTGGAGCGGTGGACGACGAACCGATCCAGCTCGACGAAGGAGCCTTCATCGAGAAGGAGGTCGAGCCGCTCGCGCGCCGAGAGCTTCCCCTTGGCGTGTTGAGACTTCAGCCGCGCCTCGCCGCCGCCCTGCTCGGACTCGGCGATGCGGCGCTCGAGCAGGTCGAGCTTGTCGCGCATGGTCATAACCGTAAAAGCTAGCCCACGCGAGGGTCGGTTGTCATCCTGAGGAGCGAAAGCGACGAAGGATCTGCTTTCGAACACCGGAACGGCAACGGCGTTCACAAAAGCAGATCCCCCGCGAGCACTGCTCGCGGGGGATGACGGGAAACGTCGCTGCGCTCCTCGGGATGACTGCCTACTCGCTATCGAGCACCGACATGTCGACCGGCGGGTACCCCATGTCCGTCTCCGACTCCATCGGGATGATCTTCGACGGCGTCTCGGGACGCGGCGGCTGGTCTTCCGGAATGTTCGTCACGCCGAGCACGATGCGGCGGTGGATCGGGTCCACCTCGAGCACGCGCATCTCGAGGCGCATCGTCTCGTAGACCACGTCGGCCGGACTGTTGACCGGCTTGCCCGTGGTGTTGAGCTGCGAGAGCGGCACGAAGCCTTCGATGTCGTTGCCGATGTCGACGACCACGCCCTTGTCCATCAGACGAACGACGGTGCCCGTGAGCTCCGTCCCCACCGGATACGTCTCACCGATCTTGAGCCACGGATCTTCCTCGGCCTGCTTGAGACCGAGCGAGATGCGCTTGTTCTCGCTGTCGATGTTGAGGATCACGACGTCGACCGTGTCTCCCTTCTTCACCACTTCCGACGGGTGCTGCACACGCTTGGTCCAGCTCATGTCGGAGATGTGAATGAGACCGTCGATGCCCGGCTCGATCTCGACGAAGGCGCCGAAGCTCGTGAGGTTGCGCACTTTGCCGTTGATGCGCGTGCCGACCGGGTACTTGAGCGGCAACACCATCCACGGATCCTGCTCCGTCTGCTTCATGCCGAGCGAGATCTTCTCCTCGTTCGGATCCACCTTGAGCACCACGGCCTCGATCGTCTCGCCGATCGAGACGAGCTTCGAGGGGTGGCGGACGTTTCGTGTCCAGCTCATCTCGCTGATATGCACGAGACCCTCGATGCCCGGCTCGAGCTCGATGAAGGCGCCGTAGTTCGTGATGCTGACGACTTTGCCTGTGACGCGCGTGCCGACCGGATACTTGTCGGCGACGTCTTTCCACGGATAGCTCTGGAGCTGCTTGAGGCCGAGGCTGATGCGCTCGCGTGTCCAATCGATGTCGAGGACTTTGACCTCGAGCTCGGCGCCGATCTGCACGAGTTCCGACGGATGCGAGATGCGTCCCCTCGACATGTCCGTGATGTGGAGCAGGCCGTCGACACCGCCGAGGTCGATGAACGCACCGAAGTCGGTGATGTTCTTGACCACGCCTTTGCGCACCTGATCCTTCTCGAGCTCCTTCATGAGCTTCTCGCGCTTGCCAGCACGCTCGTTCTCGAGGATCACGCGGCGCGAGACGACGATGTTGCGGCGGCGCTTGTTGAGCTTGATGATCTTGAACTCGAACTTCTGCCCGAGGAGCTCGTCGATGTTCGGCACGCGCCGCAGCGCGATCTGCGAGCCGGGGAGGAACGCGTCGACGCCCATGAGGTCGACGACCACGCCACCCTTGATCTTCTTGACGAGCGTGCCCTCGACGGGCGTATCGGTCTCATACGCGACGCGGATCTTCTCCCACACGCGCATGAAGTCGGCTTTCTTCTTCGACAGGACGACGGAGCCTTCCTGGTCCTCGAGGTGTTCGAGCAGGACCTCGACTTCGTCGCCCGGCTTGAGATCCGGGTGGTCCTTGAACTCTTCGAGCGGAACGCTGCCCTCGGATTTGAAGCCGATGTCGAGCACGACCATGTTGTCGCGGATCGCGAGCACCTTGCTCTTCACGATCTCGCCCTCGTCGATCGACGCGAGCGTCCCCTGGTACAGCTCCATCATCTTCTCGTACTCCGCCGAGGAGTACTCGTCCTCGTCGTACAGCTCAGGACGGCGGTTGGCAAGCGGCCGCAGCTGCGCGCGCTGCGCGTCGCGCTTTTCGCGCTCCGTGGCCGTGCCGGTTGTGGTGGGCGTTTCGACTGGCATACCGAAGTGGTGTCTCCTTGGAGCGCGGAGTTAGGCTCGCCGCGCGCGAGTAATGAAGTGGACGAAAGGCCGCCGGGGTCAGCCCGTCGGCGCTCGCACGAAGAGCAAGCCTTCCAAGTTAGGTTCGGCGGGGCGGCTCGTCAACTGCCGAAGTCGCGCCCGGACGATGAGTTACAGCCCGGGCCAATGCGACGATCCGCTCCACCTGCTCTTCCTGTGTCAGGTAGGTCGTGTCGATCAACACGGCGTCCGACGCCTGCGCCGACTGCGTCGCGTCGCGCGAGTCGCGCTGGACCAGCCGGTCCGTCTCTTCGGCGATCTCGGTATCCGTCGGATGATATCCGAGCTGCTGCACGAGCCGGCGACGGGCTCTCTCCCACGGATCGGCGATCAGGAACACCTTCAGCGCAGCGTCGGGAAACACCACCGTGCCCATGTCGCGCCCGTCCACGACCACGTTCCGCCCGCGCGCGGCCAGGCGAACCTGCTCGTTCACCCACTGGCGTACGCGCTGCAGCCGGGCGGCGCGCGACACATGCTGCGTCACTTCGGAGCCGCGCAACTCCTGCTCGACCGGCACACCGTCGATGTGCGGCATGAAGGTCTTGCCCGTCGGCAGGTACGTCACCGTCGGCGCGAGGGCGAGCAGCTGCGCGATGGTCCAGTCGTCGGGGGGGATCTGCCGTCGCAGCTGCGCAGCCGTGAGCGCGCGGTAGAGCGCCCCCGAGTCGAGGTGGAAATAACCGAGCCGGCGCGCCACCCAATGCGCAGTCGACGACTTCCCCGACGCGGCGGGACCGTCGATGGCGATGACGATGTTCGGCGCGGAGTCGGCGCCCTGGCCGGCGTTGTCGGACATCGGCGTCACGACCACTTCGCGGTGGGACGCAACCGATCGAGATCGTCCCAAAAGCCGGGATAGGACACACCGACGCACGCCGGGTCGTCGACCGCGATCTCGTTGCCGGGCAGCGCGCCGAGAATTCCGAATGCCATGGCGAGCCGATGGTCGCCATGGGTCACCACGCGCCCGCGCAGATTCGACCGAGCCCCGATCACGCGATAGCCGTCGGGCAACTCTTCAGCGGTCGCCCCGACCGCGCGCAGGTTCGCCACCACCGCGGCGATGCGGTCGCTCTCTTTCGTGCGAAGCTCGCCCGCGCCCGTGACAATGGTCTCGCCGGACGCCCGCGTCGCAAGGCAGGCCAGGAGCGGCAGCTCGTCGATCATCGCCGGCACGTCGGCGGCGCCAACCGTCGTTCCCTTGAGCGCGCCCGACCGCACGAGGACGTCGGCGACCGCTTCCCCCGCCTCGTCGCGCCGGTTCGTCTCCGTCACGCGCGCCCCCATGCGGGACAGGAGCGCGAAGAACCCCATCCGCGTCGGGTTCACGCACACGCGCTCGAGGAGCACTTCGGCACTATCCGATGCCGCGGTCAGCCCGGCGAAGAATGCGGCCGACGACGGATCGGACGGCACGCTCACGTCCACCGCGCGCAGCGTGGAGCCGGCGGCCAGCTCGACGCGCGTCCCGCGCGACGTGATGCGCGCACCGCGCGCTGCGAGCATACGCTCGGTGTGATCGCGCGACAGCGTCGGCTCCGTAACGGATGCGCTTACGCGCGCCACGAGCGCGGCGAGCAAGATCGCGCTCTTCACCTGGGCGCTGGCGACGTCGCTCGACCAATCGATCCCATTCAGCGCTCCACCGTCGATCGTCATCGGGAGGCCGCCGTGGGACGGCAGCGACACGCGCGCGCCCATCGCCTCGAGGGGGCGCGCGACGCGGCGCATCGGCCGACGACTCAGGCTCGCATCTCCCACGAATGTCGCGGAGACCGGCGACGCCGCGACCACACCCGCCATGAGGCGCGTGGTCGTTCCGCTGTTGCCGCAGTCGAGGTTCACCTCGGGCTGCTCGATGCCGCGCAGCCCGACTCCGCGCAGCTCGAAGTCGTCGGACAGCTCGGGGATCTCCACGCCCAGCGCGCGGAGCACGCCGGCCGTGGATTCGACGTCGGCCGATCGCAGAATGCCAGTGACGCGCGTGCGGCCGTCGGCAAGCGCTCCGAGGATGAGCGCACGGTGCGATATGGACTTGTCGCCGGGAACGCGGAGACGGGCGGCCACCCTCATCGGAGCCACGATTCCAGCGCGGTCGCGAGGTCCGTCTTCTCGTCGCGGTACTTCACTACCACGGGGGTCTGGAGCGCGAGCTGCTGTTCGGCGCCCCACCCGTCCCGAATCGCCCGCGCGCCCGGTACAACGACGGCGCCTTCAGGAATCTCGAGCGGCTTACCGGGTGCGGCCCGGTACACGGTCTCTTTTACGAGATCGAACACTGGCGTGCCGCGCGTGAGCACGACGCCCGCGGCAAGGATGGCGCGCGCGCGAACGATCGTCCCCTCGTACACGCCACAGTTTCCGCCGACGAGCACGTCGTCCTCGATGATCACGGGGGCAGCGTTCACCGGCTCGAGCACACCGCCGACCTGCGCCGCCGCGCTCAAATGCACCCGCTTCCCAATCTGCGCGCACGAGCCGACGAGCGCATGAGAATCGATCATGGTGCCTGTCTCGACATGCGCCCCGACGTTCACGTACATCGGCGGCATGCACACGACTCCCGGGGCGACATACGCACCACGGCGGATCGTCGAGCCGCCGGGGACGATGCGCACGTTGTCGGCAACGGCAAAGCGCCGCGCGGGATACGTGTGCTTGTCGACGAACGAGAATGCGCCGCTCGGGCTCATGTCGGCGAGCCGCCCGGCGCGAAAGCCGAGGAGTATCCCCCGCTTCACCCAGGGCACCGCGTGCCACGCACCGGCCGCATCGCGCTCGGCCGCGCGCACCGCTCCGCGCTCGAGCGCCGCAAGCAGCGACTCGATCACCGCCTCCGCCGTCGCGGGAAGAGCGTCATCCGGCGGCGTAGCGCTCAGCTCCTCGATTCGCTCGGCAAGCGATGCCCCGGTCGACGTCATGCGAGCGCACCAGCGAGTTGCAGCGCGGACCGAACGGCACCGGTGTGCACGTCGGACATGGGCACGAGGGGTAAGCGCAGGACGTTCTGCGCGCGATTCATCATCGCCAGCGCGGCTTTGGCCGGGAGCGGGTTGGACTCGATGAAAGCGGCGCGCATCCAGGGGAGCAACCGGTAGTGAATTTCGCGCGCGGCGGCGACATCTCCGGCACGCATGCGGTCGCAGAGCTGCGCCATGAGACGGGGCGTGACGTTCGATATCACCGATATCACGCCGTCTCCGCCGAGCGCCATCACGGGAAGCGTGACCTCGTCGTCGCCGGACAGGACGGAGAACGCCGCCGCGCGGCCGCGGATGATGTCGCCGATCTGCGGGAGCTGACCCGACGCCTCCTTGATGGCGACGATGCCGGGGATCTTCGCCATCTCCAGCGTGGTCTTCGCTTCGATGTTGCTCCCCGTGCGTCCAGGCACGTTGTACACGACGATCGGCATCGCGACGGCGTCGGCGATCGCGCGATAGTGCGCCACGATGCCGCGCTGCGGCGGCTTGTTGTACATCGGCGACGTGTGCAGCAGGTGCGTTGCCCCGGCGTCGCGCATCGCCTTGGACAGGGTGATCGCTTTCTGCGTGTCATTGCTTCCCGCCCCGGCCACGATCGGCACCCGTCCCTTGGCTTGTTCGACGACGAGCTGCACGACCCGGGTGTGTTCCTCGGTCGTCATCGTCGCCGCTTCGCCGGTGCTGCCGCAGGGCACGAGGAAATGAATCCCTTCCTCGATCTGCCAGTCGACGAGGGCGCGGATCGCGGCTTCGTCCAGAGTTCCGTTCGCGTTGAAGGGAGTGACCAGCGCCGTACCGCAGCCGGCGAGTCGCTGAGCGATCGTCATTGCTTTGATTCACCCGGAGAGGTCAACACGTCGCGCATGGTGAACACGCCCCCGCCTTTGCGACCAACGAGCCACTCGGCCGCGACGAGCGCGCCCTCGGCGAACACGCGGCGGTCGCGCGCCACATGCTCGAGACGAATCTGCTCGAACGGGGCGTCGAAGACGAATTCGTGCGTTCCCGGCACCGACCCGGTGCGAATGCTCGTGATCGGGATGTCGCCGCCGCGTCCCCAGGCGCGCGACGCCGTCTTCCCCAAAGTGGCGGCGGTACCCGAGGGAGCGTCCTTCTTCGCCGTGTGGTGCCTTTCGACGATGTGCGCGTCGAAGCTCGGGACCCGCCCGAGCAGCCTCGATGCAGACTCGATGATCTGCTCGAAGATGTTCACGCCGAGCGAGAAATTCGCCGCGGTGAGCAACGCCCCGTGCTGGCCACGCACCCACTCGCCGATCGCGGGCAACTGGTCGTACCAGCCCGTCGTACCGACGACGATGGGACACCCGGCCCCGACCGTCGCCCGGATGTTCGCGGGGGACGCCCCCGGCGCGGTGAATTCCACCGCGACCTCG
>Ga0137314_1000626_pt1 | contig 10193 bp, 9 predicted proteins | sample EasRivERMZT199_2_FD_102289 | JGI IMG/M metagenome (GOLD analysis project Ga0137314, IMG submission 102289) | Soil microbial communities from meander-bound floodplain in the East River, Colorado, USA - East River MetaG ERMZT199_2 | ecosystem: Environmental > Terrestrial > Soil > Floodplain ... | reverse complement strand
TCGTCCATGTTGCGAGGCACGTTCGCCACCTGCGTCGTGCTCGAGTGCGAGCCGATGACCGGGGACGTCGACAGGGCCGTCGCCTGCATCATGCACTCCTTGGACACGTGTGAGACATCGACCATCATGCCGACGCGATTCATCTCGCCGACGACCTGTCGCCCGAACGGGCTCAGTCCGTGCCATTCGGGGCCGTTGCGGTCGGTCGACGAGTCGCAGATGTCGTTGTTCGAGCTGTGGGCGAGCGTCATGTAGCGCGCGCCAAGGTCATAGTATTTTTGAATGAGTCCAAGGTCATGACCGATCACCCACCCATTTTCGATGCCGATCCCGGCGATGAGCTTGCCCGCGGAATGGATGCGTACGACATCGGCCGGCGTGTAGGCGATCTCGATGAGGTTGGGATACATCTGCTCGGCCATGCGATGGATCGCGGTGAACTTCTGCATCGCGGCCGCCTTCGCGGTCGAGTCGCCCTCGGGGGTGCGCGGGCCCTGGCCTACGTACACGGCGAAGAAGGCCATGTCGTACCCGCCCGCCTTCATCTTCTCGAGGTTGACCTGCGAATTCATCGTGCGCGGATCGGCCTCGGGCGTGGCGTAGTTCCCCGGAATGTCCTTGTGCGTGTCGATGGTGATGACGCGCTCGTGGATCGCGCGGGCGCGAGCGACGAGCGCGGCGTCGTCGGCCGGTGCCGGCGTGGCTCCGCCGGGGGCGGTGCTGCGGCTGCAGGCGGCGGCGAGTGCGAGGGCGAGAAGGACGATTGGGCGCATGATGGGGGAGCGTTGATTCTTCGCGGGCCTACCATGAGGAGCTCAGGCGACGAACGCTCAGAATGGCATGAAATGCGCGGCCAAGCTAGCACTTGCGGCCGCCGGTTTCCCTGGATCGCCATCCCGCCGTGGCAGTGCGAATTGACGGTCGTGTGCGCAGTGTACATTCATCAGCGTGCCTCGCGAATGACGGAGAATGACACGCATGCCCGCGACTGAAGTGCGCCACTCGATGGGAGGGAGCACGGGGACTTCGCTTCCGCCGCTCACGGCGGACGAGATGCTGCGGTATAGCCGCCACCTCATTCTTCCGAACGTGGGCCTGACCGGCCAACGCAAGCTCAAGAACGCGCGCGTGCTGCTCGTCGGCGCGGGGGGACTCGGCTCGCCGCTCGCGCTGTATCTCGCCGCGGCCGGTGTTGGCACGCTGGGGCTCGTCGACTTCGACACAGTCGACTTCACGAATCTTCAGCGGCAGATCCTCCACGGAACGAAGGACGTCGGACGCTCCAAGCTCGAGTCGGCCGCCGAGCGAATCGCCGACATCAATCCGAACACGCGCGTCGAGCGACACGCCACCCGCCTCACGTCGGACAACGCGCTCGAGATCATTCGCGGCTACGATGTCGTCGTGGACGGCACGGACAATTTTCCGACGCGTTATCTCATCAACGACGCCTGCGTGCTGCTCGGCGTTCCGAACGTCTACGGCAGCATCTACCGGTTCGAGGGGCAGGCGTCGGTATTCGCCACGGCGGACGGTCCATGTTATCGGTGCCTGTTCCGCGAGCCACCGCCGCCGGAGCTCGTGCCCAACTGCGCCGAGGGCGGCGTCCTGGGCGTTCTTCCGGGAATCGTCGGGACGATTCAGGCGACGGAGACGATCAAGCTCCTGCTGCGCATCGGCGAACCGCTCGTCGGCCGGCTTCTGCTCATCGACGCGCTGGGCATGAGCTTCCGCACCGTGGAGGTGCCGCGCGATCCAGCGTGCCCGGCCTGCGGCACACGACAAATCCGCGCTCTCATCGATTACGACGATTTCTGCGGCGTTCCCGCCCCCGCGGCGAGCGACGCGCTACCGGAGATATCGGCGCGCGAGCTCGCCGCGCGCCGGGCAGCGGGGGATACGATCGATTTGATCGACGTTCGCGAGCCGCACGAGTACCAAGTTGCGCGGATCGAAGGCTCGCGCCTCATTCCGATGCGGGCGTTCGCCGCGGGGATCGCCGCGCTCGACGGGAACCGCGACATCGTCGTGTACTGCCACAGCGGGATCCGAAGCGCGGCGGCTGTACGCCAACTGCGCGCGGCCGGATTCCCGCGCGTGTGGAACCTGGCCGGCGGAATCGACCGGTGGAGCGTGGACGTGGACCCGTCGGTGCCACGGTATTGAACGGCTGGCGGACGGGTAGCATGTGCGGAGGAGCGAGGGCGTGGCGCAGAATGAGAACCTCGCGAGGCGCCGCGGACGACAATAAATTCGCGTGTTGGATCCCTACCCGAATGTGAGGACTGCCATGAAGCGGTACGCGCTGCTTGCACTCGCGCTCGTCGCCACGCCACTGATCGCTCAGGATTCGACCGCGGGCCGCGGTCGCGGGCGCGGAGGGGGCGGCGCGGCGACCGTCATAACCGACACCGCCCGTGCGCGGGCGTTGTATGTGAGCAAGGATCCGAAAGATCTTCGCGGCTGCGGCAACGGGTGCGCGGGCCAGATCGAGACGAAGCGTAAAGCCGATAGCGCCTACGAAGCACGCGCGAAGGGCAACTACGAATTCCGCAAGGTGAAGTACAAGAGCCGCGTCGACGGCATGGAGATCCCGGCCTACTTGTTCGCGCCGCTCACGAAGAATCCGGCGAAACACGCGGCGCTGGTGTGGGTGCACGGCGGGGTGCACGGCGACTGGGGCATCAGCATGTATCCCTTCGTACGCGACGCGGTGCAGCGGGGATACGTGGTCATTACACCCGACTACCGCGGCAGCACCGGGTTTGGCGACGCGCACTACAAGGCGATCGATTACGGCGGCAAGGAAGTGGACGACGCCATCTCGGCGGTCGACTACCTCAAGACGCTGCCGTACGTCGATACGGAGCGGCTGGGGATGATGGGGTGGAGCCACGGCGGCTTCATCACGGCGCACTCGCTCTTCCGTGACAACCACCCCTTCCGCGCCGGCGCGGCGATCGTCCCGGTGACGAACCTGATCTTCCGCCTCTCCGACCACGGCCCCGGCTACGCGCGCGACTTCGCCGCGGAGGAGGGAGTTCAGGGGATGCCGTTCGAGAACGTTCCCGAGTACATCAAGCGGTCACCGGTGTTCCAGGCCGAGAATCTCAAGGTGCCGATCCTGGTGCACGTGGCGACGAACGACTGCGACGTGTTCTTCCGCGAGAATCAGCAGATGGTGTACACGCTGCGCGCGCTCAAGCCCGATCTCGCCGAGACGAAGATCTATATCAACCCGCCCCCCGGCAGCGGTGGATGCGGGCACACGTTCAGCCGAAAGGTGAAGAACGACGCCATGGAGCGCGACGATACGCCCGAACAGATCGACTCGTGGGCCCGGACGTGGACGTTTTTCGAGTGGAATCTGCGTCCGCTCAAGGACATTCGGGTCGACGACAAGATCTGGAAACAGACCCCGAATCAGCAGAACACGCGCGTGCCGCCGAGGTAGCGCCCGCTCCCCGCTCTACGTTACCTGACGTCCTTCCCGCCGCGATTTCCGCGGCGGTCGTCGACCACGAAGCGGTCGCGCGCGGGCATCTTCACCTGCGGCAGCGATTTGGCATCGAGCACCGTGCCGGGCGCGATGACCTGTTCCTGCTGAAGGAGATAGGCGGTCACGGCGTAGGTCTGATCGGGCGTCAACGTGCCCGGCGCGGCGAGGGGCATTGCGCGCCGGATGTAGTCATACAGCGTCGTTGCGTAGGGCCAGTAGTTGCCGACGGTTTTAGGAATCTTGAAATCAGTCGCGAAGTCGAACGCGGGACGGGGCGAAGAGATGAGCGCCGGAAACGGCGGTTTGCCCTCGCCCTTGTCGCCGTGGCAGGCGGCGCAATTCGCGGCATAGACCGCCGCACCTTGCTCCGGGGTGCCGCTCCCCGCGGGGAGTCCGGCGCCGTCGGGGGAGACGTCGATGTCCAGCGCGGCGATCTGCGCGGCGGACGCCGCGCGGCCAAGCCCGAAAGAGCGCGGGTCCTTGTCCCCGAGGTAGTCGTCGCGCGCGTCGAGACGACAGCCGGTGGCGGCGGCGACCAGCAGCGCGAGAACGGCGACTCCTCTTGCTCGCGCGGTCATGTGGCGGCCTCGAAGGTCACGGTGCCGTCGCGGCGCACGCGCCAGGCACGGATCGAATTGAAGTGATAGTCCGTCCCCGGACCGCGCGCGTGCTTGAGTTGCGTCATCGTCGGCTGGACGTACCCCGAATCGTCGGTCGCTCGACTCATTATCAAAGTCTCATTGCCGTCCCAGTTCCACATGCGCTGAAAACGCGTGTGCGCGCGAGAGAGAACGGTGCCCGCGATCTCGGCGTCGGCCCAAGTGCGCCCGCCGTCGGTGCTGATGTCGACGCGCGTGATGCGGCCCCGTCCCGACCAGGCGAGACCCGTGATGGCGCGCCATCCCGGACCGGACAACTTCTCGGGATACGCCGGCGACGTGATGATCGACTTGGCGTCCATCTCGAAGCTGAACATCCGCGATTTGCCGCCCGGCAGCGGGTCGGTGTATTTCGACGTTTCCCAGCGCGTCATGAACGGGTCCGTCCCGACCTTGATGCGACGGAGCCATTTCACGTTCGCGTTTCCCTCGACACCCGGCAGGAGCAGACGCATCGGATACCCCTGCTCGGGACGCAGCGGCTCGCCGTTCTGCGCGAAGACGATCAGCGCGTCGTCGAGACCGCGGTTGATGGGGATACTGCGCGCTAGGCGGCAGGCGTCGGCGCCCTCGGCGAGAAACCACTTGCCTTCCGGCTTGACGCGCGCTTCGCGCAGGAGCACCGAAACGGGGACGCCGGTCCACTCGCTGTTGCTCGTCATCCCATCGACCATCTGCGGAGTCATCTCGGGCTTGGGCGTTCGATAGGCAGCGCGCCCATTCCCCGAGCATTCGACGAAGTGAATGCGCGTGACCGAGGGAAACCGTTCGAGATCGGCGAGGCTGAACTCGAGCGGGCGGTCGACGAGTCCGTGAATGACCAGCGTGTGCTTGTCAGGATCGATCGCCGGCACGCCAGCGTGATGGCGCTCGAAATGGAGGTCGGACGGTGTGATCGTTCCGCGCAGATTCTGGAGCGGTGTGAACGACGTGCCGGTGATTTCCCCGGTCGGCGCGCGAACGGCGCGGACGAACGTCGACCGGGAGCCGAGTGGCGAAGTCGGGGCGCCGGGCGCTTTCGTCGGGTCGTCGGGAATGATCGCCGGCGGCACCGGAGTCGTGGACTTCGCCGCAGGGGCCTGCTGCGCATCGGCGGGAAGCCCGGCGAGGAGGGCACCCCCGGCAGCGGCGGCCGCGCCCGCGATGAGCGCTCGGCGGCTGATCGCGTCGTCGGATCGGTGCGAAGATTCGGGCATGAAGGTGCGCTAAGGGTTTCTGGCGCGCACTGAAACCGGCGCCGAGACGATCGCCGCGGCGGGATTGGTGACGCGTGGAAGCAGAGTCGGCGGACGGAAGGCCTTGTGCCCCTTCGTGTCGTAGGGCGTGTCCGCCGGTGCGCCGCCGTTGGGATAGTCGCGCTCCTTACCCGGCGAGTCCGGGCGCGGCATCGCCGTGACGAATGCGGCGACGTCGATCGCCTCCTGGTCGGTGAGAACGCCGGGCCGGTCGAGGGGCATGTTGTGCCGGATGAAAGACGCCGCGCGCTCCTGGCGCGCCATCGACGCGCCGATGCTGAACGACCGGCGTCCCCAGACCGCGGGGATCGGTCCCATGCCCGAGCCGTCCGACCCGTGACACCGGGCGCAGTTGTCCACGAACAGCGCGCGGCCGCGCGACGAATCGCCGACCAGGTTGGGCATCTTGGGCATGCCCTCGGCGCGCATGTGCTCGCCGTTCGGAACGCCGCGCGAGATGAAGGCGAGATAGGCGACGATGTCCTGCATCTCGCGGCTGTCCGACGGGAGCTTGGAGCCGGCCAGACTCCGTGTGAAGCAGTAGTTCACCCGGTCCTCGATCGGCACGACGGCGCCCGTGCGGTCCATGGATCGGGGGTACCGCGCAAACACACCGAGCAACGTCGCGGATTTGGTGTTGCGCCCGGCGTCGAGGTGGCAACTGGTGCAGTTGAGCGCGCCTCCGACGTACGCGGGGAGACTGTCGCGCGTGTTGGTGAGGAGCGCGAGACCGCGGAGCACCGACTGCTCGAGGGGGTCATCGGGCGTGCTATCGATTGCCGGCGGGCGCCAGGCGTCGGGATTCCAACCGCCGCGAATTCCTCCGGATTGCAAGGCGACGGCACTCGTATCGGGGCGCGGAGCCTCCTGCAGCGTGCAGGCGGCCGCGGCGGCAATCGCGGTCAGCGCGGCGGCAAATCGTCCGACAACTCGCATACTGATTTACTCGACTCCTTTGATGATGCCGCCCAACACCTCGAAGATCCGGTCGATCTCGCGCTCGGAAACGATGAGTGGCGGGGAGAGGGCGATTGTGTCGGCGGTGACGCGCACGAGGACACCGGCCTCGAAGCACTTGAGGAACGTCTCGAAGCCTCGCGCGCCGACGGCGCCCGGTCGCGACTCGAGCTCGATTCCGGCCACGAGACCGATGTTGCGCAGGTCGATGACGTGACGCGTTCCGCGGAGGGAGTGGACCGCGTTCTCCCAATACGGGGACAACGAGTCGGCCCGCTCGAAGAGTCCTTCACTGCGGTACAACTCGAGAGTGGCCAGCCCCGCAGCCGCGGCGAGGGGGTGCCCGGAATACGTATAACCGTGGAAGAGCTCGATTCCGGTTGGCGCCGAGTTCACGACGGTGTCGTAGATCGCGTGCCGGGCGCAGACGGCGCCCATCGGAACCGTGGCGTTGGTAATCCCCTTGGCGAGCGTGATCATGTCCGGAAGCACGCCGAACCGTTCGGCGGCGAACGATGCGCCGAGGCGGCCAAACCCGGTTATGACTTCGTCGAAGATCAGCAGGATTCCATGACGATCGCAGATCTCGCGGAGGCGCTCGAGGTAGCCGCGTGGCGGGATCAGCACGCCCGTCGAACCCGCGACCGGCTCGACGATGACCGCGGCGATCGTGGATGCGCCGTGTTTGGCGACGATCTCCTCGAGAGCGTCCGCAAAATGGGCGCCCTCGGCGGGCTGACCGCGGCTGAACGCGTTGCGCGCCGGGTCGTGTGTGTGCGGCAGATGATCGACGAGCGGCAGGAGTTGCGATGCGAACTGTTTCTTGTTCGCGTCGATCCCGCCGACCGAGATTCCGCCGAAGCCCACCCCGTGGTAGCCGCGCAGCCGTCCGACAAAACGTGTCCGCTGGGGCTCACCCTTCGCCTGCCAGTATGCGAGCGCGATCTTGAGCGACGTGTCGACCGCTTCGGATCCCGAATTCCCGAAGAAGACATGATCGATGTCGCCGGGGAGCATGCGGGCGACCTGCTGGGCGAGCTCGAAGGCGAGGGGATGGCCCATCTGAAAGGGCGGGGCGTAGTCCATGGTGCCCGCCTGCTCGCGGATGGCGGCGGTAATGGATTCCCGGCAGTGCCCCGCGTTCACGCACCAAAGGCCGGCGGTGCCGTCGAGGATCTGGCGGCCATCGGCGGCGATGTAGTACATGTCTTTGGCACCGACCAGCAGTCGCGGCGCCCGTTTGAACGCGCGGTTCGCAGTGAACGGCATCCACAGCTCTTCGAGCGACGGGAGCTGGTCAGTGGACGGGGGTGTCAGAAGTGAAGCGGGGGTCGCGTCGATGGGCGGCATTCGGGGAGCTCCGTGACGCGCGCCACGAGGCGCGAGGTTGCTCAGTGGGTCAACGAGGGAAATATGGCCCAGGGGGAACGTGTGGGCGAGGACGAATCCAACGTGCCAGGCAGTGCGAACATTGGGGAGGTGCAGCGGCGACTTGCCGAGATCCGGCAGCGCCGACGTCCCGGGGTCTCCTGGCGTGTGACGAAGCACACAGCCGAGATGACCATCCGCGCGCTGGAGGGCGAAGCGCGCGAGCCGTATCGGCGCTCGAGCAAGAACCGCCGCCGGAAACGGGAGAAGCGCCTGTTATGAGGGGGTTCGGGCGCGACCGAGCTCACCCCGGCGCCTGCGACACCTCCGTCGGCCGGCGGCGGCGGCGGCGCGACCAAGACGCCGTAAGCCGCTGTCATCCTGAGGGAGCAAAGAGACCGAAGGATCTGCTTTCCGCGCCGCGGTGGGATGCCACCGGCAGGGACAGCTGATCCTTCGCTTCGCTCGGGATGACAATTAGGGCTCGGGATGAGCTACACGCGCGCCACCTTCCATTTTCCTCTGCGCCACAATGCTGCTGCGGCGACCGCGAAGGTCGCGTAGGCAATCATGATGGCGAAATAGATCCCGCGAGGGCCGAAGCCGAGACGTATCGCGAGCACGTACGCCAGCGGAATCTCCCAGCACCAGAACACGAAGAAGTTGAGCAGCGTCGGCGTGTTGGTGTCGCCGGCGCCGTTGAACGACTGCGAGATCACCATCCCCCAGGCGTAAAACAGGAAGCCGATGGCGACGATCCGCAGGGCGTCGGCGCCAAAGGGAATCACCGCCGGATCATTGGTGAACAGGCCGACGATCGGCCGCGCGAACACGACGAACACGAGCCCGACGCCGCCGAGAAACACCATGTTGTACAAGCCAGCGATCGTCACGGCGTGTTCGGCGCGCTCCGGTTTCCGCGCGCCGAGCGCCTGGCCCACCATCGTCGCCGCCGCATTGCTCACGCCCTACGACGGGAGGAGCGCGAAGATGATGACGCGAATTCCGATCGTGTAGCCGGCGAGCGCGTTGCTCCCGAATGTCGACAACACGCGAATGAGCGCGATCCAGCTTCCCGTGCCGATGAGCATCTGCAAGGTGCCAGACGCCGACAGCCGGATCAGTCGTCCCAGAATCTCCGGCTCGAGCCGGAGATGACGAGCGTGGATGTCGATGCGTGAGCCGGGCTTGAGCAGACGCGAAAACGCGAACAGCGCGCCCGTTCCGCGTCCGATCGTCGTTGCGACCGCCGCACCGGTGACGCCGAGCTCGGGGAACGGCCCGAGTCCAAAGATGAGGCAGGGTCCGAGCACGATATTGATCGCATTGGCGAGCCAGAGCACGCGCATGGCGATCGCCGCGTCTCCGGCGCCGCGGAAGATGGCGTTGATGAGAAAGAGCAGCAAGATCGACGCGTTCCCGCCCAGCATAACGCGCGCGTAGCGCGAGCCCATGGCGACGACGTCGTTCGACGCGCCCATGACACCGAGCAGCGTCGGCGCGAAGATGACACCGAGCACGCCAAGGACGGCCGCGACGACTAATCCGAGCACTATAGCTTGCGTCGCCGCACGCGCGGCGCCGTCGGGATCGCGTTCGCCGATCCGGCGGGCGACCATCGCCGTCGCACCGATGGAGAGACCCATCGCCAGCGAGTAGACGATGGTGAGCATCGACTCGGTGAGCCCGACCGTCGCGACCGCATTGGCCCCGAGCTTGGAGACGAAAAACACGTCGCACACCGCGAACACGCTCTCCATGCACATCTCGAGGACCATCGGGATGGCGAGGACGAGAATCGAGCGCCCGACCGGGCCTTCGGTGTAGTCGCGCGTCGAACCGCGCAGTGCTTCGCGAACCGACGACCACACGCTGTCGTCGGCGGGGGCGGGAATCACTTCAACGGCTTGTTCAGGTATTGTAGAACTCACGAGCAACCTCTTTGGTCGAGAACCGTTGGCGCGGGGCGCGGGCGCGGAATCTGGGAGAGTCGAGAAAACGAAGGGGCGGCACCGATGCGCGGTGCCGCCCCTCGATGTGCTCGAGCCTGCGCGCGATCAGTACCTGGATGTCGGGTCGACGGCCACCGTGTCGCCCGGGAGGGCGGTGGCCACAACGCACGTCGGAGTAGCGGGACAGGTCTTCACAGGACTGAGCTCGTCATGAGGTTGAACTTCGAGCGGACGCGCAATGTAAGGCGGTCCGTTTTGGTGCGCAACGGCGCCCTTTGCTACGGCCGAATCGGATTGCTGATCGGATTCCCGTTGATGTCGAGCAGCACGATCGGCGCAATCTTGAGCGCCTCGATCGGCCGCTGGATTTCCTTGCGGTCGCCGACGATCACGATCGCGAGGTGGTCCGGATCGATGTACTTCCGCGCAACGCGCACGACGTCGTCTTTCGTCACCGCGTTCACCGACTGCGCGAAGTTCTGGTAGTAATCGTCGGGTAACCCCTGGACATAGAGCGAGGCGA
>Ga0137314_1000623_pt1 | contig 10211 bp, 16 predicted proteins | sample EasRivERMZT199_2_FD_102289 | JGI IMG/M metagenome (GOLD analysis project Ga0137314, IMG submission 102289) | Soil microbial communities from meander-bound floodplain in the East River, Colorado, USA - East River MetaG ERMZT199_2 | ecosystem: Environmental > Terrestrial > Soil > Floodplain ... | reverse complement strand
CTTGGCACGTCGATAAATGGCGACTTGAGGTTTTGTTTATGATTAAGTCAATATGTGCCCACAACCTATAGTGTGCTTTTTAAGACGAGTAGGATGGAAGCCTTCCCAAAATATTATGACCTTTTTTCAGTTTTAAACCGTATTCTCACTTTTTCGGCCAAAAACGAGGGAAACCCTCAGCCGGTCGGTCCGAGATCTGGACCAAAACCACGAAAAAGCGTCGGAAATCGACGTAGGAAGGTGGAAAACACGCCAAAACGCCTGGAACCGAAAATAAGATGGGCCGTGCAGCTCTGACGAAGCGACACGGCCCGGGGGACTACATCGGTCACCTGGCGTCCCGGGCGACCGGCGCGAATACTACCATCGACCAGCCGCGGGTGACAACTACAGGCGTTACGGGACGGTAACGTCACAACCCCTCGGTACTCGCGCGTGGGTGCCGAGGGTTCGGGACACCGGGCCTACCGAATCGACGCCCGGACCGCCGGTTCGGTCTTGACGACGTGTCGACGCGGCCGTAGACTTCCCTCGTGGGCTCATGACGTAGATCCAGTTCCTCGACAACGGCAAGACGAGAACCTCCCCACGCGCCGCCTCATCTCCGGTGCGTCTCTCCTGAATCGCGCAAACCATCAGTCGCCGGCGTCATGACCCACTTGCGGCCCCGTGTCCTCCACGGGGCCGCTCCTTTTTCAAGAGTTCACTTGACGTGTCGACACAGTTCGTCTACCCTCGGTGTCGACGGTCGCGGGAGGAAAACCCTGGGGGGATCCATGAGGGGCACGATCGCACCAAAATCGTTGACGTACGAGGACGTGCTCGAGTGGGGGCGTCGCGCTTTCGCCGTCATGAAAGAGCGCGGAATCTCGATCCACGCCAACAGCATCCGCCCGGTGCTCGTCGAACTCGAGGCGCCCTTCAAGAGCGAGACCCTCATCCAGAGCAGGTTCCACAAGAGCTTCCCCGAGTTCCGCCAAGACGTCGAGGAACACACGAAGCGGCGCGCCGCGGCGAACGTCGTCGATCAGTCGAGCACAGTCGAGCTCGGACCCGGGGTGACAGCGAACCACGTCGCGCGGCACAACCCGGAGGAGAGCTTCGCGAAGCTCATGAACGCATACGAGGACCGCTGCAAGGCGGTCGCCGAGGAAGTGAACCGCCAGGTCACGATCGAGGTCGATCGACCAGACGAGCCCGTGGTGATCCTCGTGATCGGGGACATGCACTTCGGCAGCCCGTCGGTCAACTACCCGCGGCTGCTCTACGTCATGGAGCAGATGCAGAGGACCGACATCAAGGTCTTCGGGATCTGGGTCGGTGACTGCTGCGACGCGATGATCTGGCCGGGCTTCCGGTTTGAAGCCCGCTCGAGCCCGCTGAGCGTCCACAAGGAAGTGCTGACGGCGGTCTGGTGGCAGCGGCAGGCGAACAAGCTCGGGCGCAACCTGGGCGGCGTCATGGGCAACCACGACCTGTTCAGCGAGCGCCTTGCGGGGCTGTCGCACTTCTTCTTCGCCATGGAGAACGGGGGCCCGGGCGTCGAGCGGATCCCGATCGCGAAGAATGAGCTTCTACTGGACATCACCGTACGAGCGTCGGGATCGACGCGAGGGCGTGATGTCCAGGATGCAGCGGGAGAGACCTACAAGTGGGAGATCCGCCACAAGGTCCCCGGGAACAGCATCTACAACCGCGCGCACAACTTCCTTCGGTGGAACCTGTTCAACCCGCGGGACACCGAGATCACCTGCGTTGGGCACGTCCACAAGAGCGGGATCAGCCACGACCACCGGCACGGCAAGGACCGCTTCGGCGTGCTCGTCGGCGGGTACAAGGTCGGCCGCTTGGACGACTACGCGGTCGTCGAAGGATTCGATCAGAGCATCAACGATCCAGACGTGGGGGTCATCCTATGGCCGAACCAGCACAAGATCGAGGTCCTGGAGACGGAACGGGCGATCCGGACGGCGGAGCTGGAGGCGCTTGCCCACCGAAGCGGGAAGTCGTCGACCCCATCGACCTTTTCATCCGCTACCGAAAGGGCGAACTCGGGGACATCAAGCTGTACCGCATCACTTCGTACGGAGGGAGCAAGACGCTTCTCTGGTGCAAGGGCCGCCCGAAGTGGATCGACACGGTCGGGAAGCACCGGGACGAAGACGGCGACGCCGGCGGGGACCTCCCGAGCGTCTTCCGGGTGCGCTACCCGCTCTTCAAAGAGGTCAGGAGCGACAACCTCTTCACGATCGAAGAGGTCTCCCCCGCCGAGGTCTGCTGCCCGCAGCACGCACTTGAGGGGCCGGAGACCACATCCTGCGAAGGGGCCGAAGACGAACAAAGCGACGGCGCGTAGGCCGTCGCGAAGAGCCGGCCGAAAGCCGGGAGCGTAGTGCTGAGCGTGGTTGCTTTGCACAACAACCGACACCAATGTCATCCAGGGGAACTTCGGCGGCAACGCCGAGCGGCCCCTGCGCCTGGCCGCGTAAAGGCAAGTGGTTGGGGGCCCCCGGGCCCCCTGCCGCGACTTTAGAAGGAGAATCGTAATGGGTTCGTTCAAGCGTGCGTTTTTCGTTCTCGCGGTCCTGTTCGTGTTCGCAGGCATCGCGATGACCGGGTGCTCGGTCGCGAGCGACGGCAAGTTCGCCGCCGCGGTCGAGAATCCGTTCCCGTGGGCGGAGAGTCGCCCGGCACCCGCCACAACCGGCGGATAGGTCCTCCAGGTGTTCTGGAGGCACGTAGACACACCGCTCGAGGCAATCGCCCGCAACCAGCAGGCGATCCTCGTGTGGCTCACCATCATCAACAGGAGACTCAGGATCATGACCGTAGCTTTCGACCGTGTCATTCAGGAAGTCACCGAGACCCGCACGAAGCAGGCCTCCCTCATCGCGCTCGTCAACGGCCTCGCGCAGTTGATCCGCGACAACATCGGCAACGAGGCGGGCCTCAACGCGCTCGCGGATTCGATGGATCAGGATCAGGCGGAAATCCAGGCCGCGATCGACGCGAACGCCGACGTCACGCCCGCGGCGCCGGCCCCTCCACCGGAGCCGTAGGAAGCACGGTACTCACCCCGACGCAAAGGGGCAGTCCCGCGCCGGTTCGCCCGAGTCGATCAAGAGCAAGGTCCTGCGGAAACGTGGGGATGCGGGTTGGAATCCCGCCTCGGGCGACTTTTTTGTGGAGCAGAGATGAAACTACATCCCGTACGCGCCGAGCCGCCGACGGTGGTCGACGGTAAGACCAACGACAACGCCCTCCGGTTCGACTGCGTCGGTTGCGGCGCGGCCACGAGCATCAAGGGCGACGATCTCGCGTACGTGGACCTGGACGGGCCCGTGAAGGAGGCACGGTTTACGTGCGCGCCGTGCTTCGAGATGGGGAAGATGGTGACGCGCGTGTTCGTGGCGGCGGACAAGGGACCGAGGAGGACCATCGCGTGACCCTCGACGAAGAGCGCAGACGGTACGTTTTCTCGATCGAGTTCAACCACACAGAGCCGCCTCGGTTGGATGTGGTGGACTTGGTGAAGAGGTTTCCGATCGGGCTGTTGCCGAAGCGTGGCGATCTTGTCGACACCGAGCTGGACGACAAGGTGCTCGCAGAGATCGGGAACGATATAGCCCCGTCGTCGAGCGTGATCGCCGAGGTCCTCGGCACTACCCCCTTCGCGGTCTTGGTCTGCATCGCACGGCTGCATCGGGACAGCCGGCTCCGGAAGACCGTGGCGGTGTGGTTGTGACCCTCGACGAAGCGAAGCAGCACTATCGGAACATGGCGCCCCATTGCAAGGAGCGGAAAACAGCCGTGATCCTGAAGTGGGCGATCGACATTCTCGAAGAGGTCCCAACGTTCATGGACGCCCAAGGCTACATCCCGCGGGGAGCGTTCGCCGACTCGGTCGAGGAAGAAGCCTGCGCGCGGTGGCGGAAGAAGTTCTGATGCTCGGCTTCAAGAGCAAGGACGAGAAGATCGCCGAGCTCCGTGCAAGCCTGGAGTACCTTCAGCACCGGAACGCCGTCCTCGAGAGCCGGATCAGGGGCATCCAGCGGCACGAACCACGGAACTTCAAGGAGGCCGTGGACCGCATGAGGATCGCGGAGAAGGACCTGGAGGATGCGATGGGGACGATCGATCAGATGGCCGCGGAGGCGGCTTCAGGTACTTCGTGGACTTGAGCTCGCGCCGCTTGAACACCTTCTCCTGGTAGACCTCGATGAAGCGCCCGCACTGATCCTTCGTGCCGGTGAAGAGGGGCGTCACACCGTCCTCGTGTAGGACGGTGTGCAGACGCTTCCCCTCGGCGACGCACTCGAAGACGATCTTCATGTCTGGATCTTCAGGAACGTGAGGTCTTCCTGTACGCGCACGGGCACACCTGGGTCGGTCGCGATCTTCTTGATCGCCGCATCGATGCCGGTGTTGAAGCCGGCGACGAAATCGTCGGAGGGTATCATTCCGACGTCGCGCCCCATCCGACGATCCACGGCCAGAACTTCTCCCATCCAGGGCCTTCGCCGCCGAACGCAGCATCCACGTCGGCACGGTTGGCGTACTTCGTGAAGCAGTGCGTCTCGATCCCGTTCCGCACCGCGGGGGAGAGGCCCGGGATCTGGAGCCAGTTGAGCGAGCCGAACTCGGCATTGGCTTGCCACGTCACGGACCCGTCTGCGTTCACGACGGCGTAGTAGGCCGTATTCCCGCCGCTGTAGAGGCGTAACTCGTACCACGCGAGCATGGTGTCGAGCTTCGATTGCCACGACGCGCCTGCACCGTGGAGCGCCCACCATCGGCACGCGGCGAGCGCGCAGAGGCCCTCCCCACCGGACACCTTCTCGTGTGCCGGGTCGTCTACGAAGTACGGCTTCGCCTTGACGATGACCGTCATCGCGTGGTCGATCTCGAGCTGCGCCCGCGCGCGGAAGCGGTCGTCATCCGTCGCGACGTACCAGTCCCGGAGGTTTTCGAGGTAGTGCCCGAGCATCCGCGCCCCGCCAGAACCACTCCACGACCACGTAGGCCCAAGCAGCGAGCCCATCCGGATCCCCGCGGCGCGCCCGAGGAGCGGCTCTTCGGACGTGAACCCGGCCGCGTGCGCGACTGCCAGATCCCGGTCGTACTCCTTCGCGCGGTCCGGTCGCGTGCCGGTGGTCCCTCGCGCGAGGTCGCCCTTCTCGTTCCGCCACTTCCCCTTGTCGATGTGGGGCGGATCGCAGTCGACGAGCCCGTAGGCGCACTTCGCACGGAGGAGGTAGAGCCCGACCGTGATCGCGCCGACGTCGTTGTTCCTGATCCCGACACCGAGCCAGTCAGCGGCGGCGCGGTAGTGCTCGTTGCTCAGGTTCTCGCCGGCGACGGCGGAGCGCGAGCCGAGCCCGTACCAGTGCGCAAGCCCCTCGTTCAGCCGGTAGACGGCGTCGCGCGTGAGGATGCCTCCCGTCACAACGCGGGAGCCGAGCGAGACCCCGATCGTGCAGGAGTTCGATGTCACGCCGGTTACGAGTGCGCGAGACCCGTTGAGCGGTGAGAGGTTCCACTTCGTTCCGTTCCATTCCTGCACGGAGGAGAGAGTGATCCACTGGTTCGTCTTCAGCGCGTGCCCCGACTTGATCGGAACGTTGGTCAGGAACGTGTTCGTGGTCTGTACCCACTGACCCACTGCGGCGGCGCCATCCGTCCACCGATCCGCGAAGTTGCCCGGGACGAGCAGCCAGCCTGGCCCGCGCTGCCCCGGAGGCGTCGCCGGGTTCATGCAGGCGGCGTTGAACGTGTACGAGTTGACGACCTTCGCGAGCCACGGCCACTTGGCGATCCGGGCTTCGTCGAAGGCCATCACGTCGAGGGCTGCCGCGCGTCGCTCAGGCGTCAGGACGGACGCGAGGTAGGCCGTCTCCCACGGGTCCGCCGCCGGCACCACGCGGGCGTAGAGCGTGTCCCCGGGCAGGATGCGGTGGTAGCCGGCGGTCGCCGGCCAGAGGTCGACGCCGTTGCGGCGGGCTGGCAGTTTCCAATCATCTGGGCTGGCGATCTGGAACGTCGACGGACCGAGCTGCCGCGCACCGAACAGGCCGCCCATGAGCAGCGTGTAGCCCGGCGGCGCCTCGATGACCCAGTCGTAGAAGGCGATCGGGACACCGGCCGGTTGCGCGGCGAGGCCCCACTGATCTGACCCTGACCCGTTGCGGACGCGGACATCGAGCGACTGTCCGCCGCCGGGCATCAAGGGCTGCGTGATCGTGCCGGTCGGCGTCGTCAGGGTGAAGGTGCCCTGGCCGAAGGACCAACACGCGAGCGAGAGCAGAACAGCGAACAGCATTCCGAACCGTTTCATGGATTCTCCCCTTGTTTCAGCAACCGCCGAATACGCGCGTGACGATGAACGCAACCACGCAAAAAATCAGAAGCGTCAGGACTTCGGCAGCCGAGACGGAATCGAGGCCGTCTTCAGGCCGTTTTTCCTCGTCCCGTTCGTCGAAGACCATGAGCGAGCTCCCGAGGCCAGAATATCATCGACTTGCCAGATCTACAAGAAAAATCTACGATGAGAGTCGACGGACATGGATGTCGAAGCGGAGACACCGTTCGACGCCGAGGGGATCTATGCCTCGGTGGGCGAGCAGATGCCGGCGCACGAGATCCGTGCGTTTTGGGCACGGGTTTTCGCCGAGGCCGCCTACGCGCGAGAAGAGGTCGATGACCTCACGATGAACCCGGAGCTCGCGCCGCAGATGTTCCCGTCCGCGCCCCCGCACGGGCCGGTCATGGTTCCGTTCGAAGACGACATCCCGGATCTCCCCCACCGCCCCGTCGAGTTCCAGCGACCCGCGGATGAGGAAGTGCCCGACCAGACCGCGGAGCAGATCGCGCGTGACCGCGAAGCGGCGCAGCAACAGGCGTTCGTCCTGCAAGTCGCACAGGCGGTGACGGCCAGCGGCACGGTTTGGACGACTCGTGCGTTGCGCAAGCAGGGATACACCCCGCCTGAGGTCAACCAGATCATGCGGAAGGCCCGCCGCGCGCTCCACGAGCGGTTCGAGAGCACCGACATCGAGGAGGACCGCGCGCTGAGCGCAGCGCGGTACGAGGACATCTACCGGAAGTCCGGAGACGCCAGCGATTACCGGACCCAAGTGCGTGCCCAAAGCCGGTGGGATGTCATCAAGGGGCTCGTGCAGGAGGAGGGCCTCGGGCCGATGCAAGAGTTCGCACGGCTCACGCGGCAGATCACCGCGAAGGATCCCGCGATCTTCAAGGTCATCGAGGCTACGGCGGAAGTGCGCGTGCTCGAGGAGGTCGACGCTTGACCTGGATCATCATCATCGCGGGCGCAGGGATCTTGTTGGCATGGGCCAACTCGGCGCGCGAATACTACGTCGTCCTGAAGGCGCAGATCGGCTTCGAGTACGGGCGCAGCCAGTGGATCCGCCCTGGTGTCCGCAGTCGGATGATCCGCCGTTCGATCTTCTGGTTCTTGCCGGCGAAGACTTATCACCGCCGTCAAAGCTCATGGGAAATACAACTCGAGTTGCTTCGCCAGCAGGCGGCAGCCGAGCGCAGAAACTTGGAGGGCGGACATGCTTCCTCGAACGCATAGCGTGTACGGCAGGACCGTCGAGCATGAAGCACGTCCGCCCTTCTACCCTTTCCCCTGGAGTGCGTGATGTTGAGCACAGAAGAAGTCCTGAGCGATCATGAGCAGCGCCTCCGACAGCTCGAGGCCAGCAATCTCCAACACCTGAAGTGGGCAGAAACGATCTGGAATGAGCAGCAGAGGACGACCGATCGCATGGAGCGGCTCCTCGAGAGGCACAGTACTGCGATCGAGTCGATGTCGAGAAAGTTCTGGATGGTGATCGGCGGTGCCATGACCGTTACCGGCCTCTCGACGATCCTCATTTGGGCACTGTCCCGACGGTAACCGCATGCAACTCAGCCGCGCGGGTGCGGACTTCGTTCGCTTCTACAACGCCACCCGCAACAACATCTTCCTCTTCTGTCAGGCGCTCAACTTCTCTCCGACGCCGCAGCAGGTCGGCCCTCTTCGGCACATCCAGGGCATGACCGAGGCCGTCGTGCCCGCGGACCGATCGCGCTACATGGCGATCAAGAGCGGCCAGGGGTGCGGCAAGACAGCGGTGGTCGCGATCATCGCGCTCTGGCGCGCGTGGAGGAACACCGGCGCCCTCTCGGTTGTCACCGCCCCGACCATGCGCCAGTGCAAGGAGGTCTTCCTTGCCGAGCTGCGGGCACAGCTCAAGAAGGCGTCGATGGACGTCCAGAAGTTCTTCGAGGTTCGGGCGACCGAGGTCGAGATCCTCGGGATCGAGGACTGGGGAATCAAGACGGTCACGGCCGTCACGTCGGAAGCGATGTCGGGCTGGCACAACGAGTGGCTCACGTTCATCTTCGACGAGGCCGCTGGTGCGACGCGCCCGATCCATGAGACGATCCTCGGCACGCTCACGAACGTCGACAAGCTCTACGTGAAGATCGGGAATCCGAACATCCGGGATTGCCCGTTCTTCGACTGTTTCAACATGTTGCGCGACAAGTGGACGACCTTCACGTTCAACTCCGAGGACACGAAGCTCGTCGCGAAGAGCAACATTCAGCGTCTCGAGGAGACCTACGGCCGGGAGTCGGACGTGTTCCGCGTGCGCGTGCTCGGCGAGTTCCCGCTCCAGGACCCGACGTGCGTCATGGGCTCGGACGATCTCGAGGCATGCACCCGTAACAGCATGGTTGCCGCAGCACGACTCTCTCGGGTGAAGCAGTTCGGGATCGACTTCGCGCAGTTCGGCGATGACGACTCACTCATCTATCGCCGGTCCGGTCTCTCGATCGTCGAGTGGAAGACGTTCACGAAGGCGCGAGTCGATCGTGTTATCGCGACCGCGTTCGAGATGCAGAGAATCGCAGGCTGGTCCGACGAGGAATGCACCTACGTTCCTGACTTCGTCGGCATGGGTGACGGCGCGGGGCATCACTTCTATAACGCAGGCAAGAACGTGTTCGAGTTCAAGGCGAACCGAACCGCCGCGGCGTCGCGCCAGTACCACGACATGGTAACGGAGGCGTTCTTCGGAATGGCCGAGTTGGTCCGGAAGCGCCTCCCCCACATCCCGGACGACCCGGAGCTCATCAAGGAGCTGTCCACCCGCCAGTATTACCTTACGCTCAAGGGCAAGCTGAAGATCGAGAGCAAGAAGGAATACAAGAAGCGCGTGCAGGCGGGCTCGCCTGACCGAGCCGACGGATGCGTTCAGTGCTTCTACGACGTGGGCGCGCAGAGGGGGCAGCTCGCGACCGGGAACGATCGGGAGGACGAAGACCGGCCGCGGTATGAGGAAGAGGAGGAAGCCGCATGAAGTGTGACTGCGGAGGGGATCTCAAAGCCAGGCGCAGCTTCACCGTGGGGAACGTGCGTTACCAGGAACGACTCTGCTCGAAGTGCGGCACGCAGCACGCCTATACACTGCTCCGACATGATGGCGAAGAGTCTGCGTATGCCCTCGCCCAAAAAGCGAGGGCCGCCCTCACGACAAAGGCGGCCCTCCGAAAACGCAAAGGAGAGGATTAGGCTGTGACGGCGCCCGGAACCCAGGACGTCTCGAGGAGACGGCGCTGAACGCCGTTGATGTCCGTTTCCGTGAACATCCCGAGGTTCGGGGAGACCTTGTCCAGCGAAGGCGTGGCGATGGTGATCGTGGTCGGAGCGCCGCCCTCCAGAATGGGCCCGACCAACTGAGCGGATGTCCGGGTCGACGCAGAGGACCGTACGTCGAATCCGAGGGTGATCCAATCTGCGAGGCTGATGCTCTGGCTGCCGAAGTCGTCTTGGAAGACCTGAGCCGTCTGTGCCGGATAGGCGTTTCCGTTCCACACCGAGACGTTCACAGCGTAGTTGAACGTCCACACGATCTTGAACGCAGTGACGTCGTTCGCGATGTTGAAGTCGTTGCCGAGACACCGGATTGTGGAGGTATCGTCCAGACGGATGCAGTAGGCCGCGCTGGCTGCCGCGCCCGATGCAGTGGCGGTAAACGAGTTGCAGACGCAGACGCAAGACGCTTGGTTGCCCATCGAGATCGACGCATGGTCGCCGTCGCCGGCCGCGTCACGGACCATCTCGAAGGCGTTGTCGGTGGCGATCAGCAGGAACGTCGGCGCGGCGGAGCCCGGATAGACGCGCACGTTGTCCCGGGTCG
>Ga0137314_1000619_pt1 | contig 10232 bp, 18 predicted proteins | sample EasRivERMZT199_2_FD_102289 | JGI IMG/M metagenome (GOLD analysis project Ga0137314, IMG submission 102289) | Soil microbial communities from meander-bound floodplain in the East River, Colorado, USA - East River MetaG ERMZT199_2 | ecosystem: Environmental > Terrestrial > Soil > Floodplain ... | reverse complement strand
GGCCAAGGAACGCAAGCGGCTCGCTAATCCGATTGAGCGCGAACCGAAGATGGAACGGTGGTTTCCGCTCGAATTGGGTGTGCGCGACAAACGTTCATCTGAAGTTGCATGGGTTGATCTTCGATCTGTGCGGGACGCTATGAGGCGCATTTCTGTAATCATGAAGTTTTATAACCCATGAAACTTGTTGCCACGGCACCGGCTTACTGGCTACGGTTGCGCCATGCGACCGCAATCGCTTTCAGCAACGATGTTATCTCAACGTGGTTCCCTGTGTGGGCCGGGTGGGTTTCTTCACCAACTTCCTTCGTTGGCGTCGTTGCACCCGTTGCGGCTCGGCTCGCACAGAGAATCACGATGAGCATACGAGCGATTCAGTGGGCATTCGACCAGGAGGTCTTTTCATCACCTCAAAAGTTTGTGCTGGTAGCTGTATCGAACTTTGCCAACGACACGGGCAAGACGTATCCGGCTGCTGCGACCATCGCGGACATCACACAGCAAAACGTCAAAACAGTCCGCAGGGCGTTGGCTAAATTAGTAGCACAAGGATTCTTAGAGGATACAGGCAAACGCTATGGCGACACGCAGCAGGTCAAGGTTTACCAACTGCCAAAAGAGGCTTGGGAAAGATACCCTAAAAAGGGTAGCTTGGCTATGAAAGATACCCAAGAAGAGTCCGCGAAGATACCCAAGAAGAGTCCTAGAAGATACCCTAATCAGGGTAGCGATCCTATGAACCTTGAACCTGTAACCTTGGAAAAGAGGGAGAGACACGCACGATTTGTCAAACCGACCCTTGAGGAAGTCAAAGCTTACGCCAGAGAGATTGAGCTTTCAGACATCGAGGCAGAGAAATTCTTTTATCGCAATGAATCGGTGGGCTGGATTGTTGGCAAGAATCCCATGAAGATTTGGAAAGCTGCAATGCAAACTTGGAAACGCAATGGTGCAGACTGGAACAGTAAGCTTCCTGCCGGCACAGTGCGCGGCCAACGTCCACCGAATCGGCACGCTTCAATGGATTGCGGTCTGAGCAATGAGGACTTTCTGTCTCGCGTCAAAATGGCCAAGTGATGAAAATGAAAACGAAAACCAAGTCAGCGAAGCGCAAAACTAAAGTCCTGGCACCGAAGCTCATTAAGCTTAAACCCGGTGAACGCGGGTTGCACTCCGCAGCGAACATATTGGACGATGTGATGCTGAGGTTTGAATCACTAGCAAAGGCCGCGTCCGAACGTCGGGTGAAACTGGAGGCGTGGGCAGCCGAGCAACCAAAGTGTCAAACCTGCCACCATGGGCAGGAGCATCAATTGAATCTTGATGACTCATCTCGGGCATCGCACGGACTGGATCATTTTGTATTGGTCTATAAGCCATGCGCGATGTGTGTTCAGCAGCGCGATGTGGACAACAAGGAATCATGGCTTCATAAGGCTGGCGTGCCTAAAATCCTATTGAGCGCGACTGTTGATAATTGGACTCCTACATTGGCTAGCGATTTCACAATTAAAAGAGCCGTGAAAGAGTTCATCAAGCAGCCGAGAGGCTTTTTGGTATTTACCGGCAGCAACGGGAACGGGAAGACCCATTTGGCTGTTGGGATAATGCGCGAGTTGCGCCGAGGCACATTGATGACGCAGGATGGATTCCTGATGGCACTGCGCAGAAGTTACCGGGATGATTACGCTGTCGATATTATTCAAAAGTGCAAGGACGCAAAGCTGTTGGTGTTGGATGAAATGGGAGTTTCGGGCGGCGGTCGCGATGAATTCCCAGCGCTCTACGATGTGCTCAACTACCGGTATGGTGAAGATGTGCCTACGATTATTACCACGAACGTTCCTTTAATGGAATTCAAGTCGGCGTTTGGAGACCGCATCGCGGATCGGCTTGTGTCATCTGCGGTGTGGTGTGAATTCAAGGGGAAGTCTCAACGAGGCAGAACACCAAAGTGATAGCCATTATCATCAGCACAGCGGAAGCCGAGGCTCGCATGGATGGTGCGGACTCAGTTGAGGTGCGCTTCGAGCGGCGACCGAACGATGGACTGACGACAGCGTGTTATGTCCCACGATGCTGGCTACTGAAGCTGATGAAAGAGGCGGGTCTTGTTTTTGAATCTGGCAAGGAAGGACAAAAGATAGACTTTGGAATCAGTGTCCCGTTCTGCCACTACAAGCGCGGGCGCGGGTTACTATTCATCAAGACCAAATCCGAGTGCCGACTGACAGAGCAACAGTTGCAGGAGAGCCAGGACCGCGGCAGCGGAGCAGATTTGTTTAGCGGTGTTTCTGTGATATCTGAGTAACAAAAAACCAAACCGAGAAAGGTAGCAAAATGCCACGACGACAAAAAGCCGATGCCCGATTGGGCGATATCAAACACAAATTTCTGGAGCGTTGCGATGAGCTATGGGGACTCCATGAGTCATGCTTCATGGAGCTCCTGGACGAAGCGGAGAGTCGCAAGTTCAATGTTACGTTTGTGGCTGCGCTGGACTTCAGCGAATCGACGGCCAAGCTGGAAACATCGATCCGGTTTAGCCAAGTAGTCAAGGATAAGAAGCAGGACGACTTTGATGATTCTCACGCGCCGCTGTTGCCGGGGACCGAGGACGGCTACAAGGAACGGAAAGAACCGAAGCCGAAAGCGAAGCGAAAGAAAAAGGCGATATTCAAACCCGGCGAGGACTTGCCAGAGGAACCGGTTCTATCCGGCAAGGACGCAGCCGCAGGGGAGCGTGCGGCATGACCACCAAGAGTATCTTGCAGCCGTGGGTGACGGAGTTGCCGTTGCGGTATCAAGGGACGCTGTTGACTGTGATTCGGGCTTGCGATGATTGGAGCAAATACGCCATCGAGAAATCGCTGATACGGGAGATGCGTGGATTGATTCTGGTTCCGTGCGATGCCAGAGAGTTGGCATTCCTTGATCGCTTCATGACAGCGTTCCCAGACCCCGGAGCCGCGGAAGCATTTCAGTGTTTCTTGAATCACATAGATCCGTTGCCGGTTCATTATGTGATGCATGTAGTGCACGCAATCGAGATACTTGGTTACGAGCATCCCCGTGTGTCGCCGCGGCAGATTTACCTGAATCGGTATTTGAGGCTGGCGCAAAAGTTTCATTTCCATCCTGAGCGTTCAGATCAGTTAAGATCACGCATGACCGAGGACCGGATTGCCAATGGAACTGTAGGACAGTAAATGGACATAACCCGCAATCCACTGTGCTGGCCGGATTCCGTAGCCCGCACGCCGCCGCATCTGCGCGGGCGCCCGCGCTTCGATGAGCGGTCACTGTCAGTTGGATGAACTTCTGGATTACGAATTGCGTGTAAGAAGTTGCTAGCAACCCGCAACTCTTGTAGGTTACGCTCCAACGAAAATGAAAATGATTGATCCAAAAGGCGCAATTGATCTGTTGCGCCGGCTGCTCACCGAGATGATTGCCTATCCTCAAGAATTGGTAATCCAGCACAAAGCCTTCGCGACTTCGGTGACCATCACGCTTCAGGCTCACGCCGCGGATACCAAGTGTTTGATTGGTAGCTTCGCGAATAACTACCGGGCCATCACGACCTTGATGCTGTGGGTCGGAGCTCGGCAAGGATTCCGCGTCACGATACCGCCGATCCGAGAGCCGGTCACAGGCAACGCGGATGAGCGTTACACATTCGCGGCGAATCCCGAATGGCCAAAGGTGCGGCTCATGGCGCTGATTCACGAGACTGCTCATGCGTTGTTCGATGAGCCAATCAGTTTCAAGGTGCACGATGACGATGAGAACTATACGACAACCGTAGAAATATTCGTGTCGCGGTTGCAGAAGCCTGGCCTATTGGTTGCCATTGGGCCGGCGCTTGAAACTCTCTTCGATGCTATCGGCCGCAAGAACGGGCGCATCCTGAGCGTTTGCCTCGTACCGGATCTTGCGCCTGAGCAGCCTGCTGTGCGGCAACCGGTGTCAGCTCGAGGACGGTTCACGGGCGAGATTAAGCGTTGACACCGTGCGCGGCTTGCACAAGAGTCGCAGGAACGAAAACGAAAATGATGAAAGATGAATATCAGACTTTCTTGAACGACAAAGCGATTGTCACTCAAGCGACGGGCATCCAGCCGAGCGAGCCGCACAAGATGCTATTTCCATTTCAGCGGGACATCGTAAAGTGGGCTCTGCGGCGTGGACGTGCTTGTCTGTTCGAGGATTGCGGGATGGGAAAGACCTTTCAAAGCATCGAATGGGCACGCCAGATTCCTGGGGACGTGCTGATCGTGGCACCGCTCAATGTCGCGCAACAGACCATTAGTGAAGGAAAGAAGCTGGACTGCGAGATTCGGTATTGCAGGCATACCAAGGATTTTCAATCGGGTATCAGCATCGTGAATTATGAAATGCTGGAGAAGCTGAACGTGAAACGCTTCAAAGGAGTCGTGCTGGATGAATCCAGCATACTCAAAAACTTTGATGGCAAGACTCGTAATCTGATTCTCCAGAAGTTTTTCAAAACGCCGTATCGGTTGGCTTGCACGGCAACGCCGGCGCCCAATGATAACATGGAGCTTGGGAATCATGCGGAGTTTGTTGGGGCGATGAGTCGGACGGAGATGCTGTCCATGTTTTTTGTCCATGACGGCGGCGATACGAGCAAGTGGCGATTGAAGGGTCATGCGGAACAGGAGTTCTGGAAATGGGTATGCTCTTGGGCAGTGATGCTCCGCAAGCCATCGGATCTCGGTTATGAGGATGACGGATTCAAACTGCCGCCACTGAACATGCTGGAGCACGTCGTCAAGACTGACAAGCCGATGGAAGGTTACCTGATCCCAATGCCAGCCTCGACCTTGAGCGAACGCCGAGATGCACGACGGGGATCATTGACGGATCGAGTGGCAGTTGCGGCGGAGTTATCGTGCGGCAACGCCGAGCAATGGGTCTTTTGGTGCAATCTCAATTCAGAAAGCGAAGGATTGACGAAAGCAATAGGTGCTGAAGAAGTGACCGGAGCGACGCCTATGGAGGAGCGCGAACGAATTATCTCGGGATTCCTTGATGGCTCAATCCGACACATCGTTACCAAACCTGCTTTGTTTGGGTTCGGTCTCAATTTACAGTGCTGCCACAACACAGCTTGTGTCGGCATCAGCGATTCATATGAGGAACTGTATCAGTTGCTCAGGCGCTTCTTTCGGTTTGGGCAGACGCAACCCGTGAACGCGCACATAATTATCAGCGACATGGAGGGAGCTGTGCTGGCGAACATCAAACGCAAGGAACGGGATGCTGACCGTATGGCGTCCGAAATGGTAAAACACATGCACTCGATCAACGAAGAAAACATCAAGGGAACCAAGCGCACGAAGGATGCCTACGTGGAGGACTCAGCCAAAGGTAACCGATTTACATTGCATCTGGGAGACTGCGTCGAAGTCGTGAGCAAGATCAAATCCGAGAGCATCGACTTCTCGATCTTCTCGCCGCCGTTCGAGGGTCTTTATGTTTACTCGGCCAGCAACCGGGACATGGGCAACTGCAAAGACTCAAAGGAATTCGCGAAACACTATCAGTTCTTGATGAAGGAAATGTTTCGCGTCATCAAACCCGGAAGGCTCATGTCCTTTCATTGCATGAATCTGCCGACGAGCAAGAGTCATCATGGCTATATCGGCATCCGAGACTTCCGTGGCGCATTGATTCGGGGATGCCAAGAGGAGGGATTTATTTTCCATTCTGAAGTGTGCATCTGGAAAGACCCAGTGACCGCGATGCAACGCACGAAAGCGTTGGGTCTGTTGCACAAGCAGATGGTCAAAGATTCGTGCATGAGCCGGCAGGGCATTCCCGATTATCTGGTAACGATGCGGAAGCCCGGAGAGAACAAGCAGCCGGTCGAAGGCGAGTTGGACCGCTGGATTGGTGATGAATCATTCAAGAGCGAGGGGCAATTGAGCATCGATCTGTGGCAGCGTTACGCGTCTCCGGTGTGGATGGACATTAATCCAAGTCGCACGCTTCAAAAGGAATCAGCCCGCGAAGAAAAAGACGAGCGTCACATCGCGCCTTTGCAGTTGGACGTAATCGAGCGGACCATGGAACTATGGAGCAATCCTGGCGATGTAGTTCTGTCCCCATTTGCAGGCATCGGTAGCGAGGGTTACGTTGCTCTGCTCCGAGGCCGCAAATTCATTGGTGTGGAACTTAAGGCATCGTATTGGAAGCAAGCAGTCGCGAACTGTCAGGAAGCGGAACACGAATCAGAGCGGGAGCTTTTGATTCCCGATGCAATGGTGAAATGAGGCGCGTGATATTTTTATGGCCTCAGTCAACATAATAATCTTGGGCGGAAACCTGACGCGTGATCCCGAGATGCGTTTTACACCTAGCGGCACTGCGGTTGCGGAGTTTGGTGTCGCGGTGAATCGCAAGTGGCGCGATGCCGCAGGCGAACTGAAAGAGGAAGTATCATTCTTTGACTGTGCTGCATTCGGCAAGACCGCAGAAACGATTCAGCAATATCTTGGAAAGGGCAAACCGATACTGATTCAGGGCCGGCTGAAGCTGGAGCAGTGGGATGATCGCGAAACGGGCCGCAAACGGAGCAAGGTCAAGGTTATCGTGGAATCGTTCAATTTTATTGGGGCAGCGGTGCAAGGGGAGCGGCAGGCTCCAGCACGGACAGCGGCGAAGCCTCAGGCGAGCGATAACGATGGCGAGAATGTTCCTGCTGGACCTGCGTCAGAAGAAGATAATGTTCCGTTTTGAAAATATGAAAGCTGAGGAACGTTTAGTGAATGCGTTGACAGATAATTTTATTATTTTGTCCAGGGAAGTTGACCCTGATGCTTTTGGTGCAATTTTGTGCGGGGTCATGGCGAATACACTCGGGCATCTGCCGCAAGAATACTTTGATGAGATGATTAAAGTTAGACCGTGCGGGAGGCGAGGATGCAACTGTCACCTCAGCATCCAGATAACCACAACAAAACTATTTCAGGCATTGCGTGATGATTGGTTGGAGAATTGCGAAACTCAGAGCGATAGCATGTGATGGACAAGCCGACTCTATATCCGTTGCCGGCTCTTGTGGGACCGATACCCGGCGAGCCGATGCGGTTCCATGTTCAGAGCCGGTCCCGTTCTAGCATCAAGCATCTGGTGGACCTGGAGGAGCTTGGATTCCATGGAAATTGTTCGTGTGAGAATTTTAACTTTGAGCATCTGCCGAAGCTTAGACAGGAGCAGCGGGAAGGGAAGCCCATCAAGTATCGGCGCTGTTTCCACATCAAACGAGCGTGGGAATATTACGGAGCCCTCCATGCTCGGTTGCAGGCGCTGGACTACTACAAGATGAGACATGCGAAAGCTTCCTAAAAAGTTTGCACTCTGGAAGCAGATACAGCTTGCGAAGCAGCCGCAGGCAACAGGGAAGCCTCGCCGCATCCGTCCGGTGTCAAAGCGGCGGCAGCAGGTGCTGAAGATTTACCGGAATCTGAGGAAAGCGTTTCTGGCGGTGAACAAATACTGTGCGGTGTTCGGAGGCGAGAAGGCAACTCAGGTGCATCACGGTCGCGGAAGAATCAGCACGCTGTTAATTGATATGCGCTTTTGGCACGCGGTCAGTCAGCGAGGTCACGAGTGGATAGGGCGGAACCCAGAGGCAGCACGCTGCCATCGCTGGCTTTGTAAGCTTGGGGAATGGAACTCCCCACCAAATGACGAGACAACCAGAAGGTTAAAGCTGTTAATGTTGAGTGCCTGAGATTATAATGAAGCAACTAGACGATACGGATCGGATGCCGTTCGGAGTGCATCGCGGGTTGCCGATGAGTGACGTTCCTGCCGACTATTTCTTTTGGTTGTGGAACTCAGGAAAGAAGTTCGACAAGACTTGTCCCGTGGCCGACTACATTCGCCGCAACTTGGACGCACTGAAGCTGGAGCATCCCGATGGCATCTGGAGTTGAGCGCAAGAAAAAGGTGCGTCAGGTCTTTGGTCGGCTGCGCGTCGAAGCTGGCGGCGGCAAGTTCAAGGTCGAGTTGCACAAAGATGGATTGTGGGTGCGGCAGTTCAAGGGCCGGAAAACTTACAAGGTGCCGATGAAACGGTTGCTTCTTTTTGTGCTGACAGAAATAATGCCTTGGCCGAACAACGCGCAGACGACAAATGGATCACATGATCCAATTAAACCATGAGAGACATTCCACACGGTAGCCAGAGTTTCATGAAGCGTAACTCACATCTGTTCCCGAAAGAACCGATGCCAGACGGTGAGGGAGTGGAACGCGAATCGGATTTGCACGACGATATTCTTAGGGTGTGTCGGGAGCGGGGCTGGATATGCTTTCATGGTTCAATGGCGCATCGTTCGAGGAGAACATTAGGGGAACCTGATGTTCATTGTCTTTTGCCTAACGGTGTCATTATATTTGTGGAATGCAAACGCAAGAAGTCCAAACTATCTTTGGAACAAGCAGCTATTATGACGGCGATGAAACGCTTAGGACACACATTGCACGTTGTGCAAGACTTGACCGACTTTATGCAGATATGCGCCGCCGCTTTATCGGCAGGAAAATTAGAAATGTCACTGTCGTTTCCCAAATCAAATGCAGAGGCAAAAGCCAATACGGAATACCTGCCAGTCGGATCTACGCAAGATTAAGTCGAGGCTGGACTTTGAAAGAAATCATTTTGCATAAAAATCCGATTAAACACGGCTTTGCAAAGTGGGGTCGCAATACTCGAAAAAGGAGATGAAAGAATCACCTCAGACCCCGAAGCACTGGCGGCACGTCACGCTGGTCGAGACAACATCAGGCTTCACAGTTCTGTTGTCATTTACGTATTCCACCATCGGAGCATTGAGCCTGAAAGCGGCTGGCTTCGCATCGGATAGGCAAACAAAGGACCTGCCTCTGGCGGAGGCGATATGGTTCGGGAACAGATTCGATGCATGGATATGCGAACAGGAAGCGGGCAATCACGCACACAGAAAGCTGAAGCGTGGCGCAAAGAGCGTGTGAATCAGCGACGTGCAAACAATCGTAAAGAAACTGCAAATTAGTGTTGACGCGGAGCCTGGAATCAAGGATTGTTGAGGCATGAAAACGATAACGAGGCAACTACAACGAAAACTCAGTCAATGGTCTAAATGTGTGCCGGAAGAAATGGCGAAGATGAGTCCGGCGGCAATCCAATACGCGCTCGCTGACGCAAAGGCGGACATCATCACAATGGCAAAGCTTCTGTGTGAGGCCGGATACCCGAGACGCGGAACGGCGGAAGAAACCCAAAGCATTGACGACTTCTCAGCCAAGGTGCAAGCGCTCATCCCACACGCCGATGCCGTCGAAGTAGCTTTATGAACACTTCCATTCTCTTTACGCTCCGCAAGCTCGGCCTGAATTCGCGTCTAGGTTACAAGGTCAAGGATCAGCAGAACAACGATCTGGCTATCCTGCGGTTCAATCCGATGTTGAGCGAGTGGCTGAACCTGCTGCCGAGTGCGCAGCAATGTTATACCGAAACTGAGGCACTGAACTTCATGTCGGGTCTGGAAGCAGCCGGGGGTCACATCGTGGTGTTTGATTGCTGCTGTTTCGAATGCGCCTCAACTGACCGCAAGAACTTCTGGAAACAGTTCGTGGCGGAGACGGGGCTTGGCATCTCGCACGGCTACTGGCCGGAGTGTGCCGTAAAGATGGACAGGATTTATCGGGAGGCAGTATGAAACCAATCTCCCGTCAACTTCGCTGGAAGCGCAAGCAACGTGCGGCTGGGCTTTGTGTCCAGTGCGGCAAAGCAGCTACAGGCCCTTATTGCGGACGCTGCCAGAAAAAGAGGAGATTATTATTGGGCCAGAAGCCGTGGAAACTAGGCCATCGTGGCCGGCCACCGAAGCACGCTGAAGCGGCTCTAGCACGGGAGACAATCAGGAGGGCCTTGAAAACGATTGTGGATGAGTTAGGAGTATTGGGCTTGCAGGATGCGGCATTCGTGGAAGCATCGGAGACGCTGATGCAACGGGTTGGATCACATGATCCAAAGAAGCCATGACACGAGAACAGCAACGAAAGAAGATTGATCAGATGGCTGATTTGATGAAGCGAGCTATCGAGGAACGTTGTACTTGCGGCGAAGATCCTGAGGGACCGTGCAAATACTGCGCTATCATGTCCAAGGTCGATAGGCTTGATGAAGAGATATTTGGAGATGCGTAGCAAAATAT
>Ga0137314_1000609_pt1 | contig 10290 bp, 12 predicted proteins | sample EasRivERMZT199_2_FD_102289 | JGI IMG/M metagenome (GOLD analysis project Ga0137314, IMG submission 102289) | Soil microbial communities from meander-bound floodplain in the East River, Colorado, USA - East River MetaG ERMZT199_2 | ecosystem: Environmental > Terrestrial > Soil > Floodplain ... | reverse complement strand
ACCGGAGCCGGCGCGCGGTCGGGAAGCTCGCGAAGGGCCTCGACTTGGCCCTGAAGGTTGGCAATGCGGTCGAGAAGCTCGCGCATTGTGGGCTCTTTGGCCCCGCCCTCGCCTTCGGAGGGCTCGTCACGGCGCATGTCGCCGCGGTAGCCGGGCGTTGCGCCCTCGAATTGGCTGAAAATGTCGTCGCGCTCGGGCTCCTGGTGCCGCTTAGCGCGTGAACGCCTGCTCTGTCGTGCCATGATGGGTCCCCCGTCCCGTGTGGATGCGTCTAAACGCACATTACCCGCGCTTTGCGGGCCCCGTCAACTCGCCGGACATGGCCTCGGCGTCGCTGCGGCCCTGTTTGGCGCGCTGGTTTAGGCGGATTAGGAGACTTTCGTACGCGGCGTACTCCATCCAGGCCGCCAATGCGGCCTCCGGCGTTAGGGTGCGAGTCCGAAGCTGCCCCAAAACGTGCTTAACGAGGGTCTCTTGCGCCTTGTCCACCTCGGTTTCGACGAACGGGAGGAGCGCGAGGAGCGGCGACAGGCCCAAAGCCCGCGCCATCTGCGCCTCTTTCACCGGGTCCATCATCGTGCGACGCCCATCTGCTGCGCGACTTCGCCCATTTCGGCGCTCGCTTGCCCGCCCGGCTGCATCCCGGCTGCCCCGTTCTGCTGGGCGCCCTGGTTCATCGCCTGCATCGCCTGTCGGATCGTCTTCTCGCGCTCGGAGATGGTGACCTTCGACACGTCAACGTCGCTTAGGTCGAACAGGAGCTTGAGGAACTTCGACATGTCGATCTGCTCCATAAACGCTGCGAGCATCTCGGGCCGCTGGGCGAGGTACTGCATCAGCTGGAGCAGCGCGCGGAGCATCTTCTGCTTCTGGATCAGCGTCGAGATGCCCCTCGCCTGGAAGGTGATGGGCCGCGCAATCAGCTCGCGGCGCCGCTTCATCAGCGCGTCGAACATCTCCGGCCCGCACGCGCTGCGCATCGCGAGGTCGTTGGTCTTGACGTGCTGGAGGCCGGTCTTCCACACGAGGTCGAGGGTCGGTTGCAAGTAGCGCGTCTCAAGCGTCTGGGCGAGCGAGCGGATGACGGCGCTCGACGATGCCTCGGCGCCTTGGATTTCCGTCGCCGACGTGCGGGACTTCGGCGCGAACTGGCCGAGGCCCACCTCGTTCATGTCCGCCGCCTCGCGCAACTCGTTCTTGATCTGCTGCCACATCTGCAACGACTCGGGCGGCAGCTGTCCGAGGTCGATGCTGGCCATGAACTGCTTCGGCTCGACGCCCTCTTGGAGTTGGAACAGCTTGTTCGGCGTGATGCCGCCGGCTAGCTGGCCCGGGTTGACGAGCATTTCGGGGACGATCGCGAACGCCTTCATCGACGACATGTAGACCGCGTCGAGGAGAAGGTTGGTCAGCTTGTTGAACGTGTTCGCGACGCTGCCGAAGTCCTCCATGTACGTGCGCCCGTAGACGGACAACGGCGCCACGACGAGCGGGCTGAAGACGAGCCAATCCGTACCGTGCCAATACGGGTTCGGCTCGGGGCCGCGGATGAGGAACTGGTTGTTGCCCACAACCATGAGCGCGTCCTTCGCGACAACCTTGCCGGTGTTATCGACGACGGTGGCGATCCACTCGTCCATCGTAATCGGCTGGCGCGTGGAGGACTGCTGGCTCGAATGGCCGGTCATCTGTTCGCGGTAGAGGTGATCCTGGTACTCGATGTGCGAGACCATCTTAGCGATTTCGCCGACGTTGAAGATCGGCTTGCCCTTCCGGTCGTGCTGGAGGGCCATCGCCATAAGCTCGTGCTTGTCCAATTCGACGCGACGACGGCGGTACAGGTTGCGGTGTGTTGGGTCGAGCCAGACGGTACGCGGATCGACGGTGTCGATGGAGACGCGGCCATACTTGACGTCCTCTTTCCACGTCGTCGTCGAGCATGCGCCCATGAGGGCGCCCATCTTGCACTGCTCCTCGAACACCGCGGGGAAGCCCAAACAGGTCCCCGTCTGGTTCCGGCCGCACGTGCTCAGCCATGCGTCGGTCATGCGCTTGATCGAGGGCGTCATGTCGCCCTCTGAGTCGGCCGGATCGACGACGGTGTAGAAGCCCTCGGGCCCCGTGACGAGCGCTTCCTTCAGCGCGGCCGCGAGCCGATCGACGAAAGCGGGCACCTCGGGCATGGTCTCGCGTGCCTGCCACTCAGCCTTGCGGGAGTGATCGACGCGATTCCAGTAGAGGTGCAAGTTTTCTTCCCATTTTGCGTCTCGCGGGTTCATCCCACCGCGCCGCGCTTCCTCCGCCTCTTGAGCGTAGCCCTGGAGGATTGGGACGATGATGTCGGCGTTCTCCCGGGAGGGTCCCGAGAGGTGGCCTTTCGTGTCGTCTGGATCGTCGTGACGTGAGCCGTAGCCCGCCATTGTGTCCCCCTACGCCTGACCGCGTTTAAGCGCGGCGGGCGACAACCGTCACGTCGATGTCAGTCGCAGTGCCGCCGGACGTGCTCACACGGTAGTAGCGGTAGGCGTCGTCCATGACCTTGCCGGCGCCCGCCGCGGTGAAGCTCGCCGCGTCCTGCTTGCCGGCCGTGGTCTGCTCGCGTTCGAGGTAGCACGTCACGAACGTGGTGCCGTCGTTGGAGCCCTCAAGGAGCGCCGTCGCCGAGCCGAAGCTGCCCGTCAGCTGGATCGACATGGAGTCGGGCTTGATCGGGCCCATCGAGAACTTGACGCCCGTCGCAACGCCGGTGACGGTCTCCTTCGAGACGACAACGAAACCGTCGTCGGTCTTCACCTGCGCGAATAGCGGCGTCGATGCTGCGTCGGCCATGTGTTACTCCCCCAAGGTCCGCCGCTTGAAAAAGCGATCGGCTGCCGGCGTCTGGCCCTCGGGCCGCACCGCGCGTACGTCGGAGCCAAAATACCCTCCCGACACGCTCGTGTCCACCGACTCGGGCCGTCTCTGGATGCGACCCATCGGGAACAGGACCGCGGCGCCGTAGGCCAAGGCATCGCCAGGGTGGCTGTGGATGTTCTTGGCCGGCAACTCGCTCGTCACCCCCGACCGGGCGATGTGGTAGTGCCAGCCGCCGCGCAACGAGTGCCAAACCGCCGGCGCCGAGTGCCGGTCAACCTGCACCATGCCGCGGCCGCCGACGAGCTTCGTCAGGCACGCTTGAAGCGGCTCGACCCGCTCGCGGAGCTGGACCGGCCCGGCCCGCCACGTTCCGCCGAGGAGCTGCTTGAGGCTGCGGACCGCCGAGCGCTTGGCCGACGATTGCTCGCGCATGATGCCGTTCGGGTCACCGATGTGCCGCAGGACAACCTTGTGCTCGCGGTACTTCTCGACGAGGAGCGGCTTCACCAGCTGATCGATCAACTCCTCAACGCCGCAGTCCTCGCCGACGATCGCATCGAGCACGTGCCACGCCCGCATCGGCGTGACTTGCGTGATGATGCACGTCGGGTTAAGGCCGAAGTCCCAGCAACAGAACAGGTCGCTCCGCGGGATCGGGTTGAGCCCGAGGGCGAGATGGACGCGGTCGTTCCACTGCGGCGTGACGGACTTGCCGACGCGCTGAAAGCCGAACTGGCCGTCGACGAAGCGGCTCACGAGGTCGTCACGACCGGCGCGCGAGAACTGGCCGCGGAGCTTGTTGTAGTAGTCGGGGGGCAGGTTTGCGATGTTCTCGGGTATCATCGGCTGCCAGACCATGTAGTTCGGCGTGCCCGGCTGCACGAACACCTTGTACGTCCAGTGCGCCTCGTCGGGGTTGTTCTCGGCGAGCTTCGCCGAGTGCCAGTTCATCCCCGTCTGCCGCAACCGCCCCATCGCCATGTCGAACACTTCGCGCGCCACGCCACCCACGCCAAGCGCGGGCGCCGGCTCGTCGATGAAGAAGCCCGCAAGCTCGCGCGACATGAGCTTGTTAGCGTCCTGTGCGTCGTCCATGCCGAGGAACACCACCTCGCCGCGGGCGATGCCGTCAGCCCAGCGGAACGTCTTCTCGCTCTTGGTGTAGTGGCCGTAGATGCCGGGCGGAAACCACTCGAAGAAGGTCTTCATCGTCGTGGCTTGGAGGTTCTCGTAGGTGTCGCGGATGACCGCCCACCGCGCGCCGGGATTGTGCCGCGTGTGGTACAGCGCCGCCCAGCAACCCGCCGTGGACTTGCCCTCGCCGAACCGGGACGAGAACAGGTCGGCCTCCGCTCGCGACTCGATGAACTTCTTCTGTTCGGGGTTCGGGATGAAGTTAGTCTTGTGCGTCGCCATCGTCGTCCCCCAACACAACCTTGTTCGCGTTTACACGCTGACGATACTCGCGCGTCTCCTTCGCTCGCTTGCGCTTGCGATCGGCCAGGATGCGCTCGGCCTTCTCACGCAACTCGCGCTCGACCGCCGTCTCCGCCGCACGCTTCTTCGGCACGAGCACGCGTTTAAGCGCGCGCGTCGAGGTCTTGGCGTGCACGTCGATCTGCCGCGGCTTCGCCCGCCTCTTGCCGGTCGCCGGATCGCGTTGCTCGATCTCCATCGGAAGCTCAACTTCCACCTCGCGCTCCACGTCGGCGCGCAGCTGGTAGATGTTGGTGATCTCCTGATCGCGCTGGACGGACTCGCCGCCTTTGCCGAGGTCGAGCGTGGTGTTGATCGACACCGGCACCGTGACGTTGACGGTGGACTTGTCCCCAAAGACGTTCGGGTTGCGTTTAGACGCGAGCTTCCACAAGCCCTCGGTCAGCAGCTGGAGGTGTTTCGCCTTCAACGCGCTGTCGGGGTTGGCGTGGCCCGCCCTCAAGAGGTCGAGTATCTCGTCCTCCAACACGAAGCCCGATATCTCGCGCGCCTTGTTGAACGCCAACGCGAGCTGTGGGTTCTTCATCACCCACACGAGGAACAGGTTGCTCGGCGGGAGGTGCGGCTCGCGCTCCAACTCACGCATTGTGCGGCCGAAGGCGATGCCTTCGATCATCTCGTAGGCCGCCGAGTGATCCATCGGGTCGTCGAGCGACCACTCGCGCGTCTTCGCCTTCACCGCTGGCAGCTGTACGCCCGCGTTTACACGCGAATCGTCGTCCTCGATGCTCACGAAACCTCCTTCGTGGGCAGAAAGCCGATCGGATCGGGCAAACGGTAAATCCGCCGCCCATCCGCATCGACTAACCCCGTCCACTCCGGCTCCCGCGCCGTCACCATTGGATGCGGAAGCCGTTCCCCGTCCCCCGACGGCACGAACTCATACCATGCCGCCGGGCGTTTTGTCGTGTAGCGCATTACACCGCGTCACTGTTGGGCGTTTCCGACGGAATTGTCGGCACAAGCTCCCACACCCAGTCGCGCGGCGCAATTTCGAAGGCCGCAACGATGCCCTTCTTCGCCCGCTTGAGCGTCGAGTCGGTAATCCCGGCCGCCCGCGCCGCGTCGTAGACCGTGATTGCCGGCTTCGGCCCGCTCGACAGATACCCGACGAGCCACTGTTGCGCCTTCACGAGCGCGCGCGGCGTCCGCGACTGCGTTCGACGCCCCGCCGAGCACACCAAAATGCTGGTGTCCACCTCCAAGCGCCAATTGAGCACGCCATGGTCGTTGCCCGGCTCGCCCGGATCGTCGATCGAGTACGCAATGCCGCCGCCAGTCTTGCCGATGTTGCCTTTCATGCGCGACATAACCCGCAACTCGTCCACCATCGAGATGCCAATCTCGCTTCGCGCGATGCCCGACAGGTCGATCGAGCCGAGGCCGCTGTTCAACCCGATCTTCTCGTTGGGGCCCGCCTTCCGCCGGTGCCGCACGAAGATCACGGCGCAGCCCGTGCGCATCGCCATCGCCCGAAGCTTGCTCGACCACTCGCGCGTCTCGTTCGCCCGGTTCATGTCCACGCTGCCGCCGATCCACGCTTGCAGCGGGTCGATGAACACAGCCGCGATGTCGTGCTCGCGAATCATCTCCTCCATGTGCGCCACAACCCCCGGCGTAATCGCCTTCGCCTGATCCGTCACGAACACGTTGTCGGGGTTGGCTCCCTGGTTGCCAAGCCGCCAAGCGATCGTGTCCGCTGCCCCATCCTCGCCGTTGCAAATCCAAACCTTCGCCGCCGGCCGCCGCTGGCTCGGCTCCTCGTTGGGCCACGGCCGCCCCGTCGATAGGATCGCTGCAATCTCACAGCACAGTGTCGATTTTGCGGTGCCCGGCTCGCCGGTGATGAAATTCAGCGCCGAGCGCTGGATGTACGGTTGCCAAAGCCAATGCGGCCGGATGCGAACGATTTCACTAAGGCGTTGGGCGTCAACACGGTCGCCCGGCGCCTTGCGCGGGCTCAAAGGCTCGACTGTCATCGGTAGTCCCCCAAAAGGCCGCGATGCGGCGCGGCTGCCGGCCCTCGATCCCCGTCGGAGGCGGCGCGAGTTGTAGAGGCTCAGCTCACGGGTGGTCAAGGCCCTCAATAGCCCTGCGACAGCGCGTCGCCCATGGGGGTCAGCTCCGCGAGCTACCTAACTAGAGAATGGACTGACCCCCCTCTGACAACTCCCCGGAATGTTTCGCCGCGGGAAGCGGCCGGAACAAGGGCCCCCAATGGTGGGGGCGGTGGGGGTTAGAGGGGTTGCCCGTCCACCTTCCTCAACTCGACGCAATGGAGTTCGTCGAGACACCCGCAACTCCTCAACCCCCATCCGGCCCTACGGCCCACCTTCCCCCACCTTGGGGCAAGGCTCTACCCCGCCCGCCTTGCGGCGCGCGAGTTTCGCAGGGGGTTTTCTAAAGGGGGCCAGCGTCCAACTCTTTGTATAGTCGCTCCGTGATCTTGACCCCCACCCCCGGCGCCACCCTTTCGTCCGTACACGTCGGGAGTTGTGTGAAGGGCGGTGTAAATCTGTCGCGGATCGCACAACGCGAGGAGGTGCTAGGGGTTAGCGATGAACGAGCTGGCAGAACAGATGCGGCGCTTTGTGCAGCGCCACCCGGGCAACGCGGTGGAGGATCGCCGCTTGCTCGCCTTGTGCGACGAGATTGATCGGCTGCAAAAGCTCCTCGATGCCCGAGCGAGGAAAGTCCGTGTACGTCGGGAGTTTGGGTGAGGCTCGTGTGGAAATAGGGACCCCCGTGGCCGGCCCCGTGGCGGGACCCGACCGGGCTGGGGAGACCGCCCCCGGCCGGTTGCATCGGCAACTCGGGGCAAAGCGTGAACGAAAACGCGACGGGTCGAGTACGCTTTCCATAATGTTGATTATGCGAATACGAATCGCAGCGAACAAACGAGGGCCATACGATTGAGGGTTGCATATACATTCCAGCCCCTGTCTGTGCACCTCGCATTATCCCAGCGCTCCGCAAGATATAGGCGCGCCCGGTCCCCCGGCATTGGCGTGCTCTATGCAGGGTGCAGCTAAGCCCTTGAGTTAGCTATGCAACCCACGCATGGCTCACCTTCCCCTGACCATTCGCGCCATTCGCGCCAAGCCATCGCCTCACGCGTCTAAACGCGATCGCATGTTGCAAACTGGTCACCCTTTATTCACCGAACCAGTGCACAAAGGGGGCTGGCAATGTCGCCAGACGGGAGACCACACGATGACAACCTACCGCACGCACCTCGCAGCCAGCCGCGCGATCGTTCGCTATCGGCTCCGCTTCCCTAGCCTCGAAACCTTCCACCTTGCGACCACGATCCGCGGCGAGCGCTACGTCGTCGCGATCTACACGGCGCAAGGCAACTTCGCCGCTTGGCTGTAAGCGTCAACCCTCAACACCTCGGAGACCACACACCATGAACCGCTTCCCCTTCCGCCTTGGCAGCATCTCGACCGGCACACTCAACACGGGCGAGTTGCTCGACACGTTCGCTTACGCTTTCGACCATCAACTCCGCGACGTCCCCAACGTCGCAGGCTCGCAGCGTCGCTTGATCCGTGAGTGCAAAGCCTACTCCGCATTGATCGACGCGGGCCACGTCAACGACGATGGCCTCGAATACGCGTCTGTGTTGCTCGCCGATATCATGGAGGCGATGCAAGGCTTTGCGCCAGCGTTCGTTCGTTTCGGAGCGCATGACGGTGACGGCGCCGACTTTGGATACTGGCCAGACATCGAGTCGCTTGATGACGCGGTGCAGGCTGGCGACGTGCTCAAGGTGTCCGACTTGTGCGAGGTGCCGCACCTCTACACGGGCGAGGTGATGGTCGTGAACGATCACGGCAACGTGACGCTCTATGCGCACACGGGAGACGAAAACAACCCGCATGCAACTGAGATGTGGTCGTGCGTCTAAACGCAACCCGCGGCGGGTCGATGGTGGCCCGCCGCAACACTCTGACGGGAGCAACACCAATGTGCACGCATTGCGATGAAGTAGAGCAGATGGCCACCAAGGCGCCGCGCAAGCGTCGCCCGAGCATCCACCAACGCAAGGCTGCGGCGCCCAAGGTCGTGCGTCGCGGCGGTCCTACAATAACGCATGAACAGTATGTGGCAAGTATTGTCGCAGTATTGCTGAAGCAACCCGAGGTGACGCAAGCGGACCGCGACGCGATCGCGCTTTGCAAGGTCACGTACGGGGGAGGCGAAATGGGTGTGCGTGGTATCACCTGGTACAACAAGTGGCAGCGCGCGCCAGCCAACGCCAAGGCCAAGGCGCCAGCCCTAGGCGCGTTTGTGGGCATCAACGCCACGTGGCAGCGCACGACAGTCGAGCTTGCGGAGACCGTTGCGCATGAGATTGGCCACGTAACCGCGGGCATTGGTGCCGGTCATGGGCCCGTGTGGTCGGAAGCGTGCAAGCGTCTCGGGTTCATCCATGCGCGCGCAAAGGACGATGGCACGCCGCTGTCGTGGGATTGGTTCACGCCTGAGTGTGCCAAGGCGATCAAGGCATTGCCCTTGCCTACCGAGGGTTCGCCGCTGGCCCCGAAGGAAGGCGGTCTAGGTGCATGGGGCAAGCCGATCCTGAAACCCGTTGCGCGCCCGTGTGGCGCGGGATGGGGCACCAAGGGTGGAACCTCGCGCGGTGAGGGTTCGAAGTCCCGCCTGCTACTGTGGGAATGCGCGTGCGAGACGCGGCCGGATGGTTCGAAGGGTAAGACCAAGTTGCGGCATGCCGGCACTGACCTCGATGTGACGTGCAACCGGTGCAAGCGGAAATTCCACCTTGTCGTCGAAAGCCTTCCCCCGGCGCACACCAATGGCGGGCCCGTGCTCACCAAGGCGCGCGCCAAGGCGATTGCTGGCGGGCATGAGCACCGGCCGGCCAAGTCTCGCCCGAAGGGCAAGGCTGCGGTCAATGCGGCGGGCGCCAAGGCTGCCAAGGTGTTGTCGCGCAAGAGTGCAGCTGCGGCGAAGATCATCAAGGATTTACTCAATCCCAACGGTGACCTTCCCCCTGGCCTTTAACGCATCGTCAGTAGTGAGTGGCGTACCCTTCAAACCCCAATCGGAGCACGTGACATGAGACAGCTGAAACTTCCGAAGCAATCGGCGGAGCCTTTGAGCTTGCGCCTAACTCATACCTACGTTGGCACCTATGCGCACCTCGATAAGTGGGCCGAAATCGGCACGCTTGACGTGATCGGCTTGCAGGATTGGACAATCGAGGCCGAAAACGAGCAAGGCGACTGCTCAAACGAGCCGCAGCGCACGGTTGCGTTTGTGCGCGTTACTGAGGCGCCAGAGCTGCACGAAATGTGGATTGAGTGCGCGCATGATCCGCGTCTCGATTATAGCGCATGGGCCAACCGTACCGTTGCGCGTGCGTTGCGTGACACCTATTCGCGGCATGGGTGCGCGCATGAGCACGATTGCTGCGGCTGCCGTTCCTTCTCTGCTGAAGCGGAGCGTTACAGCGGCGACGTGTGGCGCGTCACGATCAATTCATCGCGTAACTACTGAGCAACCCCTCGCGTCTAAACGCGACAACCTGACGGGAGACTAAGACCATGGCTAACACTCTGCAAAACGCAATCGTTCGGACGGCGGGCGACACGATTGGTACATCTGGGGCAACCCGCATTGCCGTTGACGCGGTCAAGGTATGGACGGCAATCAAGCGTCACCTACCGGGCGAGTGGTTGGTGATGAAGCAAGGCGAGTTGGAGCATTACGAGGGCAAGCATACGCGGTGGATACGTGTCGAGCGTAAGGCCGACGGCTTGCGCCTCACTATCGACAGCTCGACCAACTATGGCCGCGAGCCTGCCATACGCGTCTCGATGGGGAGCTATAGCTACCCGTCGGGCTCGCAGCTTGACGAGCGTTGGTGTCGCGAGCGCGCTGGCGTCAAGGACAAGGTGACGGCGCGCATGT
>Ga0137314_1000607_pt1 | contig 10303 bp, 9 predicted proteins | sample EasRivERMZT199_2_FD_102289 | JGI IMG/M metagenome (GOLD analysis project Ga0137314, IMG submission 102289) | Soil microbial communities from meander-bound floodplain in the East River, Colorado, USA - East River MetaG ERMZT199_2 | ecosystem: Environmental > Terrestrial > Soil > Floodplain ... | reverse complement strand
TCCGCCGCCGGCCAACGCAAGACCGAGAATGCCGCCGGCCGCTGACAACACCGCGCTCTCGGTCACCGACTGACGAAGCAGTCGGCCGCGGCTCGCTCCGAGGGCGGCGCGCAGGACGAACTCACGTCTGCGCGATGCGGCGCGCGCCATCGTCAAGTTCGCGAGATTGGCGCAGACGATGAGAAGCACGAATCCCACGGCCGCCTGCAAGACCCAAATCGTGCGGCCGGCATTGCCAACGACCGCGTGCTGCAGCGATCGCAATTGGAGCGAATGGTCGGCGGCTCGCGTCGGACGGCTCGCGGGGACATGGCCGTTGGTCCCGACACGCGTGCCCCAGTCCTCGACGAACGCGTTCAGCTCCGCCTGCGCTGCCGCCGGCGTGACGCCGTCTTTCAGTCGCCCCACGACGTACAGTCCGTGGATGTCGCGCTGCCGAGCTGCGCTCGGATGGACCCAGAGCGGCAGCCACACCTGCGTGACATTGTCCATCACGTCGACGCCAGGCGGCATGATTCCCACGATTTCGTGCGCACGGCCCTCGATCTCGACGGTCTTCCCCACGAGCGGCTGCCCGCCGAATGCCGATCGCCACAACTCATGCGACAGGATTGCCACGGGCGGAGGCAGCGTGCCGGACCAGCGTCCGGTCTCTTCGTCGCTGAAGAGTCGTCCGGACTCCGGCGGAATGCTCAGCGCCTCGAGCAAATGCGAGTCAACGGCGATCGAACGCACACGCAGCGGCCGATCGCCGGCCGTGATGTTGACCTCGCCGGTTGTGTAGCCCGCGCCGCCCGTTGCATACGCGCCGACCGCCGAGAATGACCGCGTCATCCGCCGGAACTCCGCGTACTCGGGCGCCGAGAGCGCATCGCCAGCGCCGCCGCGGATCGGAGACTCCGCGGTCAACAACATCTGTCGATCGGGTGCTGGATAGTCGAGTGGCCGCACCAGGACTCCATGCACGATCGAGAAAACCGCGGTGTTCGCCCCGATCCCGAGCGCGAGCGTCGCAACGACAACCGCGGTGAAGCCTGGACTTTTCGCCAAGGATCGGATCGAGTATCGCAGGTCGTGCACGAGATCCTGACGCAGCACGTCGAGCGACATCCACCGGCGAGTCGAGCGCACGCCTTCCTTGACGAGACCAATGTTGCCAAAGCGCCGGCGAGCGGCGAACCGTGCCTCGTCGGGTAGGGCGCCGCGTGACTGTTGCTCCTCGGCCTCGAGCTCGAGGTGATCCTGAATCTCGCGATCCAGGTCGTCGTCGAAGGGATCGCGGGTCACGTTGCCTCCGAGGCGCGCAGTACTTGCGCGATGGCGAGCACCAGACGGTCCCAGTTGGACTCCTCGCGGCGCAGCTGGCGGCGACCGGCCTCCGTCAGGCGGTAGAACTTGAATTCGCGATTGCGATCGGGAGGACGCTCCCAGCTGGCGGTGATCCACCGTTTCCTGACCAGCCGATGCAATGCGGGGTACAAGGATCCGTGATCGACGATCAACGCGGCGTTAGTTGATCGCTCGATGTGCTTGGTGATGGAATGGCCATGCGCCGGACCCAACACGAGCGTGCGGAGGATGAGCATATCGAGCGTGCCCTGCAGCAACTCGAGACGATCCGAGGACGGCGGCATGAGATTACACCCGACAGTAGACAGTCTACTATTGGTGGTAGAATGACTACTGTCAAGTTCGGACGCGACGGGAACTGCACGGTGGGCGCCCGTGCTCTCGAGTCGCGCCTCGCTGTTATCGGTTCCTCTGGCCGCGCAGGAGAACGAGTGTTGGTTTTGGGGGGGGGGTCGCGAACGGCCGCCTCGTTGGGCGGCCGTCGTGTTTTCGCTCGCTGAGTCCTACCACCAACTAACCCCTCATGACCCGGGCGGGTCTCGAACCCGCGACCTACGGATTAAAAGTCCGTTGCTCTACCAGCTGAGCTACCGGGTCGGCCCCCGAAATCTAAACCCCCCCCGTGGTAGGAGCGTTGGTTCTTCTCCGTAGTCGCCACTCCGCCTCGCCAGGCCGCGCTCTTCCATGCGATGCAGTGCCTGATGCGGCGCGCTGTCCCAGATCCCAAGCGCTCCGCGGCCGCCGTGTCCCTGGATTCAAAGGGCACTAACCCAACGGTTCTGGTTGGTCCCATGGTCGCGCTCGCGATCGACGATCGACCGACGGCGGTCGGCCCCACGCATCGTTAAGTTTGCACACGCGCGTCGACGCCGACTCGCTACGACCGTTCGCGAAACCTCGTGACCGTCTCAGCAGCTCAAAAGAACAAGCCGCCTGAACGCCGGCGAATCCGGTCGCACTTGGAGTCGCCGCCGGCGCTTGTCGCGGTTGCCGCGGTGTCCCTCGCGACCGCGCTCGTGGCGACGTTTCTGTTCCGCACCTTCGTCGCCCGCGCGGTATTCGTGTTTTTCTGGGGCGCGGTCGCCGGCCTCGCCGCGCTCGGCGGGTTCTGGGCCGGCTTCCTCACCGCCATCGCCTCGCTCATCCTGGCGGACATTTTCCTCATACAGCCGCGCGGCTTCGGGATGTCCGACCCGTCGGAGATCGCCGGCAGCCTGGCGTTCATCTCGGTGACGACGCTGGTGTCGTGGTTTGCCGAAATGCAGCGGCGCGCCCGGCGAGAAGCGGGTGAACACCTCGCTGTCGCGCAAGACCAGGCCGCCGAGCTGGAGATGCAGCGCGAGGAAGCGCAAACGATGGCCGCGGAGCTCGAGCAGAGCAACGAAGAGCTCGAGGCGTCGATTCACACGGCAAACATGGCGCGCGACGTCGCCTAAGAGAGCTAGCAAAACCTGCGATTGCTCGACGACGCCAGTCGCGCGCTGGCATCGTCGCTCGACTACGAGACCACGGTGGCTGCGGTCGCCCAACTCGCCGTGCCGGGCTTTGCCGACTGGTGCGCCGTGGACCTGTGGGTCGAGGGACAGATCAAGCAGCTCGCGATCGCCCACGTGGAGCCTGAGAAGGTGAGCTGGGCGCGCGAGCTGAACGCGCGATTCCCGATCGATCCGAAGGCGACAACCGGGGTGCCGGAGGTGATCCGTACCGGGCAGCCGCAGCTGGTACCGACGGTCACCGAGCAGATGCTCGAAGCCAATGTGAAGAATCCCGAGCAGCTCGCGATCATCAAGGCCATGCGGCTGCGTTCGGTGATCATCGTGCCGATGCAGGCGCGCGGGAGCACACTGGGCGCGCTCACCCTCGCAAGCACCACCGCCAACCGGCACTACGACGAACGCGACCTCGCCGTGAGCCGTGAGTTAGCGCACCGCGCGGCAGTCGCGATCGACAATGCGCAGCTCTACCGCGCCGCGCTCGCCGCCAACGAAGCCAAGGCCAACTTTCTGGCGACGATGAGCCACGAGCTGCGGACGCCGCTCACCGCGATCATCGGGTACGAGGAGCTTCTCGCCGAAGGGATCACCGCACCCGTCACGGAGCCGCAGCGCCAGCAGCTCGACCGCATCAAAGCGAGCGCCATGCACCTGCTCGGGTTGATCGAGGAGATTCTGTCGTACGCTCGGATCGAGGCGGGGCAGGAGTCGATCCGGCTCGAACCGGTCGTCGTGAAGGGCGTCGTCGACGATGCCGTGACCTTCGTCGAGCCCATGGCCCACACCAGGGGCCTCACGATCAAAGTATCATCGCCCGACCCGCGCCTGATGATCCGCACGGACGCCGGCAAGCTGCGTCAGGTGCTCGTGAACCTGTTGTCCAACGCGGTGAAGATCACCGACAAGAGTGGGAGCGTCTCGCTCCGATGCACCGACGGCAACGACACGGTGACGTTCGAGGTCGCGGACACGGGGATGGGAATCCCGCCGGAGCACCTCGATCGAATCTTTGATCCCTTCTGGCAGGTGGACCAGCATGCCACGCGCACCGTCGGTGGGAGCGGGCTGGGACTCAGCGTCACGCGGCGCCTGGTCGAGGCACTCGGCGGCAAGGTTTCCGTCGAGAGCAAGGTGGGGGAGGGGAGCACCTTTCGCGTGTCGCTGCCGCGCGTGCGCTGAACGGCGGGCCGCTGGGCGATTGGGCTGCCGGGCGGCTTCGAGCTCATTGACGCTCGAAGGCCTTCACTTTCTCGAGACGGCGGCGATGGCGTTCGGCGTCGGAGAACGTCGCGGCGAGGAATACGCGCACCAACTCGGCGGCGAGGGACGGTCCAATCACGCGGGCGCCCAGCGTCAGCACGTTCATCGCGTCGTCCTCGACCCCCTGCCGCGCGGAAAACGTATCGTGGCAAAGCGCCGACCTGATGCCGGCGAACTTGTTCGCGGCGACCGATGCGCCCACGCCGCTGCCACAGAGGATCACACCGCGCTCGGCGCGCCGATCGATCACCGCGCGGGCGACCGCGGCGGCGAAGTCGGGGTAGTCGTCGTTCTGATCGACGGCGTATGCGCCGACGTCGAGTACCTCGTGACCCGCGCGGCGGATCGCTTCCACAACCGAGGGCTTGAGCGAAAAGCCCGCGTGGTCCGTGCCGACGGCAACGATCACGGTGAGTTCCCCGGCGCAACGTGCTGATACACGAGGCGCGAGATGTCGGCGATGAGACGCCGCGCCGTCTCGCGCTGGGGGATTCCGCGACTGAGAACCACCAGCACGTACGGCGCGCGTCCTTCAGGATAGACGACGGCGGCGTCGTGGAGGACGCCGGTGATCCAGCCCGTTTTGTGCGCGACGCGCGTACCCTTGGGGAGCCCGGCGGGAATCTCGTCGCTGAATTCCTGGCGGAGGAGTATGTCGCGCATCGCCGAACAGCTTTCCGGCGTCGCCGCGCGGCCGCGCTCGATCGCCTCGAGCAGAACCGCGAGGTCGCGCGCCGAGGTCGTGTTGTTGAGCCCAGCCGCGAACGCTTTGCCATCTTCGACGCCCCGCAGCACACGAATATTCCGCGCGCCGAGGAGATGGGCGGTCGAGTCCGAGTTCTTGGCGCCGACCAGCTCGATCAGCGCGTTCGTGGCAAGGTTGCTCGACCGAGTGATCATGTGGTCGATGAGGCTGCGGATTGCGACCCGCTGGCCGATGCGCCGGTACATCCCGCTGTCCGAGTCCGCCCCCGCGTCGAGTGAATAGGACGATCCGTCCACAATGGACCCGAATCGATTGACGAGGAGTATCCCCTGATTGAGCCGGAGGGCACGGGCGTCGGCCCGGCGGAACAGCTCGATCATGACCGGGACCTTCATCGTGCTGGCCGCGTGGAAGGACTCGTCGGCGCCAAGGTACAAAGTGTCCGAAGTGCCGAGATCGCTGAACGCTACCGCGACCACGGCGCCGGGGACCTCCGATATACGATGTTGAATTCGAACAGCCAGGGAGTCGGGCGAGCGCGGCGGTGGGACATTCAGACCGAGCGCGGCGGCGAGACCCAGTGAAAGCGGGATCGACAGCACGACAGGAATCATGGCGCGAATTAAATAGAGTCGTGACCCACGGCACAAGCAAAACAGTGTTGCGTTGCGCATAATTCGCTCGTGTTACACACGGGCGGCGACGCTGCCCGTATCGCCTCCCGAGGACCCTTCATGTCGCATTCGAGCGAGCAAAGTCCATCCAGCTCCGTCTCCGTCATACCGCTGGGCGCTCGCCGCGAACGTCTTCGTTTCGCGGACTTTGTCTTCACGAGAACTCCGTCCGGCCAGTGTTCGGCCGAGGTCTCGATCGAATGGGATGGGCAGACGCACATCGGACGCGCCGTCGGGCAGTCGAGCCTGTTGGGCGATTTCCGCGTTTCGGCCGAGGCGGCGCTTCGCGCCCTCGAAGACTTCGTCAAAGACGCTATGCATTTCGAGCTGCTCGGCGTGAAGCACGTCCGGGCGTTCGATTCCAACCTGCTGATCGTGTCCGTCGCGCACCGGGACAGCGAGCGCATCACGCGACTGGTCGGTTGTTATCTGGCCGATACCGATACGCGGCGCGGAGCGGCGATGGCCGTGCTCAACGCGACGAACCGTATCCTCGGGAATTTCCTCGCGCGCGGCGATCGGGCCTAGCCCAGGCCGTCGCGTCGGACCAGTTTTGTTCATACAATCGCCGCTGACCTCATCGCGGCGATTCTCGTTTAGGGCGTCGCGCCGACCGGTGCCTCGCTGGTTTGAGAGGAGTTCGGCATGAAAACACGATTCCCGGTGCTCGTCGCGGTGTTATTGGCCGCCTGCGCAAAGCAGGCGCCGCCGCGTACAAGGCCTGAGCCGCCGGCGGCGATGCCTGCGGCGGAGCCGATCCCGCAGACCGCGCCGATCGCCACCGTCGCGGGAACCGCGCGGGACTCGAGCGAGCAGCCGGTCGTCGCCCGCGACACGATGCTCCAGGCGAGCCGAGACAGCATCCGCGTCCAGACTACCGACGTCGCCAAGCGAGTCGCCGAGGTCTTCGGCGACTCGGCCGTGGCCGCGCTGGATTCGGCGGCGATGGGCCCGAGCTGGGACATCGACGTGCGGTCGTACGAGACGACGGCGCGGGTGGAGCGCTATGTCCGCGCCTTCACCGGGCCGTCCAGGGAGCGGATTCAGGCGCGCCTGCAAAAGGGCACGCGCTATGAGCCGATGATCCGCGCCGCGATGCGCGCGGGTGGGATTCCGGAAGACATGTACTACCTCGCGTTGGTCGAGAGCGGGTTCGACCCGAATGCGTACTCGCGCGCCGCCGCGGTGGGGATGTGGCAGTTCATGACCTCGACGGCCAAGGACATGGGGATGCGTGTCGACTGGTGGATCGACGAACGGCGTGATCCCGTGCGTTCGACCATCGCCGCCGTGCGCTTTCTCCGCGGGCTCAGAGAGCAGTTCGGATCGCTCTACCTCGCGGCTGCGGCTTACAACGGCGGGCCCGGGCGCATTTCGCGCGGCCTCAGCCGATACGCGGGCGACCTCGAAGGCACGACCGGGGAAGACCTCTTTTTCGCCCTCGCGGAAACCGGATACCTGCGAAACGAGACGCGCGAGTACGTCCCGCAGCTGATCGCGGCCGCGCTCATCGCGAAGGAACCGGAGCGCTACGGCATGCAGATCACGCCGGAGCCGCCCCTCGAGTACGACTCGGTGAAGGTCGGTCCGGGGACGACGATCGCGGCCATCGCGAAAGCGGCGAATACGAAGACGTTCGTGATCAAGGAGCTCAATCCGCAGATTCTTCGCGGTATGGCGCCCCCGCGCGACTCGCTGCGTGTTCGCATCCCGGTGGGATCCTCCGAAGGCTTCGCCGCCGCGCTTGCCGAACTTCCCAAGGAAGAGTGCATCGGATGGCGCGTCGTGGAATCCAAGAAGGGCGAGTCGGTCGCATCGATCGCCCGCCGCGCCGGACTCTCGACCAAGACGCTCGGGCAGTATAACCCGAAGCTGCAGCGCCTGAAGAGTGGCAATCTTGTGCCGGGCCAAGCTGTGCTCGTTCCGACGGCAGCGGCTGTCGGCGCCGCGGTAAATGTCCCCGACCCGGCGATCGAGCGCTGGGGCACGTCGTCGCGCTCGGCGCGGATGCACGTCGTGAAGAAGGGGGAGACGCTGAGCGGCATCGCAAAGCGCTACCGCACGACGACGGCGGCGATCATGCGTTCGAACTCGATGCGCAAACCGCTCATCTTCCCGGGTCAGCAGCTGGCGATTCCGGGTACGTCGCAGGCGGCCAAGCCCGCCGCGAAGAAGCCGGTCGCCGTCGCGGCAAAGAAGAAGGGATAGCTGTCATCCTGAGGAGCGAAGCGACGAAGGATCTACTCTCCGTCCGGCGTGGCTGGCCACGCGACTAGGCGAGTAGATCCTTCGCTGCGCTCAGGATGACACCGATGCTGGGCGACGCCGTTACACCGTCCGACTGTCTTACTGGACGATCGGCTTACCCTTGTAGCCTTTCATGATGTGCGTGTCGTAGCCGTTGCCGGGATCGACACCGGCGCGGACGTCGCGCAATACCGCGAACTCTCCGCGGTTATATGCCAGAAGCGCGTGGCTGGCGTTGCCCTTGAACTGATCGAGCAGGATGCGCAGGTAGCGAAAGCCGATACGCAGGTTGGTTTCGCGGTCGTACAGACGGCTCGGCTCGAGCCCCTTCTCGAACAGAACGGCGGTGCTGGGCATCAGCTGCATCAGCCCCATCGCGCCCACCTTGCTGGTCGCGCGTTCGTTGAACTCGCTCTCGAGACGAACCAGACGGAAGCCAAGGTCGGGATCCACGCCCTCGCGTAGGGCAGCGTCGAAGATGCTTCCGGCCAAACCCGCGGTGATTCCGTACCGGCTGGAGAACTCCATGACCTTCTCGGCGCGTTCGACCTTGGCGCGGGCGACGTTCAGCTCGCCCTGCGCGGACTCCAGGTCCTGGCGAAGCTTGCGGGTCTCACCGCCGATCGAGAAGAACGATGATGTATTGGCACCCATGACAGTTTCGGCGCTGGCCGAGGCCGGTTTGCGGTGGGTCATGACGAACGTGGCAGGGATTATGACTCCGACGGCCCAAAGCATCACCATGATGCGCCGACGCCGCCGTACCCCATCGCCACGGTGTACGTACGTCCCACGTAGGTTGCGCATAAGACCTTTGTTGGCAACAGGTTGGCTAAACGCTCAGACTGCTCCCTGCTACGCTAAGGGGCAACACTGGTGCCATCAACCCTTGTCCAATTGCCTGCGCGACCACCTGTCTTCTCAGCCAACGATATATCGGAGATCTCCATTCCGCGGTCGATCGCCTTGGCCATGTCGTAGATCGTGAGCAACGACACCGCCACGGCCGTTAACGCCTCCATTTCAACGCCGGTTCGGCCTACGGTCGCCACCGTGGCCTCGCAGCGGATGCCCGGGAGCCCATCGTCCGGGACGAGCGTCACTTGAACGTCCGTCAGCGCCAGCGCGTGACACAGCGGGATCAGATCGGGGGTTTTCTTGGCCGCCATGACGCCTGCCAGGCGCGCCACGGACAGGACGTCTCCTTTCTTGATCTGCGCCCCCTGAATCGCCGCCAGTGTCTCACGCCGCATCCTTATGTGGCCGGTGGCGCGGGCGACGCGCTGAGTCTCGGGCTTGGCGGATACGTCCACCATCCTCGCTTCGCCGGCCGGCGACACGTGCGACAACTCGTCGGTCATTTGAGCAACGGTGAGAGTCGGCGCAGCAGCGCCGCGGTGAGCAGCTGCGGATTGACGTTCCCCGATGCGCGCTGCTTCGCTTCCTCGACGACCTCGATCGCGCGAGTGGCGTCCAGCGCGCGCCGTTCCGACGCGTCGACGGCGGCGACGCGAACGCGTTCGTGCAGCAGCGCCGTCAGCGCGTCGAGGGTATCGCTGAATCCTGCGCGCGCTCCACTCGCTCCCTGGGCCATCGCAGCCTGGTAGCGCACGGATGTGCTCGGCCCCGTCGCCGCGGCGAGCATCCGCTCGGCCCTCGACCGTGCGGCATCGAGCTCGGTCTGCGCGAGCAATCGCCCGGGCGCGCCCGCCGCCATGCGCACCAGCTCACCGGCGCGATCCGGCGCAATGCCGAGCTGAGCGCGCACCGCGGGATCGTCGATGAAGCGCCGCATCTCGTCGTCGGAGATCGGCGAGACGCGGACCGCAACGACACGCGACCGAATGGTCGGGAGCAGCGCAGCCGGCTCGCTCGACGTGAGGATGAGAGTCGTGTTGGCCGGTGGTTCCTCGAGCAGCTTGAGAAACGCGTTCGCCGCGAACTCCGATCCTTCCTGCGGCACCATCCGCTCGGCCTCGCCGACGATGATGACTTTGCGACGCGACATGGCGGGGGACATCGTGGCCATGTGCACGAGAGCGCGCACCGTCGCGACGAAGATGCCTTCGTCCCCCCCCGACGGGTCATAGAGACCCGCTGCTCGCGCCCTTTCCGCGGTCGCTTCGGCGAAATCGATCCGCACTTCTTCCGTGCTTTGATCGGGATTCTTGGGGCGCTCGCGCGGGAAGATCCACAGCAGATCCGGATGCGTCAGCTCGCGCGAGAATCGGCAACTCTCACATTTCTCACACGGCCCGCTGCCGGGATCGGCGCAGACGAGGACCCGGCCGAGCCAGAGCGCGAGGCGCTGCTTTCCCACGCCGCGCGTGCCATGCAGCAGGATGCTCGCCGGCAGCGTGCCGCGGGCGACCGCCGCACTGAAGCGGTCGCGGAGCACGTCGTGGCCGTAGAGGGGGGTGAGAGGCATTGAGGCGGCTGCTGGGCGAGTGGGCGAGTGGGCGACTATGCTGAGAGATGCGACGCGCGAAACGGGCTTGAGCGCAGCCTGGGAAGAGAGTAACTCCGTGCAAGCTCAAATGGCGAGGTTCGGCCAGTTGCCAGTTGCCAGTTGC
>Ga0137314_1000604_pt1 | contig 10326 bp, 9 predicted proteins | sample EasRivERMZT199_2_FD_102289 | JGI IMG/M metagenome (GOLD analysis project Ga0137314, IMG submission 102289) | Soil microbial communities from meander-bound floodplain in the East River, Colorado, USA - East River MetaG ERMZT199_2 | ecosystem: Environmental > Terrestrial > Soil > Floodplain ... | reverse complement strand
GCTTCGAGGAACCGGCTGCACATGATTCCCACGCCGATGCAGGCGCCCGCGGCGCCCAGGCCGATCATCAGCCCGATGCCGATGCCCGTGTTGGCCTGGACCATCGCGAGCAGCTGTATTTTTTCCATTGGAGTGTTCCCTTTCTTGAAGTAATGAGGTCAGTGATGCTCGTGTGCCATCGAGATGTACACCACGGTCAGCATCATGAAGATGTAGGCCTGCAGCAGCACGATGAGGATGTGGAAGATGGCCCAGAGCAGCCCCAGGAAGGAGCCGAAGATCATTCCGACCACGCCGGTGGCCGCCCACATCCACAGCAGCAGGAACAGGATCTCGCCCGCGTACATGTTGCCGAAGAGCCGCAGCGAATGCGACAAGGTTTTCGACACGTACTCCACCATCTGGAACAGAAAGTTCGCCGGCCACAGCAGCGGGTGCGAGCCGAACGGCGCACAGAACAGCTCGTGCAGCCAGCCGCCCACTCCCTTGACCGAGATGGCGAAGTAGAGGGTCAGGAAAAGCACCGAGATCGACATCGCGAAGGTCGTATTGACGTCGGCGGTGGGCACGTAGCGGAAGCCGTGGTCGGAGATCCTGTGCGTCACCAGCCCGACCAGGTCGGCCGGCAGGAAATCCATCGCGTTCATCAGGACGACCCACACGAATACCGTGAGCGCAAGCGGAGCCACGAAGCGGTGGCGGTCGCCGTGCTGGAAGATCCCTTTCGCCTGGGAATCGACGAAATCGATCAGCCACTCGACGGCGGCCTGGCGCCTGCCCGGCACCCCCGAGGTCGCGCCACGCACCACCCACCAGATGAATCCCATGCCGACCAGCCCGAGCAGGATCGACACCGCGATCGAATCGAGGTTGAGCGCCCAGAAGCCGCCGCCTTCTCCCACCGGCTTGGTGAAGAACGTCAGGTGATGCTGGATGTACTCCGAGGGAGTGAGCTCTTTACCTGCGGCCATCGCCCGATTGCATCAGTATTCGCGTACAAAAAACGCCATGGAAAAAATCAGCATCGTCACGACGAACGTGCCCAGAAGGACGCCGACCGCCACCTGCGGGTAGTTCGACAGCACGAGCCACAGCAGGAGTAAAGCGAGGCCGATCTTGAGCGCCTCGGCTCTCAGCGCGCCAACCAGGACTCCCCCTGCGGAGTTCCCTTTGCCCAGCACGGCGACCAGCGCCGATGCCAAGCCCGCCACCATGCTGACTGCTCCCCCGGCCGCGGCCGAAGCAGCGGCGTGAGCTCCCGCGATCAACGCCGCAGCCAGCGTGGCCAAGACCGTCGCCGCGAACTGCCACTTCAGCACGGTCAAAATCGGCTTGCCCAAGGCGCGGCGCAAAGGCGGCGAAGTATAGCTCAACTCACTCATCATCTGAGCGCGGTCATCGCAGCTTTTTGAGCAGCTCGTCGAGATGATCGAGGCTCGAGTAGTGCAGCACGAGCTTGCCGGTGCCTTTCTTTCCGGAGCGGATCTCGACCGTGGTGCCGAGGCGCTCGGAGGTTTCCTCCTCCAGCCGCGCAAGATCGCGGTCGGTGCGCTTGCGGCGCGCCGCGGGGCCTCGCAGCATCGTGTGCACCAGTGCCTCGGTCTCGCGCACCGAAAGTCCCTTCGCCGCGACCCGCTTGCCCGCCTCGATCTGGCGCGCGGCGTCGAGCGCGAGCAGCGCGCGCGCATGCCCCATCTCGAGCGCGCCTTCCATCAGCATTTCCTGCACTGGCCGCGCGAGCTTGAGCAGGCGCAGCAGGTTGGTGGTGGCGCTACGCGAGCGGCCGACGGCGTCGGCGGCCTGCTCGTGGGTCATCTTGAACTCGTCCACCAGCCGCTGCACGCCCGCAGCCTCTTCCATGGGATTCAGGTTTTCGCGCTGGATGTTCTCGATGAGCGACATGGCGAGCGCGGCGTCGTCGGGCACCTCGCGGATCAGCGCCGGCACCTCCTCCAGCCCCGCCATCTGCGCCGCGCGCCAGCGGCGCTCGCCGGCGACGAGCTCGTAGCGGTCGCGATCGACCGGCCGTACCAGCACCGGCTGCATCAGCCCCTGCGAGCGGATCGAAGCGGCGAGCTCTGCCAGCGCCTGCTGGTCCATCTTGGTGCGCGGCTGGTAGCGCCCCGGCCGGATGCGCGCGATCGGAAGCGTGAGCAGCGCATCGCGCGGCCGCTCCTCGCCGCCGCCGAGCAAAGCGTCCAGCCCCCGTCCAAGACCTCTTGCTTTCATGAGTAGGCCACCTCGCGTTCCAGCACTTCGGCTGCGAGCGCGATGTACGCCTGCGCCCCTTTGGACGTCGCATCCCACACCACCGCCGGAACGCCATAGCTCGGCGCCTCGGCAAGCCGAACGTTGCGCGGCACGAGCGTGCGGAACACCTTGTCGCCGAAATGCGCTTCGAGCTCGCGCGAGACCTGCTGCGAAAGGGTGTTCCTCGGGTCGTACATGGTGCGCAGGAGCCCTGCGATCTCGAGACCGGGGTTCAGGTTGGCGCGCACCCGCTTGACGGTGCCCACGAGGTCGGAGAGTCCTTCCAGCGCGTAATACTCGCACTGCATCGGGATCAGCACGCGCTGCGCGGCGGCGAGGGCATTGACGGTGAGCAGGCTGAGCGACGGCGGGCAGTCGATGAGGATGTAGTCGTAGTCGGCGCTGATCGGCTCGAGCGCGGACTTGAGCCGCGTTTCGCGCGCGGGCAGATCGACCAGCTCGACCTCGGCGCCGGCGAGGTCGCGATTCGCCGGCACCAAATCGTACGCGCCCTTCTCCGAGCGCGTGCGGATTCCCGCCAACTCGCCCAGCCCGAGAAGCGCGTGGTACACGGTACGCGCCGCCGTGCGCTTGTCGACACCGCTGCCCATGGTCGCGTTTCCCTGCGGATCGAGATCGACGAGGAGCACGCGCTTCCCCGCCTGCGCCAGCGCCGCGGCGAGGTTCACGGTAGTGGTGGTCTTGCCCACGCCGCCTTTCTGATTCACTACTGCGAGGACGCGGGGCATAGCACCAGGTGGCGTTGCGCATCGAGAAGCGGCACGTGCAGGGAAATCAGCGAACAACCGGCCTTCAGGTCTCTTGGTCTTGTCCCCTTCATCGCCGCGAGCGTTCCGCCAGGGACGACAAGATGCCGGCACGCGGCAATGAACTCGCCGAGCGCGGAAAAGGCGCGCGAGATCACCAGATCGAACAAGGGTTGCGGGCGCCAGGCCTCGACGCGTCCTTCGTGCACTTCGACATTGCCGAGCGCGAGCTCGATCGCCGCCTGTCGCAGGAACGCCGCCTTCTTCTGGCTCGATTCGGCGAGCGCAACGCGCCATTGCGGACGCGCGATCGCGAGAGGAATACCCGGTAGCCCCGCGCCCGACCCCGCGTCGGCGACCCGAGGCCGCAAGGCCGCGAGCGGCAGGTGCGGCAGCACCGAAAGCGAATCGAGGAGGTGGTGCGTCACCATGGCGAGCGGGTCGCGGATCGCGGTCAGGTTGTAGGTACGGTTCCATTTCACGAGCAGCGCCAGGTAGCCGAGCAGCCGTTCGCGCGCAGCCGGGCCCAGCTCCAGCCCTAACTCGCCGAGCCCTCGGTCGAGCGCGGCATCCGGCGTCATGCCCTTTTCTTGTCGAGCGCCCGGAAGCCCCGTTTCAGGTGCACCAGCAAAAGCGAGATCGCGGCGGGGGTGATCCCGGAGATGCGCCCCGCCTGTCCGATCGTTTCCGGCCGGTGGCGATTCAGCTTCTGCTGCACCTCGGCCGACAGGCCTCGTACCTCGCGATAGTCGAGGTCCGGCGGCAGCGCGCGCGACTCGAGCTCGGCGCTCCGCGCTACTTCCTGCTGCTGGCGCTGGATGTACCCCTCGTACTTGGCTTGAATCTCCACCTGCTCGGCGACTTCCGGAGCGGCGAGGGGCGCAGGCGCGACTCCCGAATAGTGCACCTCAGGTCGACGCAATAGGTCGTAAACTGAGCGCTTTTCCTGAGAGCCAGCGCTTACAAACGTCTCTTTGAGCCGCAAGGTCTCGCCTACGATCGCATCGCGCTTGCGGTTGAACGCATCCCAGCGTGTATCCGATACCAAGCCGAGCTGGCGCCCCGCCTCCGTCAGGCGCAAATCCGCGTTGTCCTCACGCAGCATCAGCCGGTACTCGGCGCGGCTCGTGAACATACGGTAGGGCTCGGAGACGCCGCGCGTCACGAGGTCGTCCACAAGCACTCCGAGGTAAGCCTCGTTGCGCTTGGGGCACCAGGGCTCGCGTTCCAGGGCGCGCCGCCCGGCGTTCAAGCCGGCCAGCAGCCCCTGTGCCGCCGCCTCCTCATAGCCCGTAGTGCCATTGATCTGCCCGGCGAAGAACAAGCCCGCCACGCTTTTCGTCTCGAGCGAGCTACGGAGCTCGCGCGGATCGAAGTAGTCATACTCGATCGCATAACCGGGGCGTACGAGGTGCGCGCGCTCCAGCCCGGGGATGGAACGCACGAGCTCGATCTGCGCGTCGAACGGCAGGCTGGTGGAAATGCCGTTCGGGTACACCTCGTTCGTGTTCAGGCCTTCAGGCTCCAGGAAGATCTGATGGCTGGCCTTCCCGGCAAAGCGATGGATCTTGTCCTCGATCGAGGGGCAGTACCGCGGGCCCACGCCTTGGATGACGCCGGTAAACATCGGCGAGCGGTCCAGCGCCGCGCGGATGATTTCGTGCGTGCGGCGATTGGTGTGAGTGATCCAGCACGGGAGCTGCCGCGGATGCATCTCGCGCCGGCCAAGAAAGGAAAACACCGGCTCGGGCGAGTCCCCTGGCTGCTCCTCGAGCACGCTGAAGTCGATGCTGCGGGCGTCTAGCCGCGGCGGCGTGCCGGTCTTGAGCCGGCCGACTGGAAGCTTCATCTCCCGGAGCCTCGCCGCGAGGGTGACCGAGGCAGGATCACCAGCGCGCCCTGCCTGATAGCTGTTCAGTCCGACGTGGATCAGGCCTGAGAGGAAGGTGCCGGTGGTCAGCACGACCGAGCGGCTGCGGAACTCGAGGACGAGCTGGGTCGCCACTCCGACCACGCGATCCCCCTTGAGCAGAATATCGTCGACCGCCTGCTGAAACAGCCAGAGGTTCGGCTGGTTTTCCAATCGGCGGCGGATGGCTTGACGGTAGAGTGTACGGTCGGCCTGGGCGCGAGTAGCGCGCACCGCTGCGCCTTTCGAGGCGTTGAGGGTGCGAAACTGGATCCCGGCCTCGTCGGTAGCGATCGCCATGGCGCCATCCAAGGCGTCGATTTCCCGGACAAGATGGCCCTTGCCGATGCCGCCGATCGACGGGTTGCACGACATCTGCCCGAGCGTCTCGATGCTGTGGGTCAGCAGGAGCGTGCGGCAGCCGAGGCGCGCTGAGGCCAAGGCGGCTTCGGTACCGGCATGGCCGCCGCCGACAACGATGACGTCGAACTCACTAGGAAACAACATGGGGGTGGCGAATTTTACGTGATCGTTCCACGTGGAACCACGGGAGCGCTCTCGTTCCACGTGGAACAACACCTTTGCTGCAGCGCAGCATTACGTGATTTCCCTAGAGCGCTACGCGGCGCTCCTCCAGCAGCCGGACGTGCGATGGACGTTCGCCGCTTCGATGCTCGGCCGGTTGCCGATCGGAATCACCGGCCTCGCCATTCTCCTGCTCGTACAGACCAGCAGCGAGTCTTTCGCTCGCGGGGGAGCAACCACCGCTTTTTACGTGATCGGTTTGGCGGCAGTAGCGCCGATGCTCGGCCGCGCAATCGACCGCTACGGCCCCCGCCGCATCCTTCTCACCAGCGGCGTGCTCTTTCCTTCCGCGTTGGTGGCTCTGGTGGCCGCCGTACGCGATGGAGCGCCGGTCCTCAGCCTGGCATTCGCTGCCGCGGCGGGAGCCAGCTTTCCGCCCATCTCCGTCTGCGTGCGCACCTACTTCAGGCGGCGCCTTAGCGACGGCGCGCTGCTGGCCGCGGCCTATTCCGCGGAGTCGGTACTGATCGAAATCATCTTCATCCTGGGGCCGATGCTGGTCGCCGTGTTCATCGCAGTGGCGTCGGCGGCAGCGGCCGTATGGTTCGCGGCTGCGTGCGGGCTTGTGGGCACGCTGCTTTTCGTGCGCTCTCCGGCTTTGCTCGAGTGGCGGGTCGAGCAGCGGACGACCGGCAGCCTTCTGGGTCCCCTTGGCGAGCGCGATTTTCCGGTACTGGTCGGCGTCGTGGTGTGCTTTTCAAGCGCTTTTGGCTTCATGGAGATCGGCGTTGCCGCCTACGCAAACGAAATCGGCAACGCTGCGCTTGCAGGCGTGCTTCTGGGAGTCATGAGCGCGGGCAGTGCCCTCGGCGGGCTCGTCTACGGAAGCCGGGGCTGGCACTCGCCCTTGGGACGCCAGTTTGCGCTCGCGCTCGCGCTGATGGCGGCGGGCTTGGCGGTGCTGGCGCTGGGCTGGCAGCTGTGGCCGTTTGCGTTTTGGTGCGGGCTTGCCGGCATCGCCATGGCGCCGGGTCTGATCATCCAGTCGATGCTCGCCGCGAAGATCTCGCGTCCCGAGCACGCCACCGAAGCGTTTACCTGGACTACAAGCGCACTGCTCGCGGGAGTGGGAATCGGATTGGCCGCCGGCGGCGTTCTGCTTGAACGCTTTCCCTCCCAGGCCGCGCTTGGCGCAGGCGCCGCGGCTGCTCTGCTCGGCGCCGCCGGCGCCCGTTTCCTGTTAAGCCGCTAGCTTCTCGTGCATGCGGCCGCGGCGCGCCTCGAGCGCGGGCGGCAGCCGCTCGCCGAGCTTAGCGAAGAGCTCGTCGTGCGAGCGCAGCTCTTCCTTCCAGGCAGCCGCATCCACTTGCGACAGCTCGGCGAACCGCGCTTCGGTCATTTTTTCCAGGCCGGCCCAGTTGAGGTCCTGGTAGCGCGGCATGAGGCCGAGCGCCGTGTCGGCGCCCTGTGCCCGGCCTTGGCAGCGCGCGACGATCCAGGCGAGCACACGCATGTTCTCGCTGAAGCCCGGCCAGAGGAACTTGCCGTTCGCGTCGCGCCTGAACCAGTTGACGCGGAAAATCTTGGGCGGCTGCTTCAGCGAGCGGCCCATCTTCAGCCAGTGGGCGAAGTAATCGCCCATGTTGTAGCCGCAGAAGGCGAGCATCGCCATCGGGTCGCGGCGCACCACACCAAGCTTGCCGGTGATAGCCGCGGTGGTCTCAGAGCCAAGCGTAGCCGCCATGTAAATGCCCTCTTCCCAGCTCGGCGCCTCGACAACCAACGGCACGGTGGTCGAACGCCGGCCGCCGAAGACGAACGCGGAAATCGGCACCCCGGCGGGATCCTCCCAGGCGGCGTCCATGGACGGGCACTGCGAAGCAGGCACCGTGAAGCGGGCGTTGGCATGCGCCGCGAGGCGGCCCTTCTTGCCGTCCTCCGGGGTCCAGGGCTTTCCCTGCCAGTCAGTCAGCCGGGCCGGCGGCTCGTCGGTCATGCCCTCCCACCACACATCGCCGTCCGGCGTGACTGCGACGTTGGTGAAAATGACATTCGAGTGCAGCATCTTCATCGCGTTCGGATTGGTCTGCTCCGAAGTGCCGGGCGCGACCCCGAACAGGCCGTATTCGGGGTTGATCGCCCGCAGGCGCCCGTCGGCACCGGGCTTGATCCAGGCGATGTCTTCGCCGATCGTCGTCACCTTCCAGTCGGCGAAGGCGGCCGGCGGGATCAGCATGGCGAGGTTGGTCTTGCCGCAGGCCGAGGGAAATGCCGCAGCGACGTAGGTCTTTTCACCCGTGGGCGCCTGCACGCCGAGGATCAGCATGTGCTCGGCGAGCCAGCCTTCGTCGCGCGCCATGACCGACGCGATGCGCAGCGCAAGGCACTTCTTGCCGAGGAGCGCGTTGCCGCCGTAGCCGGAGCCGTAAGACCAAATCTCACGCGTCTCCGGGAAATGCACGATCCATTTTTCCTTCTCGTTGCACGGCCACGCGACATCCTTTTTTCCCGCCGTCAGCGGGGCGCCGACCGAGTGCACGCAAGGGACGAAGGCGCCATCCTCGCCGAGCCAGTCGGCGACCGCGCGTCCCATGCGCGTCATGATGCGCATGTTCACCGCGACGTACGCGGAATCGGAGATCTCGACGCCGACTTGCGCGATCGGCGAGCCGATCGGCCCCATGGAGAACGGCATCACGTACATGGTGCGCCCGCGCATGCAGCCGTCGAACACGCGGTTCAGGGTGGCGCGCATCTCGCGCGGATCGACCCAGTTGTTGGTCGCGCCCGCGTCCTCCTTCTCCTCACTGCAGATGAAGGTGCGATCCTCCATGCGCGCAACGTCGCTCGGATGCGAGCGGGCGAGGTAGCAGTTGGGCCGCAGCTTTTCGCTCAACCGAATGAAGGTTCCGCTCGCGACGAGCTCGGCGCACAGCCGGTCGTATTCGGCTTGCGAGCCGTCGCACCAGACGATGCGTTCGGGCTTCGCCAGCCGGACGACGTCCGTAACCCATTGCCGCAGGCCGCGATGGCGCACCCAGGACGGTGCGTTCGACTGGTCGATGAGGGTGCTACCGGGAGCATTCATTTCGCTGGCTCACTCCAGAAAGGCAAAGGCCCAGCGCAGGCTGGGCCGGTCGCACCGAGAGTACCGTGCGGCTGCGATTCTAGCATCGGGGGATGTTTCAGCCTCTAGGGCCCGTTTAGCCTAATGAAGATAATTCTGTAAAGAAACAACTACTTATGATAGTCGAGCTACTTGCCGATGCAAAAGCGCGCAAAGATTTCGCCGAGCAGATCGTCGGCGCTGAATTCCCCCACGACGCTCCCGAGTGCGGTGTGCGCCAGGCGCAGTTCCTCGGCAAAAAGCTCCCAGCGCCCGGTTTCGCGGGCCGCCGCCTCGAGGTGAGCACGCGCTCTCTCCAGCGCACGCAGGTGACGCTCCCGGGCAAGGAACACCGGCTCGCCGCTCGACGACCAGCCGGCAGCCTCAAGTACGGCTTTACGCAGCTCGGCGAGGCCTTCGCCGGTCCTCGCCGACACTGCCACCGCCCCGGCAGGCGCGGCGAAGCCGGGAACGAGGTCGATCTTGTTGTAGACCTCTATTAGCGGCACGCCAGAGGGCAGGTTCTCCAGCGCATCGCGGCCTTTGCCGGCCTCGAAAACGGCCATCACGACGTCGGCACGCTCGAGCTCGCGCTGCGTGCGCTCGACGCCGAGGCGCTCAACCATGTCGCAGGACAGGCGCAGCCCGGCCGTGTCGACCAGCACCAGCGCGAGGCCTTCGATCTGGATCGGCTCGCGCAGCGCATCGCGCGTCGTGCCGGCCACCGGCGTCACGATCGCGCGTTCCTCGCCGGCGAGCCGGTTGAGGAGGCTCGACTTGCCGACGTTCGGCCGTCCTGCGAGCACCACGTGGATACCGCTGCGCAGCAGGCTCCCCTGCCGGCTCTTGGCGAGTACATCGTCGAGCGCGCCTCGCACCGCGGCCAGGCGCGCAGCAGCATCCCCCCGGTGGAAAGCGTCGACGTCCTCTTCCGGGAAATCGAGCATCGCTTCGGTGAGTGCGCGCAATTCGATCAGCTGCGACTGCATGGCGCCGATCGCGGCCGAGAACTCTCCGGTGAGGGAGCGCAGTGCCGAGCGCGCCGCCTCGCGGCTCGCCGCGTCGATCAGATCGGCGACCGCCTCGGCCTGCGCAAGATCGAGCTTCCCCTCGAGAAACGCCCTTCGGGTGAACTCACCAGGCTCCGCAAGCCGGGCCCCCGCATCCAGGCAGGCTGCGAGCACCGCCTGCATCACCATCGGACCGCCGTGCCCCTGCAGCTCGAGCACCGGCTCGCCGGTGTACGAGCTCGGCGCCGGAAAGTAGAGCGCAATGCCTTCGTCGATGTCGGCGAATGCCCCGAAGGTCGCCTGACGGGGTTCGGGCAGCCTGCCGAGGATCGCGCGTGCGATGCGCGGCACCCCGGCGCCGGAAACACGGACTACTCCGATCCCGCCGCGCCCGCTCGGGGTGGCGATCGCCGCGATCGTGTCCCGGCTTACTTCATCGCTTGGCATGGGCAGGCTTGTCGCGGTTGAACATCCGCTGGATCTGCCATTGCTGAGCGATGGAAAGGATGTTGTTGACCAGCCAGTAGAGAACCAGCCCGGCCGGGAAGAAAAAGAAGAAGATGCTGAACACGAACGGCATGATCTGCATCACCTTCGCCTGCACCGGATCGGGCGGCGTCGGGTTCAGCCGCGTCTGTACCACCATGGTCACGGTCATCAGGATCGGCAGCACGTAGTAGGGATCGAGCGCCGACAGATCCTTTATCCACAAGATGAACGGCGCGTGGCGCAGCTCGATCGCCGCCAGCAGTACCCAGT
>Ga0137314_1000597_pt1 | contig 10373 bp, 10 predicted proteins | sample EasRivERMZT199_2_FD_102289 | JGI IMG/M metagenome (GOLD analysis project Ga0137314, IMG submission 102289) | Soil microbial communities from meander-bound floodplain in the East River, Colorado, USA - East River MetaG ERMZT199_2 | ecosystem: Environmental > Terrestrial > Soil > Floodplain ... | reverse complement strand
TCATCCACACGGGCGGCGTGCGGCGCGCGCCGACGCCGCCCGGGGTGCCGGTGACGATGACGTCTCCCGGCTCCAGGGTGGTGAAGGTCGAGATGTAGTGGATGAGCTGCGGGATGCGGTGAATCATCTGTTCGGTGGTGGCGTGCTGCATGACCTGGCCGTTGAGCCGCGTCTCGAGGGTGAGTTCCTCGCCGTCCCCGATCTCGTTGCGCGTGACCATCCACGGGCCGAACCCGCCGGTGCGGTTGAAGTTCTTGCCCGCGGTCCACTGCAGCGTGTGGCGCTGCCAGTCGCGGACCGAGCCGTCGTTGTAGCAGGCGTAGCCCGCGATGTGCTGCCAGGATTTCTCCTGCGAAATGCGCCGGCCGCTCTTGCCGACGATCACCGCGATCTCGCCTTCGTAATCGAGGTTGGTCGATTCCGCCGGCATGAGGATCGGCTGCTTGTGCCCGACCTGCGACTCGGCGACGCGGATGAAAAGCGCGGGGTTCTCGGTCTTGTCGCGGCCGGTCTCCATGCGGTGCTCTTCGTAGTTGAGGCCCACGCAGACGATCTTTCCCGGGTTCGGGATGACCGGAAGGAAAGCGATCTTGGAGAGCTTGAGATCGGCCTTCTTCGCGCCCTTCGCGATTTTCTCCGCCTGCGCGAGCGCGCCTCCGGCGAGGAGAGCGCGCAGGTCCGGATACTTCCTGCCGATGCGGCGCGTGAGATCGACGATTCCGTCGTTCATCACGACCCCGTATCCGGCGCCCTTGGAGGTGCGGTAGCTCGCGAGCTTCATTGCTTCTACGTCTTTCATGGAAGCGTCGTAGTGTACCTCCAAGCGCGCAGGACGCGGGGCAGGGGTGGTCCGGGCTAGAAGCGGCCGCTGACTCCCAGTACGAATGCGCGGTTCGCGACCAGCTGCACGCCGTTGACGTACTGGTAGACGGGCAGTTGGGCGAAGCCGTAGACCTGCACGTCTTTGGTCAGGGAGTAGCTGATCCCCGAGCTCACGTAGAAAGACTTCCCGCCGCTATCCTCCGGTTCCGACTCGGCGCCGCTGTCGCGGCCTCGAAACACGGAATTGAGCTGGAGGATAAGCCCGGTGTTCTGCGACAGCTCGAAGCGCACGCCCAAATCGAGGGTCAACCGGTCGCCGGGCCGGAACTCCTCGCGGGTGTCGAGCGCCGCCTGGACCATCCCCTGCGCGAACCAGGAAACGTTTTCCAGGGGCAGGTTCTGCCGGAAATAAGCTCCCAGAAGGAGGTCGGTCGTGCCGCTTCCCGGCTGCAGGGTACGCTCGGCCTTTTCGCCTTCCTCGTTCGTCACGTCGAACTTCCCGGTCGGCAGCTTCAGTCCGAAATCCAGCCCGAAGAAGTTGAGCTGATGATCGGCGCCTTGCCGCACCGGAAACTGGTATCGGCCGAGGGCCCGGACATCGCCAAGCTCCGTGAAATCCCAGCTCTCCGGAATCTGGCCGCCCTGGTGGTTGTGGATGTGAAGGTGCTCGCGGTCGACGACGGGTACGGTGATCGATGCTCCCCAGGTGGAGTCGAACGCGTAGTCGAATGTCCCCAGCCAGTTACGGTTGACGGTGCTCACCTCGTCGTGGTGCCGCGGTATCTGGCCTACCGAGACTTTGTTGCTTCCGGACATCGGCTGGTCCTGGTTGATGTATTCGTAGCGCAGGTCGAGCCTGGCGCCGGGCTCGGTCCAGGCGCCCTGCAAGTTCCAGTTGGTGTTGATCGAGCAGAACGCCGAGCCGCACGAGGCGAGCGCGGTCCCGGAAAGCGGCAGCAGAACGGCGGCGAGCAGCGCAGGCCGCCCGCAAAGACGAAAAATAAGATGCATGGATGCTCCTGATTCGTGTTGCGCCCGGAGGGCGCGAATTCAGCCCCGCGCGGCAGGCGCGGGGATTCATTACTCGAGAATCAGGAAAGTGCCGGAGGAGAGCGCGGAGAGCCGGAAAAAACGGGCGCGGCCTGGAGCCGCGACCCAGTGAAAAACTCTTGGACCTGCCCGCAGTCGGGCATCGGACAGACCAGGGCGGGTGCCGCGCCCGAAATCGCGGGGCCGCGCTCGGCATTGAACGGGCACAGCGTGCAATGCGAAGGCTGGACGCTCTTGCCGGGAGCTTCGCCGGGCAGGCCTTCGCTCGCGTGTTTCAGGCCGGTCGCGGTGCAGATCTCCGAGGGCAGCGCCGGGACGTTCGGCCGGGCGTTCGCGAGCAGCGGCCAGAACGCGTTGAGCGCCATGCCCGCGAAGGCAAGCCAGGCGACCGTGCGGTTTCGAATGCGACGCATCCTCATGGCGCGTCTTGTAACACAAATGCGCCCGCCGCGCCATGCGGCAAGTTGTCCGGCCGTTCTGGTATTCTCAGGCCCGGTTTCGGGTCACGCGAGCACCTCTCGAACATGAAGGGAAGACTGGAAGACCGCCGCCTGCTCACCGGGCAGGGGCGATTCATCTCCGACTGGAATTTCCCGAACCAGGCCTGCGCGGCGTTCCTGCGCTCGGACCGCGCGCACGCCGAGATCGTTTCCGTGGACGCGGCCGCCGCGCTCAAAGCCCCCGGGGTGCTCGCCGTGCTCACCGGCCGTGACGTGGCCGAAGCCGGCTACAAGTCGATTCCGACCAACCTGGGCGTCAAGGACCGGTTCGGCGAACCGCTCAAGAAACCGCCGCGCCCGGTGCTCGCGCAGGGAAAAGTCCGCCACGTCGGCGAGTGCGTCGCCTGCGTGGTCGCCGAGTCGGCGCAGCTCGCGCAGGACGCGGCCGAATTGATCGCGGTCGAATACCGCGACCTGCCTGCGGTGACCTCCGCGGAAAAGGCCCTGCAACCGGGCGCGGCGCAGCTCCACGCCGAGCTTCCAGGGAATCTTTCCTTCGACTGGGTCGCCGGCGACGAGGCCGCGACCGAGGCCGCGTTCCGCTCGGCCGCGCGCGTCGTGAAGCTCGCCCTGGACAACCCGCGCATGGTCGGCAACCCGATGGAGCCGCGCGCCTGCTCCGGGACCTACGACGCGGCGACGCAGAAATACGCGCTCTACGCCTGCACTCAGGGCACCGCGGGGATGCGCGGGCAGCTCGTCTACACCATGGGCGTTCCCGACGACAGGATCGACGTCATCGCCGAGGACGTCGGCGGCGGCTTCGGCGTGCGCTTCAACATGTATCCGGAGTACTGCGCGGTGCTGCTCGCGGCGAAAAAAACCGGGCGCCCGGTGAAATGGACCGGCAGCCGCTCGGAAGTCTTCCTGTCGGACGAGCAGGGGCGGGACGTCGCGAGCACGAGCGAGCTCGCGCTCGACGCCTCGGGGAAATTCCTCGCGCTGCGCTTCTCCTACGTCGCGGACCTCGGCGCCTACCTCGCCCCGACCGGCCCTTTCATCAACACGCAGGGCGTGGTCGCGTGCCTGACCGGCGTGTACGAGGTGCCGGCCGCGTGCGCGCTCGTCAAGCTCGCCGTGACCAACAAGGCCCCCTCGGCCGCCTACCGCGGCGCGGGCCGCCCGGTGATGTCCTACATGATCGAGCGGCTGGTCGAGCAGGCCGCGGTCGAGCTCGGAATCGATCCGGCCGAGCTGCGGCGCAGGAACCTCGTGACCCGGGACAAGTTTCCCCATAAGACGGCGAGCGGCGTCACCTACGACTGCGGTGATTTCGAGGGCGTGCTCGCCGACGCGGTGAAGGCTTCCGGCTGGGCCGGTTTCCCCGCGAGGCGGATAGAGGCAGCCGCGCGCGGAAAACTGCGCGGTCGCGGCATGGCCGCGTACATCGAAGCGAGCGGCGGGGGGTTTGCGCCGCATGACCAGGTCGAGCTGCGTTTCGACGCGGACGGCGGCGTTACGATGTACGCGGTCTCGCACTCGCACGGGCAGGGCCACGAGACGAGCTACGCGCAGATCGTTTCCGCCGTCACCGGCGTGCCGATGGAAAAGTTCCGCTTGAGGAACGGCGACCCCGCGGTGCGCCTCATCGGCAACGCGACCGGCGGCTCGCGCTCGCTCCTGGGCGTCGGGAGCGTCATGCAGCTCGCCGCGAAGCAGGTCGTGGAGAAGGGCCTCGCGCTGGCGTCGAAAGACCTGGAGGCGGCCGCGGCCGACATCGAGTTTTCGGACGGCGCCTATCGCATCAAGGGCACCGACCGCGCGATCACGCTCCTCGCGCTCGCAAAAAAACACGCGGGCACGCCGAACGCGCTCGACGTGAAAACCGAAGGCAAGTTCGGCGTGACCTTCCCGAACGGCTGCCACGTCGCCGAAGTCGAGATCGAGCCCGAAACGGGAATCGCCGAAATCGTGCGCTTCACCGCGGTGGACGACGCCGGCAACATCGTCAACCACCAGATCGTCGAAGGCCAGATGCAGGGCGGGATCACTCAAGGGGCGGGGCAGGTGTTCGGCGAGCATGCGATCTACGATCCGGACTCAGGCCAGCTCTTGAGCGGGAGCTTCATGGACTACCCGATGCCGCGCGCGGGCCTCGTGGAGGGGCTCGCGATCCACGAGCATCCGGTGCCGACCGCCACCAACCCGCTCGGCGCGAAAGGCGTGGGCGAAGCCGGCGTGAGCGGCTCGCTTCCCGCGCTCATGAACGCGGTGCTGGATGCGCTGCGCCAGGCGGGCGTCACGCATTTCGACATGCCGGCGACGCCGGACCGCCTGTGGCGCGCGATTCGGGGCGGTCGGCGTACACTCCCGCCGGGCAGCCCTTATAAGGGGGAAGCATCATGAACCACGGAAGCATCTCCCCGGAAATCGCCAAAGGTCTCAAGGTTCTCCAGGGGAGAATCGCCAAAGCGAAGATCCCGTCTTCGAAGCTCGACGAGACGCTCAACATCGCCACCTGGAACATCCGGGAGTTCGGCAAGAAGGAGCGCAGCAAGGCGGCCATTCACTACATCGCCGAGATCCTGGGTCAATTCGATCTCATCAGCATTGCGGAATTGCGCGACAACCTGACCGATCTGGGCCGCGTCATCGAGGTGCTCGGGCCTTACTGGCGGGCCATTTATTCCGACGCGCTGAGAGATCCGGGCGGAAACAACGAACGGGTCGGATTCATTTACGACAAGAGGGCGGTCGTATTCAGCGGATTCGCGGCCACGGCCAATCCACCGCGCCAGAAAGTCGGAAACCTGTACCTGCCCAAGTTCAACTGGTGGCGCGAGCCTTTCATGGCGTCCTTCAGCGCCGGCAGTTTCGATTTCGTCCTTCTGGCGGCGCACGCGCAGTGGGGGACGCCCGCGGGGCGCATGGTGGAGCTGCGATCCCTCGCCGAATGGGTCGATCTGAAGCGAAAGGAGAAGACCTGCGAGGACAAGGACCTCATCATAGTCGGAGACTTCAATATCGAAACGCCCGAGCAGTTCGCGGCCCTGACCGGGAAAGGGCTTCAGATACCCGCCGCCCTCAAGAGCAAGTCCTTCGGTACGAACCTGGCCCAGGACAAGCGCTACGATCAAATTCTGCATTTCCCGGGCTATCCGGAAAATTTCTCGAACCAGGCGGGCGTAGTCGATTTCTACGCCGGGAGCTCGAAAGAGCTGTTCCCGGAGTTGGAAAAGACCGCGTTCACCTTTCAGATGTCCGATCACCTTCCGCTGTGGATGCAGATCAACACCGATATAGAGGGGGAGATGCTCGACGAGATCATCCGGGCGGGAAGGTGATCCTGAGCGGCCGGTGCAGATTCGCCCTTTAACCCCGTTCGGGCGCTATCACCGTTAACTCGAGGATGTCCGATCTCGCCTCGGTCCTGTCCATCCCGGCTCCTCACGCGCCTCCCGCGCAGCCACGGCGGGCGGGCGAACAGCTACACTTGCACCGCATGAGGAAAGAGGCGAGCGACGAGGATCTGATGCTGCGCTACGGCAAGGGCGATGCCCGCGCCTTCGAGCTGCTCTACCGCCGCCATCGCCTCCCCTTGTACCGGTTCCTGCTGCGACAGGTCGGCAATGCGGCTACAGCCGAAGAATTGTTCCAGGACCTGTGGATGCGCGTCGTCAATTCCCGCAGGAGCTATGAAGTCCGGGCGAAATTCACCTCCTGGGTATACGCCATCGCCCACAATCGCCTGATGGATTTCTACCGCGCGAGCGGCCGGGCGTCGTTCCTGAGTCACGAGGAAAGCGAGTCCGTCCTCGAGGGCCTTCCCGCCGGGGAAATCGCCGCGGACCTGCGCCTGGACCGCAAGCGCGCGGTGGAGCGCCTGCTTGCCGCGCTCGCCGGCCTTCCCGACGCGCAGCGCGAGGCCTTTCTCCTGCAGCAGGAAAGCGAACTGTCGATCGAGGAAATCGCCGCGGCGACCGGCGTGAGCGGCGAGACCGCGAAGAGCCGCCTGCGCTACGCCGTGGCGAAGCTGCGTGCAAGCCTCCGGAAAGAATCATGACCGAACCGCGAGACGAGGAGCTTTCCCGCATTTATCGCGACGCAGAGGGGCCGCGCCCTGCGCAGCGGGTCGACGACAATATCCTCGCGGCGTCGCAACGCGTCGCCGGCGCGAGGCCACGGCCGGCCGGAGTCCGATTCGCGCGCCGCTGGGGGACGCCGTTCGCGCTCGCCGCGACCGTGGTCGTGACCTTCACGCTGACGCTCATGGTGTTCGAGCGGGAGTCGGGTCTCGACAAGATGGCGCCCGCCGCAACGCGCGCCGACCGGCCGGCGAAGGTTTTGCAGGCGGAGCCGAAGCGTGCCGGCCAGCCGGAGATGGAATCACCTGCGGTGTTGCAGCCCATCCAACCGGCCCCGCCTGTCCCGCAAGTCGCGGCCCAGCGCGATCGAGTACAGCAGCGCCCGGGCGAGAGCGCCGCTGCGAGCAAGCCCCCCGGCACGGGGCAGTTCGCGCCAGCGCCGGAAGCTCCGCGCGCGCCCGAAGCTCTGCGCAGGAGCGAAGGAGCGGCACCTGCGCCCGCCGCTCCCGCGTCCGACAGTCAGAGCGCGCCCGAACTTCGTCAACAAACCCCGCAGGCGCCGGCAGCCGCCCCGGCAGCAGGCGCACTTTCGGAATCCGCGGCAGCGCTCCAGGGCGCGAGCGTCGCCGCCTTGGCCGCGAACCGTCTCGCGGTTCCCGAAGCCAAGGAGCGCACACCGGAAAAATGGCTCGAAGACATTCGCAAGCTCAAGACCGAGGGCAAAGCGACCGAAGCCGAGCGCGAGCTGGCGGAGTTCAGGAAACGCCATCCCGAGTATCGCCTGCCGGAGGACCTGCGCTGAGCGTTCCACGCCGTCATTCCCCAGTCGCGTATGCTTGAGGCGAGTTTCCGTTCCTCGATCGCCTGTTCCCGGTCCGGCTTGCGTGAGGCCTGCAGCCTTCATCTTCGGTGTGTTTGCGGTTGCCGGCTCTGCGGTAGGGCAGCCCGTCCCCGGGCCGGAGGGGCAGGACCGGTCCGCGGCCCCTCGGCAGGAAGAACCGCCGCTCCCGGCGCAGGCGCCACGCCGGGCGCCCATCGGCGAGAGGCTCCTCGACCCGCCGCACGATTTCCTGTCCCGCCGCGTGGAGGCATACTCCAGGAAGCTCGACGAATTCTTCAGCGATCCGAACCGCGCCTACGACTCGACGGGCAGCACCCTGCAGATTCGCGGCCACGTCAAATTTTTCGAGGCCGGTCTCACCGAGGACAAGGTGGACGTGCGGGCGAGTATTTCGCTGCCGAATACCGAAGACCGCTTGAAGCTCATCGTTCAGCGGGGCCTCGAGGCCGGGACGCAAACGGCAGCCGAGCGCGACATCAAGAACGCCACCGGGTCCAGCCAGGTGGCCGCACCGGGCGCACCGCAGGACAATAACTACTACCTCGGCCTGAAGGCCCTGGCGGCGGAGGTCTTCGGCGCGACGTTCAGCGCGGAAGGGGGAGTGAAATTCGGCCGGCCCCCGGATCCCTACGTTCGGCTGCGCATCTTCCGCGACTTCGTCTTTTCGGAATGGGCGATCCGCGTGTCGGAGACGCCGTTGTGGAAGCGCTCGGAGGGTTCCTCGGCGGCATCGGAGCTCGGCTTGCTGCGGCCGCTGAACGAGGAGTGGCAGCTGCGCCTCACCAGCAAGGCGACCTGGCGCTCGACGACCAACTACTTCGACCTCGCGCAGATCGGGGCGCTGTACTTCACGCCCGACAAGCGCACCGCATACACCTTCGAGCTCGGCGCGTTCGGGACCAGCGATCGCAGCCAGAGGCAGAGCGTGTACTCGGCCACTCTGCGCGCGCGAAGACAGATCTATCGGGACTGGCTGTACCTGGAGGTCACACCCCAGATCCTGTACCAGGAAACGAACGGATTCCGCCCGGAGAATTCCTTCCTGCTGCAACTCGAGGCGCTGTTCGGCGACCGCTACCTGCAACCCTGATTCCTTTCTCTCGGTGCCCACGACGGTTTCCCTGCGCCGGAAAATACGACCAAGGAGTTTTCCACCGTGGTGGCGCAGAAATCCTCGCTTGCTTCCCGTGCCGCCGAGTAGGACACTTCCTCACTTTCGGAGGAAGGAAAATGAAAATATCCGCATGGGCCTGGCTGCCGCTCGCTGCGGCCGCGTGCGCAGTCCACGCGCAGGAGCCGGCCGATTATCCGGCGAAGCCCATCCACATCCTCGTCGGCTTCACTCCGGGCGGCGGGCCGGACATCACCGCGCGCTACATCGCGCAAAAGCTCGGCGAAGCCTGGAAGCAGCAGGTGATCGTCGATAACCGCCCGGGGGCGGGCGGCACGCTCGCCGCGGGCATGGTCGCGCGCGCCGCGCCCGACGGCACGACGCTCCTCTCGGTTTCCTCCGCGCACGCCATCGCGCCCGTCCTCTATTCGAGTCTGACCTACGACACGTTCCGCGATCTTTCGGGCATCACGCTCTCCGCGAACTCGAAGTACGTGCTCGTCGTGTCGCCCGCGCTCGGCATCAAGTCGGTGAAGGAGCTGATCGCGGCGGCGAAGGCGAAGCCCGGGAGCCTCAATTTTTCCTCCGCGGGCGTGGGCAGCGGCACGCACTTCGCCGGAGAGATGTTCAAGGCGATGGCGGCGATCGACGTCGTGCACGTTCCCTTCAAGGGCATCCCCGAGGCGCTCACCGAGACCCTGACCGGGCGCGTGCAGTTCTTCATGGCGCCGATCGCGAACGCCGTGGGCCAGGTGAAAGAGGGCAAGCTCGCGGGCCTGGGCGTCTCGTCGGCGGCACGCGACCCGCTCCTGCCCGAAGTGCCGACGGTCGCAGAGGCGGGTGTGTCGGGCTACGAGTCGATACTCTGGTTCGGGCTGCTCACCTCATCGAGGGTGCCGCGGCCGATCGTGACGAAACTCAACCGCGAAATCGTGCGCATCCTCTCCGAGCCCGACACGAAACAGCGCTGGACGCCGATCGGCCTGCAGCCGCAGCCGACCACGCCGGAGGGGTTCGACAAGCTGATTCGCGATGACGTGGCGACATTCACGAAGATTGCGAGAGGGGCGAATATAAAGGCGGAGTAGTACGTTACGGTGTGCAAGCGACCGAGCCTGCTGTAGGCAGGTTCGAAAAGTTCTGCGTTTGCCTCTCTCTGTCTTTCTTGAATTCCTCGTAGCTCTTGTGGTTGGGGTCGCAGTCCGGCAGGTGATAGCGATCCATGCATCCCTTCTGATACAGCATTTGGTACGCGCTCGCTTTGGCGGCCTCGGGGTTGGCGCATCCGGGCAAAGACAGCAAGACTGCGAGCGAAGCCCCGAGCGACATACCTGGCTTCATATTCAATGAACGCAGGCCAGAACTAGTTTCGCTCGTCCATGCGGATCTTCACCCATCCCGGTTCCGGATGGACATATCCGGGGAATTGCATCCCCACGTTCGTCTTGAGGGCCGTCCGGCCGTCCAGCCACGTCACGCGGTCGTAGCTCATCCAGTTCTTGTGGCTGTAGATGCCGCGGCGCAAAGTCACGATCAGGCTCTGCTCCGCCTCCTTCGCGAAAATGCTTCCTTTGATCGACACGGTCGTCGTGATCGGCGTATCGGGCGGGAAGAAAAGGACGTAGTCGCGATCGGCCGGTACGGGATCGCCGAACTTCACGACGGGAAGATTGCTCAGCGCCTCCGAAGGCGTCTGCCACGAGGCGCAGCCGGCCATGAGAAGAAAAGTGGCGAGGGCGAGGGTTCTGCGGATCTGGGTCATGGTCTCTCCTATGGGACGAAAAAAAATCGTTCGGTCATGCTCCACGTCACGGGTTCCAGGCGAGCTTCCCCCTGGGCAGGGGGGACGCGGATCCGCCGGCCCGATTCCGGGCATCGAAGCCCAGCATCTGCTGCAGGTTTGCTATGTACCGGCGCAGGGCGGCCTCGCCGCTCTTGGTGAGCGAATAGACGGTCTGCGTGCGCGCGCCGCGATCGTCCTTTCGCGTGGCGACGTATTTCGCGGCAAGCAGTTTTTTCAGGTG
>Ga0137314_1000595_pt1 | contig 10384 bp, 8 predicted proteins | sample EasRivERMZT199_2_FD_102289 | JGI IMG/M metagenome (GOLD analysis project Ga0137314, IMG submission 102289) | Soil microbial communities from meander-bound floodplain in the East River, Colorado, USA - East River MetaG ERMZT199_2 | ecosystem: Environmental > Terrestrial > Soil > Floodplain ... | reverse complement strand
GGTACGGGCGTTTCCACGATCGGCCACACCGGCTGTCCCGTCACCCGGTCGAATACATAAAGAATGCCCTGCTTGGTCGGGACGGCGACGCTTCTGATCGCGCGGCCGTTCACCGTGATGTCGGCGAGGATCGGCGCGGCGGAAAGGTCGAAGTCCCAGATGGGATGATGCACGATCTGGTAATGCCATTTTTTCGCGCCGGTGCGGAGGTCGAGACAGACGATGCTCTCGCCGTAGAGGTTGTTCCCCGGTCGATGGCCTCCGTAGTAGTCGCCCGTTGGCGATTCGACGGGGAGGTACACGAGTCCGAGCTCCTCGTCCACGGTCACCTGCGTCCACACGCCCGTGTTGCCGGCGTTGTCGGCTGATCCGTTCTCCCACGTCTCGTAGCCCGGCTCGCCCTTCTGCGGAATCGTGTGAAAGATCCAGAGTCGCTTGCCCGTGCGTACGTCGAAGCCGCGGATGTATCCTTTATTGTTCTTATAACTCCGCGGGGCCGTGCCCTCACGGAAAGCGGCGCCGATGACAACCACGTCGCGCCCCACCACGGGCGCGCCCTGATACCCGATCTCGCCGGTGACGAGGTCGGGAAGGATCGTCTGGTCGATGTCGGTCTTGAGATCGACGACCCCGTTGGTGCCGAAGCCGGGAACCGGCGTGCCGGATTTGGCGTCGAGCGCGATCAGGCGATAGCCCGGGGTGACGTAGAGGATCCGTTCATCGCGGCCATCGGTCCAGTACGCGAGGCCGCGCCCCGAGAGGGGGCGCGGGGCCGCCGCGCCGCGTGCTCCCTCGTCTTCGCGATGCACCCATCGCTGCGCGCCGGTCGCCGCGTCGAGCGCGACCACGGCGCGGCCGGTGCCGCCAGTCGTGTACAGGACCCCGCGGACCATGAGTGGCGTGCTCTCGAGCTTGAACTCGGGCCGAGGGCCGAGGGAATCGGTCTTGAAACGCCACGCCACCTCGAGCGTGCTGAAATTACCCGCCGTGATCTGGTCGAGCGGCGAGTAGCGCGAGCCGCGGGTGTCGCCGGTGTAGCTGGGCCACTCGCCGGCCTTCGTGTTGAACGGCGGGCGGGCCTGCGCGTTCGAGGACGCGACGACTCCGAATAGGGCAATCGCCGCCAGCGACTGGTCCCGAATCACTCGCCGAATGTTGGGCGCCATCCGTCTCTCCGCTCCGTAAGCTGTGCCGGTCTCGCGTGTTCGCCAATGATGGCGCACGGCGTCGAAAATCGGAATGCCGGCGTTGGCTACGGATCGCTGGGACTGGGATTGCGCGTTCAGTTACGGCGAGCCGAACTCGTTCGCGCCGCTGTCGCCGCTTTGGCGAGCTTTGCCGGGGCGACTGCGCCGTAACTCTCGGCGACCCAGTCGAAGATCTGCTGCTTCAGGGCGCGTGAGATTCGGCGTGGCGGACGCACCGTCACCCATCCGTGTTTGCCGAGGCCGTAGTGCGTCGGCTCGGCGAACGGCAGCGCCAGAGCTTGCGTTCCGGTCTTGGGAAGCTTCACGGAAAAACTGATCGCGCCGTCGTCGCTTCCCATGAAGACGAATGCTTTGCCGCGGACCTTGAAGGCGCGTTCCCCCCACGGGAAGTCTTCCGTCGTTTCGGGAAAAGCGAGCGCATGGTCGCGGAGCTCGGCGGGGAATCCTTCGAGCGACTTTGGCTTGCTCATTTAGTCTCGGTGATCATGTCGTGCCACAGTGTGGATGCGCGGCGGAGCCATGTTTGCGCCATGCGACGAAGGGGCAACGTTGCGCGAACGTGTGACCAACTCGACGGGGCATTTCGCCCGCGCGGCGACGCTCGGCACGTCGCCTGCCCCGATACCCTGCACGCCGCGACTCCCGCGTCGACGACCCCGCATCGCCGGAGTCGGTCGCACTCGCTTTGTGGGGTACAATGCAGCAATTCTCATCACGGACCCAGAGATCCGTTCGTTCCGTCGCGTGCCTCGTCGCCCTGCTTGCGGCCTGCAACAGTGACGATAACACGATCACGAACGTGGTGCCGCGAACGGGCTTCGTGCGCACGATTCTGGTCGCGGACATCGCGGGAACCGGCGCGACTACGATCGACGCGATGTTGGTGAATCCGTGGGGAATCACCTTCGGACCGGGGGGCGCGATCCAGACGGCCAACGCGGGCTCCGGAACCTCCACCTCGTACAGCGTGAGCGGCGCCAAGCTTCCCAAGCCGGTCGTGATTCCTTCGGCGAGCGGTGCGCGCGGGTCACCGACGGGTATAGCGTTCAACCCCTCGAACGACTTCGCCATCCCGAACGACGGGAAATCGATGTTCCTCTTCGCCGGCGAAGACGGAACGATCACCGCCTGGAATGGAACGAGCGACAGCGCGAAAATCGTGGTCGACCGCTCCGCCCTCGGTGCCGTGTACAAAGGCCTCACGATATATACCGTCGGCGCGGTGAACTATCTGTTGGCGACCGATTTTCACAACAATCAGATCGACGTCTTCGACGCCACGTTCCAGCTCATCGACTCCTTCACCGACACGGGGGTGCCGATCGGGTACGGGCCGTTCGGCATCCACGCCATCGACGGGTCGCTCTACATCACGTTCGCGAAGCAGTTGGGACCGAACAACGTCGAGGTAGAATCCGGCGTGGGAAATGGTTTTGTCGACGTCATCGCGCCCGATGGGTCCGCGTGGCGCGTCGCCTCGAACGGCACGCTCAACTCGCCGTGGGGTGTCGCTGTTGCACCGTTCGACTTTGGTCCATTCAGCGGCGCCATCCTAGTCGGGAATTTTGGCGATGGGCGCATCAACGCCTACAGCCCGCTCGACTTCAGCTTGCTCGGCGTACTCAACGACGTGAATGGCGACGCGATCGTGAGCCCCGGTCTATGGGGTCTGACCTTCGGGCCGTCGGCGACCTCGACGACGCTGTACTTCACGGCCGGACCGAGCAACGAGACGCACGGCGTGCTCGGGACGTTGACGCTGCGATAAGCGTCGGGCAGGTCCTCGTCGTCCGCTGCGGCCAGATCCGGCAAACGTTGTCCGGATCTGGCCGCGTCGCCATCGACGCGGCCCGCCGGCCGGTTAGAGTTACGCCCGCACCAGAGACGCGACGACACGATTCGGTGCCGGTAGAGTGGTAACGCCATGGGCACGGGCCCCCGTGTACTCTTCACACAGCCACAACCGGTGCCGGCCGTGCCGAGTCCTGCGATCACCGTGCTCGTCATCGATGACGAGCCGCAAATTCGACGTCTCGTTCGAAACGCGTTGTTGGCCGACGCGACGCTTGGCGCCGGCGACGCCGGCGAACGGGCTGCCGAGCTGCGGGTAATCGAGGCCGCGACGGGCCAGCAGGGGGTCGACCTTGCCGCCAGCGAGCTCCCCGCCCTCGTGGTGCTGGATTTGGGTCTGCCCGACATGGAAGGCCTGGAGTTGTGTCGAGAGATCCGTCGCTGGTCGGCCGCGCCGATCATCGTCCTGTCGGCGCGGCACAGGGATACCGAGAAGGCCGCGCTGCTCGACGCCGGGGCCGACGACTACGTCACGAAGCCGTTCAGCACCGTCGAGCTCATGGCGCGCGTCCGTGCACAACTGCGGAGATCCAAGAGCTCGACGCCGGCAGCCAATGCCGCCGATGGTGTCGTGTCGTTTGGCGATATAAAGGTGGATCCGCTCCGTCGACGTGTCGAGCGGGCCGGCGTACCGATCCATCTCACGCGTACGGAATGGTCGCTCCTCCGCGCATTCATTACCAAGCCGCGCCAGACGCTCACGCACCGGCAGCTGTTCTCAGAGGTCTGGGGGTCCGCCTCCGGGGATGCGCAGCAATATCTGCGTGTGTACGTCGGCCATCTCCGGCGAAAGATCGAGGCAGACCCGGTGCGGCCGCGGTTCATACACACGGACGCCGGAGTGGGATACCGGTTTGAGCCAGAGGGTGAGGTGCCCTAATGCCGGCCATCTCGCTTTCTGCACTTCGATCCCGGCGCTTTCCAGTCGGTGTTCTCAGCCTGGCCTTCATCGCGCTCGGCGCGGTGACGCTCGGCATGCTCGCGTTTCGCGACCGGCTGGACAAAGGCCACGTCGCGCTGATCTATCTCCTCGTCGTGTTGGGCGCGAGCGCGCGCGGCGGCCGGAGCGTCGGCCTTCCAGTGAGCGTGACGGCGTTTCTCCTCTTCAACTGGCTCTTCCTCGCGCCGTACTACACGCTCGTCATCGCCGACCCGCTCGACTGGCTCGTGCTGCTGACCTTTCTCCTCACGAGCGTCGTCGCCGCCGAGCTGCTCGATCGTCAGCGTCGGCAGGCGGAGGCGGCCCGCGCTCGCGCCGGCGAGCTGGATCGACTCGCCACCCTCGGGGCCGAGACGCTCGACGCGGCGCGCGCCGAGCAAGCGCTCAGCGCCATTGGCGACGTCATTCGGCAAACGGTAGGCGTGGACCGGTGCGAGCTGTTCGTTTGGGAACGGGACCGCGGCGAGCTGCGCCGAATTGCCGTGAGCGACGCCGAAGGGGCCGCCGAGCCCACTCGCGCCGATACGACCGAACTGTTGAAATACGTCGCGAGCAAGGCCGTTCGCCTCACCGAGCGCGAAGACGGTACCGTGCACGTTGCCGAGGCATCGATGGATGAGGAGCCGTCCGTCGATCAGACCGGCCGCGCGTTCGCCATCGCGCTGAGCGCACGTGGCGAAACCGTGGGAGCACTTCGGGTGAGCGGTCGCCGCGCCTTTGCGCTGTCGTCCGATCAGTGGCGCGTTCTCACGGCGCTGGCCTACTATGCCGCGCTCGCCATGTACCGGCTTCGGCTCGAACACGCCGAAGAGACGACCGAAGCCCTGCGTCGCGCCGATCGACTGAAGGACGCGCTACTCGCGTCGGTGTCGCACGATCTGCGAACGCCGCTCACTACGATCAAAGGCATCGCGCACGAAATCGTCAGCGAGGGGCACGCGCGCGCGGGGGTGATCGAAGAAGAAGCCGATCGTCTGTCAAAGCTGGTGGACGGCCTGCTCGAAATGTCGCAGCTCGACGCCGGCGCCGTGTCGGTGAACCCGGAGTTCAACACCGTCGATGACCTGGTGGGCGCGGCGTTGCAGCGAGCCGAGACGGTACTGCGCGGTCATCCGATCGAAACGCGAATCGCCGACGACGAGATGATCGTGGGACGCTTCGACTTCAGTCACGCACTGCGCATCGTCGTCAACCTGCTGGAAAACGCCGCGAAGTATTCGCCGCCGGACGCTCCGATCACGCTGACCGCCGAGCGCCGCAATGGCCGAGTCGAGCTCGCCGTCTCCGACCGCGGACCAGGCGTACCGCCGTCCGAGCGCGAGCGCATCTTCGAGCCGTTTTATCGGCTGCCGGGCGGCAGGCCGGATGTTCGAGGCGCCGGACTCGGGCTGTCGATCGCCCGGCGTCTGGCGCTCGTGCAAGGGGGCGACGTGACGGCCACGGATCGCGACGGGGGCGGGAGCGTGTTCGTGCTCTCGCTGCCGGCGGTCGAGCCTCCGCCCGAGTAGACGAGACTGCTCCGGCGTCCGGGCGCCGACAAGTCGTGGTTGTGGACGTTCTCGCGATCGCGGCTTGCGTAGGGGGTTTCGGTGCCGAAAGGACGAGCATGGGGCCGACGGCAGCCACAACCCTTGTAAAACATTCATTACCGTCGGTCGAATCCTTTGTGCGGCTTTTATGCCCCGGGGGATAGGCTGAGAGTGCCTCGTCGAGCGTTCGATCGCGCGACGGCATCTGCAATCGTGCACACACGTTGGAGATCTGCCATGAAGGATCTGCTCTACGTCGCCGCAACCGTCGCCTTCTTCGGGCTCATGCTCGGGTACGTCGCCGCCTGCGCCCGGCTCGGGCGCGCGCAGGAGACCGAGGAGGACAACCATGTCGCTCGATAGCTGGATCGGCCTGGCCTGCTCGGCCGCGATCCTCGTCTACCTGATCTACACCCTGCTCCGTCCCGAAAAGTTCTAGGACCCGAAAGGGCTGAACATGACGATCAACGGTTGGCTTCAAATCTTGTTCTTCGCGCTGGCGGTGCTCGTCGTCGCCAAGCCGCTCGGCGTGTACCTCGTGCGCGTCTACGACGGATCGATTGGCTGGCTCCGCGCGATCGAGCGGCCGATCTACCGAATGTGCGGCGTCGATCCGCAGGAAGACCAGCACTGGACGGCGTACGCCGGCGGGATGCTGCTCTTCAGCGCGGCAAGCATGCTGCTGACTTATCTGGTGCTGCGGCTGCAGGCGGTTTTGCCGCTGAACCCGGCGAACATGCCGGCCGTTCCCGACCGACAGGCGTTCGAGACCGCCGCGTCGTTCACCACGAACACGAACTGGCAGTCGTACTCCGGCGAGTCGACGATGTCGTACTTGTCGCAGATGACCCAGCTCGCCTTTCACAACTTCGTCTCGGCGGCAGTCGGCATGGCGGTCGCTGTGGCGTTCGTGCGTGGCATCGCGCGTAAGAGCGCGGGACGGCTCGGCAACTTCTGGGTCGACCTCGTCCGCGGCACGCTGTACGTGCTGCTGCCGCTGTCGTTGATCGTCGCGCTGATCATGGTGCAGCAGGGCGTCATCCAGAACTTCAAACCGTATCTCGAGATCACGACGCTCGAAGGCGCCAAGCAGACGATTGCCATGGGTCCCGTCGCCAGCCAGGAGGCGATCAAGCAGATCGGCACGAACGGCGGCGGCTTCTTCAACGGGAACGCCGCGCATCCGTTCGAGAATCCGACGCCCTGGAGCAACTTCTGGTCGGTGTTCACGATCTTCATGATCCCGTCGGCGCTGACGTACCTGCTCGGCCGGATGGTGAAGAACCAGAAACACGGCTGGGCCGTGTGGTCGGCGATGTTCGTGCTGTTTGTTGGCGGTGTGACCACGGCCTACTGGGCCGAGGCGCGCGGCAACCCGATTCACGCGGCGCGCGGGGTCGACATTACGTCGTCCGCGACGAATCCGGGTGGGAACATGGAAGGGAAAGAGGTTCGCTTCGGGATCGCGAACTCGGCGCTCTATGCGACAGTGACTACTGACGCGTCGTGTGGCTGCGTCAACGCGATGCACGACTCGTTCACCCCGCTCGGCGGTCTCGTCCCGATGGTGAACATGCAGCTCGGCGAAGTCGTGTTCGGCGGCGTGGGCGCTGGACTCTACGGTATGCTCGTGATGGTCGTCCTTACGGTTTTCATCGCGGGGCTGATGGTCGGGCGCACTCCGGAATATCTCGGGAAGAAGATCCAGGCGCGCGAGGTGCAGATGGCGATGCTCTACGCGCTGGTGTTCCCGGCGGCGATTCTGACCATGACGGCGGTATCGGCGTTGCTGCCGGCGGGGCTCAAAGGGCTGAACAACGCGGGCCCGCACGGCCTGTCGGAGATTTTATATGCTTTCACTTCGACAGCCGCGAACAATGGAAGCGCGTTCGCCGGCCTCACCGGATCGACCTACTACTACAACACGATGTTCGGCTTCCAAACGCTCATCGGCCGGTTCGCGATGATCGTGCCGATGATGGCGCTGGCCGGCTTCCTGGCCGAGAAGAAGATCGCGCCGGCGTCGGCGGGCACCTTCCCCGTCACGACGCCGCTGTTCGTCGTGCTCCTCGTCGGCGTGATCCTCATCGTCGGTGCGCTCACCTTCTTCCCCGCGCTCGCGCTCGGCCCGATCGTCGAGCACCTGTCGATGCTGGCGGGGAGGGTCTTCTAATGTCTGTCACCAAACGCCCGCTCTTCGATCCGCCGATCGTTCGCCGCGCCATCGGCGACGCGCTGCGCAAGCTCGCACCGCGGCACATGCTGCGGAATCCGGTGATGTTCGTCGTCTGGGTCGGCAGCATTCTCACCACGCTCGTGCTCGCGCGCGACGTCGTGAGCGGCGCCGGTAACATAGGATTCACCGTCCAGATCACTATCTGGCTGTGGTTCACGGTCGTGTTCGCGAACTTCGCCGAGGCGATGGCCGAGGGCCGGGGCAAGGCGCAGGCCGACGCACTCAGAGCGACGCGGACGCAGACGCACGCGAAGCGCCTCGATGACCCGAGCGATCACCTGTCATCCGAGCTCGTTCTGGCGACCCGGCTGCAGCGCGGCGACCACGTGATCTGCGTGCCGGGAGACGTCATCCCGAGCGACGGCGAGGTCGTGGAAGGTGTCGCGTCGGTGGACGAGTCGGCGATCACCGGCGAGTCGGCTCCGGTCATTCGTGAATCGGGGGGCGACCGCTCGGCGGTCACCGGCGGCACAAAGGTGCTCTCCGACTTCCTCGTCATTCGCATCACGGCGAATGCGGGCGAGACGTTCATCGACCGCATGATCGCGCTCGTGGAGGGTGCGTCGCGCCAGAAGACGCCGAATGAAATCGCGCTGACGATCCTGCTCTCCGGTCTGACGATCATCTTTCTCTTCGCTGTGGTCACGCTGCAGCCGTTCGCCGTCTACAGCGGCGGCGCGGCGACCGTGCCAGTCCTCATCTCGCTGCTCGTGTGCCTCATCCCGACGACGATCGGCGGCTTGCTGTCGGCGATCGGCATCGCCGGCATGGACCGGATGATCCAACAGAATGTGATCGCGATGAGTGGACGTGCCGTCGAGGCGGCGGGCGACGTGAACACGCTGTTGCTCGACAAGACGGGGACCATCACGCTGGGCAACCGTCAAGCGGTGGAGTTGTTGCCGATGCCGGGTATCGAAGTCGGGCGCCTTGCGGACCGGGCGCAGCTGGCGTCGCTCCCGGACGAGACGCCGGAGGGACGAAGCATCGTGGTATTGGCCAAGGAGAAGTTCGGTCTGCGCGGCCGGGTGCTGGCCGAAGGCGGCCGTGTCATCGCCAGCCGAGATGGAGCGGGGGGCGAACATGTCGCGCACATGGAGTTCGTGCCTTTTTCGGCATCGACGCGCATGAGCGGCGTGAACGCGGGCACGGTCCAGTTGCGGAAGGGCGCCGGCGATGCAATCGCGCGTTGGGTGCGCGAGGAGCGGGGGGAGATCCCGGCCGAAATGAACGAGATCGTGGAACGTGTCGCGCGCGCCGGCGGCACGCCGCTCGTCGTCGCCGAAAAGGATCACGGGAAGGCCCACGTGCTCGGCGTGATCCACCTCAAGGACGTGGTCAAAGGCGGAATGCGCGAGCGCTTCGACCGGCTCCGCGCCATGGGGATCCGCACCGTGATGATCACCGGCGACAATCCGCTTACCGCGGCGGCAATCGCGTCCGAGGCGGGCGTGGACGACTTCCTGGCCGAGGCCCGGCCGGAAGACAAGATGGCGCTGATCCGGCGCGAGCAGGCCGGGGGCAAGCTCGTCGCCATGACCGGCGACGGAACGAACGACGCGCCCGCGCTCGCGCAGGCCGACGTTGGCGTGGCGATGAATAGCGGCACGCAGGCGGCCAAGGAGGCCGGGAACATGATCGATCTCGACTCCAACCCGACGAAGCTGATCGAGGTCGTCGAGATCGGGAAACAACTGCTGATGACGCGTGGGTCGCTCACCACGTTCTCGATCGCCAACGACGTGGCCAAATACTTCGCGATCATTCCGGCGATGTTCATGGCGACGTACCCCGCGCTCAACGCGCTCAACGTCATGCGGCTGCATTCGCCGCAGTCGGCGATCCTCGCCAGCGTGATCTTCAATGCGCTGATCATCATCGCGCTCATCCCGCTGGCGCTGCGTGGCGTGCGGTATCGCCCGGCGGCGGCGGCGGTGATTCTGCGCCGCAATCTGTTCATCTATGGGCTGGGAGGACTCGTCGTGCCGTTCGTCGGCATCAAGCTGATCGACGTGATCCTCGTCGGCCTCCGTCTCGTTTGAGGCTCTCATGATTCGCAAACAACTTCGTCCCGCGATCCTCATGACGCTCGTGCTGTGCGTCATCACGGGGTTCGTCTACCCGGGCGTCGTCACGGGTGTCGCGCAGGTGCTGTTTTCACGCCAGGCCAACGGGTCCGTCGTCACCGTGAACGGGAAGGTTGTCGGGAGCGAGTTGATCGGCCAGTCGTTCACGCAGGCGGGGTACTTCCACTCGCGCCCGTCGGCGGCGGGGAACGGGTACGACGCCAGGGCGTCAGCGGGCACAAACAAGGGGCCGACCGACGCGAAGCTCGCCGACACGCTCATCGCGGGTCGCGTGGACAGCGCGGTTGCTGTCGACCACGCCACAAAGGGAAAGGTGCCCAGCGATATGGTCACGGCGTCGGGCTCGGGCCTCGATCCGCACATCTCGCCGGCGAATGCGTACGTCCAGGTCGCGCGGGTGGCGCGTGCGCGTGGCGTGGACTCCGGCGCCGTCCGGACGCTGCTCGAACGCCATGTCGAAGGACGGCAGTTCGGGTTCTTCGGCGAGCCACGTGTGAACGTGCTGCTTCTCAATATCGCGCTCGACAGCGCCC
>Ga0137314_1000591_pt1 | contig 10410 bp, 6 predicted proteins | sample EasRivERMZT199_2_FD_102289 | JGI IMG/M metagenome (GOLD analysis project Ga0137314, IMG submission 102289) | Soil microbial communities from meander-bound floodplain in the East River, Colorado, USA - East River MetaG ERMZT199_2 | ecosystem: Environmental > Terrestrial > Soil > Floodplain ... | reverse complement strand
CGGATCGGGCCGCTCACAGTTGTGTCCGTTCGGCCCCAAAGTTGTTGGAGGGCTGCAACACTCAGCAGTAAGCTCGGAAGGCTAGTAGAGTTTTCTTAACGTCTGTCATTCCGAGCACAAGCGAGGAATGACAATCGTGGCTGGGCGCGGTCAGTAGCGGGCGCGGGTCAGGCGCCAGCCGGAGGCGCAGCGACCATTCTGGGCGCCGTCGTCATCGACGATGCCGATGGTGGCCGCGTCGATCGTGCGGGGTCCTTGGCCAGAGGCAGCGCGACGTAGAATGCGGCGCCGCGCTCGGCCCTGCGCTCCGCCCACAGCCTCCCTCCGTGCGCCGTCACCAGCGCACGGCAGATCGAAAGGCCCATGCCCAAGCCGCCCTCCTTGGTGCTGTGGAACGGCTGAAACAAGGTCTCGACGTCGTCGGGCAAACCGACTCCGCAGTCCAGCACGCCGATGCGCATCTCGTTCTGCGCGATGAACGTCGTGAGCGTGAGGGTGCGGTCTTCGGGCGGATTCGATGCCATGGCATCGCACGCGTTCACAATCAGGTTGAGGAGCACCTGCTGGAGTTGCACGCGATCCGCTATAGCCGGGGGAAGGTCGCCGGTCGCGAGACTCGAGACGGAGACGCCGCGCGCAATGAGATCGCTGCGGGTGAGGCGGAGCAGCTCCTCGATGCTCTCATTTACACTCACCGGCTGTAGCGCGACCTCGCCGCGCCGCAGCATGGTGCGCATCCCCTCGATGATCTCTGCAGCGCGACGATCCGCGCTGACGATGTCCGCGAAGATGTCGCGAAGCGCGACGACATCGGGCGTGTCCCGCGACATCAAGTACTGGCCCGCCTGTGCATTGCTGAGGATGCTGCCGAGCGGTTGCTTCAGCTCGTGCGCGAGGGAACCGGAGAGCGCACTCAGGGTGGCCGCGCGGGAAAGATGCGCCAGCTCCTCCCGCTGGAGCTGCGCCTCCGCAGCAGCCTGCTTTTGGCGCGTGATGTCCATCGACACGCCGCGTATTCGCGGAGGTGCGTCATTTACGGCGGGGCTTGGACGCCCGCGCGCGGCGATCCATCGCACCGAGCCATCGGGCAGGACGAGGCGATACTCCACCGAATAAGGTCCGGAAGTATCGAGCGCGTGCTGGATGGCCGCCGCGCGCAGGGCGCGATCGTCGGGATGGACGCGTCCGGCCAGGTTCGAAAAACGAACGGGTTCGTCGGCCTCGAAGCCAAAGAACTTCCGCCCTTCCTGCGTCATCCAGATGCTGTCGCTCGCGATGTCCCAATCCCACACCGCCAACTGCGCGCTCTCCACCGCCAGGCCCATGCGCTCCTCGCTGACGCGCAACGCCTCGTTCGACCGCCTTTCGTCATCGATTGCGACTGCGAGCAACAATAGTGGGGTGGCCACCATCAGTAGGAACAACTGCAGGGCCAGTGCGTTTTCCGAGGGGGTTAGCGTCAGGAACGGCCCGCGCCCCTGCATCGTTCCCCAAATCGCCATGATCGTGATGACCACCGTCGAGGCGCTGATACCTCCAAGCCCAAAGCGGAGGGCCGCCCAGATGAGCAGGGGAACGGGCGCATACAGGAGCGCGGGCGACGTGTCCGGTCCTGCGGGCGCCCGATGGAATGCGACGTATCCGACCGCGATGATGCCCACGGCCAGGAAGCATGCTTCCAGAATGCGCCTGGGTTGGGCCTGGAACCGTTTTGTGAAGAGGTGGTGGACGACGATCAGGATGGCCGGCACCAGCACGATCGCCGTCACTCCATTCGAGATGCCCAGGTTGCGCCATTCGACCCAGTAGTCTGTTCCAAAGTTATTGGAGACGGTGAAGGCAGCCCCCCAAAAGGCCGTCCCAAACGGAACGATTACCACCGCAACGAGAACAAAGATGATAGCTTCACGAAGTGTGATGCGATGGAACGGCGACTTGATGAGCAGGCGAATCCCGGCGGCCGTCAACACATTCTTCACGGCATCGAACGCCTCGGCCTGCAGTGCATACAGAGGTGGCCAATCCGCCTGCTGCGTGGCGAAGTAGTGACTGGACGCGGCGGCCAGCACATAGGCCCACCAGTGCCGGGTGGGGGCGAGCAGCAGAACGGCAACGAGGACCGCGTGCGGAGGAAAGAAAAGAGAAACCTTGCTCTCGGGAAACGTCAGCACCCAGGCGGTCCGCGTCGCGAGATAATAGCAAGCAGCAGTCGCCAGAATCCGGACCACGGTGCGGGGTGAGAGCCCATGTTGCTCATCAGGCCGGGTGCCCGCGTGGAATTCCAGTCCGCCGTTCGCTGTTGCGTTCCGCATTGCTTCGATCACGACTTGCCGGGGAATTCAATAAGAGCGCGGACCGAACCCCCGCGCAACTCTATCGGCCCTGCACGTCGGCTCCCGTCTTCGCAGCCGAGCGCGGCAGTGCGGCGAATCGCATGATGGGGGGTAGGGCAACCTTGTTTGCGCGGGGAAACCAGACGATGCCAAGATGGAGTCTCGCGCTGGTCAGCATCGCCGTCCCAATGTTCGATGACGAGCCATCGAGCGTGTACCCCCACATGTCACCGAAAGCCAAGGTGACGCTCGTGGAGACTGCAATCTGCGGGTCGGATGTGCGCATTGATTCCACCACCCAGCGAAATAGCCTCGCCGCCCGCGATCTCGCCCGTCAGGTCCGAAGGCGTCGACTCAGCGCGTTGCCTCAAGCGGGCAGACCAAGCGGCTTGGACAAAGGGCACCACGACGTTCGGTCCCGTTCTGAAGTGCAGTCGCCCACCGACATCGACTTGACCGAAGAAGGAGCCCCTCTCGCCGGGCACGTTTTCGAACGCCGCCACGCTCATTTGCCCGAACAAGGAGAACATCGGGGTCAATCCGTAACCGGTGACCAATCCGAAGCCGATTCCACTTTCATTTGCCGACAGAGTGTTCGTCTTCGCCGCGCTGAACAGGCTGTTGCCTTCCACCCCGGCTCCAATGAAGAAACCGGATGACTGCGACCGGCGAGGCACGGCAACTCGAAGGCGGATGGGCTGCGCGATGCTCGTCTCGGACAGTCCGGCGATCAGAAACAGCGCCGCAACGGAGCGCATGCGAGAGGGCGTCATAGTGTCGCTCCGGGGGGTCGGCAAGGAGGCTCGCCCGTATCGCGCGATGCACGCAGACAATACCTGTCGCTTGGGTCGGCGTCAACCTGCTTGCGCCTCAGGCATCGACATTAAGACATTCCTAAAGAGCAGAACGCTGAATGCGCTGATGACGCAGAGCGGCGCTGCAACAGCGCCACGAAGGAGCTCTCGTCGCCAAGGCCAAAACTCGTTTCTCGGACTTCCCTGCGAAGCAGATCGATGGTCGGCGCAAGGAATCGGTGCGATGATAGTGAGGTCACGCAGGCACCATGGGGCGTGCCCACCGTCCTACGCCGCGGACCGTACCGTCTGTTCTTCTACGCCTCGGACAGTGCGGAGCCGGCTCATGTGCATGTTCAGCGAGACCGGAAACGCGCCAAGATCTTGCTTGCGCGTGCCGAACTAGATTGGAGCGAGGGATTTGGCCCGGCGGAACTTGGACGGATCGTCCGCTTGGTGGGAACCAACCGGAAGCTGCTGTTCGGGGGGTGGAATGAGTTCTTCAAGACTTGAGGCACCGCTCACCGCCTTTGCCCGCGCGGTCCGTGTGACCGACGAGCGCCTGTTCGTCGAGTTGACGGATGGCCGGGAAATCTCCGCGCCTTTGACTTGGTACCCGCGATTGCGCCACGCTCGGCCCCAGGAACGCGCGAACTGGGAGCTAGTGGGACGGGGCGATGGGATTCATTGGCCCGCGCTCGATGAAGACATCAGCGTCGAAGGCCTGCTCGCTGGCCGGCAGTCGGGGGAGAGCAAGCAATCGTTCGAAACCTGGCTGACGACCCGCGCTCAAAGGCGAGGCTAGGTCACCAGGACCATTTCAGAATTGAATCGCGACCAGCGGAACAACAGCCGTCCGCGCGGTGGCGACGCGCGGACTGCCGGTGCGCGATGGCCTTGCCGATCGCGAAACCCATGGCCGCGCTGGCGACGGCGTCGGATGCCGAGACCGCCACGGCGACGGAGCATGCGACGCAGGGGCAAGGAGCGGGCCCGACTAATTACCCGTTGTCCGTCCTTCGTCTTCAGTCCTGTGTTCTTCCTACCCGTTGTCCGTGGCCCGTTGTTCGTCGAACGACGGACCACGAACAACGCCGAACGGGTAGGAAAAACTCACAACACAAAACGAAAGGCGGAGAACGCTATGGCACTGCCGCCACCTGCGTGCACCCCGGCTGCGGCGCGGGCGACCGCTGATTGCACTCGTCGATCGGGAACATCACGAGCGGGAAAGTTTTTTCACTGATCGCTGTGTTGATGCGCGGCAGTGCGCTGAGCCGGCCGTACCGGCGCGCGTCCACCCAGCGATGACCGCCCTCGAATAGCAGCGAGTAGGTGCGGTTGTAGAGCAGCTCGTCGACGAACGCCGCTTGGTTGGCGAACCCGGTGAGCGGCGCCAGGCCGCCGGAGTTCACGCGAATGAAGTTGATGTCGCTGAGCGCGCCCGTCGCGTCGCCGCTTTGATACCGCGCCTCGGCACGCAGGAGGATCAACTCCTCGTTCTTGAGCATCGGAACGGGGGACGTATTCGACGCATAGATCGTGAAGCGATGCGTTCCTTGCACCTGCTGCACCACGCGTGTGAGACCCGGCGAGGTCTTGGACGACAGGCGCAGGTCGGGCTGGCCGTTCGCCCGCAGTTGGCCGCCGTTCAGGATCGAAGGGTGGACGTACAGCGTCGCCGGCGTGGGATCGAACAGCCCGTTGATGGCATCGCCCGATGCCGTGCTGTACGCGTGCGACACGCCGCGGGCAAGTCCTGCGGCGGTAGCCGTAGAGGCGTCTATGAATGACTCGGTGAGCGCCGCGAGCGCCGACGACCACTGACGACGATACACGTCGGTGCGCGCCTTCATGCCGCGGTTGAACTGGAGGAACGTCGCCGGCGTGTTGAAGCCGGTGAACCCCGAGTGCAGCGGAAACGGGAACGTCGCGCCGGCCGCCGCCAGGTGCGCCTTGGCCTCGTCGAACAATGCCGAGATGCGACTGAGCGCGGCGTCCTTGCCGACGATGTCGCCGAGCGGCGCCGCCGGATCGAGCGAGATGTCGACCATGATGCCGACCGTATCGCGAATGCGGATCTGCGTCAGCAGCTCCATCGCCATGACGGTCTTCACGAATCCGCGAATGCCCTCCTTCTGCGCCGCGGTGTAGTCGGTCATCGGTTCGACCGCGGCAAGGATGGTCGCGCCCTGCCGGAGATTGCGATAGCCGGCGGTCCAGCCCAGGTCCTGCACGAACCCGCCGGGCTCGATGGGGCCCTGGAGGTAGCTGAGCACGTTGCGCGGCTCGGCTTGATCCAGGTTGTACGACTCCTTGCCGAGAATGCCGAGCGCGGACGCTTCGGTGCCGACGCGACCACGCAGGTTGATGGTCATGCCGACGACGGCGGCGTTCACCGTGCCCGCGGTCGGCGTGGTGGTGAGCTGCTCCAGACTCGGGTTGTTGTAGTTCGGCACGGTGACCTCCGCGCACGCACCTGCGATCAGGAGCGCGCCGCTCAGCGCGAGGCGAATGCTCATGGCGTTGGTGGTCATTGTCAGAACCCCACCTGGAGGTTGACCCAGAAGTGACGGCTCGGCGGATATGCTCCGAGCTCTCGATTTCGCTGCACCGCGTCCGGCGTCCCACCGAAATTCGAGAAATCGGGGTCGCCGCCGCGGAAGTTCGTCCACGTCTTGAGGTTGCGGCCGCTCAGCGTAAGGCGCGCGCTCTCCGCGCCGCCCAACGCGCGATGCAGGATGGACGACGGAACGTCGTAGCCCAGCGTGATCTCGCGCAGCTTCCAGTACGAGACGTCCTGATAGTAGATGCGCGTCATCCGCAGGTACGTGTCCGTTCGCCACTTGCCCAGCGTCTTGGTCGGATCGGGGCCCGGGTCGTCGTAGTCGCGCGAGTTCTGCCCGAGATCGAAGTGCCGCCACGTGCCGGCCGCCAGCATGCCGCCTTTCTGCCGGTCGAGCAGGCCGTAGAGCGAGAGGCCTTTCCAGCGCACCTCGTTGCTGAGGCCGGCGTTGTAATCCGGATTTCCGTCGCCCATGTAGACGGCGACGACGTCGGACACCTTCCGCGTCGCGCAGACCGTCGGGTCGACGGGCTTCGGCGGGCACGTTCCGGCGACGGCCACCGTGTCGTTGCCGACGAGCGTCGTCGCCGACAGCCCCTCCTTGATCTGGATGGCGCCGACCTGCGGCGTGCTGATGAGGAATGCCGGCACGGGAAGGCTCGTGATCTTGCTGCTGTTCTTGGCCACGCTCAGACGCGCATTCCACGTAACGCCGCCGAAGCGCGCGGTCTGCACCGGGAACGCGTTGAGCGCCGTCTCGAAGCCGCTGACACGCATCGACGCGCCGTTATACACCTCGGTGGAGAAGCCCGTCGTCGGCGCGAGCGTGCGGCTGATGAGCAAATCTGAAATGTTGCGCTGGAACGCCGTGATCTCGAGCTGCCCCCGGTTGCCGAAGAAGGACAGGTCGGTGCCGCCCTCGATCTCGCGCTGCCGCTCGGGGCGGATGTCCGCGAATCCGCGCGTGCCGCCAAGGGTGAACCCGCCGAGCGTCGCGATGCTGCCCGAGTTGAGCGAGGTGAACTTCTGGCCGTACTGGGGCTGGTTGCCGGTCTCGCCGTAGGCCAGGCGGACCTTCATCTCGTTGATGAACGACGGGCGGAATCGGCCGACGCGATACGATCCGGAGAATTTCGGAAAGATGAACAGCTTCGCGATGTCGCCGTCGTTGCTGCTCCGATCGGCACGCATGCCCGCCGTGAGGAACAGCCGGTCCCAGAGCAGCACCTCGCTCTGCGCGAACACACCGAAGTCGTAGACGCGGAGCAGACTGTTGTCGAGGTCGCGCACCGTGCCGGCCACGGGTACGGCGAGCCCGCCGAGCAGGTTCTCGCCGACGGTCCGCGTCTGATCGAGGTCGCGCACCTCGTACTGCGTGCCGATCTGCGAGGTGATCGAGAACCTCGGCCCCGGGGCGTACACGTGCACGGCGTTGAAGTTGACGTTGTACTGGAGGTTCTGCGCGTACGATTCGACGGCCGTGCCGAGGCGCGTGTCGTCGTCCTCGAAATGGAGCTCGGGCGGCGAGAACACGTTGTTGCGCTGCGTGAACACGTCCACGCCGCCGTGCGCGATGAGCCGCAGTTGATGCGCGCCCTTGTTGAACGCCTCGGCCTGGACGCGCGCCGTGGTGATGCTACGCCAGACGATCTCGCGGTTCTGCAGGAGATCGATCGTCTGGAACGGATTGCTCGGATAGAAGGGGTCGACGGGGTACGTGCCGTCCGCCTTCCGGCGGAAATCGAAGAAGCTCGGCAGCTTGGTGATCGTGTAGTAGATCGAGTTGCCGGCGTTGTCGTTGCCGAACAACCCGCGGTCAGCTGAGTTGCGTACCAGCTCCGTGCCGGCGCTCGCGGTGAACCGGTCCCCGAACGTCTTGTCGAGGTTGATGCGGACGCTCTTCTTGTCGGCAAAGGTGTTCTTGACGATGCCCTCGTCGCGCTTGAGCAGCCCCGACACGTAGTAGCGTGTGACGTCGTCGCCGCCGGCGGCGCTCACGGCCGTCTCGTAGTTGATCGGCTTTTCGCCGAAGATGAGATCCTCGTACTGGAAGGAGTTGTTGGGATTCCAGGCGGTGGTCCAGAAGTCCGTCGTGCGGGCGCCGAACGCGGCCTGCGCGGCGGTGAGCGAGGGGAACTTGCGAGAATTCTCGCGATAGGCGAGACGCGAGGTGCCCATCCCGCTGCGCACGCTGTACTGCGTCCGTCCCGCTCGTCCACGCTTGGTGGTGATCATGATGACGCCGCCCGACGCTTTCGACCCGTAGATCGCCGCCGCGGCCGATCCCTTGAGCACCTCGATGTTCTCGATGTCGTCGGGATTGATGTCGGCGATGCGGTTGACGGGATTCTCCTGGCTCGGAATGGCGAGCGCGGTGGCGCCGGACGCGCGCGTGACGCGGTTCGTCCCCGGCGCCACGGCGACGTCGCTGGCGATGACGCCGTCGATCACGTACAGCGGCTGCGCGTTGCCGTTAATGGACGAGATGCCGCGGATTCGAATGCGGTTGCCGCCACCGGGGGCTCCGGTGTTCTGTTGAATCTGCGCGCCGGGGATCTTGGCTTGGAGCGCGTGCTCGATTGACGGCGCGGGCACCTTCGTGAGGTCGGTGGCGTCGACCGACGCGACGGAGTTGGGGAGGTTGCGTCGCGAGACCCCGGTCGCCTGGCCGGTGACGACGACTTCGTCGAGCTTGAGCGGGTCCTTGCGCAGCAGGATGGTGACGCTCGACGCCGTCGCCGACACGGCGACGTCCAGAACCGGATATCCGATGCGTCGCACGATCAGGACGACGTCCTGCTGCGGCAGCGAGATCGAGAACGTGCCGTTGTCGCGCGTGGTCGCGCGCAACGACGGCAGACCGCGGACGCTGAGCTGCGCGCCCTCGATGGGCGCGCGAGAGTCGGCGTCCGACACGGTGCCATTCACGGCGTGCGTTTGCGCGAGGGCCGGCGCCCCGAACAGGGCGAGCGCTACGAGACCGGCGAGGGCCGCGCGGACGGGAGAGGGGGCGGCGCGACGAGTCATGTGACCTCCAGGAGGGATAGCGACGTCGTCGAGAGCGTGCACGGCGACCGGAACGGTGTCAAGTAACCGGGATGGACCGCCCGAAGGACGGGACGGGACGCGTCGCACCAGGGTCAACTGCGCGACGCCGGTGCCCGCCTCAACCACTTACAGCCGGCGACGCCGGCCAGTTCGTTCTCCGTTGTTCGCCATTCCGTCCTTCGTCTTCCGTCGTGTGTCTTCCTACCTGTTGTCGGTTGTTCGTGGTCCGTTGTTCGTCGAACCACGGACCACGGACAACGCCCAACGGGTAGGAAAACTCACAACGCAAAACGAAAGACGGAGAACTGGTGTGCCGCTAGCCCGCAAGCATCTCGCGAACGCGCGGGATCACCTGGCGCCCGTACAGCTCGATGCTCCGCAACTGGAGCGCGTGCGTCAGCGGACCCGAGCTGTACTTCATCGTGAATCGGTCGAGACCCAGCGCGCGCGCCGTGTTGGCGATTTTCTTCGCGACCGTCTCCGGCGCGCCGCAATAAAGGGAGCCGTGCTCGACCTCCTGCTCGAAGTCCCGGCGGCTCGTCGGCGGCCAGCCTCGTTCGCGGCCGATGCGATTGCGCATCTTCTCATACGCCGGCCACAGCTCCTCGCGCGCCTCGGCGTCGGTCGGCGCGATGTGGCCCGGTGAGTGAACCGCGATGGGGAGCGGCTCCGCGCCGCGCGCGGCGAGCTCTTTGTGATAGAGCTGCACATATGGAAGGAACCGCCGCGGATCACCCCCGATGATCGCAAGCGTGAGCGGAAGCTTGTAGTGCGCCGCCCGCACCACCGATTCGGGGCTGCCGCCAACGCCGATCCAGGTCTTGAGCGCGCCGGACTCGGTGGGTGGATAGATGCGCTGGTTGTTCAGCGGCGCGCGCGTGCGGCCACGCCAAGTCACCGGCTGGTGCGTCCGATTCGCCTCGAGGAGCGCCGCGAACAGCTCGAGCCGCTCCTCGAACAGAATCTCGTACTGGTCGAGCGGGTAGCCGAAGAGCGGAAACGACTCCGTGAACGATCCGCGGCCGAGGATGATCTCGGCGCGTCCGTTGGAGAGTGCGTCGAGCGTGGAGAATCGCTGAAAGACGCGCACCGGCTCGTCGGAGCTGAGCACCGTGACGGCCGAGCCGAGGTGGATGCGAGTAGTCTTGGCGGCGATCGCGGCGAGGACCGTTTCGGGGGTCGAGATCGCGAAGTCTTCGCGGTGATGCTCGCCCAGTCCGATGCAGTCGACGCCAACCTGGTCGGCGAGGACGGCTTCCGTGACGACGTCGCGGAGAACTTGTGCGTGAGAGTTCGGCTTACCCGACGGGTCGACGGTGACATCGCCGAAGGTATCGAGGCCAAGTTCGAGGACACGTGGCATGTCAAAGAATATCGGGCCCGCCGGAAGACCAGCGCGGCACAGCGATGCATCCGCGATCGTTGTCCGTTGTTCGCCATTCCGTCCTTCGCCTTCCGTCACGGGTCTTCCTACCTGTTGTCCGTGGTTCGTTGTTCGTCGTCCGAACGAACAACGCGTGACGGCCAACGCCCAACGGATAGGAAAGCTCACAACACACAACGGACGGCGGAGAACGGGGCTTCGCTTGACGGCGAGCTCAAGCGCTCCGCATACTCAACCCCCCCTCACTAAAAGGCACCACTATGCGGTCGACGATGCGGTCGAGCG
>Ga0137314_1000585_pt1 | contig 10468 bp, 7 predicted proteins | sample EasRivERMZT199_2_FD_102289 | JGI IMG/M metagenome (GOLD analysis project Ga0137314, IMG submission 102289) | Soil microbial communities from meander-bound floodplain in the East River, Colorado, USA - East River MetaG ERMZT199_2 | ecosystem: Environmental > Terrestrial > Soil > Floodplain ... | reverse complement strand
GTTCAGCTCGGCGCCCTCGATCACGATGTAGTCCTTGTCGGTCGCGGCCGAGCGGTCGTACATCAGTTCCTCGTCGCGCAGCAGGTGGTAGGCGCCCATCGCCGCGATCAAGGTCGGCACCTTGATGGATTGCACGGCGCACACTGCCGAACTGTTGCTCGAGCAGTGATCGATGCCGTCGATCGAGTTGGTGGACTTGACCGCGTTGGTGCTGAGATACGATTTCACCGTCTGCAGCTTCGTTCCGTCTTCGAAGGTCCGGTTGAGCTTTGCCTGTTCGGGGTGCGCCGGTTCGATGCTCTTCACGATCTGGGTCACGATCGAGCCGTCGTTCTTGAGCAGCTTCTGAGGCCGGGACGTGCTCATGGTCTCCGGCACGCTCGGATCGAGCAGGTCGAGACGCGCCGCCCCTTCCTGTTTGCTGAACGGCACCAGAATGACGTCGTCATCGGGATAGAGGTGCTCGCCATTCTTGATGCGCTCCGCAAGCGCCTGCACCTGGGCGATCTGCGCGTTCATCACGCGCGACTGCGCCGCGTAGTAACGGTCGCGGAACTCTTTCGAGAAGCGCGAGGCGCCGTTCGGATTGTAGCCGTTCTTGGGATCGTAGGGATCGAGCAAAGGATCGACCTTGACCTTGCCGTCAACGATCGAGAGCGAGGGGTTGATCCCGCGCAGCGACTGCACGCCGTCGCCGGGATGGCCTTCGGCGAAGAGGAGTCCGTCGGCCGGCTTCATGCCGGCGAGCTCGTTGCCGCACTGCGTCAGCTTGTTCGGGCCCCGGCAATAGGAGACGCCGTTCTCGGCCACGGCCTGGTAGAAGCTCATCAGCGGTGAGCCGCCGCTATGGCCCAGCAGGACCACCTTCGTGATCCCCGGAACCGTGCGGGCGTAGTCGACGGCGGTCTTCACGTCGAGCGCGATCGGCTCCGCTTCCGCGACCGTGTCGTTGTTGATGTAGCGCGTGTTGAAGCAGACGACCGCGAAGCCGCGCCTGGACAACTCCCGGCAGGCGATGTTGTTGAGATTGTTGCCGCTGCGATGGGCGACCAGGAACACGACATGGGGGGCGGGGCCGCTGTCGGGCTTGTAGAGCGCGGCGCTGACCCGGCCCAAGGGCACGAACTCAGGATGGCTTTGCGCCGACGCGGCCGACGCCGTCAGCAGAGCGGCAAGCATGCCACCCGCCAGCAAATATCCCGGTTTCTTCATGGCCCTCTCCAAAGCGGTTGTTTATACGGGATAGAATAGTCGGGCTTCCGATAGCAGAACAACCGGCGACGGAGAAGTGAATGACCAAGGAAGAGCTGACCGAGTGGGCGGTCAAGAACGGCTGGCAGCAGATGGGCGCCGATCTGTGCCTGACCAAGCCGAACAATCCGAAGGACGCAATCGTGCGGCTGGTGCTGAAATCGACCGTCGTGATTCTCGAAATCAAGAAGCCGGTCGGCAAGTGGGACAAGATCTCGAGCACGCCCTACAACAAGGTCACGGCCGATGCCGAGACCGGGTTCCCGCGCGGGCTCGGGCTCGAGACGATGTCCAACCTGTCGTTCCTGATGGAGGACAACAAGAACCGGATGGTGTTCGCGAAGTTCAACGCGCCGAAAACGCCGGGCGGGTTCAATTGAGTCATGCTTGAAACGCTTGAGCTCAAACGCACGCCGTTTCATGAGCGCACGTCGCGGCTCAGCATCGCGCAGAATTGGCGGCGCTGGGCGGGGCATATCGTCGCCGGGTCGTACGAGCTCGAGATCGACCGCGAGTATTGGGCCATTCGGGACGGCGCCGCACTGATCGACGTATCGCCGCTGATGAAATACCTCATCGAGGGCGAGGATGCGGCGCGGCTGCTGCACAAGGTCACCACGCGCGATATCTTCAAGATGGCGATCGGCCAAGTCTATTACACCGGCTGGTGCGACGACGACGGCAAGCTGCTCGACGACGGCACTGTGTCGCGCCTCGCCGAGAACCGATTCCGGATGACGTCGGCGGAGCCGTCGCTGCGCTGGCTGTCGATGAATGCCGTCGGCATGGACGTCAAGATCACCGAAGTGACCGAGCAGATGGCGGCGTTGAGCCTGCAAGGTCCCAAGTCGCGCACGGTGCTCAATCGCTGCTGCGCGGAGCCGCTCGACACGCTCAAATATTTTCGCCTGATGGAGACAAGCATCGGCAATGTTCCGGTCAGCATTTCACGCACCGGATACACCGGCGATCTCGGCTACGAAATCTGGATGGAGGCCGAGCACGCCCTGCCCGTCTGGGATGCGCTGATGGGGGCCGGGAACGATTACGGCATCACGCCGTGCGGCATCCTCGCGATGGATATGGCGCGCGTCGAGGCGGGTCTCTTCATGATCGATGTCGATTACACGCGATCGAACCATGCGTGGATTGCCGGACAGCAATCCACGCCCTTCGAGCTGGGATTGGATTGGGCGGTCTCCCTCGACAAGAAGGGCTATTTCGTCGGGCGCCGGGCGCTCGAACGCGAGAAGCGCGACGGCTCTTCGTGGAAGCTGATGGGGCTGGAAATCGACTGGGTGGGCTTGGAGCGGCTGTTCGCGGATGTGGGCCTGCCGCCGCACATCCCCGCGATGGCGGTTCGCGCAAGCTTGCCGGTCATGTACGAGGGGCAACAAGTCGGCTACGCGTCGACCAGCACCTGGTCGCCGCTGTTGAAGAAGTACATTGCGCTCGTCCATCTGCAGCGCCCCTATTACGCGCCGGGGACCTCACTCACCATGGAAGTGACGGTGGAGCACCACCGCCGGCACGCACCCGGCAAGGTGGTCAAGCTGCCGTTCTACGAGCCGTCGTGGAAGAGGAAGTAAGTCATCCTCCATGGCAGCCAATCACTACGATGCGATCGTGATCGGTGCGGGCCACAACGGCCTCATCGCCGGCGCCTATCTGGCGCGCGCGGGGAAGAAGGTGGTGATCCTGGAGCGCCGCGAAATGGTGGGCGGCGCCGCGGTGACCGAAGAAATCTTTCCCGGTTACCGCTTCACGGAATTTTCCTATGTGGTGAGCCTGCTGCGGCCGGAGATCATCCGCGAGCTGGAGCTGCCGCGCCACGGGCTCAAGATCCTGCCGCTGCCGAGCACGGTCACGCCGATGGACAACGGCGACTATCTGGCGGCATGGGCCGATCACGACCAGACGCGGCGCGAGATCTACCGCCACTCGCCGCGCGATGCCGAGGCGTATGACGAATACAACCTCGTCATGGCGCGCGCGGCCAAGGCCATCAAGCCGGTGCTGGGTCTGGTGCCGCCCGATCCGTCGTCGATGTCGCCGCGCGATTTGTTAGGGCTGCTGAAGCTCGGCCAGTATGCGAAGAGCCTGAGCGAGAAGGAGCTGTACCGGATCGCGAAGCTCGTCACGCAATCCTCGGCCGATCTCTTGAACGAGTGGTTCGAGTTCGGACCGCTCAAAGGGACGAAGTCCGCAAGCGGCATCATCGGCACGTTCTTAGGCCCCCATTCGCCGGGCACGGCCTATGTGCTGCTGCATCACTACATGGGCGAGATCGACGGCGCGTTCCGGGCCTGGGGTTTCGCCAAGGACGGCAATGGCGGCGTGACGACGGCGATCGCGAGCTCGGCTCGGGCATTGGGGGCCGAGATCCGGACCGGGGCGGCCGTGAGTCAGGTAATCGTCAAAGGCGGCCGCGCCGCTGGCGTCGCGTTGGAGAACGGCGACGAGTTGCGCGCGAAGGTCGTGCTGTCGGCGGCCGATCCGAAGCGCAGCTTCCTGCAATTCGTGGAGAGCAAACATTTTCCGGACGATTTCGTGCAGCAGATCCGGAATTTCCGCGTGCGCGGATCGTCGGGCAAGGTCAACATCGCGCTCAGCGAATTGCCCGAGTTCACCTGCCTGCCCGGCGAGAGTCCGCTCCATCGCGGTGCGATCTCGATCAGCCCCTCCATCGACTACATCGAACGCGCCTATGACGAGGCGAAGTACGGGCAGTTCTCCAAGAACCCCTATATCGACATGTTCATCCCCTCGATGATCGACCGCGATATGGCGCCGCCGGGGCATCACGTGATGTCGTGCTTCGTGCAGTACGCGCCTTACGACATCGAAGGCGGATGGGACGATCAGAAGCGCGACGCGTTCGGCGAGGCGGTGATCTCCACCATCGAGCGCTACGCGCCCAACATCCGCCGCGCGATCGTGGGCAAACAGGTGATCACACCCAAGGACATCGAGCGCATCGCGGGCATCACCGGCGGCAACATCTTTCATGGCGAGCTGCTGCTGCACCAACTGTTCTTCCTGCGCCCGGCGCCGCAATGGGCGGATTTCCGCACGCCGCTGCCCGGTTATTATTTCGGCGCATCGGGTGCGCATCCCGGCGGCGGCGTCATGGGCGCGGCGGGCAAGTTGTCGGCGCAAGAAGTGCTGGCGGATTGGAAATAGGCGATGGCGGATTACGACGTCATCGTCATTGGCGCGGGTCTCAACGGCCTCACTGCGGCGAACTATCTCGCCAAGGCGGGGAAGAAGGTGCTGGTGCTGGAGCGCCGCGCGGTCGCCGGCGGCCAAGCGGTAACCGAGCCGTTCGGCGACGGCGAGCGGGTGGATTCGCTGCATGCCGGGGGCGAGCTGCGCCCGGACATCGTGCGCGATCTCGATCTCGCCCGGCACGGATTGCCGGCCGCTGTCAGTGAGCCGCTGATTTCGGTGTTGCCGGATGGGCGAAGGCTTCGCCTGACGGCGGATGCCGGCGATCGGGAGACGCTCGACTCCATCGGCAGTTTCTCGAAACGCGATGCCGAACGCTGGCCGGCGTTTGTCGCGTTCATGAACCAGGCGGCGGCGTTCCTGGATGACGCGTATCGCACGCCGATGCCGCGCATGAAGAACGTCAAGCTCGCGGAAGGACTGAAGCTGGCGAAACTCGCTCTCAGGCTGCGACGGCTGGGGCCGAAGGACATGTTCCGGGTGATCCGCGCCCTGCCGATGTCGGCGCTCGAGCTCACCGAGGAGTGGTTCGAGTCGGATGAAGTGCGCGCGGCGGTGGCATCCGTAGCGATCCATGGCGTAACACTGGGGCCGATGTCGGCGGGCACCGGGTACACGCTGATGCACAACTGGCTCAATCGCGGGGGCCCGGGCCATCGGCGTGTCGTGGGCGGGGTGGGCCGCATCGCCGATGCGCTGGTCGCGGCGCTCAAGGCGCGCGGCGGGGCGATCCGGTTATCGGCGGACGTGAAGAATGTGCTCGTCGAGGACAGTTGCGTGCGTGGCGTGCGGCTGATGGACGGCGAGGAGATATTCGCGCCGAGCATCGTTTCGGCTGCCGATCCGCGCCACACTCTGCTCGCTCTCGTCGGCGCGCCCGAGCTGCCGCCGGAGTTCGTCTGGCACACGCAATCGATCAAGATGCGCGGCTCGGTCGCCAAGGTGCATCTCCTGACCGACGGCAGCCACGGTCTGCCGAAGGGGACGCTGGTGGTTGCCCCGTCCATACGGTATCTGGAGCGCGCTTACGACGCGGCGAAGTACGGTGAGATGTCGACGGAACCCTATCTGGAAATCACCACGGAGGGGCGCGTCGTGTCGCTGCATGTCCAGTTTGCGCCTTATGCGTTGCGGGAGCGCGAGTGGGGACAGGCGCGTGCGGTGCTGGAGCGTTGTGCCATCGATGTCGCCGCTTCGGAGTTCCCGCAGCTCAAGCCGTCGATCCGCGAGATCAGGTCGTTGACGCCGCTCGATCTGGAGACGATCTATGGGCTGACCGAGGGCGACCTCAACCATGGGCAATTGATTTTGGATCAGACATTCTTCATGCGACCGCTGCCGGGCTGGTCGAACCACAGGACGCCGATCGACGGCTTGTACCTGTGCGGCAACGGCGTGCACGGCGGCGGCGGCATCAGCGGCGCCAGCGGCCGGAACGCGGCGCGCGAGGTGCTGAAGGCGAAGGACTTGGCGCGCGCATGAGTGGATTGCGCATCGGCGATGTGGAGATTCCGGCGCGGGTGCTGACGGCGCCGATGACGGGGGTGTCCGACCTGCCGTTCCGGCGGGCGGCGTCGCGGCTGGGCGCGGCCTATGTGGCGACCGAGATGGTGGCGTGCGAGACGTTCGTGAACGGGCGGCCCGATGTCGTGCGGCGCGCTGCGGTCGGAGACGGACTGCCTTTGACGGTGATCCAGCTCGTCGGGCGCGAGGCGCGCTTCATCGCGCGGGCGGCCGAGATTGCAGAGGACGCGGGCGCCGACATCATCGACCTCAACATGGGCTGTCCGTGCAAGGAGGTCACCGGGGGACTGTCGGGATCGGCGCTGATGCGCGATCTCGATCACGCCGAGCGGCTGATCGATGCGGCGCTGGGCGCGACATCGCGTCCGGTGACGCTGAAGATGCGGCTCGGCTGGGACGATGCGAACAGGAATGCACCCGAACTCGCCGCGAGGGCGGAGCGCGCGGGCATCAAGGCGATCACCGTCCATGGCCGCACGCGGCAGCAGTTCTACAAGGGAACCGCCGACTGGCGCGCGGTGCGCGAGGTGAAGGACGCGGTCAGGATTCCGATCATCGTCAACGGCGACATCACCGATGCTGTATCGGCACGCGAGGCACTGGCGCAGTCGGGCGCCGATGCGGTGATGATCGGGCGCGGCGCCTACGGCCGGCCGTGGATCGCGGCGGCGATCGACCGCGCACTGGCTGCAAACGACGATCTTGCCGAGCCCGGTCTCGCCGAACGCCTGGGGATCGTGCTCGAGCATCTCGCGGATTCGCTGCGCTTCTATGGCGACACGCTGGGGCTGAAGGTTTTCCGCAAGCATCTCGGCTGGTACATCGAGCAGGCGCCCTGCCCCGCTTCGCCGGACGCGCGCCGTGCGGGCCGGTCAACGATGTGCCGGATGGAGTCGGCGCGGGAGGTCGAAGGTGCGCTGACCGCGCTGTGGTCCGCCTGAGCGGATAGGGGAATTTGGCCCAACGCGACATCGCGGGAGGGGGCCGCGATGTGCTACAAGGGACGCAATAAGCGAGCAACGATATCTACCAAGCCGCACTTTTGCTTCAACACGGAGGAGGATGCGATGGTCAGGACGGGTTTGCTGTGTAGCGCGGTGCTGATTGCGTCTCTTGCTGCGGGCGTGCCCGCACAAGCGCAAGACTTTCCGGGCAGCGTTCAGGGCGTGGTCAAGAGTTCATCCGGGCAAGCGCTTCCCGGCGCGTATGTCAAATTGACCAATGCCGAGAGACGTCTGACGTTCATGCTCGTCACTCAGGCGCAAGGCCGTTACTCGATGAACAACCTGCCGCCGGGGCAATACACGGTGCAGGGCATCGGGAACGGCTTCCAGAGCAAGCTCACGCCGGTGGCTCTGACGGCCGGCAGGCCGGCGATGGCCGATGTGTCGCTGACGGATCGGCAAGGCCCTGTGGTGCCGAATGGCTGGGTTCGCACACCCGGGCGCGTATCCGGCAACGAAATGGATCACGAGTTGCCGCCACCGGTTCTGCCGGCGGGCGAAGGCAAAGCGGTCGTGGAAGCCAAATGCGGCCAGTGCCATTTCCTGCATCGGCTGACGCAGATGAGATGGACCCGCGACAACTGGGTGACAAAGATCAAGTGGATGCGCGAGCGCGTCCCTGAGCGCAAGGCCACGGATCTGACCGATCAGGAAGAGAAGATCGTGGTGGATTATCTGGCGAAGAATTTCTCGACCACCACGCCAAGATCCGATCCCAACGGCCGCTTGTCGAGAACCCTACTGACGGGGGCCGCAGCCAAGTACATCGCCGTCGATTTCGAGGGGCCCAATCCCGACGCCGCGTATCACGATCTCACGGTGGACCCGCGCGGCGTCGCCTGGGCGAACCAGCTCAACGTCTACAAGCTTGCCAAGTTCGATCCCAAGACGTTCACCTTTACCGAGATTGCTCCACCCGCGGCCGGGAAGCCGGCCACGTTGGCGCACATGGGGCCGCCGGCTAAAGGCGCTGGCGATTCTATCTGGATGGCCGATATCGGCGGAAGCCGGCGCTGGCTCGAGTTCAACACGCGGACCGAGCAGTTCACGCCGTATCCCGTCCCCACCGACTTCAAGGGCAGCATCAGCGGAAACACCATGCGGGTCGACCCGAATGGGAAGATGGTCTGGACGACGGCCGGCACGCGGATCGTGGGACTGAATATCCGAGACAAGAAGTTCACCGCGTATGAAATTCCCACGAACGATCCCGGTGCTTACGGGATCGACGTCGCAGGCGATGGACGGGTTTGGTTTGCCGAGCGCGAAGCGAACAAGATGGGCCGGCTGGACCCTGCCACAGGAAAAATCGACGAGTTCCCGACTCCGGGAACCGACATCCCGCGCCGGATGGGAACGGATTGGGAGGGCAATCTCTGGGTCGGCTTCCATAGGACCAGCAAGCTCGTGAAGGTCGATCAGAAAACCGGCAAGATGACCTTCTACGAACCGCCGACCAAGAACAGCGGCACGTATCACGTGGTCCCCGATCCACGGACCAAGATGATCTGGGTGACGGAACAGACGGCCGACAAGATCGCGCGCTTCGATCCCGCGACGGAGACCTGGACGGAGTTCTCGCTGCCGATCATCGAGTCGGATGCGAGAAGGATCGAGCTCGATCCCACCAACCCGAACCGCATCTGGTGGGCGGGCGATACCTCGACCCATCTGGGTTACATCGAGGTGCTTCAGTAAGAATCAAAACAATGGCGGAGGACACGCGAGCGCGCGTCTTCCGCCATGCTTTTGTCCAGAGGCCGGACAAAGCAAACCGGAGGAGAAACGCGACATGAAGAACGGAGCAAGCGTTGCGACATTGTTGGCTCTCCCTGTTCTGTGCCTGACGCCCATCGCGCTGATGGCGCAGAATGCGGCTCCGACGATGAGCTTCTTCGTTACCAGTACTGGTCCGGGCAATGGCGCCAACTTGGGAGGTTTGGCCGGCGCTGACCGGCACTGCCAGTCGCTGGCGCAGGCCAAGGGGGCGGGAAACCGCACGTGGCGCGCATATCTCAGTGTCACGGCAGCTCAAGGCCAGCCGGCTGTGAATGCCAAGGATCGCATCGGACAAGGCCCCTGGCACAATGCAAAGGGCGTGATGGTCGCACGGAACGTCGCCGACCTTCACAGCGGCAAGTCCAACCTCACCGAGGAGAACATCATGACCGAGGCGGGCGGACGGCCGTCACGGCATGACATGCTGACCGGCTCGCAGCTCGACGGGACCGCGTTTCCTCCCGGCGAGGATCGCACGTGCGCGAATTGGACGAGCAGCGGTGAGGGGCGTCCGTGGGTCGGGCACAGCGACCTCAAGGCGCGCGGCGTTCCGCCATCGCCGTTCAATTCCGCACATGCGAGCGCCGGCTGCAGCCCGGCCGCTTTGCAAAGCACGGGCGGGGATGGGCTCTTCTACTGCTTCGCGACGAACTGACGATTGGAGGTGGGACGCTCCGCCGTACACCCTGGCTTTCCCTGAAGATTTTTGGAGTTTTCTTGGCCGACTCCCGGTTCGACTCCCGGTTTGGGCGGTGGAAAAAGATCGGCACCGGTTTTTTCCGGCCCTCGACCCTCGACGGGCGTGGATGGACGGGGATGGTCGGATTCGATTCGCCCGGCCCGCGTCCCTCGGCCCTGGATAAGGTCCTAGCGACTTCCAGCCGCGCCGGTTTCGGCAGGGCGGCATCGGGTTGAGGCTATCGCGGGCGAAGTCCGCTTTGGTACGCATTACTGCCGTTCGCGGTGACGGTTTGGGACGGCAATCTTTCGCCAAGAAACGACATTGACCAACGTCATGTCGGGTATGGTATTCAATTTGACGCAGAGTTTGGGGGCGAGGCTCATGCGGAGGATTGCTGTCGTTTTGCTTGCGTTTAGTCTCGTCGCAGGTTGCGCGAGCGCTCGTGATCGGGTTCCAGAAGATTACTCGGGTGCCGACGCGGGCTGGCTCGTTGTGTCGATCCGCACCACGGGGGACAATCAGCTTGCGAACCTCGCTATGGATATAAGGGCTAAAGACGCTGTGCGGAGCGCCAACCTCGCCTATAACGGGCGCTCGCGCGTAACGCCGCGTGACTTCGATACTGAGGATGGAACTGGTGCTGTGTTTGTGCGGCCCCTTCCTGCTGGCGATTACGAAATTCACAAGGTGCGCGCTAGCGGGTCAGTCGGCTCTATAGGGGCGGTGGTCAGCTCTAGGACTGAGTTCTCGATCCCGTTTGCAATCCAAGCGGGAAGAGCCACTTACGTAGGGAGCTTCAAGGCGCATCCCACAGGCAGTGCGAAAATCGAAGGCGGACTAGCCGATTTTTTTGAAGGGGTGATCTTCGCGGGCGCATTCTTCGTCGTGACCGATGATATCGAACGAGACATTCCGATTGCAAAATCGAAATCGTCAGGGATTGTAACCGTTGAGCATGCCGTCCCGGACGTCGATCGGATCTGCCTGGAGTTTTCGTCTC
>Ga0137314_1000584_pt1 | contig 10482 bp, 9 predicted proteins | sample EasRivERMZT199_2_FD_102289 | JGI IMG/M metagenome (GOLD analysis project Ga0137314, IMG submission 102289) | Soil microbial communities from meander-bound floodplain in the East River, Colorado, USA - East River MetaG ERMZT199_2 | ecosystem: Environmental > Terrestrial > Soil > Floodplain ... | reverse complement strand
TGGCCCTGCGGCACGAACATCTTCGGGCCGGGGTCCTGATTGAGCCCGTCGTCCCGGCTGTCGGCAACGACGCCGATGATCCGACGATCCGGCTCCGCGGCAAATTCGCGCATGCCGCCGCGGCCGATCGCGAGATAGTCGTTCAGCGGGTCGCCGTTTTTCCAGAACTGTTTCGCCATCGCTTCGTTGATGACCACCACCGGTGCGCCGCCCTCGTTGTCCCGATCGGTGAAGGTTCGTCCGCGAAGCACCGGAATCTTGAAGACCTCGAAATATCCCGGAGACGCGGTCGTCCACGACCCGCCACCATGACCGTTCTGGCCCTCTTCGAGCGCGCGTCCGACGATCCTGAACCCCAGCCCATATCCACCCTCGAGCGGTAGGCAGCACGCCGCGCTGGCCTCCACGACGCCCGGCACCGCGCGCAGCCGCTCCACGCCGTCGTGAATCGCTTGATCGACCGACGCCGAGCTCTGGAAACGCGGGCCCGTGAACGACATGCGCATCGTGAGCACGTTGGTCGGGTCGAACCCCGGGGCAACGGCACGAAGCGCGAGCGACGTCCGGATGAGCAGCCCGGACCCAATGACCAGCGTGAGCGCGAGTGCGATCTCGAGCACGACCAGCGCCGATCGGACACGCTGGTGCCGTCCTCCCGACGACGAGCCCGACCCGTCGCGAAGCGTTCCACTCAGATCCTCGCGCGCCGCGTGCAGCGCGGGCATCACACCGAACAGAATACCCGTCCCGATCGACACCACCGCGGTAAAAACCAGCACGCGCCAATCCAGGTGGACCGCCGACCCGCCCTCGCCGACACGCGGGAGGCGCGCGGTGTTGATCGAGAGCAGTGAACGGATGCCGGCGAGGCCGAGCGCCAGACCAAGCGCGCCGCCGATGGTCGCAAGGAGCACGCTCTCGGTCATCAGTTGTCGCACGATGCGGCCGCGGTCCGCGCCCATCGCCGCGCGAATCGCCATTTCACGTTTCCTCACTGTGGAGCGAACGAGCAGCAGATTGGCGACGTTGGCGCACGCGATCAGCAGGACGCCGGCAACGGCCGCCAACAACACGCCCATGAGCGATTGCGAATTGCGGATGAACACGTTCTGGATCTGATCGACGCTGAAACCCGAATTGGGACCGATGCTCCTGGGAAAGCGCTGGCGGAAGTCGGCGGCCGACGCGGCGAGCCGCGCCTGCGCTTGCGTCAGCGTCACACCGGGTTTGAGCCGGCCGCCGGCCCGGAAGTAGTGCGCCTGGTCGGCGGTGTTTGGGTCGATCTGGAATGCCGTCCAGACGTCGGGTGTATCGATGAATTCCGACGGATCGAAATCACGAGCGATGACGCCGATCACGACGTACGGTTCGCCGCTCAGCGAAATCGTCTTGCCCACGATGCCGGGATCGGCGCCGAAGCGTCGCGACCACCATCCATACGAGAGGACGGCCACGCGCGGACCGTTCGGGCGGTCTTCTTCGTCGGAGAAGGTGCGGCCGAGCATCGCCGACGCGCCCCACAGCCGGAAGAACCCCTTGCTCACATTGCCCGACGTCACCTGCTCGGGCACGTCGCCCCCGGTGTAGTTCACGGTGACATTACGAAACGCAGCCGCGTCCTGCACGACGTCGGTTTGCCGCGACCAGTGAGCGAACTTGGCGGGCGACGCTCCGGGTCCCGATCCGTTGGGCGACGTGTTCATGAACATCACGATCCGCGCCGGCTCCGGGTACGGGAACGGGCGCAGCAGGATGGCGTTGACGACCGAGAACACCGCGGTCGTCGCACCGATGCCCAGGGCGAGCGCCGCTATGGCCGCGATCGTGAATGCGGGCTGCTGGCGCAACACGCGCAGCGAATACTTCACGTCCTGGATGAAACGCTCCACAGCTGCCGTCCTCGGAATCGGGTCTCCCACCAAGATCGACGCGTCCAGGCGGTGTGTCCACTTGGACACGCGGACCCTTGAAAGAGGTGTCCGTCCGAACACAGAGCGTCCCGGCACCAAGCCGCGCTGCATCGCTAAGTAGATTCACTGCAAGGAGTTAGCGAACACCAACAATCCTCCAAATCGCGGGGCATCGGCTTGCCTTTAGGAGGGCCGGACGATGGCACCACAAACCCCGCACCCCATCCGGGTGCATCACCAGAAGGAGGATCTATGTACCGCGCTCCCCGCTCCCGCATTGCCGAGATCAATCGCCCCGTCGATCGCAGCCCCATCGTGTTCGCCGCCGCCGGCGCGATTGTGCTCATGACCGCGTTCGCCTGCGCAATGCACGACGACAAGAAGGGCGACACGGTTGTCGCCACGACAGGGCAGCCCACCACGACGCAGCCGGCGGTCGCCGGCGAAGTCACCGACCCGGGGCACGCCGTTCCGCAGAATGTGTCGTTCGAAGCGGCGGAGTGGGCGTACAAAGCACGTCGCTATCGCGAAGCCGTCGAGCTGTTCGACGGATACACCCAGCAGCACTCGAAGAACGCGTTCGGGCACTACATGCTCGGTTTGTCGGCATGGAAGTCTGGTGATCTCGACCGGGCCATCGTGTCGTTCGAGCGCTCGCTCGAGCTCGATCCAAGAAATGTGAAAACGCTGCTCAACCTCGGGCGCGTGCTGCTCGACAAGGGGCGTCCCGACGATGCGCTCGTTCGCGTCGGCGCCGCGATCGAGATCGATTCAGGGTTGGCCGAGTCGCACCGGATGATGGGGCGCGTGCAGTCGGCGCGTGGCCAGCGCGATTCCGCGGTGACGTCGTACCGCGTCGCGCTGTCGCTCGACCCGTCGGACAGCTGGTCGATGAACAATCTGGGCCTGTTGCTCATTGAACAGGGACGTTACCCAGAGGCGCTGCCGGCGCTGGCGCGCGCGGTCGAGCTTCGCCCGGACGCGCCGGCGTTCGCCAACAACCTCGGCGTCGCGCTCGAGCGCACCGGTCACTTCACGGCAGCCACCGAGGCATACCGTGCGGCGCTGGCGGTGGACAGCACGTACACGAAAGCGTCGCGCAGTCTGGCGCGCGTCGAAGGCAAGAGCGACGACTCGACGACGACGGTGGTAGACGTGAGCGCGTTGGCCGCTGAATTCAACCAGGAGCTCCAGGTCGCCCGCCAAACGCGGCTCATGGCCAAGGCGGCGGTCAAGCCGGACAGCGTGCGTCCGCCGGAGCGATAGATGGGTATCGCGTCAGGGAGTCCGGAAACGTCCGGCCGAAAGGCCGGACGTTTTCCCTTGACGCCTCACCGGACGAAGGCGAGCGTTTCGGCGTGATCTCCTCCTCCACCCACCCGAGGGCTCGCATGGCCGTACGTCCGTTTCTCCTCTTCGTCGCCGTGGCACTGGCGGCGGCGCCACTGGTCGCGCAGACCACGACCAGGACACTCCCGCCGATCGATTCGGTCGCGTCGGTGATCACGGTAAACGTCGCCGACTTCGCGTCGATTCCCGACATGGACGGACAGGCGGCGCGGATGATGCTCCTCGTCGACGAGCCTGGAACGCGGCGTCTCTTCGTCAACGACATGCGCGGGCCGCTGTACAGCGTGAGCTACGACGGGCGTGCCGTCGTGCGCTACCTCGACATCAACGACAGCACCTGGGGCGTGAACGTGCAGTCGCAGGGGCGCGAGCGCGGCTTTCAGAGCTTTGCCTTTCATCCGCAGTTCGCGCAGGCCGGCACGCCGGGGTACGGGCGGTTCTATACATGGACCGATTCACGGAACAACCAGGTCGCGGCGGACTTCAAGCCCGGCGGGGGAAGCAACACGCACCACATGGTGTTGTACGAGTGGACGGCGCGTAACGCGGCCGCGGCCACGTACGACGGCGGCCCGCCGCGCGAGGTCCTTCGCTTCGAGCACCCGTTCGCCAACCACAATGGCGGGCTCGCGGCGTTCAACCCGCTCGCGCGGCCGGGCAGCCCCGACTACGGACTTCTCTATCTCGGCAGCGCGGACGGCGGAAGTGGAGGTGATCCGCTCAACAACGCGCAGAATCTGTCGTCGGCGTTCGGCAAGTTGCTTCGCATCAATCCGCTCGAGCGAAATAGCGCCAACGGTAAGTATGGCGTCCCCGCCTCGAACCCGTTTGCGGGAGGCAACACGCCAAACGCGCTCGGCGAGATCTACGCCTACGGCCTGCGCAACCCGCAGCGCTTCGCGTGGGATCCGGCGAACGGGAACATGTTTCTCGCCGACATCGGGCAGAACGTCGTCGAGAAGGTGACGCTCGTGACGGCCGGCGCCAATCTTGGCTGGAACGTGTGGGAGGGGAGTTTCAAGTACGGGCGGAGTGGCGTGGACACGTCGAATTCGCGCGGAGACCCGAAGATCATATACCCGCTCGTGGAATTCGCCCATGGCGATCCGTCCGTGCAATCACGATCGGCCGTGACCGGCGTGCACGTGTTTCGCACGGCGACCATTCCGGCGCTGCGCAACAAGGTGTTGTTCGGCGACAATCCGAGCGGCGCGCTCTTCTACTTCGACGCGGACAATCTCCCGAAGGGCGGAAGCAAAGACATTCGTCGCGTCCTGCTTCGTCCGGCTGGTGGCCAGCCGACGAAGCTGCTCGATCTCATTCGCCAACAGAACGCGAAGCAGGGGAAGAACGCCGCCAGTCGCGCCGATCTGCGATTTGGCGCGGCTGGCGACGGACGCGTTTTTCTACTCAACAAGGCCGACGGGACGATCCGCGTGCTGATGCCGTGAACGGCGGGCTGCTGGGCGACTGGGCGACTGGGCTGCTGTGAAAGCGCTTGTCATTCCGAGCGCAGGGCGAGGAATCTCGCTGGTCCGCCCACTCGCCCCACACGCCCACACGCCCACACGCCCACACGCCCACACGCCCCCTTACGCTCGGCTGAGCTCCAGCGCGACCTCTTCGAGCCGGTCGTAGCTCGTGGCGGCCCCCTTTTCCATGCCGGAGCTGAGCACGAGGTCGCGAACTTCCAGCGACGGATACAGGGCCGTGACCGTGAGTCGCGTTTTCCCCTTCTCTTCGGTGAAGACCGCGGTCACGAGCGAGGGCGCGTCGGGATACGGCGCGTAGATCTCGGTGAACACGAGGCGTTCCGGGGGTTTGATCTCGCGGTACTCGCCGTAGAACGTGACGAGATCGCCCTTGGGGGTCTGATTGGCGAAGCGCCACGCGCCGCCGACGCGGAGATCGACCTCGCACACGGGGACGGAGTACCCGTCGCCCAACCGCCCCCACCACCGCTTGATGTGTTCGGCCTTCGTCATCGCGTCGAATACGAGGTGACGGGGCGCGTCGAAGAGGCGCGTGAGTCCGATCTCGCGGTCCGACGGCGTCGAGACTTTGAAGGTGTCGCTATTTGCGACGGCGCTTGCGGGCATGTTTCGTCTCCTTGGATTTCAGGTCCTGTAGGTACGTGTCCAGGCGGTCGAACCGCTCCTCCCAGAGCGCGCGATACCGCTCGGCCCATTCGGCCACCTCTTCGAGCGGCGCCGCCTCCAGGCGGCACGGTCTCCACTGGGCTTCGCGCCGGCGCGTGATCAAGCCCGCCTGCTCGAGCACACGCAGATGTTTGGACACGGCGGGCATGCTCATCTTGAACGGTTCGGCCAGCTCGGTGACCGAGCATTCACCGGAGGCGAGCCGGGCGAGGATCGCCCTGCGCGTTGGATCGGCGAGTGCCGCGAACGTCGTGCTGAGTTGGTCTGCCGCCATGTGTATTGAACCAGTGGGTTACTTAACCTGGGAGTTAAATACAACACCCGCGCGTCCCCGTCAAGAGTCTTTTGACTTGGACGCGGGCTGTGGGCTGGCCGAGCGGACTAAAGCGCTATCGTTGCGCCCTCGACGAGATCACGAACTTGAACCCGTCGAGGTCCTGCAACCGCACGAAACGCGTCCCCCACGGCGTGTCCGCGGGCCCCGCGACGAGGACGCCGCCACGCTCATTGATTCGTTGTGCGATCGCGTCGATGCTCTGCGACGTGGTGATTTGGAACGAGAACCCCTCCCCCTTCGTCCGGTCGAGGCCCTTGGCCCCATCGTCCTGAGTGAGCAGGAGGCGCACGGCGCCGGCTTTGAGCGACGCAGCAATGAGCTTGCCGTCCCGCTCGTATGGGCGGTCGAGTGCAAAGCCGACGACGTCGCGGTACCAGGCCAGGCTCTTTTCGAGATCTCTAACGGTCAGCGACGCTTCGAGCGACGTCGCGTCGAGCGGTCCGGGCTCATCGGTCATCGGTTGCGTTGCCCGTGTGGTGGAAAGTCACGGTCATCGGGTGTAGTCGAATTGCCACCATCCCGTCTTGGGCCCCGAAGTTCCCGCGGCGTCGACGGCCCAGACTCGCCAGCGGCCAGGCTGCGCGCCGACATGCTCGAACGTGTGGACCGTGTCCTTGATGCCCAACGCGACGTACACCAGCCCCGTTGCGCCCGCTTCTCCGCACCACATCGCTTTTTCCGGGCAGTAGGGTTCCACCTCCACGCCGTACGCCGCGGCACCGGGAACACGAGTCCACACGAAGTTGGTTTTGCGAGGAAATGTATTGAACACCGTCTCAGTCGCGGGCGAGAGTTGGGCGGGCGCGATGAGCGGGACGGCTTCCCGGTTACACGCGGCCAAAATCACGACGACGAGCGAGCCATAGTACAACTCGAGTATTCGACGATTCGTCATTTCGATCCCCCGCGCAAAGCGCGCTCCACAGCACCGCAGCACCAGCCACGCTGTAGTCGTCACGGCGTCCGCACGGCGACGCGGCCGACGACACGAATCCAGTTGACACGGCCGCCGGCGTCCCGCACGAACTCGATCGACTGGCCGCGATCGGGACCGTCCGTCACTACGGCGCGATCGGGCCCATAGAACGAGATCGGGACATCGGCCCCCGGGCGGCCGTTGTTCGGCCGATCCTGCACGATCAATTTGCCCCCTTCGGCACGCACGTTCACCGAGTTGTTCGGCCGCGCGTATGTGCCGACATACGGCGCCAGATCCGGTTGCCGAGCGAGCGGCTCGACCGACGGCAGCGTCTCGAGCAATCCGCGGTGCGCGATGCCTTGATTCAGCGCGTACGTCGCGCCCAGGTACGATTTGAGCGCCTCACGCTCGACGTCCTGATTCAGGCGCCAGCCGGCGTTCGAGTTCGTCAGGATGGCGATCGCGAAATTCCGCTCGGGCACGATCTCGAGCAGCAGGATGTGGCCCCCCAGCGTCCCGCCGTGGGCGAAGGTGCGGATCGGACCGACGTGGCGCATATGCCACGCGATGCCAATCGAGTCGTCGGTGCTTTGTTTGGCCGCCTGCGCGGTGCGCATGAGCTCCACCGACTCGCGTTTGAGCACTTGCTCGCCGTTCGCGGCGGTGCCGTCGCCCATGTGGAAACGCGCGTACGCCAGCAGATCCGTCATGCACAGACCGACGCCGCCCGCCGTCACGCTCGTCGACGGGGAGAACGGCCGCTGGAGCGTCGTCACGCCGTTGCGTGAGGTGTGTCCCGCGGCGAATCGTTGAACGATGAAATCGCCGGCGGTGGTTCCCGCGTGCTCCAGGCCGAGCGGTTGGAACACGAGGTCGCGGATCGCCCGATTTATCGACGTGCCCGTTGCCGTTTCGATCACGCGTCCGGCGATGCTGAACCCGGCGTTGTTGTAGCTCCACGCGGCGCCCGGCGGCGCGACCTGCATGAGATCCGTGATCGACGTGACGAAGTTCGTGAGCGTCTCCGTCCCGCGCTCGGGGCCGGACACCTGACCCTCCCATCCGCCCAGATGCGTGAGGAGATGCCACACCGTTACGTCGCGACTCACAGCCTCATCGCGCACGCGAAAGTCCGGCAGGTAGGCGCGCACCGGTTTCTTCAGGTCGACCTTGCCCTGCTCGACCAGCCGCATCATCGCCGTGGCCGCGAACGTCTTGGAGATGGACGCGATCGGAAAGACGGTGTGCGCCGTGACCGGAAGCGGATCTTCGGCGTTCGTGACGCCGAGCCCGCGTATGGTCACGACGCCGTTGTCCAGAACGCCGAGCGCCACGCCGGGAACGCCGTACTCTTTCATCTTCGCTTCAGCAAGCGACGCGAGCGCCTCAAAGCGCGCGTCGCGGGCGGGCTGGGCCCGCAGCGCGGGGGCGCCGACGCCAAACACGGCCATCATCGCGACCGAAGCAACCGTTCTCGTATTCATGAGTGAGCGCATTGAGGAGTCCCTAGCCCCGAATCCCTAGTCCCGAATCCCGACGCCCGTTGCTTGCCTTCGGCCGCCAACGTACGCTGGCGTGCCATGTAGCGGCCGAAGATCTCGATGCGTTCCTCGGCGTTGGGCATCATGTTGATCACGCGCTCCACGTTGCTGAGATAGTCGGGATATTTGGCGGAGGCGCGAACGGACGGCAGAAAGGCGCGCAGCTTCGCATAGAGCGCGACGTGCTCCGTATTCGCGTCGTTGAACATCTCGACCGGTATCGCCCCTTGGAGCGCGAGCGACGCCGCCATGTCCCAGTAACTCGTGACCATGCGGAACGGTGCACTGTCGTGTCCCGGCCCGAGCCACGCCTTCAGCACGTCACCCGGCGTCTCGGGGTGGAACTCGAACGCGAACCAGGCCCGTGCCTGGCGCAGCACAGGCTCGGTGCGCAGCTCGTAGAGTTTCAGAAGAACCGCTGCGGCTTGCGACGGATCGGTCATCATCGGCAAAGGCTGTCGGTTTTGTGACTTCAATAGAAGCGTCTGCCGCGGCCGTCGCAACCAACACGCAGCCGCCTGCAAAGCGTTGAATCCATGGACGAGCGAAGAACGGGGCTGCAGCTTTCCGCAGCGACCCTCTCACTCGTCCATGACCACCATCCGCGCGATCTCACTCCTGGCGATGACACTGGCGGTGGCTTGCCAGCCCACGGTTCGCGCTCGCCCCGCGGCCGACGACTATTTCGCCGACTGGCCCGCCGGCACCGCGCCGGCGGTGGTCGGCCGTCGTGTGGCCGCGAACTTCGCGGCGCGTGCATTCACGTACGAAGCGGGTGGCGAGGGGCGCTATGAGAGTTTCGTCAGCTACTCCGAGGCCGCGACCTGGTACGGCGCGCTGAACATGGCGAAGCTCGCCGGCGACGAGCCGCTGCGTCAGCGGCTGATTCGCAAGTTCGACCACCTGCGCACGGCCGAGGGCGCGCGGCGCATCTCGGCGGAACGGCACGTCGACTTCTCGATCTTCGGCGCCGTGCCGCTCGAGCTCTTCATACGGACGAAAGACTCGTCGTACCTCACGCTTGGCCGCCCCTTTGCCGACCGCCAGTGGGAGAATCCCACACCTGACGGCATCACGCGCGAAGCCCGCTACTGGGCCGACGACATGTTCATGGTGCCTCTGCTGCAACTCGAGGCGTACCGGGCCACGGGGGAGCCCGCGTATCTCGATCGCGTGGCGCTCGCGATGAGCGCGTATCTCGACAGCCTGCAGCAGCCGACGGGATTGTTCTACCATGGCGCTGGATCCCCGTTCTATTGGGGGCGCGGCAACGGATGGATCGCCGCCGGAATGACCGAGTTGCTTCGTTCGCTCCCGCCCGATCATCCGCGCCGTCCCGCGGTCATGCGCGGCTACCGCCGGATGATGGAAGCTCTAATGCGTCATCAGTCGCCGGGGGGACTCTGGCGTCAGCTGATCGACAAGCCCGAGTTGTGGACGGAGACCTCCGGAAGCGCGATGTTCGCCTTCGCGATGGTGAGCGGCGTGAAGGAAGGATGGCTCGACGGGCCAACGTACGGACCGGCGGCGCGACGCGCCTGGATCGCCCTCGTCTCCGAGCTCGACGCCGGCGCCAACCTGCGTGACATCTGTGTGGGCACCGGGAAGGCGGCCGGCGAAGTCGGCGCCGATATCGCGGCGCAGTATGCCTTCTACGTCGCGCGCCCGCGGCGAACGGGCGACCTGCATGGACAAGCGCCCATGCTCTGGACCGCGGCGGCATTGCTGCGCTGAGTCCGCTGCTGGCGGGGCGTGTGATGTTTCGGCATGACCTCCTCAGCAAATCTCCGGCGTGAACGCATACTGGCGTCGCCCCAATTTCATGACGGTGTATTTCGCAACACCTCCGGTGTGGGCCCCAACCTGCAGGGCAACACGTTTGGAGTGATGCGCGAATTCTTTTTCGGTGGACGCGGGCACGTTCCACGAATCACGATTCCGGTCGACAGTCCGCTCGCTACGTGGGCGACGCCCGTGTCCTCCGGCCTCCGCCTTACATGGCTCGGGCACAGCTCGCTCCTTCTCGAAGTCGACGGACGTCGCGTCCTGGTCGATCCCGTCTTCGGACCGCGCGCGTCGCCCGTTTCGTTCGTCGGACCCAAGCGCTTTCACCCGCCGCCGGCCACCGTCGCTGAGCTGCCGCCGCTCGACGTGGTGCTGCTGTCTCACGATCATCACGACCACCTCGATCCGCCGACCATCCGGGCCTTCGCCGAGCGGCGAGTGCCCTTCGTCACTTCGCTCGGCGTCGGCGCGAGACTCGAGG